>Ga0007797_1000039_pt1 | contig 29066 bp, 21 predicted proteins | sample CryBogmetaGMA25M_FD_60364 | JGI IMG/M metagenome (GOLD analysis project Ga0007797, IMG submission 60364) | Freshwater microbial communities from Crystal Bog, Wisconsin, USA - MA2.5M | ecosystem: Environmental > Aquatic > Freshwater > Lake | place: Crystal Bog, Wisconsin, USA | collected 2009-07-06 | reverse complement strand
ATTATCGAAGACGAGCAGGAGATCGCCAACTACCTGCGTCGTGGCCTCATCCTTGAGGGGTTTCAGGTGACGGTCGCTAACGATGGGCCCCAGGGCCTCGCCGCCGCCCGTGAGGCTGCTCACGATCTCGTCGTCCTTGATCTGATGCTCCCCGGAATTGATGGCATCGAGGTCGCCCGCCGATTGCGTGCCGCGTCCGATGTGCCGATTATTATTCTCACGGCCCGCGATGGCATCCCCGACCGCGTCACTGGCCTAGAGGCCGGTGCCGACGACTACCTCGTCAAACCCTTCGCCTTTGCCGAGTTGCTCGCCCGCATCCGCGTCCAACTCCGTCGCCGCCAGTCTGCCCAGCAGATGGACATCCTCCGCTTCGCGACTCTGACCCTCGACACTGCCGCCCGCGAGCTACGTATTCGCGATCGTCGCGTCGAACTCACCGCAAAAGAGTACGATCTGCTCGACCTCTTTATGCGCCACCCCAACCAGGTTCTCACCCGCGAGGTGATCTACGATCGCGTCTGGGGCTACGACTTCGGCGGCGAGAGCAATATTATCGAGGTCTATGTGCGCTACCTGCGCCAAAAGATCGAGGCCAACGGAGAGCATCGCATCATTCAGACGGTGCGCGGCGCAGGCTATATCCTCCGCGAAGATTGAGCCTCTGGCCTGTTGATGATCTGCCATTTTTGCCATTGCTAGGCCATAGAAGCCACCTGCCGAGCTATAAGATTCATTCCTGTCACGTATTGTCCCCCTCTGCCTCTCGCACAGCAATCTGCATAAAAAACCTGTTTTAATGCATTAGCACGCCATATATCCGATAACCCAAACTCTTGCGTTTTGATTCTTGTGGGCGTATAATGAAGAACACTGCCTACGGATCGCCCGGTTGGGACACATGGATCCTGGCTCGCCGCTGTTAAGGATGCGCATGGAAGAACGTAAGGGGACAACCCTCGACTCAGACACGCAAGACCTGCCGGAGCCGGGGGATAACGGCACCATCAGTGCGGAGGATGCAGAAGAACTCGCGCTTATGCAGCAGTTCCTCGACGATCCTGCCCACGATTATCGTAACCTGAAGTATGGCGACACAGTGGATGGTGTCGTCATGCGGATTGACAAGGACGAGATCCTTGTTGATATCGGCGCGAAAGCCGAGGGGATCGTCCCCTCGCGCGAGATGCAGTCGCTGCCCGACGAGGATCGCGCCGCGCTGCGCGTCGGCAGTGAGCTGCTCGTGTTTATCGTGCAGTCCGAGGATAAAGAGGGCCGTGCGATCCTCTCCGTTGATAAAGCTCGCCAAGAGAAGAGCTGGCGTACCCTTCAGACCGCCTACGAGAAGGGCGACGTCCTCTCTGCCCGCGTCGTCAACTACAACAAGGGCGGCTTGCTGGTGAACCTCGATGGCGTGCGCGGATTTGTTCCCGCCTCGCAGGTCAATGGCATCAGCCGTGGTCCCGACACTCAGAAGCAGTCCGATATGGCCCGCATGGTCAATACGGATCTCCAGCTTAAAGTGATCGAGATTAACCGCAGCCGCAACCGCTTGATCCTCTCTGAGCGCCAGGCCGTACAAGAGGCCCGCGAGTCGAAGAAGGACGAGTTGCTCTCCCGTCTGAAGGAGGGCGATGTCCGTGCTGGTATCGTCAGTTCGGTGTGCGACTTCGGTGCCTTCGTAGATATTGGCGGCACCGATGGCCTCGTCCACCTCTCAGAGATCTCCTGGAGCCGCGTGAAGCATCCCTCTGAGATACTCAAGCCTGGCGATAAGGTTCAAGTCTCTATCCTCAGCATTGACCAGGAACGCAAACGGATTGCTCTGTCAATCAAGCGCACTCAGAGCGAGCCGTGGACGCGCGCGGGAGATCGCTATCAGCTTGGTCAGGTGGTTGAAGGTACTATCACACAGCTTGCATCATTCGGTGCCTTCGCACGAATCGAGGATGGCATCGAGGGCCTTATTCATATTTCTGAGATGGGTGATGAGCGCATCCAGCACCCCAAAGAAGTGGTCGCTGAGGGTGATACGGTTCAGGCTCGCATTATTCGGATTGACCCGGCACGCAAGCGTATGGGCCTTAGCCTGCGCCTGAGCCACGACATCGGAGATGCGACCGATGATGCGTATGGCTCTGCTGGCGATGAGTAGAGCTTCCCAGACATCCGTCACCTCAATCCTGTCCATTCCCCTGCCGACATCGGTTCGCCTGTACTCGGTCCCGGTGGCGCACGGTCGGCCAGCCAGGGATAGCTCGTGGAGAATACTATGTCTGACCTCTATAGCAAGTTCACGAAGCGGGCGAAGCAGGTGCTTCAGCTCGCAACCGAGGAGGCGCGCAGCTTTAATCATCCCTACATCGGTACTGAGCATATTCTGCTTGGCCTGATCCGCGAGAGCGAGGGGATCGCTGCGCGTGTGCTCGATGACCTCGGGGTGAAGCTGGCCCAGGCCCGCAGCGCGGTCGAGTTTATTGTCGGCGTCGGCGAGGGTGCGACCGTCAATGATCAGGAACTCACGGCCCGCGCCCAGAAGGTGATTAAGTACGCCATTGAGGAGGCTAACCGCCTCAATCATCACTATATCGGCACCGAACACCTGCTCCTCGGCCTCGTACGCAACGGCGAGGGTGTGGCCACCGGTGTCCTCGACATTATGGGTGTCTCCCTGGAGCAGGTGCGCAATCAGGTGATGCGCGTGCTGCGCCACGGTACCGCCGGTACGACCGAGCAGCGCGGCGGTACCCCTGGACAGCCCGCCGCTCAGCGCCAGTCGAAAACCCCTTACCTCGATGCCCTCGGTACCGATCTCACCGATATGGCCGAGGCTGGGCGACTCGACCCGATTATCGGGCGCAACCACGAGATTGAGCGCGTTATCCAGATTCTCTCGCGCCGTACCAAGAATAACCCGGCCCTGATCGGTGAGCCCGGCGTCGGTAAAACGGCGATTGTCGAGGGGCTGGCCCAGCGCATTATTCAGGGCGATGTCCCGGATAGCATTAAGGGTAAGCGCGTTGTCACCCTCGATATGGGTGCCCTAGTGGCGGGCACAAAGTATCGCGGCCAGTTTGAGGAGCGGCTCAAGCGGGTGATTGATGAGATCAAGGAGACCCGCTGCATCCTCTTCATTGATGAGTTCCACACGATCATTGGGGCGGGCGGTGCCGAGGGTACCCTCGACGCGGCGAACATCCTCAAGCCGGCCCTCTCGCGTGGCGAACTCCAGACGATCGGTGCCACGACCCTTGATGAGTACCGTAAGTATATCGAGCGCGACGCCGCCCTCGAACGGCGCTTCCAGCCGGTCATGGTTGATGAGCCATCCCTGGAAGATACTGTCCTCATCCTGCGCGGCATTAAGTCGCGCTACGAGGATTTCCACCAGCTCCAGATCTCTGATGAGGCGATTAAGGCCGCCGCCGCGCTCTCTGCCCGCTATGTGCCCGACCGCCAGCTTCCTGATAAGGCGATTGACCTGATTGATGAGGCGGCATCCCGCGTGCGGATGTATCGCTCGGCCACCCCGCCTCAGCTCCGCGACGCCCTGCGCGGGCTGGAGGCTCTGCGCAAAGAGCGTGAGGCCGCTATTGAGGATCAGCAGTTCGATCTCGCCTCCGATATGCGCGAGCGCGAGGATCGCATGCAGGCTCGTATTGCGCAGATCGAGAGCGAGATGGGTGCCGATAGTGGCGAGCGCACCATCGAGCGCCCCTATGTCACGGAGGAGGACATCGCTGAAGTCGTCGGGATGTGGACGGGCATTCCGGTCACGCGGCTCAAGGGCGATGAGACCATCCGCCTCATGCAGATGGAGAACTTTCTGCACGGTCGCGTTATCGGCCAGCAAGAGGCTATCGTTACCATTTCCAAGGCGGTGCGCCGCGCCCGCGCCGGCCTCAAAGATCCCAAGCGACCTATCGGTAGCTTTATCTTCCTTGGCCCCACCGGCGTCGGTAAGACCGAATTGGCCAAGACTCTGGCCGAGTTCATGTTTGGTTCCGAAGAGTCGCTGATCAAGATTGATATGTCCGAGTTTCAGGAGCGCCACACCACCTCGCGGCTGGTCGGCTCGCCCCCCGGCTATGTCGGCTACGGCGAGGGTGGCCAGCTCACCGATGCGGTGCGCCGTAAGCCCTACAGTGTAGTCCTCTTCGATGAGATTGAGAAGGCTCATCCCGATGCCTTCAACCTACTGCTCCAGGTGCTGGAGGACGGCAACCTCACCGACGGCAAGGGCCGCAAGGTTGACTTCCGCAACACGATCATCATCATGACCAGCAACGTTGGCACCGAACATATCCGCCGTGCCTCGCGGATCGGCTTCGGCGGCAACGCCAACGAGATTGATAACGATGATACTCGGCGTAAGGTAGACGACGCCCTCAAGCAGCTCTTCCGGCCCGAGTTCCTCAACCGTATTGATGCGACGATCATCTTTCACCCGCTCACCACCGACGAGATCCACCAGATCACCACGATTATGCTCAAGCGGGTGCAGCGGCAACTGGCTGAACACCAGATTGCGATTGATGTACGCACGGACGCCCTTGACCTCCTGGCTCGCCGTGGGTACGACCCGGCTTTCGGCGCACGGCCCCTGCGCCGGATTATTACCAACCTCATCGAGGATCCTCTGGCTGAAGGGCTCCTGGCCGGTCGCTTCCTGACCGGTGATATGGTCATTATTGATACGCAAGACGACCTGTTACGCCTGCGCTCGCAGCGCCAGATTGACACGGAGGAGACCGAATCGGTTCAGCCTGAGGAGAGTCCCGCCTTGGTGTAAATGTCCTCACACACGGCTTTGGCGGGGCGCAGAACAAAGATCCGGGGAGAAGTTGCTTCTCCCCGGATCTTTGTGTCATCTCAGCTTCCTAATCTGGCAACGTTGCGGTAATACTAGTGTGTATAATGATCCCTACAATCCAGATAGAACTACTGTACCATCAAATTTCCCCATGACACATCCCGACACAACAATCCTCATTTGCACCAGTGATCGTGGTACCTTAATTGACATGACTATTCGCAGTACGTTCGTCTGTATTTACTCCGAATTTAAGCTGGTGATTGTTGACAAAATTAGCAACATCCGTACCAAACAGACAACTGCCCCTTTTCGCAGTGATCCGCGCCTGCGATACATCCACTCCTACACGTACCGCCTCAGCACAGTACTGAATACCGAACTCATCGTCAGCAACACCGACGTAGTAATCATCACCGACGATGGCTGCGCGGTACCGCCAAGAGGGGCTGGGCCTGGCCCCTGAGCCACAACCCCGTACAGGTGGCTTTCTTGGACTCGCTGATGCGTAGAGGTGCAGCATGCTGACAGCAGTAATCGACCTAGAATACGGTGCGCTCCCCGATCAGATCACGCTGCCGGAGCGCTATGGGCAAGCCCTGGTGCTGATCCGCATCGCCGATGTGCCAGTTGGACAGGTATATGTGTCGCTGCTCCACGGCCAGATCGACGGCACCGACCTACAGGCGCAGATCAACCAGGCCCTGGGCCAGCCCGCATGCCGACGGTGGATTCACACCACCCTCGGCCTGAATGAGCCTGCGCCCAGGGCGTCGGACGTCAGTGTCGCTGTGTGTACTCGCAATCGCCCCGACGACCTGCGGCGCTGCCTGGAAAGCCTGATGGCTCTACCTGACGACGGCCAGGAGCTGCTGGTGATCGACAGCGCACCATCCGACCAGCGCACCCGCGATCTGGTGGCGACCTTTCCCCGCCTGCGCTACCTGCGTGCGGATCGACCCGGCCTGTCGGTGGCGCGGAACCTGGCTATGCGCGAGGCCCACGGCGCGATTGTCGCATTTACCGACGACGATGCGGTGGTCGACAGCGGCTGGCTGCGGGCGCTTGGGCGCGGCCTCAACGACCCGCTCGTGGCATGCGTCACCGGGCTGACGATGCCGCTAGAGTTTGAGACTGAGGCCCAGCTTGCCTTTGAGCGCTGGATGTCGTCCGGTCGGGTCTTCGAGCGGCGTGAGTTCTACGACCGCTGGTACGATCCACTGAGCGCTGACGCGATAGGCTCGGGCAACAATATGGCCATTCGTCGTAGTGCGTGGCACGAGATAGGCCCGTTCAGCACAGCCTTTGGTGTTAGCAGCGAGGTGCGCAGTGGTGAGGCGGGGCTGTGGTTTAGCCAGGCTGTCACCTGGGGCTACAGGATTGTCTACGAGCCGGCGGCGCTGATCTGGCATCGGCACAGGGCCACTATGGCAGAGTTGATGACAGTAGCACGAGGCTACGGTATGGGCCACTCTGCGCGCACACTGCATCAGCTGCTCGTCTGGCATGAGGGTCGGGCTGTAGGCTCTATAACTAAGATCCTCCTGACCTATGCCCTGCCGCGCCTGATCGATGGCCTCGACCGCCAGCGGGGGACGCTCCTTGCACCAATGATGCTGGCGTGGCTACGAGGCTATCTTGAAGGGCCAGGAGCGTATCTGGCAGCCCGCCGTCAGATGCGCCAGCAGGGAGGTGAGCTATGACGACTCCCACGGTCTCGATCGTCATCCCAACCCGCAACCGCCGTCCGGCGCTCCAACAAACCCTGATGGCACTTGCGCGCCAGACTATCCCCCCGGATGAGCTGGAGGTGCTGGTGGTGGTGGATGGTGGCACCGATGGGAGCGCTGATATGGTGCGGGCGCTGCGCGTGCCCTACACACTGCGCCTGCTCGAACAACCAGCTAGGGGGGTCTCTTATGCGCGTAACTGGGGCGCAGCAGAGGCGCACGCTCCACTGCTGATCTCCTTCGACGACGATGTCGTCGCGGTGCCTGGGTTTGTTGCGGCGCACCTGCGGGCGCAACAGGGGCCAGGCGAGCGACTGGTACTCGGACCATACCTGCTGAACCTGCCCGGTCGGCCGAGTCTCGACCAGATCTATGCGCGCACATGGTGGAGCGACCGGTTCCACGCTATGAGCCGCTCCGGCCACCGCTTTACCTTCGAGGATCTCGCCGCCGGCAACTTCTCTATCCCCTCGGCATTGTACGCTCGTATGGGTGGCTTCGATACGATCTTCAGGGGCTATGGCGTCAAAGACTATGAGTTTGGCGTCCGTGCGCTCAAAGCCGGGGCACAGTTCGCCTACGCCGCCGATGCCGTTGGCGACCACCGTGACTCCCAGTGCAGCATTCAGCGCGTGCTGCGCCGCATACGCGAGGAAGCGCGTAACGACGTCATCATGGGCACGCTTCACCCCGAACTGCGGCCCGCACTAAAGGTCGCCTCAATACTTAGCCCATCCCAGTCGAGGCGGAACCGCTTGCTTCAGCGCCTGGCCCTGAACTGGCCCATCCTCGGCGACCGGCTCGTTATGGCGCTTCAGTCTCAGGTCGAGAGCTATGAGCGGCGGCTACTTTACGCATACTGGTGGCGACTCATCGATGGCATCAAGATGTACTGGTACATCCGTGGCGTTGCTGAGCAACTCGGTGGGCAAGAGGAGATCGCCGCCTATGTCGCGGCTGGGGAGCGGGCCGCCCGCGAGCGCCACCTCAAACTGGGCAGCCTGGAGCTAAATGAGGGCCTCGCCGCTTGCGCTTGTCGCCTTGACCAGGAGCGCCCGGATAGCGTCGAGCTGCGCTACAGAGGAACCCCCGTTGGCCAGATCCCCGCGCCGCCGGGGGCCGAGCCGCTGCGGGGCGCGCACCTAGCGGACGCACTGCGCCAGTGGCAAATGACGAAACCGCTGGCACTTGGGATCGCACCTATGATCCATCCGCCGCTTGCGACGTGGGCCACGGCTGGCGAGATGCCCAGCAGCGCCAAGTACAACTGTTGATTGCAACGCGAAGAAGGAGCTATGGTATATAACATCGTGGTCGCAATGCCATCGACATCAATACTCGGCACTCATCACCTGAGATCCGACCTCTACAAAGAGCCTTCTCCCAGAGTCCACCAGGAGATGCCGTCGATCACAGTCTTGATCTGCACTTGTAATCGTGGCGACTCAGTACGGGCAACGATCAGCAGCGTGCTGGCCAACACATACGCTAAATTCAAGCTGCTGATCATCGATCAGAGCAGCGATCAGCGCACCGCTCACGCAGTCGCCCAGTTTTGTGGCGACCGACACCTACGGTATATTCACACCAATACCTGCGGGAAGAGCTGGGCGATCAACATCGGTCTCTCGCTCACCACGACAGAGATTGTGATCATGACCGATGACGACTGCGAGGTGCCGCCGGACTGGATCGCCAAGATGGTCGCCCCCTTTCTATACCACCCCCAGGTCGGCATTGTCTTCTGCAATGTTGCCGCAGGCCCGCATGACAGCCTTACGGGGTTCGTCCCGATTAGCCGGAGATCACACCCGCTGCTGATCGAGGATCTGGCCCACTGGCAGACCTGCGATGGCGTCAACATTGGGATCGGGGCCGGCATGGCGATCCGGCGATCTGCCGCCAAGGCGATCGGCGGGTTCGACATCCGCTTCGGCCCCGGTGCCCATTTTCATAGCGCCGAAGATCTGGATTTCAGCCTCCACACTCTGGCGGCAGGCTACCAGATTTACCGCACGACAGTCGTGGACGTCATCCATTACGGCTTCCGCACATACGCTGAGGGCCGTCAGCTTACCCACAGAAGCCTGTTCGGGATCGGGGCGGTCTACGGCCAGCTGCTGCGGCGCGGCTACTGGATCTGCCTACGTTATTACGCCGCAGTCTTCAATGCGGTGGTGATTATGCCGGCCCTGGAGGATCTTGCCCATGGACGCCCTCCACGCAAGCTCGGACGTGCCATGTGGCTCCTGCGCGGTCTGATCGAAGGATTATGCGTCCGCCCGGTCTCACGTACGCAAGGACTTATCGGAATCCCAAAGACAACGATAACTTCATGAAACATAGTGTAACCTTCTTTGTAGAATGTGACGAACATGCTCGATCTCAATGTGGCTAACATTCTCGATCTCGTTGAGGATGTCCAGATCCTTCCTTCTGCCGATCAACCCGGTATCACCGTATTGATCTGTACTCGCAATCGTGGTGACTCGATTCGGGCGACGATCACAAGTATCCTGGCCAACACCTATACCAACTTCGAGGTGTTGATCGTTGACCAGAGTACCACCACAGGTACTGCCCAGGCCATCGGCGCGCTGTCCCACGATTCACGTATACGTTATGTCAATACGAATACCTGTGGTCTCAGCATCGCCAGAAATATTGGCCTTGCGCTCAGCCACAATGATCTCGTGATCATGACCGACGATGATTGTGAGGTACCGCCAGACTGGATCGCCCAAATGGCTGCGCCGTTCCTCCAGCACCCCCAAGTTGGCATCGTTTTCTGCGATGTTGTCGCCGGCCCCCATGATCGTCGTGCGGGATTTGTGCCGGTCAGCCTGAGCGCATACCCGCTGCTGATCGAAGATCTGGCCCACTGGCAAACCTGCGACGGCGTCAATATTGGGATCGGGGCAGGTATGGCGATCAGACGCTCTGTTGCCGAGGAAATCGGCGGGTTCGATACCCTCTTTGGCCCCGGCGGGCTGTTTCGCAATGGTGATGATATTGACTTCACGCTGCGTGCCCTCGCCGCAGATCATCAAATCTGTCGGATCAACCATGTGAGTGTCGTTCATCACGGATTCCGCACCCTCCAGGAAAACCGTGCGCTTATGCGCGGCGCAATGTATTCGGCAGGAGCGGCCTATGGCCGACTGATCCGCAGTGGCCAGTGGCGAGCCATCTTCTCCTACATCGCCATGTTCATTGCGATGGTGATCGTGCCAATCATCGAGAATCTGCGACGCCTACAGGTGCCACCTGTACTCGGACGGGTTATCTGGCTTGTTCGTGGTTTTGTTAAGGGGCTGTGGATGCCCGCACGCAAGCCAAACCACGATGGTATCAGCGTGTAGATGCGTTGCGCGTTCCTCCCTTCTCTGGGTGGTATAATACGCCCCATGGCAAAGTCGCGCACCATCTTCGTCTGCCAGCAATGCGGCGCTCAGCAGAGCCGCTGGATGGGCAAGTGTCCTGACTGCGACACATGGGACAGCTTCGTCGAGCAGGTCGAGGCGAAACAGCCCAGCGGTAAGGTGCGTGAGGGGGCCGTTGTTGGCTCTCGCCCCCTGCGTCTGCGTGATGTCTCCGTCGGTGGATTTCAGCGCCTCCCCATCCTTGGCGAAGAGTTTACCCGTGTTCTGGGCGGGGGTCTCGTCCCTGGCTCCGTGGTGCTGATCGGCGGGGATCCGGGAGTTGGCAAGACCACACTGCTCTCGCAGGTGGCCGCCCAGTTTGCTGCCGATGTCGGCCCGGCCCTCTACGTGAGCGCCGAGGAGTCGGCCCAGCAGATCAAGCTGCGCGCCGAACGTCTCGGAATGACTGCCGACGACCTCTACGTCTTCTCCGAAAATTCTCTTGACACCATTCTTGAACAGATCCGTGAACTGCGCCCCAAGCTGGTGATCATCGACTCGATCCAGACGGTCTACCTTGAAGAGTTGACCAGTGCCGCCGGCAGTGTCTCGCAGGTGCGCGAGGGCGCCCTGCGCCTGATGCGGATGGCCAAAGAGTTGCACATCCCGGTCTTCCTGGTCGGCCACGTGACAAAAGAGGGAGCCATCGCTGGCCCGCGTGTCCTTGAGCATATTGTGGATGTGGTGCTCTACCTTGAGGGCGACCGCTTCCACCAGTATCGGTTGCTGCGCGGGGTGAAGAACCGATTCGGATCGACCAACGAGGTCGGCGTCTTCGAGATGCAGGGCGATGGCATGCGCGAGGTGTTGAATCCCTCCGCCGTCTTCCTCGCCGAGCGCAGTGCTGGCACGCCCGGATCGTCCGTAGCTGTGATGATGGAGGGGACTCGCCCGCTGTTGGTGGAGGTGCAAGCCCTTACCTCAAACACCAGCAATCCCCAACCCCGCCGCACCACCAACGGCTTTGATATGAACCGCCTGCTGATGCTGGTGGCCGTCCTCACCAAGCGCGTCGGCATGCCACTGTTCAACCAAGATATTTATGTCAACATTGTTGGTGGCCTGCGGATCAGCGAACCCGCCGCCGACCTCGCTGTCGCGATGGCGATTACGTCATCCTTCCGCAACCAGCCCATCGCTGCCGACATGGTACTCCTTGGCGAAGTAGGACTCTCTGGTGAACTCCGCAGCGTCAGCCAGATTGACCGACGGATCAGTGAGGCGGCCAAGCTCGGCTTTCACCACGCGGTGCTGCCCTCCGTCTCACAGGTGAGTCCACCCAATGGTAGCACCCTCGTACCTGCTCGCTCCTTAGCCGATGTTGTCGATCTGATTGCTCGCAAGTAGGGGCGTGGGAGGAAGGTTCACACACTTTCCCTCCTGCGATCTTACGATGTTTACTATGAAGGTTAGCCTTAATTTCCTTGTGCGGATCGCGGGTATGCTCGCTTTGGCCTACCTCGGATGGGCCATCGGACACTCGCTCTCTGACCCGCACCCCGACGAACTTCAGATGTTCGCCACTCAGTTGCTGTTCCTTGCGGGGGCTGGTCTTGGCCTGCTTGTCACCCCCAACCTGACAATCGCGCCCATTGAGGATCTGCTACGCCGATCACGCAGTATTCCCCTCTCTGACCTCTTTTTGATCGGCGCAGGAGTGATGATCGGCCTGATCTTCGCTGTGCTGCTCACTGTGCCGATGTCCTTTCTGCCCGAACCCATCAACCGCTACTTGCCCGCAGTCACCGCCGCCCTTCTGGCCTATATCGGCGGCACCGTCTTCAGCATTCGCAAGCACGATATTATTGAAGGGTTGCGCCACTGGGGCCGTGCTACCCCTACTCCCCCCCTTACCCTCGACGCCAGAGAGGCGAAGCCACCAACGCGGCGCTTGATCCTCGATACAAGCGCGATCATTGATGGACGGATCGCCACCGTCGTTCACACCGGTTTTTTAGAGGGTACCCTGATCGTCCCTGGGTTTGTGCTTGCCGAACTCCAGCAACTCGCCGACTCGAGCGACGATCTGCGCCGCGCCAAGGGACGCCGTGGCCTTGAATTGCTCAATAATATGCAGAAGGATTCTCCCCTGTCCATTGAGGTGGTGAATATTGAGGTCTCCGGTGCCACTAAGGTGGATGATAAACTCGTGGCGATGGCCCGCCAGTATAGCTGTCCGATCATCACCAATGACTTTAACCTCAATCGGGTCGCTGGGCTCCAGGGGGTGAAGGTGCTGAGCCTGAACCAACTCAGCGAGTCCGTCCGCCCACCCGTGATTCAGGATCAGCGTCTGCATGTGATCATTCGCAATGAGGGCAACGCCCGCCAACAAGGAGTCGGCTACCTCGAAGATGGCACCCCGGTGATCATTGAGGATGCCCGCCATCTGATCGGCCAGTCCGTTGAGGTGATCGTCACCCGTCTTCACCAAACCCAGACGGGCCGCCTTGTCTTTGCGCACCTTGCCGAGTCCTAGACGATGCGTGCCATTATTCAGCGCGTGACTCAGGCATCGGTCGAGGTTGAAGATCAGATCGTTGGGTCAATTGGGGCGGGGTTGTTGGTGCTGCTCGGGGTCGGGCATGGCGACGGCCCGGCTGATGCGGATCTGCTGGCCAAGAAAACGGCCCAGTTGCGAATCTTCTCCGACGATGAGGGCCGCTTCGACCGCTCACTGATTGACATCGGCGGTGCGGCCCTGGTCGTCTCGCAGTTCACCCTCTACGCCGACACGCGCAAGGGTCGCCGCCCCAGTTTTACCGACGCGGCCACTCCTGATCTGGCTGCGCCTCTGGTGGCCCACTACGCCGCCGCTCTACGCGCTATGGGCATACAGGTTGAGTCTGGCATCTTCGGCTCCCATATGCGAGTCTCGCTCATTAATGACGGGCCAGTGACCATCAGCCTCGATAGTGCGCTATTGAGCCAGCCGCCGCGCTGATGGGAACGCCTGAGATTCATGGGGCATGCTATAATGCGTTATCGTACGGGTGTCATGCCCCACAAACGGCCCATCACATCAGATAACCATGCGGTTCACGCACAACACCAAAATAGCCGCTGATGCCCGACTAACAGGTATCGGGTATTACGGTAGTTGTGGTTTGGATTACCCCCCCTAGCCCCCTGCAAGCGGGGGGAGACAACGCCTTGGTTCCCCCCCCGCTTGCGGGGGGGCTAGGGGGGGAGAACTGTAAAATATCTGCGAACCATGTCTAGATGCAAGAACAAAGCTGAGCTCACCATGGAAAGAGTGGAGTGCCGGATCCAGCGAGAGGTTGATGTCTACCTGGCGATGAGCCAGGGGAGAGCCGTCGCCGAGAAACTTAACCTCACACCTGTTGATCGCACCCGTGTTGAGATTGCGATTCTTGAGCTATCGCGCAACCTGCTGATCCACGCCGGGGGTGGGATACTTGCATTCAGCCTGATCGAAGACCCAACACATGGCTCAGGCATGGGGATTGAGGCAACTGATACCGGCCCAGGCATTGCCGATATCAATCTCGCAATGCAGGATGGCTACAGCACAGCCCACACCCTCGGAGCCGGTCTCCCAGGTGTACGCCGCCTAACCGACGAATTTTATATTGAGTCAGAGGTAGGCGTAGGCACACGCGTATATGCGATCAAGTGGCTCATGTCGCCTCGGAGATCGATCTATGAGCGTTAACTGGGGAGCCGCATGCCGCCCAAAAGAAGGCCAATCGGTGAGCGGCGATGTCTTTGTGGTAGAACCTTTTGGCACCAGTGGGCTTCAGGTAGCGATCATTGATGGGCTTGGCGGCGGTGTTGAGGCTGCACGCGCCGCCGACAGTGCCGCCGTGGTGATCCGCGCAAAGCTCGATTGCGAACCTCTTGACGTGATTCGCCAGGCCCACACCGCACTGCACAACACACGCGGGGCGGTAATCGGCATCCTCACCTTCGACATGCACCAGCGTACTGTTACCTATATTGGAGTAGGAAATATTGGTGCCCAGGTCTACAGCAGCCTATCAATCAAGCCGATCTCAAAGAATGGCATTCTCGGATATCGGCTTCCACCACTCCTGAAGTTGAGCTACAGCTATAATTTGGGTGACACCTTCGTTTTATATAGCGATGGCATTTCTAGCCGTTTTAGCCTTGACACCCAGATGAACCACGATCAGCCCCCGCAGCCGCTCGCCGATCTGATCCTAAGCCGCTATGGGAAGATGAATGACGACGCCACGGTGGTGGTTGTTCGTATCAGCGAGTAATCATACCGATGAGTACCGATCTCGTGACATGGCTGACCGCTCATCGCCTCGATCTGACCACCCAGTGGGCCGATCTGATCAGTGAGCCGACTTTCTCGGCCATGTTTGGTGACTTATCGGATGACGATAGTCCGGTGGCTGCCCTTAGCGAAACGGCGGTAAACGTTGAACAACTCTATAATGTGCTTATCCTCGCCGCCGAAGGCAACTACGCGGCGCTCGACCAGCGCCTCCAGACTATCAGCCACAGCGACGATATCCGCGATCAGGCTCTCAACGAGCGGCTGAGCCGCATCTTCGAGTTCCGCCGCACCATCCGCACACTCCTGCACCATCAGGTGAGCGACCCTGCCCACATGATGGAGAGGATTGATGAGATTGATACCCTCTTTGAGCATATGATCGGCACCCTCGCCGACGGGTGGGTCGCCCATAATGCGGAGGCGCTCCGCGAGCGTGAGTTTATCGCCGAGAGCCTGGACTCGGCATCCTCCGCCGCCGACCGACGCGCCCTCCAATTAAAAGCACTCAACGATATCTCTCAGCGTCTTTCGGCCAGCCTGGATCATAATCAGTTGCTCGATCTGGTGGCCACCAGCCTGCACCGGCTCACCGGCGTTGTTCATATTGCGGTCTGGATGCCGCCCGCTACCGAGACGGGTGTGCTTGTCGCCACCTATACCTGCGGCGAGGGTGTCGATCCGACCCTGGGCCTCCAGATTAGCCGCGCACAGTCGAGTGATCTGGCGATCCGCGCCTTCTGCACGGGGCAGATCCAGTTCGATGTTGCGCCCGATGTCGCACAGCAGGGAGCCTGGTATCGGGACGGGTGCGGTGTTATGGCCCTGCCGATGCTGCTGCACGATAAGGTAATCGGAGTGGTAACACTTCAGGACCCCAACCCGGTGGAGCAACTGCGCTTTCAGCAAGATCTCGTTCAGGGTGTGATCAGCCAGGCGGCGATTGCCATCCAGAATGCTAATCTTTACACTGAGGTGCGCTCGCTCAATGTCGAGCTAGAGCAGCGTGTGGAGGAGCGCACCCGCGAACTTCAGACAGAGAAGGATCGTCTGGCGACAATCAACGAAATCTCGGCCGAGGTAAGCAGCACCCTCGATTTGGATACGCTCTTGAGTACATCTCTCTCGGTGCTGGCCAACATCTCGCAGGCCGAACATGCCTCGATTATGCTGGTTGAACCGGATGATAGCCGCCTGCTTGTCACCCGCGCCGTCTATGGCGTGCCGGCAAGCCCCGGTAACTATATTCGATTCCCGATCGGATCGGGGATCGCCGGCTGGGTGGCCCAGCAGCGGAAAGGTACCCTGGTTGACGATATTGGCCTTGATGATCGCTGGGTCTCGATCCCCGGCGGATCGCTGCGCAAGCGCCAGGGGTCAATGATCGCGGTGCCGCTGCTGATGCAGGGCGATGTGCTGGGAGTGATCACAATCTCGCACCGCGAACCGGGGTTCTTTCAAGAAGGCCACCTGCGCATGCTCAGCGCCTGCGCCGGTCCCATCGCTATCGGCATCAATAACGCGAACCTCTTCCAGATGATCAGCGCTGAGGCGGAGCGTCGCTACGAACTGCTCGACCGTCAACAGACTGAGTCCAGCCAGATCGAGGCCATCCTCCAGAATCTCTCGGACGGCGTGATCGTCTGCGACCTCTACGGCTCTGTGCTGATGGCCAATCAGGCGGCCAGTGACGTTCTTGGGCGAAGTGTTGAGGATCTCCTACTCTGGAATCTGCACGATATTATCACCCACTACCTTGGCTCACGTGCCTCCGACATCCCCCTGGCAGAGCTGATCGCTCGCCCACTTGATGCGACTGAGCATCGGCGGATCTTCACCTCCACCGCGAAGGTAGGCATGCGCGTGCTGAGCCTGACGATGGGGCCGGTTCTCAAGGAAGACGGACAGTTGCTCGGTGCGCTGCTGGTGGTGCGCGATATTACCCGCGAGATTGAAGCGGATCGGCTGAAGACCGAGTTTATCGGCACGATGTCGCACGAACTGCGCACGCCGATGACGGCGATCAAAGGCTTCACCCAACTCCTGGGGATGGGTAGCCTCGGTCCACTCAACGAGACACAGCGCGAGTTCGTAAGTACCATCCACACCAATACCGAACGTATGATTGCCCTGATCAACGATGTACTCGATATTACCAAGATCGAGTCGGGCAGCATTGATATTGAGTGGCGCTCACTACATATGGCTGAGGTTCTTAGCGGCGTGATGTCGGAACTTCAGGCAATAATCAGCGGGCGTGGTCACGAGCTAACGATCAGTATTCCGCCGGGATTGCCACTGGTGCGCGCCGACGCACATCGGCTCCACCAGATCCTCTTCAACCTGATCTCCAATGCGGTGAAGTACACGCCGAAAGGCGGAAGAATCTGGGTCGAGGCCCACGAGTCAAACCTCGCCGATCTGCCGGAGTACGTGCGGGTTGGCGTCCTATCGAACAAGCGCTACGCGCAGATGAATATCCGCGACACGGGTGTAGGTATCGCCCACGAGGATATGATCCACATTTTCGACCGCTTCTACCGCACCGAGAACCCGCTCAAGATTGAGGCAGGCGGCACCGGCCTTGGTCTCTCGCTGGTGAAGCCGCTGGTCGAACTGCTTGGCGGGCGGATCTGGGTTGAGAGTACCCTTAACGAAGGCAGCACCTTCAGTTTCATTCTCCCAGCAAACTAAGGCATAACGGTGACAAGACGACCGATCATTGGCATCTCGGGAATGAACAGCCGAGATGAGGACGGCAGTGGCCTGATGGCGGTGCGCCCTGTTTACTTGCGGGCGATTGAGGCGGCTGGCGGCATTCCGCTGCTCATCCATCTCAGCGATGACATGGGTGTGGTGCGGAGGCTCTACACCTTGTGCGACGGTATTCTGCTGCCCGGTGGGGATGATGTTGATCCATCCTCCTATGGCGAGAATCCCCACGCACACCTGGGCGATGTGGATCGCCAGCGCGACACCGTGGAGATCGCCCTAGCCCGCTGGACGCACGAGGACACCAAGCCGCTTATGGGTATCTGTCGTGGCATTCAGATGATCAACGTGGCATTCGGCGGCACGCTCTACCAGGATATTCCCAGCCAATTGCCCAATGCGCTCGATCATCAGGCCAACATGAAAACACGCAACTGGAGTCTGCTCAGCCACAGCATTGCTCTGGAGCCGGGAAGTTGGCTGGCCACGTGCCTAGACACGAACGAGGTGATGGGCAATACGATGCACCACCAAGCGGTGAAGGATTGTGCGCCGGGGATGCGGGTGGTTGGCCGTGCGCCCGACGGGGTGATTGAGGCGATGGAGAGCAGCAGTGACCAGTTTGTGGTGGCGGTGCAGTGCCACCCCGAGCATCTCTGGGCCAAAACCGAGACACGCTGGCTGCGCTTTTTTGAGGGATTCATTGCGGCCTGCGGCCATTAACCTGGGGGAGTGTAGGAGAGAACGAGGTTCTCTCCTACACCCGATCTTCAGACAATGATCGGCATCTTCGACTCGGGCCTCGGTGGTCTCTCGGTGCTGCGCGCCGTGCGAAGCCTGCTGCCCAACCATGATCTGCTCTACCTCGCCGATAGTGCGTATTGTCCCTACGGCACGCGCCCACAGGCGGAAGTTCAGGCACGGTCACTGGCATGCGGGCGCTGGCTGGTGCAACACGGCGCGGCGGTGGTGGTGATCGCCTGCAACACCGCGACATCGGCGGCAGGCGACCTGTTGCGGGCCGATCTGCCGGTGCCGGTGGTGGGTATGGAGCCGGGGCTGAAGCCGGCCATCACGGCGACACGCAGCGGCCAGGTAGCCGTGCTGGCCACCAACGGTACGTTGCGAGGTGAGCGATTTGCCCGCCTGGTGGAGCGATTCGCCGGAGGGATGCAGGTTATCACCGTAGCATGTCCCGACCTCGTAAGCTATGTGGAGGCGGGCGATCTGGCTGGCCCGCAGGCCCGCGCCGCAGTTGTGGGGTACCTAGCGCCCCTGAGCGCCCAGGGTGTTGACACCATCGTCCTTGGCTGCACGCACTTCCCCTTTCTGTACCCCCTCATCGCCGACATTGCCGGGCCAGAGATAGTGATTATTGACACCGGACGTGCGGTGGCGGCGCAGGTCGCCCGTGTGGCCGAGTCTGTCGGTGCCGGTCCTGGACGGCGAGATCTGCGCTGTGTGACTACCGGCGATCCCGCCGAGGTATCCGGGCCGCTCGCCAGGGTATGGGGCCAGCCGCTGCCGCTCAATCACATTGATTTATGACTCTCTTTGCCGCCTTCTGTGCTGTTCACCCCACGCGCCGGGTATGGGTGGCTGGTCACAGGTGGGAGTATATTGACGCGGGCGCGGGAAACCCGCCGCTGATCATGCTCCCCGGCGGATTCGGTGTCGCCGCAACCTCGTTCCAGTACATTCAAGCACTGGCCAGAGATCGCCGCGTGATCGCCCTGAGCTACCCGCCAGGTATTGATACCATCGTCGGCCTATGCGACGGACTAGCGGCCCTGCTGGATGCGCTAGGCGTAGCGCGAGCATGGGTACTCGGCGGATCCGCTGGCGGGTTTTGGGCGCAGACGTTTGTGCGCCGCTACCCTGACCGGGTCGCGGGCATGATTCTGGCACAGAGCAGTGTCTCCCGTCCGGCCCGCGCCCACATGAGCCGGGCATGCGCCGCTCTGCTGAATACTCTGCCTATGCCGCTGATCTTCACCCTGCTGCGCCTGAGCATCGCCGCCGACCTACGTGGCTCATCGGAGGGACGACGCTTCTGGCGCGGCCATTTTGCCGAGGTGCTGGCCGAACAGAGCCGATCCGCTCTGGTGAATCGCTTCCGTCTGGCGGCCGACTTTGACGCCAGCTACCAGAAATGTCGGGGGCGTTTGTTCGGGGAGGGACAAAGCCTGGACATCCCACACCATGTCGCGATCATCGAGTCGGCGAGGGATGGCTTAGTTGGCCCCGGTGAACAGGCCACCCTGCGTGCCCTCTACCCCGGTGCGGATGTGTACACCCTGGCCGGAGGACATAACGATAGCGTCGAGCGGCCCGAGGAGCAGATCGCGCTGATTTCCCGCATTTTGCGCGATTCCTGAATCGCTCCTCGGTATACTTATAGAACTTCTATGCTACAATGAGATATAGCCTGCCGACAACAAGCGAGGAGGTATCCTGATGACAACTGACACTGCCGAGGCGATTGCGACGACAGTCTCTCCCATCCTCATGGATCACGCCCTCAAGGGGCCGCCGCAGGGCCACTGGGCCATTGCGGACTGGGAACACCTCCCCGAAGACGGCTATCGCTATGAGATCATTGAGGGCACCCTCTGTATGACCACGTCGCCAAGCGCGTTTCACCAGTGGATTGTTGGCCGCTGGATCAGGCATATTGGGATTGCTGCGGAGGATCGAGGATTGGGGACGTGGTACACCGCACCGATTGGCGTGCTGCTTTCCCCGCGTGATGCTGTCCAGCCCGACTTCCTTTTCATCCGCGCCGAGCGGGTGATGGATCTCGTGCGCGACCGACGCATACGTGGTGCGCCCGACCTTGTGGTTGAGGTCCTTTCGCCCGGTAATAGTATTGAGGAAATGTCTAAGAAGCGGGCGATGTATGCGCGGGGCGGCGTCCCCACATACGTTGAGGTTGATCCTTCAGCACGTACGCTTCTGCACTACCAACTGGCCGACGGTGTCTACAACGAGCCTGACGTCTATCGCGAGAACCAGACGCTTAGCTTCGCCTGTCTGCCTGATGTACCGCTGCGCGTCGCGGTACTCTTCGCTGATGCACCGGATACGACGCTGTGACCACAAGACCCTGAAAATAGCCGATAACCGATAACCGATAGCCGATAGCCGATAGCCGATAGCCGATAGTCAGGCATCAGAGGTGACGCAATGATTGTTGAAATCCGCACCGCCGATCTCATGATCACCCGCAAGGCTGACGGCCTTGAGGTTGATCTTGAGGATCTTCAGGGACTCTGGACCGAGGAGCAGTACCTCAAACTGACGGATCGTTCCCGGCTCCTTGTTGAATTTACCAATGGAGTTATTGAGTTTCTTCCTATGCCTACTGATAATCACCAAGTAATCCTGCTATTCCTCTACGATCTGCTACGCACATGTGTGAGCGGAATGGGCGGCAAGGTACTGGTCGCTGCGCTGCGCCTCCAGATCCGCCCTGGAAAGTACCGCGAACCCGACATCCTGCTCGTCCGCGATGCTCACGATCCGCGCCGCCAGAACCGCTTCTGGCTGGGGGCAGATCTGGTGGTTGAGGTGGTTAGCCCTGACGACCCGGAGCGCGATACGGTGGAGAAGGTGACTGACTACGCGGAGGCGGGCATCCCGGAGTATTGGATTGTCAACCCCGAGGCAGAGACGATCACGGTACTGACGCTCCAGAGCGAAGCCTACGCCACGCACGGGGTTTTTCGGCGCGGCGAGAGTGCCGGATCGCTGCTGCTTGAGGGATTCAGCGTGGATGTCAATGCGGTACTGGACGCTTCCTGAGACGGATTATAAAAACTTGATATTCTACCCGATGGCATCTGACACGAGGTGACGCAATGGCTGTTGAAATCCGCACCGCCGATCTCTTGATCACCCGCAAGGCTGACCGCCTTGAGGTTGATTTTGACGATCTCCAGGGACTCTGGACCGAGGAGCAGTACTTCAAGCTGACGGATCGGACGAATCATTTTGTCGAGTTCACCGACGGATTTATTGAGTTTCCCCCTATGCCTACCGACAAGCACCAGGCGATTCTCGCCTTCCTGTTTGAGCTGTTCTTGCTCTTCATTCGTCCACAAGGCGGTAAAGTGCGCTTTGCACCACTACGCCTCCAGATTCGCCCCGGCAAGCAGCGCGAACCCGACATCTTACTCGTCCGCGATGCCCACGATCCGCGCCGCCAGAATCGCTTTTGGCTAGCAGCCTGTCGGAGAGAGTGGGGTTTAGGGCGTCACAGAGCCATATTCCAAAAAAGCCGATTTGGCTTTGTGATGCGCTATTCACGGTTCTCTCCGACAAACTGCTAGGGGCAGATCTCGTGGTTGAGGTGGTTAGCTCTGACAACCCGGAGCGCGATACGGTGGAGAAGGTGACCGACTACGCCGAGGCGGGCATCCCGGAGTATTGGATTGTCAACCCGGAGGCTGAGACGATCACGGTGCTGATGCTCCAGGGCGAAGCCTACGCCACGCACGGGGTTTTTCGGCGCAGTGAGACTGCCGGATCGCTGCTGCTTGAGGGATTCAGCGTGGATGTCAATGCGGTACTGGACGCCTCCTGACAGGGATCATAAAAGCGGGGCGGGCGAGGAAAATCCTCGCCCGCCCCGCTTTTATGTGTCTGGTTACGGTGCCGTCACCGTGAACTGTGCCCCGGCGCTGCGTCCGAATACCTCCGGCGCATAGGTACGCATCGCTGTGGCGGGCAGAGTCTGGAAGACGCCAGGGGTGGTGGCGCGAGCCAGGTAGGTGTAGGTATACGTGCCACGCGGCAGGTCGCTGGCGAAGAGAGCCACCCGGTTATCGCGCACCTCAGTGCGGCCAAAGTACCACCAGTAGGGCTGCTCGCTGTCCGTCGGGGCCATCTCTGGGTCGCGGGCGGCCGCGCTGCTGGTTTTCAGGCTGGTATTCAGCGCCTCTAAGCCCGCCGGTAACATATCCTCGACCATGAAGTAGGGCACGTCCTCGGGTAAGGTCAGGGTCAGCTTGACCTGCACCAGATCACCGAGAGCGGCCTGCGTGGTGAGCTGGCCGGTGGGGCTGAGGGTGGCGGTGTCCACCATCACATACTCGCGGTGTACGGAAAAGCCCTGGTCGAGCGCCTGCACGTTTGCCGCGTCTTGGAAACTGCGCATACGCAGGGTGTAGTAGAGTCGGCCCTCGCCGCTCTGTCCCGCCGCCGTCTGACGCTGGATGCTCAGTTTGCTATCGGCACCCTGAGCCAGATCGGCCAGCTTCACCACGAGATCAATCGGCGTGTCCAGGTTGGTGCTATCCACGTTACCCTCGCCCAGGCTCTTGTCGTTCAGGGCTACGCGGTAGCTGTAGTTGGCCTTGAGTTCGCCGCTCTGAGCCACGTACTCGGCCAGAGCCAGCAGGGTGACGGCAGTCTCTTGGGTGCTGGCCCAGTGGCCACGGTCGCGCAGGCCCATTAGGTAACGCACGGCGTTGGGCACGAGGATGTTGGTTGGATCAGCGCGCACCAGAGATTGCAGCACCAGGGCGGTGCTGCGCGTATCGCTGCCCATTGTCCAGTAATCGGCCCGCGCCTCCTCCCAGTGCGCGTCCGTTGTCCGCATGATCGCCGTTGTCGTCAGGTCGTTCACCAGAGCGGTTGTACGTGAGTCATCGCCTAAACCCTTCAACGTCATCAGCAGATAGGCCCGCCCGTAGATGTCCAGCTTGGCCCGCTGCTCGTAGAGCGCCACCGTCCGCCCGCGATCCGCCTGTCCCAGTTCGCCAAGCACGAAGAGCGTGTAGGCCCGCGAGTTCAGCCGACTGGCATCGGGTATGCCGGACTCCGCATCGGCACTCTGGGCGAGGGTGTCCTTCAGGTAGGCCACACCCCGGTCAAGAACAGATTGATTCACGCTGTAGCCCGCCTTCTGCGCCTCCGTCAGCCCCTGCACCACGTAGGCGCTCAGGTAGGGCTGGCTCGTGTCGCTCTCCCACCAACCCCAGCCACCGTCAAGGTGCTGGAGAGCGTAGAGCCGCTGAAGACCCGTGGCCAGATTCGCCTCCAGCGACTTCTTCAGGGCCGGGTTATCCACGCCAAGCTGCTTGTAGATTCGGTAGGTCACGGCGTTGGGCAGGAAGGCGCTCACGGTCTGTTCGGTGCAGGCGTAGGGGAAACTCTCCAGGTAGCTCAATCCGCCCTGCACGCCCGCCGCCAGAGACGGAGCCAGTTCCAGGGTTGCCTCGCCACGGGCCGGGTCGCCTGTCGGCGGGCGTAGGGTCTCGACGGTGGTGTCAAGAACCTGGCCGGCGCTGGCAGATACCTCGGGCGTCTCGTAACGCTGGACGGGCAAACTAGTCTCCAGGGCGTCCTCAAAGCCGCCGCCGCTGACGCTCAGGCGCACGATGGCTTTACCTGCGCCCGTGACCGTGGCCTTCCAGCGCACCAGAGTTTGGCCGTTGGCTGGCACACTCACCTGCTGTGCCGCCGGGTCTTGGAGGCTGATCGCCCCAATCCCGCTTAGGTTGAGGGTGATGTTGGCGTCAATGGCAGATGCCGTGCTGTTCTGGATGACCGCCTGGAGCGTTGGCTGGTCGCCGTCGGTGAGGAAACGCGGCAGCGACGCCCGCACCAGCAGGGGTTTGGTTGCCACTACGTCGCTGGTGATCTGGCCCACCAGAGTCTCCTTGGTGACGCCGCGTGCGCTCATGCGCCAGGTGGTCAGGCTGTCGGGCAGGTTTATTGTCACGCTGGCCGTGCCATCGGCACCCGTGATGAGGCCAGCGTTCCAATACGCCGTGTCGGGGAAGTCACGCCGCACCAGGGCCGGTGCGCTCATCCCGCCGCCGCCACCCTTGGCACCAGCCTGCAGGGCCAGGTTTACCCGCTCGGCCAGGGCGATGATGGACTGCGAGGTGAAGACGCCCAAGGGCCGCTTCTCGTAGAACGCCTGATGCAGACTCGGGTTCGGGTCGTCGGCCAGAGTCAGTACGGCCTTATCTACCAGAGCCAGCGAGACTTCGGCAGGCACGCCTTTACCGCTGTAGTCCTTGGTCGTCACCGTGTAGGTGATGCTATCGCGGGGGCCAGCCTGCTCCTTGTCGGGGGCCACGCTAACGGTGAGATTCTGCTGCTCGGTCGAGATCACCAGGTTCACCAGGCCCACCCGTACATCGGGCGCAGCCGGGGCGTCGGCGGTGTTCCCACTGCCCGCCGGGGTGATCAGCACCACCGATACATAGACATTGGGCGCGTAGTCGGCGGTGATCGGCACCTCGATCAGCTCGCTGGTACCGGCGATGGTGAGCAGGCGGTGCGAGATCACCTCGCCGCGCTCGATGGTGAGCAGGGCCGAGCTCCCCTTGTAGGGAGCCGTCACCAGGATCTTGGCCGTATCGCCCGGTTTGTAGCTGGTGCGATCCGCGATCAGGTCAATCCGGTTCGAGTCATTCACGCCCCAGAAGGTGTCGCCGCCGGTGGCCCAGGTAAAGGCGCTGGAGGTTATCATCCGCCCGCCATCATCCTTGGCGTTGGCGGCGATGCGGTAGGAGCCCGCCAGCCTCGGCGTAAAGCTGATACTGGCCCGGCCCTTCTCATCAGTCTTGGCCGGGATGGTCTGCTGGAGCGTGTCGGTATAGGCCGAGGTGAAGTAGAAGCGCCCGTCCGGGCCCTGTTCACGCACGCTGTACCACTCGCGCTGGTAGATGCCCACGTCCATACTGCGCCCGGCCACCGGCTGGCCTTGCGGATCGAGGGTGATCAGATCCACCGCCTGCGACGTGCCGATCTGGGCTACGTACCCATCCGGGCGCAGGCCGACGTAGAAGGCTCCGGCGTGCAGGTGCAGGTTGCCCTGGCCCGCGATCACCTGGCCGTCAACATCCGTCACCTCCACATCCAGGGTCAGGGCGCGGCTATGCTTGTCGCTAGCGGTGCCTGCGGGCAGGCTCAGTTTGAAGGTGCCCTGGGCGTCGGTGGTGGCGCTGCCCTCGGCCACCTGCTCGCCGCCCGTCGCCTGTTGGTTATCGAACCAGCGGTACGAAGCGTAGGCATCATCCAGGTTCTCGAACTGATAACCGGGCGCGGTGTCGGAGCTAAAGTAGTAGGGATCGGCCAGCAGCCGCCAGTGGATCGGCGCGTTGGCCATCGCCCCGCCCGCGAAGTAGCGCGCCGTGGCTGTGGCCGCAATCGGCTCGCCCATCAGCACGTCCTCGTGATCTGGCTTCACCATGATCTCAAAGACCGGCTTGCGGTACTCCGAGACAATAAAGCTGCCGGAGAAGTTATGGTACATGGACTCGCCCGCGAGCTGGGCCTGCATGTAATAGCTTCCCAGCGCCGCGTCTCCCGGCAGTGGCAAGTCAGTGCTGAAGCTGCCAAACGGGTTCAGTTCCAGGGTTGAGGAGTAGATCGCGTTGCCGTCCACGTCGTTGATGATTAGGGAGGCGATCTGATTGGTACCGGGCAGCGTGTAGCGTCCATCGTTATTCAGCCGCACCACACCCTTGATATGGACGGTCTCGCCGGGCCGGTAGATCGGCCTGTCCGTACTTAGGCTACCCACCACTGGCTGCTGCTCTGGCGTGGCCGACAGCGAGAAACTCCAGGGGTCAATCCCATCGCTCCACATGGTTGTGCCGAAGACGAAGGGCGATCCCTCCGCCGACCAGAGGTAGACGTTGCTGTAGGGACTGGCCGTCATAAAGTTGGCCTGCACGATCCCTTCGGCATCAGTGCGGCCCAGACTCGCCACTTCGCCCATCTGCATGCCATTGTCTTCGGAATTCAGCCCCCCCGCCTGGAGCAACAGATTGGTGGTGGGTTTGCCGCTGGCCAGATCCACCGCCCAAACGAAGAGCTTATCGGCGCTACGCTTCACCGTCAGGGTGGTTGGGCTAACGAGCATCAACTGGCGCTCGATCTGCCCAGACCCGCGCACCTCCAACAGATACGGTCCTGCCTCCAGGCTGCCTATATCGAGCATGGTCAGGTTTGTCCGATTGTGCAGCCCCTGTGGCGTCAGCGTGTTGCTTTTGATCGAACTACCCGCCGTCGGCGCGAAAGATCGCCAGGTCTGATCATCCTGCGTTGCGACCAGTAATTCGCCGAGTCGCCCACGATCTACCCGGAAGAGATCATAGCTCACACTGTCGGTGTTCACCGTCTGCAGCGGCACCCGCGCCGGGACGTAGCTGCTGTAGCTCATCAGGTGGCCGTTACCGACGATGCTAAGCGAGGGTGGCAGGGGCGCAGTGCGGAAGCTGAACGTCGCATCCTTGCCCAGAGCCACGCCGTACGTATCAATCGCTGCCGCGCCCACGCTGATCGTATAATCGCTCTCGGCCTTCAGCTCAACGTAGAGGTAGAATTCGCCCTCAGACGTGCCGGTGTACACCGAGGTTGGTTTGGGATCAATCGTCAAGTTCTTCTGCACGCTGCTCCAGTTCATGGGCGTGCTGAATTGCAGGGTAATCGAGTCATTCGGGTTGACGTTCTGGGCACCCGATGTTGGCGTGCTGCTGAGCAGGGCTGGCAGCGGGGCGACGGTGAAGGTGGCGCGGTAGGGCTGGGATAGGGCCACGCCGCCATTGGCGGATCGTGCGCCGGTGCCCACCTCCAAGGTATAGTGTCCGCCACGAGTCAGCGGCGTGGCGGGCGTGAAGGTGACGGTGAATCCGCTCACGAAGGGGTTGAGGGTATCCTGCCCGCCCTGATGCAGCACCTCGGCAGCCTTTGCTGCCACCGTCAGGTTGCCCGCCACCGCCCCGCCGCCGCTCTCACGCAGCGCCACCGCCCCGCCCAGACTGGCCATATCCATCGGCTGGTTGAAGATCAGTTTGAGCGGCTCGCTCGGGCTGGCATAGGATGCCTTGTCGTACGGGATCGAGCCGTAAACTAGCGGAGCCACGGTGGTGAAACTCCACCTGAAGGATTCACGCAGTTTCCCGCCGGTCTGGTCGGCCAGACCAGCGGCGATGCTGGCGGTGTAGCGGGTGGCCGGGAGCAGCGGCAGCGTGGGTGAGATGATGAAGGTGCTGGTGTCGAGCCAGCGGCCCACACCCTGCACCGCCGGACTGATCGTCAGCGGCTGCGGTTGTCCGCCCTGCGCCGAAGGGCCAACCACCGCGACGACCGGGTGGTTAAAGTGGACAGCGATCTGCTGCGTCATCGTGATCACATCAGCGGCGTCAGCCGCCGGGATCACCTGGGTGATGCTCAGATCACCGATCACCGCAAACTCCCAGCTCAGCGCCTCGGCATTGATCGCAGCACCGCTGGTCGCCTCCACCTTCGCGTCAATCTTGGCGACATAATGCCCGCCACGGGCCAGAGCAGCGGTCGGTTTGAAGATGAAACGGTCGGCCTGGGCCTCAACCGTACCGTCCACCTGCTTGCCGCTGTCCGCATCCGTCAGTGTAAAACGCTGCGCCGCCGAGGCCACATTCACATCGCGGCCCAGCCGCACCTCAACCGGCTGGTCGGCAGCCACATCCTGCTCCTGGTTGAAGGGCCGGGCCGAGGCCAGCACACTCGCCGCCGTGCTGAAGTTCCACTGGTACGATTGTTCCATACGGGCCAGGCCATCGGTGCTGATCTTCTCCTGCACCGTCACCTTGTAGGTCGTGGCCGCACTCCATCCGCCCTGGGGCGAGAAGCTGTAGCGCGTCGGGCTAAGCCACTGCCCCGCCCCGCTGATGCTTGGGGCAAAGGCCAGCGGTTGCGGCAGATCCGCCGCCTTACGCGGATCGTTCGCCGCTGCCTGCACCTGCGCATCCGTCACCACCGGCGAATCAAAGATCACCGTCAGCGGGGCAGTCTCGGCGACCTCCTTTGCCCCATCTTCTGGGCCAACGCTGGCCACAGTCACGAAGGGTTGGGTGGTGAAGCGCACAGCCATCGGCTGATCAAACTGACGACCAACGATATTCTTCACCGCGCCGATAGTCAAGCGGTAGTCCGCGCCGTAGGTGAGCCCGCCCGTGGGCTGAATTGTCACCGTGCCACCTGCTGCGCTGGCCGTAAATGGCGCAGGCGGATCGAGCTGGAAGGCATCGGCAAGGGAAGAACTCTGTACCGACTGGTCGAAGGTGACGATGATCGCGGCCTGCGGGTTGGCGTGCTGCGACCCATCGGCGGGGCTCACGCTGATCAGGCGCGGCCCGCGCAGCAGCAGCGGCCCAGCCACAATTGCGCCGCCAAGGACGATGATGATCGCCACGGCGATCAGCCCGACACGGACGGTGAGCATGGAGCGAAGATTGCTCATAGAGGTTCCCCTTTAAGGCGATGGCCCCAAAACCAATACTTTTCACATAAGCCTATCTCGCGCCGGTCTCGCCCCCTCACCCCCTGCCCCTCTCCCACCGAGGGAGAGGGGAGATTCCGCACCAGAGCGCGTTCGACTCCCCCTCTCCCGTTCTGGGAGAGGGGGCTGGGGGGTGAGGGCCGTGAACGTTACTCGATCACCGTGAAACGTACCTCGGCGCTGCGGGCATCGCCCGCCTCAACCCATGCCCGATGCTCGCCTGGTGCCAGTTGCCAGAAGGCGCGATAGAGCGGCCCGCTGAGATGTGCTACCGGCTTTCCATCAATAACGACCGCGAGAGGGGCATTTGTTCCCCCCGCGATAGCCTGGAGCGCAAGTTGCTGATGGGTCAGCGGCACCCCCGCGCTCATCCGGTAGGTTGCGCCGTCAGCGGGGGCGATCAGGGTTGGGCCGGATGCCTCGGCCCAGGGAGGGGCGCTGACCTGGGGCGGCCCCGGCGCAGCGCCTGCGGCCAGCGGGCAGATTTGGCGCGGCGGTGTGAAGATCCCGTTCTGCGCGCCCCACGCTTCGGCCTCGGGCGGCAGCAGGCGGAAGATCCGCGTTGCGATCCGCTCGACAGGATAGCCCGCCGGGGCGCGGCAGCCGAGTATCCGGTCAACAGGTACAATAACATGCGCCGTGTCGGTTTGGTGCGGCACGCTTCCGACCACAAAACGCTCCAGTCGGGTGGCGGGGCATGCTGGCCCCGGCAGCATCCCACTATCGGCGCAGATACTCTGCTCGACAATCCCCGTCGGGCGCGGGAAATCGCGTGCGGGCAGACCACGGTGCGCGGCCAGCATCACCGCGTGCCAGATCGGCCCCGCCCCGCTGATCC
>Ga0007797_1000031_pt1 | contig 31679 bp, 30 predicted proteins | sample CryBogmetaGMA25M_FD_60364 | JGI IMG/M metagenome (GOLD analysis project Ga0007797, IMG submission 60364) | Freshwater microbial communities from Crystal Bog, Wisconsin, USA - MA2.5M | ecosystem: Environmental > Aquatic > Freshwater > Lake | place: Crystal Bog, Wisconsin, USA | collected 2009-07-06 | reverse complement strand
CGGTATCTCCCCTCTCCCCCGGTGGGAGAGGGGCAGGGGGTGAGGGGGCAATGCTGATGCTATGCCTCAGTGACGAGATCGCCACGCAGCACCGTAATCGCCTGTCCGCTCAGGACGACCCGTGCGTCGGCCAGACGTACCCGCACCACGCCGCCTCGCGCTGATGCTTGGTAGCCTACCAATTCTGCTTTAGATAGCCGCGTGCCCCAGAACGGCCCCAGGCAGCAGTGAGCCGACCCCGTCACCGGGTCTTCGGGAACCCCCGCCCGTGGCGCAAAGAATCGCGAGATGAAATCGTAGTCCGGCACATCGCTTTGCGCCGTCACGATCACCCCACGCGCCTCAATCTGTGCTAATCGGAACAGATTTGGCTGTAGCGTCCGCACGGCCATCGCATCTTCAAGTTCGACCAGATAGTCGAACGGACTGCGCCACACCGAGATCGGCGTTCTGCCCAGTCCGTCCATCAGATCCGCTGGAGATTCCGCCGCGACCGGCGGGGTGGCCGGAAAATCCATATCAATCCAGTTGCCACGGCGTGTGCAGGTCAGCAGGCCGCTACGGGTGTGGAAGAGCGCCGATGCGTCCGGCCCGAGCAGTCCCTGCTCCCACAATGCGTGGGCGCTCGCCAGTGTCGCGTGACCACATAGGTCAACCTCGGTTGTCGGAGTGAACCAGCGCAGCCGATAGGCATCACCCTCTGGCACCAGGAACGCGGTCTCTGCGAGGTTCATCTCACGGGCTATTGCCTGCATCCAGTCATCGTCACGTGGCGCGGGCAGGAGACAGACGGCAGCCGGATTTCCCGCATACGGCTGCTTGGTAAAGGCGTCTATCTGGGTGATGAAGAGTCCCATCCTCGTCCCTAGAACCAGGCACTACTGAGTGATGACATCCTCTGCCGGCAGCGGGTTCGCCTCGATCTCAGCGAGCTTTCGCACATGCTCACGGCGCTCAAGCCACCTGAGTGTTGCATAGGCGGCGACGACGGCGACAAAGCTGCCCGGCCAAAGCATCCACTCAAAATGAATCTTGATGCTGGTGATAAAGCTAGCGGTGAAGATAAACAGGAACACCAGCCCGGTGATCATATAGACCTCAAAGCTGGTGCTGCTGAGGTAGATCTCATCGCGTGGGCTGAAACGGTGCCGCTGAGGGGCCATAGCAGACTCCTTCGACATGGTTCACATATCAGGCCAGAATGTGGCATCTTGACGCGCTGTACCTGAAACCTGAAACCTCACACCTGAAACCTTGTCTTACGGCTGAAGCTGTAGCCCCACTGCCTGGTAGCCGTTCGTCAGCAGGCAGGTGATCTGCTGGAGCAGCGACGGCTCGCGCTCAGCCATCGCCACCAGCCGCCGGTGGAACGATGTTGCTGGAGCGTACGCTGTGTCAATCCGATCCCAGAGTGGCAGCGCCTCACCCTCCAGCCACTTCCAGCGATCCTCGAACCGAGCCAGCGAGACTCGCCCGGACAGTACCGGCAGGATGCCAAAATAGTTCGTGAACCACGACCCGCCAGATATGTTACGGCTGGCATCCTGGAAATCCATCGCGCCGCCGAGCGAGACGATCAGCTTGCCGATGCTGGTCAGGCTATCCATAATGGTTGCCAGGGTCAGTTGCTGCTCTTGTTTGAGCAGCGTAATATTCCCGTTGCGGATCAGCTCTTTCCCGGCCTCAACCTGAGCAGGATCGGCGAGTTTCTTCACGCCCGCATCAATCATGCGGAAGCCCTGGATCAGATAGGGGTGCTCGCTCTCGGAGACATTCGCCTCGATCTCGCCAATGCCGCCCTGCATATAGGCCAGGTGCGCCCAGGCAATATCATCGAAGATTAGATCGTTTCCCTGCTTCAACAGATCGAGGTCGTTAAGCAGCAACGGACGAGTCGTCACATCGTGGAGAGCGACCGGCACGCTGAAGATGAGGCTTAGCCCCTGCTGATAGAGTTTCACACCGGACGCCAGCAGACTAGTAGTGCCCCCATTCTCAGGCCCTGCAGCCAGCACCCGTGGGGCCATCAGCACCTCTGCAACCTGGAGGGCGATGCCAACTTGATTAGAGGCAAACGCGGCCATACCTGCCCATTTGAACACATCCGGCTGCTGTAGGTAACATTGAGCATAGTACGCCGTAATCGCGCGGTTTCGATCCGTGTACCGATTCTTCGGTGGCAGCTTCTGCTCAAGGATCTCTTGCCACTCACGTTTTGTCGCCATATGAACCTCATGCTCAATGTTCAGTGCTTACCTTATCCAGCCAAGGCAGGAGGATGTCGCAGAACTTGTCGGGAGCCTCATCGAAGGGACAGTGTCCACAGTCAGGGATGATCGCGATTTCAGCCTGAGGCAGCAGGGTTCGCTTAAAGTATTCAGCCAATGACGGCGGCACCGATACATCGCGCTCGCCCCAGATCAGCAGGGTTGGTACCGTAACCTCACCCTTCTGGAAGTTGAGGACAAGCTCGGGGAAGGTGCGGCTCACCGCCAAATACGCATCTTTGCTGCCCCGACGACGCAAGGGCTCGCTGAACTGTTCGATCAACTGCGGCGTAACCCGCTCCTTGCGGTGGTAGGCCGAGAAGAGTCCCTGGCGCGCACCCAGAGGATTCGCTAAGAGATTTGCCAGCACTTCGCCGACACCAGGAGACTGCATTACGTTGCGGAAGAGATCGTCAACCATGTCAAGCGGAAGGTTTTTGGGAGCGGTCAGGCCTGTGCTATCAACGAGGACAAGGCCGCGTACAAACTGCGGGTAATCGTGGGCAACCTGCGCGGCGAGCATACCGCCCATCGAGTGTCCGACGACGATAGCTGGCCCATGGCTCGCATCGGCGATCAGTTCGGCAATCTGGTCAGACCAGAGGCGACGACTGGGGGGAGTATTAGGGATGGCCGAACGTCCGAAGTTATAGAGATCGACTGCCATAACCCGGTGTTTGCGGGCGACGGGCCGCATAACTGCCCGCCAGTGCTCGATCATCGCGCCGTAACCGTGAATAAAGAGTACGGGCAGCCCATGATTCGGCTCTGATTGCCAGTAACGCATGGGGCCGTGGAGTCCGTCAAGCCAGCGCTCGTGAATCGTATGTGTCGTCATAGGTAGTGAGGAGACCGTTCAATGGCTTCGTAGCTCAATCTTCCCGCTTGGTACGCTACAGTGCCGTGATTGATGCTCGATAGTATTGCTCGATGCCTTTTTTGAGTACGAGAACAGGATGTCCGAGTATCGGCATGCCAAGGGGATTGCCCACGCCATTATCGGGGCCAAGCGAGACCAATTCGCCCAGCTTAAGGGACTCGTAGCTACGAGTCACGTTACCCACCATTTCGGCGAAGATCGTCTCAGCCAGGTACTCACCCTGGCGTATTGCATAACTGGCAGTGGATGGCAGCATGCTGCCGTCTGTCCCGGCAGCAACGGCGGCGCAGTCGCCAAGGGCAAAGATCGTGTCATGTCCGCTCACGTGCAAGTAGCGGTCAACAATCGCCTTACCCGCGCCATTCACCGGCAGCCCCGCGTCAGCGATGATCCGGGGGGCGCAGATACCCGCGACCCAGATAATCGTACCGGCGCGCAGAACACGCTCACCACTAACCTGGAGCGTGTTTGGCTCAACGGACTCAATCGCGGTATTAAGATACACACTGACGCCGTGCAGGTCAAAGACTCGCTCGGCCTCACGCGAGGCCCAGGGGCCAAACTGCTTGAGCAGCAGTTTATTACGGTCAAGTAGGGCGATCCGTACCTCGCTGCGCGGCGCACCCGTCTCCTTGCTGAGCGAACCAACCCAGGACGCCAGTTCACCTGCCAACTCACAGCCGGTACAGCCACCGCCGACAATCGCCGTGGTAAGCATAATGCGCTGTTGCTTGGGGTCGCTCAACGTGGCGGCGGTGGTGAACTGGTCAATAAGATGGTCGCGCAAATGTGTTGCCTCGGCGTAGGTGCGCAGGGGCAAGCTATGTTCACGGGCACCAGGCACATTATAGTAGGCCGTCTCACTGCCCAGCGCGATTACTAGGCGGTCGTACGGCAGGTCACGACCATCCTCAAGCAGCACCTCGCGTTCAACGAGCGCAATGGAACGTACCCGGCCCTGAACAAACGTAATCTGACGGCTATCAAGAATTCGCCCAAGGCTATAAATTGCTTCAGGGCTATGACTCCTGGATGTCGCAGTAACATGAATTTTCTGAATCAACTGGTGGTAGGAATTTTGATCAACCAGCGTGACGGTATCGTCCATACCACGCTCACGCAGGAGACGATCAAGGTTGAGGGCAGTTCGCAGCCCGGCATAACCGGCACCGAGAATAACAATATGCATAATGTGACGCTCTTTATATGACGTAGAGAATTCTCTCGGCCTTCAGGATACTCAATTTCTTTAAAGCGATAAGGTGACAAAGCGACAGGTGACCGAGACGGCATCACCCAATCACCCTGTCACCTTATCATCCTGCCCGCGAAAGGATTAACTCTTGGGCGCTGCCGACGGTTTCTCGACCCACTCATCAACACGGGCGACGGTGCGCTCAACGCCATCAACAGCCTGGTTGGCAACCCGGCCAATACTGGTGCTGAACTCATCGGCGGCGCGGGAGAGGCGTGCGGTGAAGGCACGGGCGCGCTCACTGATCTGATCCGTGTTTGGCAGGCTCAGGGTGGACTCGGCACCGGAGAAGATATCGTCCACAATCCGCTCGGAGGCGTTAGAGATCTCCACGTGGATGGCGACAATAGCGCGGGCGGCCTCAGCGATCGCCGTACGCACGCGGCGGCGCGTCCCATCGGGCAGCAAGTTCAGCGGGATGGATACGGTCGTCAGGCTCAGGCGAACTGCACCGCCCACCAGGGCAGCACCGACCCCGACCAGACCTTCGTTCTCAGTATTGCTCATAAGAATCTCTCCTTCACTGGGGCGCGGCACGCCGCGCCGATCGCACTACTTGACTGCCAACTCATCCTTCGGAGCGGTCTTTGCCGTAGCATCGCTATCGGTCTTCGCAGCCCACTCCTCGATGGCTACGCTGGCCGCCTTGGCAAAATCGCCGGGCAGACCGGCAAACACGTGCAGCACTTCCTTCGCCGCGTTCTGGATGTGCTGGCGCGACTCGCCCGGGAGCAGCGTGAAGGGCAGCAAAGCACCTGAAAGACCCGTGCGTACAATTCCGCTGCCGAACCCTAGCACCGTCTCTACGAGGTTGCCACTCCGCTGTGTGCGGACGCTGCGTACTCGCACTTCGCCCTGATTTTCGGACATTGCAGACCTCCCTTTAGTTATCACCGATTGAAAATATTGATCGCAGATCGCAAAGGTGTATACCTGCGATTCTGCTATCATCCGAAATAGCCACCGACAAGAAATGCGGAAACAAGCTGGATAATCGCTACGAATGGATTGCTGGCTATGAGGTAGCGCATGAAGTTTTTATGGTTAGGTTCCCGGTAGAGCTTGACTTGGCTATAGATAGGTGCCACCAAGGCAAAGAGGATAAACGCCGCCACCCAGTAACTGCCCCATGCGATTGCAATCATCATCAGCAGCGCCTCAAAGCCGTTGATGACCATATAAGCGACAATCAGGGTTTTGTGTACCCCAATCGCCACGGCAAGAGACTGGAGCCCGTGCTGGCGGTCGCCCTCAACACTTTTGATATCGTTAAGTAAGAGAAGTCCGGCGGTAAGTCCACCATTAATACAGGCGACAATAAAGCTTTGCCACGTAAGCGGTGCAAAAATCAGATGCCCTGCCAGCCAACTGATACTCACATAGCCAAGCCCAACAGCGGGAGGGCCGAGCCAGTAGTGTTTTTTGAGCTTGATCGGCGGCACACTGTAGATCACGGAGAGAATGATCCCACACACAGCGAGGGCAGTGATGAGTGGACTGCGAAATAGGAGCGATACCAGGAAAGAACTTGTGCCCAGAAAAAGCCAGTTGAGCCGTGCACCTGTCAGACTCACCAATCCAGCCGGGATTGGTCGTGACGGGTCGTTGATCGCATCAATATCTCGGTCGTAGTAATCATTGATGCTCTGGCTAAAACCGGTACCCAACGGGCCGATCATGAGGGCACCGAGCAAGGCGAATCCCCAGTGTTGGCCGTTCGCCGTATTAAAACCCCCAATTTGTGCATGGGATGCAATCGCACCACATACACAGATCATCGAGGGCGAGATCCACGTCACTGGATCGGCCAACTCAATGTGCCCTCTAATGCGCTTGGCAAGCGGCACTCGTTGCTCAGTAGTCGTGATCATATCGCCCATTGCTACGGTTTCACTGCTTGATAGAGCACATGATCGTATGCTTGATCGAAGGACACATCAACAAAGCCGATGCTGCGTAGCACATCAGGGTAAATCGCATGATCCTTGAACTCAAGCACCGAGAAACTCATACTGATCGTACAAATATAGTGTGTCAGGTAGTCGTAGTTCGGCTTCTGCGGATCGCTGATGATCATATCCAGAATGAGTACCCGCCCACCCGATTCAAGCGCATCATACGCCTTCTTGAGCAGCACCGTACAGAATTGCTCGTTCATCGGGTAGAGGATGCGCCCGAAGATGACGGCGTCGCTCTGAGGGTAGGAATCGCGGTACATATCAACCGCAACTGGTTTGATTCGCTCGGCCAACCCACGGGCGGCGACATTCTCCGATACCAGATCAAGGGCGCTGGGCAGGTTGATCAAGGTGACGTTGAGTTCGGGGAATTGCTCGCACATAGCTGCCGCAATGTCGCCAATACCACCACCCACATCAAGTAGCCGACGAACTCCATCGAGTCTCGCCCGCTCACGTAGCAGCCGGATAGGGAAGTGTACATTGCTGCGGTGAATCGTCTCGTAGAAGACATTATCCTCGCGGGTACGTGGCGGGTACGGAACGAGGCTGGTGAAGTCCATCTTGCCCCGAACAACATCAGCGAGGTTCACATAGAAACTCTGTACGAGGCTGCTGATATAGTCTACAAAAGGCACCATCGTCAGATTGCGGTGGCCTTCAGCATCAGTGAAAAACTGTTCAGCAAAGGGGGTAAGTGCCCACCCGCCCTCAACTTGGCGGGACACACCGATTTCCTTTAGCGTGATCAGGAACTTCTCCAGGCGCGGCGACACGCTGCCCGTGGCATCCGCAAGGGCACCCAGATCATGGGGTCCGTCGCTCATCGCCTCAAATAGGCCCAGATCAAAGGCCGCCTTGATCGCGAAAAAATCCACCGTTCCTTTAAAGACCATATCATAAGCGCGCTCAGTGCCGGTTAATAGGTCGCTCTCGCTTTGATTACAGCGACATCCCGGTGTACATGGGTGCGCCGCAACGGCAGGAGTCTCTTGTAGGGCAATCTCATTCATCAGCCGTCACCTTCTCCTCTGTATAGCGGGCAAGCGGTACCCCACTTACCAGGGCTATTAGGCACAGGATTTACCAACCAGACAACTTTCGCACCATGTCTTTGTATTATAGTACAAAAAGCGGATATTTCAAAACATATACTACCGAGTGTCACCATCAAACCAGAGGGGCACAACGTGGTGGGCACCATACCACGTACTCGGTGCGTTGTAAGGCGCGTGCCGTGCCCCTTTAAGGACGAGGTTATCTGCTCCCTTTAGGTAGCAACTAGCAGTGGGGATGATCCCGTCACCGATCTGGTGTCCATCGCCGAACGCCGTATGATAGGAGCGATAGGCCAGCATTTCCTCAATACTACCGACTCGGTGCCCACGGACGCTCTCACCCGCCACTGAGCGATAGGCGATATGCTCGTAGAATGCGCCGGGGTAGTTTTGGTTTACCAGATGGGCAAACTCCTTCACCCAGATTTCATACGTCTCGTGGGCGGTGCCGAGGGTTGTGAGCGATGCGACAGAGCGTTGACCATCATACGTGACACCGGCATAGGGTAAATGACCGAGGTACGCACGGGCAATTCGGCCTCCGGCGCTATGACCGATTAGATCAACTCGATCCGCTCCCGTTTCACGCAGGGCGAGATCAACCGTGCGCGCCACCATATCGAGTACTGGTGTGAAGTGGGGATCGCGCAGGCTCGCCCATTCAATCCGACTAATATCAGTGATGTAGACGATGGGGCGATGGGGCGGGGCAGCGATAACGCGGGCCATCCCGGCGTAATCAGCGGGTGATGAGAGCCACCCGCCTACAATCACAACTGGACGACTCATAGGAGTCTCTTTTTCCACGTAACGGCAGGTAGTCTTTTTCCGGAGCCTTTGGCACCGAGAAGAAACAGACACCGCCGCGTCATGCTATGTTGGCCGAAAGATGAACGCGTTATCTCGTTACTGGTGCTGACCGAATGACGATTATGACTACCGGCGACCTTGATCCACCGAGGAGGGAGGAGGAGACGCCGTGTTAGGTGTGACGGAAACGATGCTGTCTGTTACCGCAACAATAATCGCCTGACCGAGCCGAAGAATCCCTTCCGTCTGGACGAAAAACCAGCGACTGTAGAGATTCCAGACACCAGCACCTGTCGTATAGACTTCTTTAGTAAACGCCTCAACGCCCTGCGGGGGCAGCACGCCGTGCAGGAACCCACCCAGTATGGTGGGTATCAAGGTCTGAAGGGAAATACTCGCTTGGGCAGGAGCCGAATCCACGCTCGATCCCGCGCCAACACTGCGGTTTGGCGTGTAGGATGGCGAAGATGGCGGCTCGTAACTGGCAGCAGGAGCACCTGCGGGCGCACGATAGCTCTCCATACCGGATGCTTTAAACGTTGGCTCGCTTGGCGACAACCATGTGGGGCGAGCGGTGGAGCCTGCTGGAGCCGCGTAGTTGGCTGAGACCGTCCGACCTGTGCCTTGACTCTCCTCAGAGCTTTGGGGATCATCGTAATCAAGGTTCAAAAACCGACGGAGGAAGCTCGGCATCCAACTGTACGGATTGTCGCTCTGACCATACTTAGCCATAAATTGCCTCTCTCTACATCAGACATATATTTAGCCGAAGGCGAGCAGTCGCCGCCGCTGGCGGGTATGTGGTGCGAAGCAGACGTCGATGATTTGCTCCAGATCGTCGCTCGGGTAACGCCGATCAAGGGTTGCGATCGACTCAAAGACGTAACTGAGTTGCTCAGGGGCAATCTCGTTATTGCAACGCACAACTCGCTCAATGAAATAGCGGCGGTAATTCAGGCTATAGCGGAGGGTGACAGCAGCGATATGGTTGAGAACAGCATCTCGCAGTTCAAGATTATCGCTGTAACGTTTGAGCCAGCGATTCAGTCCCAGCCGTTCGCTGCGATCAAGGTAGAAATTCACCAAGTCGGAGAGACTAACATCATTGTTGAGGGTGACGATCTCGGCCCATCGTTTTGCGAAGGACTGGCGGGCGAAGGCGGAGATCTCACAGAGTTGGTTGATTAAGTTGCTGGCGGTATAGTAGGGTTCGCGCTCGAAGGTGCGATTCAGGCCAGACTCACGCTCAGCCAGCAGCGAGAGCGCTTCGCGCAGCACACCATCGCTATTGTCGTAGCCACCGCTGCGCATATGCATCTCGTGGGCGAGCTCATGGAGCGCGATCCCGATGCTGCCCTTCTCATCCCAGCGTCCCAGGCTCACAACCGAGCCACTTGTCGGCGAAAAGCTGCCACTATCGCCCCAGGGACTCATCCCGGCCCCGCCGTCAAGCGCCTCAAAGGTGAGTCGCTGCTCAAGAATGCCAGGGGCCAAGTCTGACCCCCACATCTGGTGCGCCAGACGACGAAGCTTGCGTGCCATCTGAGTGGGGCGGTAGCTATACTCGCCGACATTCAGAGTCTGCTCGCCAGCCCGCTCCATATCAACCGCCATACGCTGTCCGCCGGAACGGAAAAGCAGTTGCATTTATGACCCCCTTACACCGCGGAGAAAGAGTCGTAAGATCTGCGCCACTTGCTCGGGCAGTTCAAATAGGATCAGGTGTCCACACTTCGGTACTTCCAGGTAGGTGCCATTTTGCGCCAGGGCCATCAGCTTGCGACCACTAGCCGGACGCATAACCGGGTCGCCAGAACCAGCGACGAGGAGAGTTGGCTGTTTCACCATACGCATCTGCTCACCTACTGCGTCGAGTACCTCGCGCCGGGCGATTTCGAGGCTTGAGACCCGAATTGCCTCAGGGTCGCAACAGCGCAGGCTGAGGGTGCCGAGTTTGACATCGTCTACCGGCGGGGTGTTCTTCGCCAGCACCAGACGAGCGTAGATAAAGGGCAGCCACCAGAGCCCGAGCCGCTCGATTGGCCGCAGCAGACGGTTGAAGACCGTATCGAGCAATTTGGGAACAAACTTGGCCGCAAAAGGATAATACGGCATCAGACTGAAGTTAAGGAAGGTCAGCGAGCGCACCCGATCAGGTGCTGTGGCACCGTATTGTAGGGCGACAAAGGCTCCGAGCGAGAAAGAGGCAACGTGCTGTGGGCCGAGGCCGAGCGCATCACCAAGGGTTTGTAAATCCTTGCTAAAGCCTGCTATCGTATAATCGCATGTGGGATCGCTGTCAGAGAACCCATGCCCCTTGAGATCATAACTGATCACTCGATAGCCTGCATCTGCCAAGGGATCAATAATGCGATGCCACCAGAGTGCCGAACAATCCCAGCCATGCACAAGTACCAGTGGCTCACCATTGGGCGGGCCAACATCCTGGTAGTGGTGAACAACCCCATTGATCTCGATAAACTTCGCCCGGTGAAGCAGTTTGAGTTCATGCTCAAACCGACGGCGCTCGCCCTGGCTGAGCCTACCAGCCAACTTCGCCTCAACCTCAGCCCGATACGACGTATATTTTGCTGTCGGGAGAGACGTCTGCGGCGAGACCCCAACCGCAATGGCACCATTCAGCATCATATACCTCCATACCTAACAGTCAGAGAAAACGGCTACTCAACCCAGAGACGGAGAACCTCGCCCTCAACACGTGCGCGCAGCCGTCCGCCCTCGCTCAGACCAGGCAGCACCACATGGCGGCGCACCTGACCGAGGCGTACCACGACCTCTTCGTTCGCCACAGCAATATCGAGAGCCTTAGCGTTGAGGAAGGGGATCGCCAGACGCAGTTCACGCTCAGTGGTGGTAGACGTATGTGACGAAGGGGGATTAATATCGCCATCGCGATAGAGGGCAGCACCGCGTAGTGCCCAGGCATCGCGATCAGTTGGTGCTGAGGAAAGCGGCTCAATCCGTAATGTCGGACGGGCATGTCCACCCTCATGCCCAAAGATTTGGCGTGTCTCAAAGCTCACATCTGCTGGCTCACCAGGGACAATCAGTTCGTCAACAGCAAGGCCGTAGAGACCCAAGCTGCTGAGGTCGCTCTGGATGGCCGGCAGCCGCAACTCCTCAGGGCTTGTCACGAGGCGCACACGCGCCCCGGTGGCCCCATCGAGTCGGGCGCGATACCCCTCAAATTCGACGCGCAGATCCTGAAGCGGTGCAATCATGCTGCCTGAGAGTAGCCCAGCGGGAACGAGTGCTGCATCCTGAGAGGTACGCGAGCGTCCAGGGCCGCGATCAAGCCCGAAGACCAACCGGAGCAGCCAGCGAGCCGCATCAGACAAGGCCAATCCGCGTACCAAACTATCGGGCGAAGGCCCATCAACAACCAGCAAATCGAAATTCCCGCTCTCTCGGGCGTGCTCACCCACCATCAGGGCGCTAATAGCGTCCATCCCAGGAAAACTCGGCAACTCATCGCTGCTAATATCGTGCAAGCGCGAGGTCAGCCCGCTACGCAGCGCCGGGCGCAGCAGTTCCCAGCGGGCACTGATCTCGTCAATCGGGTTAATCTCGATTGCTGCGAGGTTTGCCTCCAACTCAAGCGGGCGTGAGCTAAGATTCTGGCCAAGGAGCGCACCAATCAGATGACTAGGACCTGCGGAGGCAAGCAGCACGCGCTGACCTCGGCGGGCAGCATGGCACGCCGTGGCGAGAGCAGCAGCACTGCGTTGGAGCATTGTGTGACCGGAGAAGATCAGCAGTCGCATTATAGTGTGTCGTACCGCGTAGCAAGCACTTCACGCTCACTATCCAGCACGCGTATCAAGCCGCCTCAACGCGCACCTTATCGGCGGAGTCGGGCGCATGTTCAGATTGACCGCCACCAGGAGCTTCATGAAATTCCAGGCGAAGCACACCATCCTCGTAGCGATGTTTTCCGAGCTTGCAATCATAGAGGATGCGTGGCAAAGCAATCGTACGCTGGAGCCGACCAACGGTAATCGTCAGATCGGTGCCGTTGCGGGTAAGATCGACCATATCGCCATCATCAATAAAGGGCAGGCGCAGGCACAAGTCGAAAAGTCCCGGTTCACCTTCATCATTCCACTGATCGAGCCAGATCGGTCGCTCGTCAAAGAGCAAGGCACCGGGATCGGTGTCGCCGAAAGTCGCATGTCCAATCGCTTCAAGGGCGGCGACGCCGATGGGTTCGCCCTCCTGGAGTACGGTGCGAAAAATCGGCGTGGGGGCAAAACTTCCATCAATATCGGCCAGATAGCCGCTCTGGAGCTTTACCCAGTAATCGAAGTAGGGGCCGAGGTCGGCACGGCGGGGCAAAATCTTATTAACCATTATCGCATCGAGCATCAGACCGTAGAGATTGATGAATGTATAGGCCCGGCGGGTCTCCATGAGGGGCAACTTTTCCGGGTTGAGGACGAGCCGAATGCTAACCTCGGGGCTGAGCAGGAAGTTCGCAAGCTGCTCCATACGCTCCAGAAGTGTAGCTACCTCATCGAAAAAGCGATCCTCAGGCAGATCACGGCGGAAGGGACGAGCGACATTTGCAATGCCCCGATAGACTTTGAAGAACTTCTTACCGGCGTCACCGCCGATAATCAGTTCGGGGTACGCCAAGAGTCGCAGGGTATTGCCGGTGGGTGCCGTATCGAGAACGATTGCATCCCAGCGACCACTGTGGGCCTCGGCCATAACCCGTTGAAGAGCCAAAATCTCATCGAGACCCGGCTGATTTGCCAACTCGGCGGCGGTTGATCGCTCAACGCCGCGATTGGAGTAGGTAGACGTGACAAACTGCTGGAACCCGCTCAGGTTTTGCCGCCACTCGTAGATCGTGTCCACCTCAAGGCCATAGAGACAGGGCGCGATCTGCGTGGCCCGGTCGCGGCTGATCTCAACGCCGAGTGCATCGGCCAGCGAATGAGCGGGGTCACTTGAGAGTACCAGCGTACGCCGCCCCATCCGAGCGAGCATCGTGGCCGTGGCCGCCGAGAGGGTGGTTTTACCAGTCCCACCCTTGCCTGAGTAGATGATGACTCGCGTCATAGGGTAGTGTTAACCATATCTTGTGTGAGGTTGAGCCTTAGCAGACAATTATACCGCACACAGAAGCACAATCGCTACCGCTCGTCATCACTGACGACCGCTGACACTGCCCGCTGTTCCTCGCTATCGTGATTGACGACAAGCCGACGACGTACGGGGACGCGCTGAGGGGCAGTCTCTACACGTGCGGCGACGGACACCTCGGGGGCAGATACCACCTGTGCCGCCACAGACACCGCTGGAGCAGACGCCACCCGTACTGCCGGAACTGGTTCTTGTATCTCTTGATGCGCACGTCGCACGCTAATGCTGCGGCGCACAGCCCCAGCGGGGGGGGGCTCAGTAGCTGGTGAACCCACTGCTGATGCGATCTGAGGAGGCTTCTCAGTCTGAGCGGGAATACCATCATTTGCGCGCACCTGGATGCGGCCACGACGATCCTGGGCTTGTGTCTCAACTGATTCATCTGGCAGAGGCTCAGCAAAGCGAACAACTGCCCGTACTACCGGGCCAACGGGAGCAAAGGGACCATTCTGTGCTTCTTGCTGGGCGGCAGCCTGGTAGATACCAAACATCGCATTGCGGCGCACCTGCGGGTCTTGCATCCCGCTCACCATTTCGCCCGCCCCGCTCATCATCTCGCCGGCACGTCGCACGCTCTGGACAAAGTTTCGAGGAGCCTCAAAGAAGAGTCGCAACGTGCGGCTCATTCCGTACATGCTGGGCTGATCGGGCATGATCGGCATTTGGTTAGCCATCGGTGCCCGACTCGGTACCGGCATTCGGCTCGCTACTGGCAGGGATGGCGCACCATCGCCAGCGGGCACGCTGCTGCGACGGTTCTCATAGTCGGCGATCAGGTTACCAGTGCTTTGTGGAGCGTCTTCCGAGCCATCAATGGCGCGCTGCCACCAGCGTCGTTTAGGCTTATTGACAGGCTTAGGCGGCGGTGGGGGCATCTGTGGCTCAGGCACAAAGGCGAAGGGAGACATCCCCAATTGCTTCTCGGGCATGGCAAACTGACTGGCGAAGGCCGTCACAAGATTCTCGCCGGTCATCCCCGCCATGACCTGATCGCCCACCCAGCCAATCATATTGGATAGCGGCGTAACATCGTCGGCGGGCATATAGTCGAGAGTATTAATGATCACCCGCTCGCTTTGAGGTCGATCTGCGACCATCCCACGAACGGCAATGCGGCGCGTACGCGGGGCGACAGCGGGAAGACGGAAGGCCATAATAACCCGCCCATGCCACGGATCCCATGTCTCCGCCCGTGACACGTCCGTATCCTGCCAGGAAAATCTATCAATCGTATCGTTGAAGAACCCACGAGCCCACGTGATCAGCCGTCGGTCGGTGAGGGCGACGAAGTCGGTGAGGGCGATCCCGCCGATGCGTCGGCGTTTTTCGTCCAGCAAAATGCCATCAAAAAGTGCCAGGAGCACCTCATCCTCTTCGAGGATGCCGCGTTGGCGCAACTCTTCAGCGCTAACGGGATTAACATTGGTGCCGAGGTACGGGCGGATACTCATCGTCTGCCTCCTAGGGCTGCTGACGGGGGTAGGTCGGTGGTGAGGGTCGGATTTACCAGACCCAACGCTTACCGACTATCATCCACATCAGCGTCGCCAGAGCCGCTGATTGGGATAGAGGAGCGGGGAAACGTCCTCGGCGAAGAGTTTGCCGGACCACGACGGCGCAGCGGGATCTCGCGGCGGTCGGGCGGGGTATCTGCATCGGCAGGACGGGCGTCGGCTTTTGGCTCTGAGGCAACGGAACTCTTGCGGCGCAGCGGGATCTCGTGATAGTTGTCTTGCGCAGCAGCAGCAGCAGCAGCAGCAGCAGCAGCAGATTCGGCATGCCCCGCAGACGTTGTAGGCGCTGCGCTCTCGGGCACCGCCGTATTGTTATTGTTACCGTTACGCTGACGATTCAGAAAGGCCATTGCCATCTGCTGGGCGTTCGGGTTGGTAGACACCGTCTGAACCAACTCATTCACCGCACGCACAGCCTCAGTGATCTCTCGCAGGCTCATGCCATTCATATCGAAGGGCAACTCCGCCTCGCGCAGTGAGCGGCGCAACGTATCCCAAGCAGATCGGGCCAACCGCCCGGCGGTATAGATCTTTTCAGGGGGTAAACTTGTCGCACCCTGATTAAAATCTGGCCCAGGCATGAGCGGCTGGGTTGACGCCCCGGGCCATCGGTAGGGCGAGTCGCCGGGCCGCTGTCCATCAACGTGACCATAAATTTGCTCGCCAACCACCGAGAGAATTTCAGGCCCAGCTTCGCGTGCGTCAATTCCTGACGTAGCGAGTTCCTGAGCAGCCTTGGCTGCACAGCGGAGCAGAGTCAGGGCAGCCTGAAGACTTGCGATCGGCATGAGGGTGAGGGTAAATCGCTGATCTTCCTCGTCAGGGGCGACAAAAGAGAGCGAGATCTGGGCGTGAATGGGGTCGAGCCCGATCCCCTGCACCATCCCCAGTTCTGTGAGCGGGAAGGCGTAGCAGATGTGACCAGCGTAGTCACGTGCCCAGAGCAGCACACGCAGTGTTGTGAGCAAACAGTAATCGTGCAGCGTAGGGCCACTCAGCCGCTTGCCGCTCGCATCGAGCAGCACACCATCAATCGCGAGGAGCACCTGCTCATCGCGCTCCAAGAGGCCCAGCGTCTCAAGTTCTTCGAGATGCGCTGGGACGACCGTATGGCTATAGTAGAGCAGGTTGATCATAGCGGCAACATGGCACAGACAGCAGGCAACAGCGATCCGAGCGGATGAAGCTGTTGCCTGCTGCCTATTGCTGTCCTAGCGATTGAAACGCGAGCGGATGCGCTTCGGGCGGAAGCTGCTCACGTCGGGGGTGCTGTACGCGCCCTCGCCGCTGCCGCTGCGGGAAATGCCAGGATACGCGTTGCGATTGATGGTCTCTACCGCTGCCGACGTGCCCTGCAATAGATTGGAAACCCACTGCCAGTGTCCCTGGAACATGATGTCGCCGATCTGCGCCACCTGCCCTGCGGACTCCGAGAACCAGCCTCGTGTCGTGGCCATTCAAAACCTCCTTAGGTGAACCGGACGCTCCATTATAGGCTACGGGGCGGAGCCCCGGTAGACCCCCGTGTTATCGGACAACTCCCTGGGCTGATTGGAAAGGCACGATCAGCCATTGCCCTTCCATCTCCGCCTGACCGGCCTCAAGCCCGGCCAAGCTCACCGGCAGCGTCATAATCCGCCGGAAGTCGCCAATCTGCACGACCAACTCATCCCCGTTCTGAAAGAGATCGAGTTGGCTGACATTGGCAAACGGCAACTTGAGCTTCACGCGATAGAACCCATCGGACACCTTAGAAATGTCCATCGGGGCTTCTTTGTAGACAATCGCGGTTGGGTCAGAATCCCCGTAAACGTCTTTGCCCATCTCACGCAACTTCTCAAGGCCCACCACCTCTTCGCGGTAGTACGGCACGTGACGAATGGGTACAGGGGAGAACGAGTGCTGGACATCCTGGAGGTAGCGCTGCTGCACATCCTTCCAGTGGTTCAGATAGCCGCTGTCCTTATCAACTGGCAGGATCTTATTGACCACCACCGTGTCAACGGTCATTCCATACATCGAGAGATAGGTAAGGGCGCGCTGGCTCTCTTTGATGACCATTTTTTCGGGGTTCATCACCAGCCGAACCGATGTCTCAAGCGGGTTCGTCAGAATCCGCGTGACGCCAACCATCTGCACGAACATATCGTCAATGGCATCGTAGACTTCGGTGGGGGCGATCATCTTGTTCAGGGTGGGGTTGATCTTGCTCATTGGCCGCAGGAGCGGCTTGATGACAAACTTCTCAGCCCCGCGCAGCATCCCCATGGCCCACTTAAAGGTTTCGGGGGCCGAGAGGAGCCGCAGCGTCTCGCCGGTCGGAGCGCAGTCAACGACGAGCAGGTCGTAGTCACCCTCATCGCTATGCTTCTTGATACGAATGAGCGGAAGTGCCTCTTCCATACCGGGGAGGACGCTCATCTCATCAGCCAGGATGCCCTGCACACCTTGATCCGCCATCAGCTGGGCGAAGTGTTCGCGCACAATACCCCAGTTTGACTCGATGTCGTGGTAGATGCTGACCTCAAGTGCGTCGAGGAAGGGCGTGATCTTTACGGGACTCGGCCCAAGGGGGCCTTCGAGATCGAGCGAGTCGGCCAGGCTATGGGCCGGGTCGGTACTCATCACCAAGGTGCGTAGGCCCATATCAGCGGCTCGCAGCGCGGTTGATGCAGCAACGCTCGTCTTGCCTACGCCGCCCTTGCCAGTAAAGATAAGTGTTCGCATGTGTCCCTTTCCAGGTTGATGATACGCAGACTAAAACCGGGGAGGCTGGCGACCTGAGCCGGCTGTACTGCAACGCCTCGGCCGCATAAAGAGGGCTCTGAGGCGGATGCGACGGGTCTTTTTGCTTAAATGCCAAAAACGCCGTGTGACAAAATGGTTTTGGCTTCCCCTCAACTGTGCTGCAATAGTACCACGATTGCATAGCAGTGTCAATAAAAACCGCCCATATGAACGGACTGCCACTAGGGTGTAGTGAGCCGCTCTGACGCGCCGAATCTGCCTTAATGCGACGGATAACGCGACGCATTATATGTCGAAGTGTCGCATTATTTCCCGCATCTTCGCGTAGGTATTGCCCGCATGACTCGGCCTTATACCCGTCTCTGCATGTGGTTGGCCTTGTATGATTTGTAAGGGACACCCCGTGGCACGCGACGTTTCCACGCCATTACCAATCACGAGTCACTCGTATTATATGCTGAATCACGATAATTGGGTGAAGGAAAAGTTTTTCTTCCCTTTTATCGTGAGCATCGTTGCAACCACCGACGCGCCTCCCACGTCTTTTAAGGTGAAACAGATACCCATCGGAGGTGTTCTATGCGTCGCATATTTTTGGCCGTGCTTGCTTTTCTGGTCGGCCTACTGCTCGTATTTGCGCTGCTCTCTCGGGCTGGCTTCACTCCGCCTCTTGCTCGTTCTGATGGTCAGGTGTACGTCACTCAGGTTGATACAAGTGCCTATCCGCAGGTGTCGCTCTACACATCCGTGAGCGACCCATCCGGTCGTCTGCGCACTGATCTGGCGCGCTCCGATTTTCAGATTGTTGAGGATGGTTCAGCAGTTGATCTGAGGGGGTTTGTTGGCGCAGGTGGCAGTGCGATCAGCACGGCATTGGTGATTGATCACTCGGGGAGCATGGCCGATGCCGAGAAAATGGCAGGTGCCCGCAAGGCCGCCGATGCCTTTGTGAGCCTGCTCAGGCCGGGCGATCGGGCAGCTCTGATCAGCTTTAACAGCGAGGTGCAGATCTCTGAGCGTTTCACTGCTGATCGGGCGGTACTCCAGGCGGCGATTGATCGCCTGCGCCCAGAGGGAGGCACTGCTCTCTATGACAGTATCATCGCGGGGGTTGATCTACTGCGCACCCAACCGGGGCGGCGAGTGCTGCTGATTCTCACCGATGGTCAGGATTGTCGTGATCGGAGCGACTGCCCGCATGAGACCGGTAGTTCCCGCAGTCTGGACGAAGCGATCAGCTACGCGGCGGCGGCGGGCCAAGCGGTGTATGTAGTGGGTTTGGGCGAACACGGGGGCACTAGCGACAGCGGGATTGATGAAGGTGTGCTGCGTCAGATTGCGACCGGAACCGACGGCAGGTACTCCTACAGCCCAGACGCCGCCGCCCTGGCAGATCTCTACACATCCCTCGCGGGCAGTCTTCAGCGGGAATACCAGCTAATCTACGTGAGTCCGCGACCCTTTTACGACGGGACACGACGCGATATCCAGGTGACGGTAGCGGGGGTCAGGGTGGGTACGGGGTACACCGAGCGCCACTTGATCAATGTCACATCGAGCCCGCTGGTGGGGGCGGCGCTGCTGCTGCCGCTGCTAGGGCTGCTTTTCCTCCCCGGCGCTATCACCTCGCGGAGGCGCACGTCTACGGAAATCGGGGTGGAACCCGATCATTCCCAGGAACTGGCCGATATACCGCCAGTTGGTGTACTACCCGAGGCTGCACCGGCACCTGTGATGACGAGCCAGCACTGCACACACTGCGGGGTATCGCTACGGGCGGGCGCGCGATTCTGCGGGCGCTGCGGATTCACGCAGCTTGCCACATCTCCCACTGCGGGCGGGCGACGCACCTTCTGCGACATGTGTGGTCGGCCACTGCTCCCTGGTGCCAGCTTCTGCGCCGACTGTGGCGAACCCGTGTTTGGATCGCGAATGATGCACAATGAGGCGGAAGAAGTGAATGTCACAAGCGGGGCCGATGATGAGTAAGCAGTGGCAGATTTATTATTCGGCGGTGTTTGGTGCGCTCGGCGGACTCGCGGGCTGGTGGGTGATTGGCAGTTTTGCCACACAGACCTGGGGAATCTGGTCGGCGGCAGCATTTGTTGGCGCGGGGCTGGGCCTGTTCATTGGCGCGCTGGTGGCGGCAGCCGATGGGGCAATGGTGAAGGGAAAGCCGCTGCGGGCGGTACGCGATGGTATTTTAGGCGGTCTGGCGGGCCTGATCGCAGGGGCGCTGGGAATGTTGCTGGCCCAGAGCGTCTTTTTTGCCCTGCTGGGAGGATGGGCGGGTCGGTCGTTAAGTTGGATGCTGCTGGGGATGCTGATAGGACTCGGCGACCTACTAGTGAGCCGTCGTCCTCAGCGGGCCGTCTATGCGGCCTTGGGCGGTCTGACGGGTGGCTTGGCGGGCGGCCTGCTGTACGAGGGTCTGACCCAGCTTTTTCTGGCTCAGGCGGGCACGGCCCAGGTTGCGCTGAGCGGGATCGGACTGGTGATCATTGGAGCCTGTATCGGTGGTCTCATCCCACTGGCCCGCCAGGTATTTTCGCGTGGCGAACTGCGGGTGATCACAGGCGAACAGGCCGGTCTGGTGCGCGAGGTGACGGACAGCGCCACGATTGGACGCTACGACGGGAATGATCTCTACCTGCCGGATGCGGGCGTGGCCTGGCGTCACGCAGTGGTGCGCCGAGCGGAGTCGGGATTTGAGCTGGCGGTGCTGCCGAATACCAATGGGGTCGCCCAGGTTGGCGGGCGGGATGTCGATCCTGGCGCGGCTCGTCCCTTACAAAGTGGCGACCGTATCCGTCTTGGGAGCGCAGAGTTGGAATTTCTTGGGCGGTGATGGTATAATCCCACGCAGGCACGATACTTGTGACGAAAAACACGAACTGACGCAAAGAACCGCGTCTGGAAAGCCATCTGCCATGTTCTCATGGATTCTTATGGTGATCGTCGCAGCGGTTGTCGCTATCGGTCAGACGCTCCTCATCCGCTCGGCGTGGCGCTTTCGCCACCCCTCTGCTGAACTTCCGCCCGGCGTGCCGCGCAGCAACCCACACGGAGATCTTGCATGGACTCTGGCTACTGCTCTGGGCACGACTCTTGTTCTGGTTTTTGCGATTCAGTCAATTCGATAGATCAGATCGGGCGAGAACACCCTCGACTCTGGCGATCTCTCCTTGATCTTCACATGGTTACCACTGCTGTTTTCTTCGTTGATAAGCGATTATATTAGTCTCACGAAGCCAAAGGTGATTTCGTTGCTGTTAGTGACAACACTAGCGGCGATGTTTATCACCGAGGCCGGGACACCCTCGCTGTGGCGGATCGTCTGGACGATGGTGGGCGGCTACCTCGCCGCCGGGGGCGCGGGGGCGATCAATTGCGCCTTCGACGAAGATATTGACATCAACATGGGTCGCACGAGCCGTCGCCCGGTACCGAGCGGGCGGATCTCGGCGCACAACGCGATACTCTTCGGACTCGTCCTGAGCGCGTTCTCGGTAGCGGTGATGCTGGCCTTCACCACGCCCCTGGCCGCGTTTTTCTCGACGATGGGCATCATCTACTACACGCTGTTCTACACCCGCTGGCTGAAGCGAAGAACCTGGCAGAATATCGTGATCGGCGGCGGAGCCGGTGCGCTCCCGCCGCTGGTGGGCTGGACAGCGGTGACGGGCACCCTGAGTCTCCCGGCGGTACTGTTGTTCATGATCGTCTTCTACTGGACACCGCCGCACTTCTGGGCGCTGGCCCTGGTAAAACAGAAAGATTACACACGAGCCGGTGTGCCGATGCTGCCGGTCGTGGCCGGTGAGTCAGAGACGCGCTGGCAAATCCTCGTCTACTCGGCAATGATGGTGGCGATCTCGCTTGTGCTTACCCCCCTGGGGGCAATGGGTGTGATCTACCTGGCACTGGCGACTCTGCTCGGCGCGATCTTTCTCCACTCGGCATGGGTCGTCTGGCGACGCGGCGACCAAGCCGCGATTTGGGGGCTCTACACCTACTCCCTGCTCTATCTTGCCCTGCTCTTTGCCGCGATGGTGGCAGATCGCCTGTTGCGCGAGTGGGCGGTGCTGACTTACGCAATTAAACACTAGTAATTATGTCAGACATCTGCTATACTGCACCGGAGCGTAAAGCATGTTTCAGGTTGCAGATTTCAGATTGCAGATTTGTCGCGACAGGACGCAGCACATGTGCCCAAACTGTCAAGCTCGTTTGAAACATGCGTAACCCACCGTCACGGGCTGTATCCATTCTGTTGAGGAGGACTGATTATGGCAACGATTGAGCAGGACCTCATCCGGCTGCAGCCGGACGCGCCCCAGCCGATGATCCTGATGAGTGAGTCGGCGTCTAACCGGCTGCTGGCGATGATGCGTGAGAAGGAACTGGAAGGCTACGCGCTGCGTGTCTTTGTATCGGGCGGCGGCTGCTCCGGCATGCAGTACGGCATGACCTTTGATGATGAGGTACGCGAGGGCGACAGCGAGTTTCACGCGGGTACTCTGCGCGTCGTGGTTGACCCGATCAGTGCCAGCTATATGACGGGCGCTTCGATTGATTACGTTGACAGCATCATGGGCGGTGGTTTTAAGGTTGAGAATCCCAACGCCGTATCAACCTGTGGTTGCGGACACTCGTTCCGCACATCTGACCAGGGTGGTGATGAAGAGCCTGCCAGCGAAGGCTGCGGTGGTTCCTGCCGATCGTGAGCAGGTGAGAGGGGATGCTGGGGAGAGCGATGCTCTCCCCAGCTTTTTTTTGGCCATAAGAATTGCTTATGCTGGCAACCCGGCGAGGGCGAGCGCCGCCGTCAGATCTATCTCATCGCGAGAAACCATGGGCGAGAGCGGTGTCAGCGAGATATAACCGGCCCGGACAGCCCCATCGTCGCTGGTCTCGGGAGCGTCAACCGGTATGCGCTCGCGCACAAAACGGAAGTGTACCCGCCGTCGTCCCTCTTCGTCTTCAGGATCGAGGGGCAGATCGAGGTAGCGCCCGTAGAAGAACTCCGAGATACTGGTTTGTCGAAAACCGCGTACATCCGCGATGTCGTGGATGTGTGGGACGTTCACGTTGAGCAGCAGAGGGCCACGGGTGCGCAGTTCCTCTAGGAGGGGAAAGAGGCGGACGGCGGCCCATGCCGCTGTTTCCCAATACATCGGCGCTTTGCCTACAAATTCGAGAGAGACAGCCATCGCCGGTAGACCCCACAGGACGGCATTCATGGCCGCGCCCACGGTGCCACTGAGTAAAACATTAGTACCGATATTTAATCCGCGATTAATGCCGGATACCACAACATTGGGTTGCGGACAGAGTCCGGTGAGCATGCCGGCGGTGACGCAGCCCACTGGTGTGCCGCTGAAGGCGAAGGCAGCGATGTCGGCGTCATCTGGGTTGGGCGGGGACACGGCACGGATGTGATGATGAACGCGCATGGGCATACTCATGCCGGTAGCACTCTGTTCGTCTTCAGGAGCCACAATCGTCACCTGTCCCAGCCCCGCACGACGCAGCGCTCCGGCCAACACCCACAGGCCAGGGCTATCAATCCCATCATCGTTTGTCACAAGAATGTGCATCGAAATCTCCCCACTAAAATAATTGCACGCTGGATGGTAGCACAGGAACGGGTCTCAGCCGACTCTCAGGCGAAATCCGATCTGCGTGTGCTATAATCCGGCCACCGTTCGCCTCAAGAGCGACGCGACAGACACTGTTGGGGGCGACAGATTGCATTGTGATGCGATAAAAACGCCATACTAGGAGCACATACTATGTGTGGGATCGTCGGATATATTGGCCAGCGTAACGCGACAGACGTGGTGGTGGGCGGGCTCCAGCGCCTTGAGTACCGTGGCTACGACTCGGCGGGGATCGCGATTTTCGCGGAGGGTACGGGGCTCCAATTGCGGCGTAGCGTAGGCAAACTCGGCAACCTGGTGGCTCGTCTGGCGCAGGAGCCCGCCACCGGGAAGATCGGCATTGGCCACACGCGCTGGGCCACCCACGGCGGCGTCACCGAGGTGAACGCGCACCCGCACCGCGATGCCAGCGGCGAGATTGTGGTGATCCAGAACGGAATCGTGGAGAACTACCTGGATCTGAAAGGTCGGCTGATTGAGGCGGGTCACAGCTTCGTCTCGCAGACCGACACCGAGGTGATCGCCCACCTTGTGGGCCACTACTACGCCCAGGCTGGCTCATTGGAGGCGGCTATGCGCCTCACGATGACCGATCTGCGTGGCGGCAACGCGGTGGTGGCAATGAGCGTGCGCGAGCCTGGCACTCTGGTGGCGGCGCGCCTCGGCAACGCCGGGGGCGTGGTGATCGGTATCGGCGAGGGTGAGAGTTTCATCGCCTCAGACATCCCGGCCATCCTCGACTACACCCGCAATCTGATCTTTCTCGAAGATCGTGACCTAGCCGTAGTGACGAGTGCGGGCGCACGGATCAACCGGATTGACGGTACGCCCGTTGAGCGCCGCCCGGTGGTCATTAGCTGGGATCCGGTAGCCGCTGCCAAAGGCGACTACAAACACTTCATGCAGAAGGAGATTGCCGAGCAGCCGCGTGCGCTCACCGATGTGCTGCGGGGACGGATTGACCAGGAGGCGGGACAGGTCGCCCTTGATGATCTACATCTGAGCGATGCGGATCTGCGCCAGGTGAACCGGATCTACATTACGGCATGCGGCACGGCATGGCACGCGGGGCTGGTAGCCAAGTTTATGATCGAGCAACTGGCCCGCGTCCACGTGGAAGTGGACTACGCCAGCGAGTTCCGCTACCGCGAGCCGGTGCTTGGCAGCAACGCCCTGCTTGTGGCGATCACCCAGAGTGGTGAGACGGTGGATACCCTGGCGGCGATGGAAGAGGCTCGCGCCCAAGGTGTGCCGAGTATCGCCATCGTCAACGCCATCGGTAGTCAAGCCGCCCGCATCGCCGATGGTGGCCCGCTCTACCTGCACGCTGGCCCCGAGATCGGCGTGGCTTCCACGAAGGCGTTCACCTCGATGCTGGCAGCCAGTTACCTCTTTGCCCTGCATCTGGCCCAGACCCGTGGCATCCTGACACCGGCCCAAATCCGACCGCACCTCCAGGCGCTGATTGAACTGCCTGGCAAGGCTGCGCAGGTTCTCGAGTCAGCAGGGCCAGTCTGCGTAGAACTGGCCGAGCGCTACCATCACGCCAGCAATGCGCTCTTCCTGGGACGTCAGGCCAACTACCCAATTGCCCTGGAGGGTGCGCTCAAGCTCAAGGAGATCAGCTACATCCACGCCGAGGGCTACCCTGCTGGCGAGATGAAACACGGCCCGGTGGCCCTGATTGATGAGCGCCTGCCGGTGATCTGTATTGCCCCGCGTGATGCGATTTACGAGAAGATGTTGAGCAATGTGGAGCAAGTGAAGGCCCGTGGTGGCCAGGTGATCGCCATCGGCAGCCCCGGCGACGCTCTGCTGGCGGAGAAAGCCGACCACGTGATCAGTGTGCCGCTCACGCTGCCTCTGCTCCAGCCTCTCCTCACGGTCATCCCGCTCCAGCTCCTGGCCTACGAGATAGCTGTGCGCCGGGGTTGCGATGTCGATCAGCCCCGCAACTTGGCCAAGAGTGTGACGGTAGAGTGAGGCAGATGGCAGATGGCAGATGGCAGATGGCAGATTTGCCGCAACAGGACGCGGTGCATGTACTCAAACTGTCAAGCTGGTTTGAAACATGCATCAAGGCATGGTTTTTAAACTTTGCCTTAACCCAAAAGTTAATACTTCACGATGGCTATGCTATACTGGCATAATGAGGTTGCACACCATGTTGGACGTGTGGGTTGGCCCCGCGATTGATGTGACGCAGCCGGGAATACCTTGAAAGAAAGGTTTCCATTGTGTCAGCTAAGATACTGGTAGTCGATGATGACCCTGCCATTCGCGATATTCTCGTCCGTATTCTTAAACGCGAGGGCTACACACCGATCACCGCCTCCAACGGGCTTGAGGCCCTTGAGCTGGTGCCACATGTGTTGCCCGATCTTATTCTTCTTGATGTGACCATGCCGATATTGGATGGGTTCGCACTCTGTAAGCGGCTGAAGGATAATGAGCAAACAGCGCTGATTCCAGTGACGATGCTGACCGGGCTCGATGACCGCGAACACCGTCGGCGCGGGATTGAGGTGGGTGCGGACGACTTCCTCACCAAGCCGATTGAGCAGAGCCTGCTGCGGGCGAGGCTGCGCTCTCAACTGCGGATCAAGCGCTTGACAGATCAGCTTGATCGCACCGAGAGCGTTATTTTTATGCTGGCTTTGGCGGTGGAGGCAAAGGATGCCTACACCGAGGGCCATCTGCGTCGGCTTTCAAGCTACAGCGAGCAACTGGCGATTGAGGCAAATATCAACCCCACGCAGGTGAAGGCGATCCGGCTAGGTGGCCTGCTGCACGATATTGGGAAAATCTCGATTGATGATGCAATCCTGGGGAAGCCGGCAAAGCTCACCGATGAAGAGTATACCCATATCAAGCGTCACCCTGAGGAGGGCGCACGGATTGTGGCCCCCATGCGATTCGCGAGCGAGGTAGGGCCGATTATTATGCATCACCACGAGCGCTGGGATGGCAAGGGCTACCCTCACGGCTTAGCGGGCGAGGCGATTCCGATTGGCGCACGGATTGTGGCGATTGTGGATGCCTATGACGCGATGATGACCGACCGACCGTATCGCAGATCGCTGGGACTTGCGGAGACGATGCACCGCTTGAAAGAGGGTCGCTCCTGCGAGTGGGATCCGACTCTGCTTGATATGTTTATGGCGATGATTGAGGAGGGTCGGCTGGTGGAACCACGGCTTGAGGATAGCCCGCGAGTTACTGAACTGACCTTCTGATGTACCCTGAGTCGTTGGCATTTCTTACATGCCCGCGTCATCCCGAGATACGATTGGTTCTTAATACGGGGGCGCACTATGCTGCCGATGGCGCGATTCTGCGGGGGCAGATGGGCTGTGCCGTTTGTGGGGCGCGCTACCCTATTCACAACGGTATTCTCGATCTGCTTGGCCCCCGGAGCCTGCCCAACAGTCTGACACAATTCATCAATTCTCTGGCGCTCACGGCCTGGGGCTACGAGCGCCTTTGGCGTGGGCGGGCGCTGACGCTGCTGGCGGGCGAGTCCTTTGGCTACAACCGTGAGCTACCGCTGATAGCAGGACTGGCCGCGCCGAATCGGGGCGGCCTGTTTGTTGATGTGGCCTGCTCAAACGGACTCTGGGCGCGGGTGATTGAGCGGACGCGATGGGGTGCGGCGGGGCATATGATAGGGATTGACCACTCGTTGCCGATGTTGCGACAGGCCCGTGCCTTTGCACGTGCCCGTGATCTACGGATTAGCTATGTGCGGGCGAAGGCCCAGGCTCTGCCGATTTCCGCTGGCAGCGTGGCCGGACTCGTGATGGGTGGCTCGCTGAATGAAATTGGCGATGCTGACGCGGCACTAGCCGAACTGCGCCGAGTCCTCGCCCCCGACGGTCGCTGCGTGATGATGGGACTGGGGCAGGCAGCAACGCCGCCAGGCCGAGCAATCCAAGGAGTCCTGCGCGTCGGGGGGGTTGAGTTCTGGCCTCTGCCTGAGATGAACCGACGGCTTGCGGTGGCCAGACTGCGGCTGCGCGCCCAGTGGCAGTATGGAGTCGTCGTATTCAGCGTGCTGATCGCCCGCTGAAACGCCTGCCCTGGTCTTTATGCTACAATGCCGACGCGGTTTTCTGTAGAGCAGAGGCCATGGCCCCCTATGGACGACATCCTACGTGGGAAGAAGATCTTGCTGGGCGTTTGCGGGAGCATTGCGGCCTATAAGGTGGCGCAGCTAGCCCGTGATCTGACACTGGCCGGGGCGCAGGTAGATGTGATTATGACCGAGGCAGCCTCGCGGTTTATGGGCGCGGCCACCTTTCAGGCGCTGACGGGGCGGCGGGTGCTTGGCGACATATGGGCGCTGCCTGAGGATGGTGTGGTTGGGCACGTTACGCTGGGCGCACAGGCTGACCTCGTGGTGGTGGCTCCGGCCACGGCGAACCGGATCGCGAAAATCGCTGCCGGGATGAGCGATGATCTGCTGACCATGACGATCCTGGCGACGCACGCGCCGGTGCTGCTGGCCCCGGCGATGAACCCGCAGATGTATGCGGCTGCGGCTACGGCGGCGAATGTGGCAGTGCTGCGCGCACGGGGCTATACGGTGCTTGAGCCAGATGAAGGGCGGATGGCGGAGCATGTCGTAGGCAAGGGACGCATGCCGGAGCCACCCGTTCTTGAGGGCGAGATCCGCGCCCTGCTTGGCCGCAACGGCCCACTCGCCGGGCGACATGTGGTGGTTACTGCGGGGGGCACCCAGGAGCCGATAGACCCGGTGCGCTATATTGGCAATCACTCGTCGGGGCAGATGGGCTACGCACTGGCGGCCCGTGCCCGCGACCTGGGCGCCCGCGTGACGCTGATCAGCGGGCCGACAGCGTTGACACCGCCCACTGCTGTGGCGCTGATGCGCGTGGGGACGGCTACGGAGATGCAGGCGGCGCTCAGCGAAGCGCTTGTCGGCGCGGATATGCTGATCATGAATGCGGCGGTGGCCGACTTCCGCCCGGCTGAGATATCGGAGCAGAAGATAAAGAAGAGCGGTGACGCGGGGCTGACTCTGCATCTGGTGCCGAACCCTGATATTATCGCGGGCCTGGCGGGACGCCGCGATATCTTTAAGGTAGGTTTTGCCGCTGAAACGGACGACATGCTGGCGAATGCGCAGGGCAAACTGGAGCGCAAGGGACTGGACATGATCGTGGCGAACAATGCGGTGTTGAGCATTGGGCAGCCGGATATCGCTCTGACTCTGGTGGATCGGGGCGGGGTGACGAACCTGCCGCGACAGCCGAAGATCGGGGCGGCAGCCGCACTGCTTGACGAGATTGTGGCACGCTTCCAGCGCTGGCGAGTGTGATTTTAGGATTTTAGGGTTTTAGATTTTAGGTTTTAGGTTTTAGGTTTTAGGTTTTAGGTTTTAGATTTTAGGTTTTAGGTTTTAGGTTTTAGATTTTAGGTTTTAGGTTTTAGATTTTAGATTTTAGGTTTTAGATTATCGCTGCGGCAATCTAAAATCTAAAATCTAAAATCCTAAGGTGATATGACGGCAGATCAACAGGATCCCTCGAGTCCGAAGGAACGGGCATCGAGCGGGACGACGCAGGTTGGTCAGGTGATCAGCGGGCTGGGGAAACTGACCCGCCGGTTGCCGAGCGGTCGCCCCCGTCGGCCACGCCCATACCGCAGTGGACGGCCCGCGCCGCCCCGTGAGCAGATTGCGGATCTTGTGGCCGCCCTGGGCGACACAGATCATCCTCTGCACGCTGTTGCGGTTGATGAACTGGTCGAGATTGGTGTGCCGGCGGTACCCTTGATCTGTGACGTAATTGGGCCGCAGCAGCCCTGGCTAACGGCCTATCGCGCCGCTGACGCCGCCGGACGTATCGGTGACGGGCGGGCATCTGGGCCGCTGATCAGCGCATTGCAGCACCCGAACAGTAATGTACGCTGGAGTGCGGTGCGGGCGCTGACGACCGTGGGGGATGTGCGGGCGCTCTTTGAGTTGCGCCGGGTGGCCCAGAATGATCAGGGCCGCACGAGTTGGGGTGAGCCGGTGGCGGGTGCCGCGCAGAGCGCCCTCGATCATCTGAACCAGCGCAGCGTCTGGGGCCAGAGTGTTGAACTGATCAAGACGGCGGTCTCTTCGGTGCTGATGATCCTGGCGCTGACGCTGGCCTTTAGCGTAGTGAGTACGGCGCGAGGAGAGTTTGACCACTTTGGTCGGTTTATCCCTGGCGAGACGCAGCTTCCGCAACTGGTGCTGCCCACGCTGTCTCCTACGGCGACCCGCCCGTCGCAGCCGACTCCTGGTGTGAGTATGTCGCCCGCGCTCGATGTGACGGCTGCGGCCACCTCGCCTACCGCTCTTGGTGCCACGAGTACCATCACCGGGACGGTGCTTCAGATATCGAATGTGCGACCGCAGCCCTTCACGAACAATCGGCCCATTGGCCAGGTGAACAAGGGCGACGAGATCGTCTTTTTGGCGCGTACAACGACGAGCCAGTGGTATCTTGTGCGTCTGGGGGATATGGTTGCCTCAGCGTCGTACATCAATAACCCTGATGGCAGCGATAGCGGGTGGGTTAATCGTGCGCTGGTGACGGCACCGACGGGGAATCTGCCGGTACAGGAGCCGGTGTTGGAGCCGGTGGTGGTTGAGCCGACGACGATGATTGAGCCGACTGCCACTCCGTAAGCTACCCAAGGCTAAAGCTCTTGGGCTTTACCCTGGCGCTACCAGTCCCGTTCCTCGACTGGCATCCGGGTAGTATGGCCTGCTTACCGAGGCCCGGTCGGAGTACGCCCCGACCGCGATGGTACGTCGAAGGAACGTCACCTTCAACCTTTTACCCACCGGAGGTTTCCCCGATGGAACCGCCAAGGTTCAGTTATTTATGTACCAACCGTTGACCCTGCAATCCTTCGCCACAGGGTGCCTCGTACAGAACAAGTGTAGCACATATCAGCTTTTTACACAATAGGAAGCGGTAAGAGTACTGTGGGCTAAAGCCGCTCAAGCGGGGACGTTCCTCCCACGGCTGAAGCTCGTGGGCTTCCCGCCCTGAAGGGTAAACATCCGTGACGGGAGACCGCGAGATGGGACGATCCGCCCCTAGTATGGCGCGGCGGATTCTGTGCGCCCTGCTGGCTCCGTTGGTGGCGGCGATGGGTGGTGCGGCGCTGATCGCGCTGCTTTCGCAGATCCCAACCCGCCATCAGGTTGATGTTGGCGGCTATGACGCGGCCTACGTTCAGGGTTTTTACGACGCGGAGGGGAGCCCCGGTGACGCCGCACCCTATCTGGCTGGATCGGACGGCAGCGCCCGCTGGACGAGATCGTCTGGCTCGGCGCTGCTCTTTCCGCAGGCGGGGCTACCGGGCACGGTGCGCCTGCGCCTGCGCGGATGGCGGCCATCTGGCCCGCCGCCGCGCATCAGCGTGCTGCTGAATGGCTCCGAACTGCTGGGCGACTTTCAGGCCAGCGGGGACTGGGAGGAGCTGAGCTTTCCCGTACGATTGGGGATACGCAAAGTCGGCGACTTCTTTGTAGAACTGCGCGCCACACCAGCGGTGACTCTGTCCGATGGCCGACAGATCGGTGTGCTGCTTGATAGCGCGAGCTACGAGGTTGCTGGGCTGCCGGTGACGCCGTACCCCGCGCAGGTGGCGAGCGGGGCGCTGGTGGGGGCGATGATGTGGCTGCTGGCGGGCAGGAGGCAGGAGGCAGGAGGCAGGAGGCAGGAGGCAGGAGGCGGGGGGCGTCCTGCCTCCTGCCTCCTGCTCCCTGCCTCCTGCCTCCTGCTCTACGGGCTGGCCTGGCTGCTGTTTTACCACGGTCAGCCGCCGATCTACCCGTACCCGCTGCGGGCGCTGCCGGTGGCGGTATGTCTGGGGTTGGCGGGGCTGCTGGCGCTGCGCGATGGGCCGGGTCTGGTGGCTCGTGCGCCGGTGCTGCTGAGTATGATCGCCCCCGCAGCGGTGATTGGCCTGTGGACGGTGGCGACGCTGCTGGCGGCACAGGGCCATCTGACGGAGATTCGGCCAGGGGTGGAGAATGACTTCCGGGTGTTTGCAACCCGCGAGAGTCTGGGCCAGGTGTTGAGCGCCGACGGGTTTTATAACCTGGGCTACCCGCTACTGCTCTGGCTGACCCGCCCGCTATTTGCGGGCAACGCATTTCTGGCGGGGCGGTTGCTGGCGGCCCTGAGCGGTGCGGTCTTTCTGGCGGGAGGCTACTGGCTGGCCCGCGCCCTGCTGCCGCCTGGGCCAGCCCTGCTGGCGCTGGTCGCCCTGGCTCTGAGCAGTTTTGTGGCGCAGTACGGGCTGTATGTGGGCAGCGATATGCCGTTTGCGGCGTGTGTGGTTGTGTG
>Ga0007797_1000018_pt1 | contig 34905 bp, 30 predicted proteins | sample CryBogmetaGMA25M_FD_60364 | JGI IMG/M metagenome (GOLD analysis project Ga0007797, IMG submission 60364) | Freshwater microbial communities from Crystal Bog, Wisconsin, USA - MA2.5M | ecosystem: Environmental > Aquatic > Freshwater > Lake | place: Crystal Bog, Wisconsin, USA | collected 2009-07-06 | reverse complement strand
GGCAGGGAGTCTACCGTACTTTGGCGCTGGTGCATCAGCAGGATTTCACCGTAGACCTGAGCGGGGTTGGCGGTGGCGCGGTTCATCCAGCCTGGGATGGCGGCATCATCGGCGCTCCAGTGGTAGGGCACATAGCCATCGGTGGCCACGTGATCAATCGCCGTCTGGTTCGATGCGCCGTACGGGAAGCGGAAGTAAGGCCGTGTCGAGGCACCCGTCGCCTTGCGCACAAGCTGCTCAGTCTGGTCAAGTTCGGGGGAGACGCCGTCCATGCCGATCTGAGTGAAGAAGGGATGAGTCAGCGAGTGATTGGCGATCTCGTGACCATCGGCCACAATCCGCCGTGCTGCATCGGGGTACGCAATAACCCAACGCCCGGTTACAAAGAACGTCCCCTTGAGACCGCGTGCCTCCAGAATATCAAGAAAAGCGTAGAGTGTCCGGTCGTCAATCTCAATGTCGAAAGTCAGCGCCACCTCGGGCCGGGTCGTGTTCCCCCGCACGATAATCGGAGCCTCAGGCAAGGCCGTGCCAGTTCTGTAGATCGGCACGACCAGGGGCCGTCCAGCGCGCAAAGGTTCACCCGGTGCCATCCGGTTGATCGCCAGGATAGCCTGCGGATCGCTGCCCGCCCGTTGCGCCACCGAGTCAAGGGTATCGCCCTCGACGGCCAGGTAAGTTGCAAACCCGTTTGGTGGAGGAATATCGAGCGGGTTCCCACGCAGACCTGAGGAGGAACCAGACGGCGTATTCACCACTGCGGCGGTAGGAGTCTGGTCGGCGAGTATGGCGTTGCGGGAGTCGCTGCCGTCGCTTGCCAACGCGATCCCGGCGGGGGCATTGCTCTGAGGAGCCGATGCGCCCTGTGCGGTCGGTGTGGTTGACGTGGTCGGGCTGGTCGAGTCCGGCCAGCGCAGACTGAGGCCCACCATCACGATCAAGATCAGGCTCGCCACAATCAGGACGATAACCCGTGGACTGAGCCGAGGTGCCGGAACCTCCGCATCACCGCGCCCGCGCAGAGCGGAACGCGGTTGCGGGCGGGCCAGAGGCTGAAAGATCTGGATTGCCGCATCGAGCCTGCTCCGCTCCTGGCGCTGGACCGAGGAACTGCGCGAGACGGGCTGCGGGTGGCGTTCGGGGCGGCGCTCAGGACTCGCGATGCGTGGCACCTCAGCCGCGCCGATGCGGAACAACTCCTCACCGCCCGCTGCCAGCATAAGCTGCGGTGCGCCCCACAATCCATCAAACTCTGCCAGCCCCGCCCGGCTGGCCGTGACCGCCAGATCAACCGGCTCGCCTGCAGCCACAACCGTGTAGCAAGCCGCACAAAAATCAGTCGCGTGATCACCCTCCAGATCACCCAGGGCCAGCGTTGCCAGTCCGCACGCCTGATGCAGCGCCGCCGCCAGAGCCGTCATCGGCCCGGCTGAGTCTGGCTCGTTGCCCGAGAGCGTCACCATGCGCAGGTCGGGGGAATCCTTGAGGATACCCGCCAGAGCTTGAGCGTCAAGGCTACGGCCCAGGCGCAGACGTGGCTGGGCCGCTCGTGCCGGGCCACCGCTGAGACCGGGCGCAGCCGGAGCGATCAGATGTAACAGGTGACAGGGTTCTTCGGCCAAGGCATCGGCCAGGCCCGCCGGATCAGCGTCGCGGAGCCGATCCACGATCAGGCGTCGGGCGCGCACCTCGCCAGCCAGGGCCGCTCCCAGGGCATCAGCCTGCCCGCCGCAGCCCGGTGCCGTCGCAATCAGCAGGCGAAGCGGTGCCGCTACCGCCAACGCAGGCAGCGGGCGCACCCCCTGCATCACCCGCACCAGCGTGTAGTCCTCGCGGATGGCTGGCTGCCAGAGCGTCTCCGACCCCAGGCTCATCCACTCCCACGGCAGTTCCGCAAGATCCGGGGCTGTCCGTAGCTGAATCTGGATGCGCGCCCCGGTATTATCCGCCCCACGGGCCACATCGAGGAGTAACTGGCGTACAGCAGGCCCAAACACTGCCTGCCCCAAAGCCGCCCCATAGACCTCCGGGTCGCTATCGGGTAGCGGGATCTCTACGCTCGCCTCGGCGCTGCGTCCCGCCGCCGTCGCACGTAGCCCGCAGGCACCGCCCGACCCACGCCCGCCGATCACAATCTGAAAAGGGATGATCATCGCAGCCCACAGAATTATTGTTTACACTTCCGCTCTTTATAGCACTTTGGACTATAGCACGCACACCCCACTGTGTCCACACGGCGGGCGATCATGCCAGGGCGAGCAAGGTCACGCGCCCGGCCCGTAAACAGACGGGCTCCCAAGAGCCGAGGGCTTTAGCCCCAATACTTTTCGAATGAGCAGTTCCTATGCCGACCTTGCCCCCTCTCCCCCTGCCCCTCTCCCACCGGGGGAGAGGGGGTATTTCGCACCAGAAAGAGATCCGGCTCCCCTCCCTCCGCGTGGGGGAGGGGCAGGGGGTGGGGGAGCGGGCGGCAATTTGAGGACTTTGCATCAGCCTTGCTTTGCCCCAGTCCTACCTCCCAGCCCCCACTACCGAATGGTATAATGAACACATATAACGTGTGTGCGGCGTTACCGTCGCACCGGCAGGATGGGGGTATAGTGGGACTGGATCAACACGCTCGCTGGGCGGTTCCAGCGGCCATCGCCGCTCTGGTGATCGCCGCCGATCAGGTGAGCAAAGCCTGGATCGTACACAACCTTGGCCCCGAAACGATGACACGTTTCGTCGCGGTTATTGGCGACACGGCACGCATCGTCTACTCGCACAATACCGGGGTTGCCTTTAGCTTGTTTCAAGGCATGCCGCAATTGCTCACCGTCACAGGGTTGGCAATCGTTGCGGGCGCGATCTACTTCTACGTCACGCAACTGCCAAACCGACGCCCATTTGTCCAGGTGATCCTGGGCCTGATCTTAGGCGGGGCCTTTGGCAACCTGATTGATCGGGTGCGCCTGGGCTACGTGGTTGATTTCATCCAAGTGGGCTGGTTCCCGGTGTTTAACCTCGCCGACAGCGCGATCACGGTTGGCGCGGCCCTGCTGATGTTCCAGTTTCTGCGTGAGGAGATCGCACAGCGCCGGGATGATCGGCCCGTGGTTTCGCAATGAGGCTCCCGATGTCATCTCGGCTCCGCATGATCCCCGCACGCTGGGCGATCCCTGCCGCCCTGGGGCTGTTGATCTTCACGGGCGACCAGTTGAGCAAGGCGTGGGTGGTGTGGTGGCTTGGCCCTGAGCCGTTCTTGCGGGCGATCTCGCTTGGCCCACCCTGGTTGAACGTGGTGTACTCGCAAAACACCGGGGTGGCCTTCGGGCTCTTTCGGCATATGCCCCAACTTTTCACCCTCACCTCGATCTTGATCACCGCCGGAGCTATCTACGCCTACATTTTTCATCTGCCGAACCGTAGCACCTGGGTACAGGTATCAATGGGACTGATCCTCGGCGGGGCGGTGGGCAATATCGTTGACAGACTGCGGCTCGGCGCGGTGGTAGATTTTGTCAGCGTGGGCTGGTGGCCAGTGTTTAATCTGGCCGACGGCGCGATTAGCACCGGGGTGACGGCACTGGCTATCTACCTGATTTTTATCGGCGATGATCTGCCCGCTGCGCCCCATCCTACCCCTCGCGACGACGGGCTGCTCAGCGATCTGCTTAACCGAGATCTGGAGTAAGGGTGCAGCAGCGCGGCGTTGCTGCACCCTTACGGCGACCATAGGGTGAACGTGACACGCTACAATCTGACGGTAGAGTCCGAGTCGGCGGGCGAGCGGCTCGACCGCTATGTGGCACGGATGCTGCCGGTGTTCTCGCGCTCCTATGTGCAGCACCTGATCACCGCTGCGCAGATCACGGTGAATGGTCGCCCGGTGCGGGCAAGCTACGGCCTGTGCGCAGACGATATGGTAGAGGTAGCAGTGCCGCCACCGCAGCCCGTGGCCTTGGCTCCCGAGTCGATCCCACTATCAATTACGTATGAGGATGCGGATGTGGTGGTGGTGGATAAGCCCGCTGGGATGGTCGTTCACCCCGCGCCGGGACATCCTGGCGGCACTCTGGTGAATGCGCTGCTGGCGCGCTACCCCGATATGCAGGTCTCTGGCGACCTGCGGCCCGGCATTGTCCACCGGCTCGACGCGGGGACATCAGGGCTGCTAGTGGTGGCCCGCAACGACGCGGCTCTGCGCGATCTGTCAGATCAGCAGCGCGAACGGCAGATGCGCAAGATCTATCTGGCGGTAGCTGAGGGTCGCTTTAAAGAATCCGAGGGCGTGATTGATGCACCCGTGGGCCGACATCCGAGCGACCGGCTGCGCATGGCGGTGACGCCGCAGGGACGGGTGGCGCGCACGCACTACCGTGTGATGGAAGAACTGGGAGCCTATACCCTGCTGGAGGTGCGCCTGGAGACCGGGCGCACCCACCAGATCCGCGTTCACATGTTGCACATCCAGCGTCCGGTACTGGGTGACCCGATCTACGGGGCGCGTAAGGGGCGGCAGAATTTTGGCCTGGGGCGGCAGTTCCTGCACGCGCAGCAGCTTGGTTTCCGCCTGCCCAGCGGCGAGTGGCGCGAGTTTAGCTCGCCCCTGCCCGACGATCTCCAGGTTGCACTGAGCAAGCTGCGAGCATCCCGATAGCCGATAGCCGATAGCCGATGGCTGATAGCCGATAGCCGATAGCCGATAGCCGATAGCCGATAGCCGATAGCCGATAGCCGATAGCCGATAGCCATTTTCATCAGATGTTATGACGTTGGAATATTCATCTTATGCCCACTGCAGTTGTTGATATATCTGATCGTCCGGCCATTTTGGCCACTGGCGCATCACCCTCGCTCTCCATCGTTGTGCCGATCTACAACGAGGAGGATAGCATTCCGCACCTCTATCGTCGGTTGAGCGCGGCCCTGGAGCGCTACGGTCACGCTTACGAGATCCTGGCCGTGGATGACGGATCGCGTGATCAAAGTTTTGCGCTGCTGAGCGAGCTGGCCGCCAGCGACCCGCGCCTGCGCGTGGTGCGCTTCCGGCGTAATTTTGGCCAGACGGCGGCCTTCGCTGCGGGGTTTGACCGCGCCCGTGGCGACTATATTGTCACCATTGACGCCGACCTGCAAAACGACCCGGACGACATTCCGATGCTGCTGGCCCGCGCAGGCGAGGGCTACGATGTGGTGAGCGGCTGGCGCGCTCGTCGCCAGGATGCCTTTATCAACCGGAAACTGCCCTCGATGATCGCCAACCGGCTGATCTCCTGGGTTACGGGCGTGCATCTGCACGATTACGGCTGTTCCCTGAAAGTTTATCGCGCCGATGTGGTGAAGAACATTAACCTGTACGGCGAACTGCACAGGTTCATCCCGGCGGTGGCCTCATGGCAGGGCGTAGCGGTGACGGAGATGCCGGTACGCCATGAGCCACGGCGCTACGGCACGTCGAAGTACGGAATCAGCCGCACCGTGCGGGTGCTGCTCGACCTGATCACGGTACGATTCCTGCTCTCCTATTCGACCCGGCCCATGCAGATCTTTGGCCTGTGGGGTCTGGTTTCGATACTGGTAGGTTTTGCGATCAGCCTGTACCTCGCGTTCACCAAGATCATCTACAACGCCGATATTGGCTCGCGGCCACTGCTGCTGCTCGGCGTGCTGCTGATCATCCTCGGCGTACAGTTCATCGGTATCGGTCTGATGGGCGAATTGCTGATGCGAACCTACTACGAGACCCAGCACAAGCAGATCTATGTGGTGCGCGAGGAGATTAACGGAGTGTAGCCTATGCGGATTATGATGCTCAACTACGAGTATCCGCCCATCGGCGGCGGGGCCAGCCCGATCACGCGGGCGCTCTCTGAGGAACTTGCCAGGGCTGGCCACGCTGTTGATGTGGTGACGATGGGCTACCGCAATCTACCCTTTCGCGAGGTGCTGTGTGATGGACGGCTGCGGGTCTTCCGCGTACCGGCCCTGCGCGCCTCGCCCGTGCGCGCCGTCACCGTGGAGATGACGAGCTATATCCTCTCAGGGCTGCCCATGACGCTGGGGCTGGCTGCCCGCCGCCGCTACAATGTCATCCACGCCCACTTTCTGATGCCCACCGGCGTACTGGCTGCCGCGATCAAGCGAATCACCGGCCTGCCGCTGGTGGTGACGATCCACGGCTCGGATGTGCCGGGCTATAACCCCGACCGCTTCAAGCGCGGGCATCGCGTCCTCGCCCCGCTCTGGCGCCAAGTCGTGCAGCGCTCCGACGCGATTATCTCGCCCTCACACTACCTGCGCAGCCTGCTCCAGCGAGGAGCCGATGTGCCGGTGGATGTGATCCCCTACGGATTCGATCTGCCTGAAGCGGGCGCGGTGCCACGGCGCAGGCGCATCCTTTTTGCCAGTCGGCTCTTCCCGCGCAAGGGGGCCCAGCATATGCTCCAGGCACTTGAGGGTGTGGATCTGACGGGCTGGGATGTCATTATTGCTGGGGATGGGCCGATGCTCGGCCCGCTCCAGGCGCAGGCCCACCAGCTCAGACTCGATGTGCAGTTCCCTGGCTTTGTGAAGGGTCAAGAACTGCAAGACCTCTACGCCTCCAGCGCAATTTTTGTCTTCCCTTCGCTCCACGACAACTTCCCGGTGGTGCTGCTGGAAGCTCTGAGCGCCGGGTGCGCGGTGATCACCAACAACGTGACCGGCATGCCCGAGGTGGTGGGCGACGCCGGGGTGCTGGTGAAACCCCACGACATCGTCGGACTGCGGGCGGCGATTGTGGGACTGATGGACGACGAGAACCGGCGCAGGCAACTCGGCGACATGGCCCGCCAACGGGTAGAGAGCTTCGCCTGGGGGCGCATTCTGGCCCAGCACCTTGAGGTATATGGGAGGGTGGCAGGACATTCGCCCGTGGCTATAAATGACTCTCACGTCCGACCGCGCCAAATCCTGTGAATCCCAAATCTGTCGTCCATATCATTGATCACATGGGCCTCGGCGGCGTACAGACGCTGCTGCGGGCGATGTTGCCGCACCTGCCCGTCCACGGCTATGCGCCTGTGCTGATCAGCCTGCGTGGCGAGACGGATCTAAGCCGGAGCTTGGCCGATTCCGGTGTGCCGGTGCGTTCGCTGGAACTGCCCAAATGGAGTCCGGCGCAGTTGCCGCGCCTGATCGCGGAACTACGTCGGCTGCATCCCGTGATTGTCCATACGCACCTGACCGTGGGCAACCTGCTGGGGCGGATTGCTGCAATCATCGCCCACACTCCGGCAATCGTGATGGAGGAGCAGGTCTCGCTGAGCCAGGATGTCTACGGGCTACCGCCGCTGGTGGCGCTGGCCGGACGTTTGGCTGAGCCGTACCTTGGTCGTCACACAGCCTGCTACATTGGCCCCTCGCAGATCGTGATGGCGGCGAGCCGCGCTGCTAAGGGTTGGCCAGATAACAGATGCCGGGTGCGCTACAATGCAGTGGATTGTGCGCGCTTCGCGCCGGTTACGGATCGGCGGGTTGCTCGCATAAATCTCGGCATCCCTGATCGGCTCACGGTGGCCACCCTCGGGCGATTCGTGCCACAGAAGCGCATTGCCGATGTGGTTGAAGTGGCACGCCGCGTGCTGACGCAGTTCCCCGATGTACAGTTTCTGATTGGTGGCGGCGGGCCAGAAGAGGGCGCGATCCTTGCCGCCATTACAGCGGCACAGGTTGGAGATCGCGTGCTGATGCTTGGGCGGCGGGGCGACAGCGAGCGCATCCTGGCGGCCAGCGATATCTACCTGAGCGTATCGGCGGGCGAGGTGCTGAGCATCGCCATCCTTGAAGCGATGGCCAGTGGCTGCTCGGTGGTGGCCACCAGGGCCGGTGGCACAGCCGAGCAGGTAATCCCTGGTGTGAACGGATCTCTGACGGCGGTGGGAGATCTCGATGGTCTGGCAAACAGGGTGCTGGATGTGCTGCGCGATCCCGCCCTGTGTGAGCAGCAGAGTCGAGCCAGCCGACATCTGGCCCTTCAGTTCTTCGATCTGCCGACCGTCGCTGCTGCGCAGGCCGCGATCTACGACGAGCTATGTGCTACCGCTAGGGTGATCAGCGACCTCTAAAACACGAGCAGGCCATGCCATTCTACGATTTTTGGAAAAACAAAGGCGTCACGCCCATCGGTCAGCGCTGGAGCCGTCAGGCTGCCGAGTTCACCCTGGGTCACGTGCAGCGCCACGTGAATCCGCTGCGCCACGTCGTTGAAATTGGCCCAGGGCGCGGCCCCTTCACCAATGCCTGTCATCGGGCGGGCATTGGCTACACGGCAGTTGATGCCAATCCCGGTCTGCTCCACGCGCTCGATGCAACTGATGGTATCTGTTCATTTGTGCCTCCACTGCCGATCCGCAATGTCGTCTGTGATGCCGCCGTGGCGAACCACGTCCTTGAACACGTCAATGGCTTGCCGCAGGCCCAGGCGATGATCGCGGAGATGCGCCGGATCGTCCGCCCCGGCGGATGTGTGGCGATCACCTCGCCCGACCTGATGTGGGTGCGCAACTACTTCTGGGATTGCGACTACAGCCATAATTTTCCCACGTCGGCTCGTCGCCTCTACCAACTGTTTCTTGATCAAGGGCTAGAAGTCGTTTATCTAGGCTATGTCCATAATCACCTGACGGGACTCGTCGGCCATATCGCGGGAAGCCTAGCCGTCAGTGTGCCGTACAGTCTGCCCTTCGCGCAGCCAAATTCCTCGCTCTACAGCGACCAGATCTATAAGGCGCGACTGACCTTCTCGCGGGCCGTCCTAATCATTGGGCGCTGCCCCCTGGAGGCGGTTTGATCGCCCGTATGCCTAGCCGACGTTGGGTACCTGTACTTCAGATGCTATGTTCCCTTGCTCTGATGGCATGGCTGATTGTAGGTGTCCACTGGACCGAGTTGTGGGCTGCGCTTGCACACGCCTCGCCGCTGCTGATCGCCATTGGTTGCTGCGTCTACTACCTCGGGATCTTGCTCAGTTGTCTGAAGTGGCGGATCACCCTACAGGTCGAAGAGATCGATCTGCCCCTCTCACGGCTGTTGCCCTGGTACCTGATCGGCGCATTTGCCGGTAACTTCTTGCCTACGGACATCGGGGGCGATCTGGGGCGTGGCTTCATCACCGGGAGGGCCACAGGTCGCCCTCTTGCTGTGGCCCGCTCGATTCTCGTCGAACGATTGAGCGGACTGGCGATGATGGTGGTGCTGGCGTGGTTTGGCTTCATGCTACTGCCGATGTACCGTGGCTGGGCACTGTTTGCCTTGGCACTGGCGGTGGGCGGTATCCTGATATTCTTGACTGTCTGGCGGATTGCCTGGGGGCACCCATTGCTAACACGGATGTGGGTACGGCTCCCGGTGCGGCTGCGAGCAGCCCTCACCGAGAGTCTGGCCGTCGCGGATCTCTACCGGCGACGGCCAGGTGTGCTGGCTCTGGTGCTGCTGATCTCCCTGGTGTTCCAGAGCATGGCGGGCTTCGGCCTCTGGCTGAATCTGCAAGCCGTCGGCGTGATTCTGCCACTCCTGCCGGTGATACTGGTAGGCATGATTGTCGGCGTCATCGGACTGCTGCCGATCACCGTCAATGGTTGGGGGCTGCGTGAAGCGACGATTATTGCGCTCCTGGCTCCTCTTGGCACGCAGGCCGCTGGTGTGCTGGCCGGGGCGCTGCTTGGGCGCGGTCTCCAGTTGCTGCTCTCACTTCCTGGCGCACCGCTACTGCTCTTTGAGCAGCGACACTCCCTTGTCAAGCGATAGTCTGGAGGCGCAGCCATCATGGAATCACATCGCTCGCAACTCTGGATCGCCGACCCAGCCCTCTGGATCGCCATTATCCTCACCGGCACCCTCACCGCCGGGCTGGGACTGGCGCGCTACCGGGGCTACAACAGCGGTATCCTCGACCTGGGCAGTATGGCTCAGGCGATCTTCTCGGTGCTGCATGGGCAGCCGCTGATCACCACCGGGTCGGGTGGCAACTTCTCGCGGCTGGCCGGGCACGTCGAGTTGATCTACTACGCCTTTGTGCCGCTGGTGGCGATCTGGCGCAGCCCGACAACCCTGCTGGTAGCCCAGTCTGCCCTGGTGGCCTGCGGGGCTTTCCCCGCCTATCGGTTGGCCATACGTCGGCTCGATAGCCGTATGGCCGCCCGCTGCGTGGCCCTGATCTACCTGCTCTACCCGGTGGGACTGACTGCTGTGCTTTTCGATTTCCATGGCGATACCTTGGCCATGCCCCTGCTGCTCTTTGCCCTGGACGCGGCTGACCGGCGGGCCTGGCGGAACTTCGCGCTGTGGGCGACACTCGTTCTGAGCTGCAAGATGTACATGGCCCTGCCGATAGTCGGCATCGGTGCCTATTTGTTCCTCTGGGGTGGGCGACGGCGAGCCGGGCTGATCACGGTGGCGGCGGCGGTAATCTACGGCGCGGTGGTTTTTTTCTTCCTGCGCGAGCTGTTTAGGCCAATTGGTACCGAGACATCGGCGGCGAGTACCTACACGAAGTTTTATTTCGGCTCCCTCGGCGATGTCGGCACAACCATCGGCGAGCGCATCCTGAACGCCCTGGTAGTCTTCGGGCCAGCCCTGCTGATGGCTTGGCGCGGCTGGCGCTGGCTGCTGGTGGGCGCGCCTCTGGCCCTGGCCGCGCTGATCAGCACCGGGCCGGGGGCTGGCTACGACTTCCGCTACCACCACTACGCCGCCGTGGTGCCCTTTGTCATCATGGCTGTGGTGGATGGGGCAGGGCAGAGCAGGAGGCAGGAGGCAGGAGGCAGAAGGCGACCTCGCAACTGGCGTGGCGACCTGGCCTTCACCACATTGGTCGTCGGGATTATCACCGCGCTGATGGTGGATACGCCGCTTAACCCGACTTTCTGGCTCAATATTCCGGGCATGGGACTCGACCCCTCGATCTACGGAATAACCAGCCGTGATGCGCTGAAGGATCGTTTTCTGGCGGAGTATGTGCCGCCCACTGTGCCGATTGCTGCATCTATGTTCCTTGGCGCACACCTGGCCGACCGGAATATGCTCTATGTAGTGCGCTACAGCGACGACCCTGGTGGCAAACGGCTGCCGAGCATTTTGCCAAAAGTGGATGCTGTGGTAGCTGACGCGCTATTCGATTGGCGCACCCTCGCGGGCGAGACGCTGTTGGGCGGGGTGGACTACGAGGCGCAGGAGATCGCTCTGCTGTTGCGCGATCCTTCCTTCGCGCTGCGGGCGAACCGCGACGGGTTGCTCTTCTTTGATCGTGGCGGGTCGGGCCTGCGCCAAGAAATTGTCGTCGGGACGGATGTCACAGTGCCGCCGCAGCGGGCCGATTTTGGCCCGATCCGCATGCTTGGCGCACGGGTGACGTCCCTGGGCGGGCGGCGCTACTTGGCCGAGTTTGCGTGGCAACTAAGTGGAAATGTGCCAACTGGACGATTGCTCGCCATCAGTCGAATTGACGGCATCCCCGACGCACGGATCGTCCACTTGCCTAGCTATCTGCTGCTGCCAACCAACCAGTGGCAGGCGGGCCAGGTGATCACCGAGCGTTTCGAGGTTGAACTGCCGACCGAGGTTGCGTCGGGGAGCTACGTATGGCATACCGCGTGGTACAACCCGGCCCACAGCGAGGCATATGCCACCGACCAGCGCAGTCAACTGTCAGGTAGCAGCGACCAAGAGATTACCCGCATTGAGGTGCGCCCGTGAAAAAGCTGCTGATCACCAGCCTGCGCCTGATCTTCACGGCGGTGATGGTGGCCTGGATCATCAGCCAAGTTGACCTGCGCAGTGTTGGCGGAGTGCTGGTGCAGGCCCGCTTGCCCTGGCTGGTGCTTGGGGTGGCGGTGAATCTGATCAGTGTGCTGATGGCATCCTGGCGTTGGCAGCGCATCCTGGTAGGGCTCGGCGTGATCAAGCCTCTGCTTTCGGTGATGCGGCTGGTGTTGATTGGAGCCTTCTTCAACATGTTCTTGCCATCATCGGTGGGTGGCGACGTGATGAAGATGGTGCTGATCGCCCCCGATGTCACGCGGCGCGAGGTGGCGGTCTCCTCGGTGCTGATGGATCGCGTGATCGGCCTAGCGGTAACCATTGGGGTAGGATTGGTGGCGGTGCTGCTGCTCCCGCGCATTTGGAGTGAACCGGCGGTGATCATCACCCTCAGCCTCGCAGTGGCAGTTTTCTGCGCGGGCGTGATAACACTCTTCAACCGCGAGCTGATTGACTTTGTGGGCCGAATCATACCAAAATTCGTCTGGAACCGGGTCGGCCCACTTATCCTGCGCGTCCACGAGTCACTGATGGTGATTGGACGTAGCCCGCGCACCTTGCTTGAGACAATGGGAATTTCGGTGCTGCGCCAGATCGCAATTTGCTTGTCAGTGTACTGTGCAGGGTTAGGCTTTGGGTTAGAGATACCGCCACTGGCCTATTTTGCCACCGTGCCGATTGCAGTCGCAATCACCGCCCTGCCGGTGGCAATCAACGGCCTGGGACTCCAGGACAACGCGCTGATCTTTCTGTTGGCCACAGTGGGACTCAGCGCACCTCAAGCTCTCAGCCTATCAATCTTCCTACACGCCCTGCGCAACGGCACGGGTCTGCTGGGAGGCCTAATCTTCGCCGTCACCCGCAACCGAGCGGTGCGGGGGTGAAACTTTCACCGCACCCGCTGGTATACCTCATAAGTCCCATCGCGCAAGATCGGGCGGAAGGCACCGCTCGCCAGAACAGGCGCGTACAGATCGTTGCCCCTGGCAAATGTGCCAACCACCAGAATATCGGGGTCGGAGGCGAGCGGGTCGTAGATCACCGGGGTCTCCTGGCCGAGCAGACTGCGCCGGTTCAGTTCCACGTGAAGCTGATCGGGCGGGTAGTGGTAGGGCCGATTGAGCAAAAAGTGCAACTCACTCTCGTAGGTCTCCACGCGGGTTGCGGGAGGCATGGCGTTGAGGGCGGCAGCCACGCGCTGGGCCGAGCGATCATCGTCGGGATAGTAGCGGGCCAGACCGAGAGTGGCGAGGGCGAGGGCAGCACTGGTCAGCACGAGGGCTAGCAGGGTGGCGGCACCAGCCCGGCTGGGCTGGCGCAGGCTCAGCAGAGCCATCAGCCGCTCGACACTTTGGCCCAGATCAAAGCCATCGGTCAAGTCGTGCAGCATGGCGGCGAGAAAGATACAGCCGACCAGGACAGCGGGCGACATATAGCGCGGCACACCCACCGAGAGGGCGACAAACCAACCCAGCCAACTCCCGACGAAGGAGAGCAGGGCGAGACGGGTGTAGAAGGAGGCAGGAGGCAGGAGGCAGGAGGCAGGAGGCAGGAGGCAGGAGGCAGGAACACCCGTCTCCCGGCCCCCTGCCTCCCGTCTCCTGCCTCCTGCCTCCTGCCTGAGCGCCCAGAGAACACCAAGCAGCGTGGGCAGCCCGAAACTGAGCAGGTTCGTCAGGGCGTAGAGCCGGTTGAAGGGCGTGAGTACCACCGCTACTACATCGAGCAGGCCCGAGATAGGGTCGCCCGGCAAGCTATGATCGAGCAGGATCGCATAGGCGAGGGGCGGCAGGCTCCGTCCAACCAGACCAGTCCCCACCAGAACACCTGCGCAGATCATCGAGGTACCCCAGCGCCGCGAGATCAGCGCGGCCAACATCGGTACCACCAGTGAGACAATCAGAAACGGCACGGTCTGAGCTTTGCTGACCCAGGCCATGCCGAGCAGGATCGTAGCGGGGAGAACCGCCAGCCGCCGCCCGGCGAGCGCCCACCAGAGACAGAGGTAGCCGCCGAGCAGGTACGCCAGCATTGGCATTTCCGCCAATACCTGGCGACCCTGGAGCAGCGGGTTGAGCTGCGGGTGCGGCGTCAGTAGCAGGGCCGCTATTACTGTTGCCACCGCAACCTTGCCATTGTAGAGGCGAGCGGCCAAGGCAGCCAGCAGCAGAACAGCGAGTGTTGCGCAGATCACGCCAAAGAGTCGGCCCTGCCAGAGACCCACGCCCAGCAGGCGCATGCTCATGCCCACTGGCAGCGTCACCAGGAACGACGCCTCCAGGCCAGGGGCGGCGGGCATACCGTCGCGCAGACGGGCGTAGCGCCCGGTCTCGGCCCAGTTCCGGGCCACCGAGAGCGTCCAGCCCTCATCCCACCACATCGCCGGGCCACCCAGATTCCACAGGCCAAAGGTGAGCAGGGTGAGGGCGAGTAGTGTCCATGTGACGAGCCGTGTGAATGACAACGTCGAGATTCCTTCCTGCGATGAAAATAGCCGCTGATGCCCGGCTATCGGCTATTTTCACCTCACAACCGGCTTATGGCGCGTCCCCGCTGGTCACATGCACGGGGACGTAGACAGCGTAGGGTCCCTCGCGGTGGATGAGCCGAATTTTTCCGCGCTGAAGTATCTCGTCGTAGAGATTAAAATTCGCCCCAAACGGTCCGATCACCACATAATCGGGGTTGGCGGCCAGAGGATCGTAGTCGATCGGGATGGTTTCACCAATTGAGGTGCGTCGGATCAGCGCGACGTGGAGTTGATCTGACGGATAATGGTAGGGCCGCTGGAGGAAGAAATAGAGTTCGGACTCGTAGGTCTCAATCAGGGCGTTGGGATGTGTGGAGGTGTTGAGGTAATCGGCCACGCGCTCAGCCGAGTTATCAAACCCCGCCGTGTAGTAGTAGTGCAGATAGAGCAAAGTGGCGGGGATGTAGCAAACCAGCATGACCAACGTCAGCAGCGCGCCCAGGTTGCGTCGGCGCAGGCCCACACGGCCCACGGTGGCGACATCGTGTAGGGCGGATTGCCAGTCAAATCCGCTCGTCAGGTCGGAGAGCAGTGCGCTCAGGTAGAGGCCGGAGATCATCACAGCCGGGAAAACATAGCGCGGCGCACCTACCGAGAGGGCCACATACCAGGCCCACCAACTGCCACAGAAGACCAGGAGAACCAAACGGGTCAGGCCATCGGCGTCGGTGGCCTGCGCACGGGCATCGTGTACCCAACGCCACATGGCCACGCTCAGGCCGATAAAAAAGGGCAACAGCCATGTCAGCGTAATCTGGAGCGTATAGAGACGGTTGAAAGGCTGCGTTACCGCAGCCACCACCTCAATCAGCCCACTGATCGGCTCGCCAGGGAGCGTCCGACCGGCCAGCAGCAGCGCCTCAAACGGCACCAGCCCGTAGCGCAGCGTCAGGTAACTTCCGCCCAGGGCAGCGGCAAATATGACAGCCTCACGCCAGCGCCGCAGGATCAGGCAGACCACGAGTGGCACGAGCAGTGACATGGCCCAGAAGGGCATGGCCTGGATCTTGATTTGAATAGCCAGTGCGAAGATTGGTATGGCGATCAGCAGCCAGAGCGGCGAGCGGGCGATGGACTGACGCAGTGCCAGATAGCCCAGCAGAACCGCAAAGAGCATGGGCATCTCGCCCAGCACATTCCTGCCGATCAGCAGCGGATGGACGTTGGGCAGCGCTACAAGCAGCAGCAACACCACCATCGCCCCACGCGCAACGCTGATCCCGTAGAGCCGTCGGCCCAACAGATAGAGCGACACCAGCGCGCCCGCCGTGCAGAGTGTTGGCAGCAGACGGGCCTGCCACAGTCCGATCCCGAAGAGGTGCATGCCCAGGGCGACCATCCCGACTACGGGGGGCGCAGCTTCCAGGCCGTTGGGTACCAGCGCCCCCAGCTTCAAACGCCCGTAAAATCCGTATTCCAGCACATTCCTCGCCACCGACATCGTCCAGCCCTCGTCCCACCAGGGCGGCGCGCCACCTAGGTTGTAGAAGAGCAGCGTCCCCCAGACCAGGGCAAGGCCCAGTTCGGGGAGGTGCTGGCGTACAAAGGCCAGGGTCGTACCGAGCCGATTTGCCTGTTCGCTTACCAGATTCGCTCCCATATAGCAATCCTAAAATAGTTATGAAAAGGAGTCGAGCTTTTAGGCGGTCTTATCCGGCTAAAGCCTCGACTCCACGCAACAACCCCAAGAGGATTGCTACAACTATCGGCTATCGGCTATCGGCTATCGGCTATCGGCTTGCTTCCGCGCCACAATCACCAGCGTCCCACAGGTCAGTTCGTCGCGGGTATAATCCGCCAGCTCCGCCTCCAGGGCCGGGGTGAGCCACTGCTCGCCCTCGCGCAGGCCGCAATAGTGGGTCAGTACCTCGAACTGCTCGGCAAAGGCGGCCAGAAATTGGCTCTTGCGCCAGCGGTTGAGCGGCACCGTGAAGGGACGGCGCTGCGCCCGCAGGTGATCCCACGGCTCGGCACCGGGGGGCAGGCTGCGCAGCGGGTACTGGGTGAAGCTCACATTATGTCCACCCGAGGGGCTGGTAAAAAGATGAACCCCGACCCAGATCATCCCGCCCGGACGGAGTACCCGCTGGAGGTCAGCCAGCACTGCCGGCACATCAAGGAAATGCTCGAAGGCCGCGTTCGAGATTGCCAGATCGAAACTGCGGGAGGCGAAGGGCAGGATGCCCACATTACCGCCGATCAGGCCGTGCTGATCCATAGCCACAGCCGGAATCCCCAACTGAAGCGCGTAGAGTCGCCGCAATACCCTGTAGACACTGCGCTTCCAACTTATACCCGGTCGGTTGACGAAATCAATTCCAACAACCCGGTGTCCAGCGTTCCGCATCAGGGCGTACTGAGGCCGTAGACTGCCATTTCCGACATCCAAAATAGCACGGGGCTGCGCCAAATCGAGCCACGGGGCGAGATCACGCGCACGCTGCGACGCAAGACCGGACTCCATCTTCGCCCGCACCCCCGCGAGCATGTGCCAGGCGTAGCGCGGGTAGTCGTCAATGGTTGGCATTTAGGGTACTCCAGAAGGGATAGAGCAAAGCTATGGTTTACGAGCAATCATACAGATATTTCTTAGAAAGGATAGCCGAAATCGCTCGAGTCGTGTAAAAAGTCCTTGATTCCACCCGAAGAGGCCGAGAGGAAATAGGCGTGCCCCCAGGCTGAGTGGCCAGTGACTAAACCCCGAGACAGGCCCGGAAAACCATGTGATAGCAACGACTTCAAGTTGCGTATCGCTCATGAGTTGTCGTAGCCGGCGCGAGGTTACCGGAAATGTATGCGTATAGTCCGCATCCCAAAAGGTATTACCGAACCCAAGCATATCGGGAGCGGAAAGGACGAGCAATCCACCAGGGCGCAGGACTCGATAGGCTTCCTGTATAAATTCAAGGGCCAATAGTGGTGAAGGCATATGCTCAATAACATGGGAAGCATAGGCCACATCAAAGCATGACGAAACAAATGGCAATGGCGGTGCGAGGGAAAGACATACTTGGGAATTATAGCGAGCTACTGTTTCAGCGATCAGGCGGTTTGACTCTATAGCAACATAACTAGAGTGATGATCACGCACAACTGTTGAGAATACGCCATGTCCCGGGCCAATCTCCAGAACATTATTCACATTTGACAAATGACGGCTAATCAACTGCCATTCAGCCTTCGCTCGCTGCCGCTGTAGCCATGCACCTGCGATGGTTAGTTGTAGATCGAGATAGTTATTATAAAATGTCATGTGTATTACGCCCCCCTAGCGGCGGTAAATTTCTGGCTGAATGTGCGACATCCGGCTGAATAGAACCCATCCCCATAGGATAAAAGGTACCCCTATAACATAGGTCAGTGCGAGTCCGGCAATAATTGGCTCTGAGCTCAGTCCATAGGGTGTCAGAAAGGCAAGATAAAGCGATTCACGAACACCTATACCTTGTACCGAAATTGGCAAAATAAGCAGTAGAGTGATAACGGGAACCACTGTCAGGAATACCTGTAGTGAGATAGGCACTCCAGTTGAGTGCAGCGACTCAAAGATGATCAGGATAGACAAAAAGAGGTAGATGATCGATCCAACAAGAACCTTCGCAGCAATGAGGGGTCTGGCATAAATCAGAGCTGGTAATTGGATAATAACTTGAAGAAGATTATTTACCCATTGGTACATCTTCGTTAAGGATGTGCGCCAGAACATCGCCCCTAGCCCTAGAAGCATGGATGCCATCACAAGCAAGATCAGAACATACTCCATATGCGGAATCGTAAATTGAAGCAGGGGATGGATTGGAATCAAGATCCAAGCAATCAATCCAATGATCATCAGCAATATAATGCCTAGCAGGCGTTCGAGAAGCACAATAGCAAGTGCTGTAGGAGTGTCGTGCAGGTCATGGCGTGTCTCGTAGACTCGCAACCCATCTCCAGTGATGGTTCCTGGCAGGATACTGCTTACAAAGAATGAGGCAATATAGAGATTGCAGAGCCTGACATAGGACACTCCTTCAATACCATAGAGGCGTATCAGATTTCGCCAGCGCCATGCGCCGACGAAGAAGTGCGCCATTGCGATGAAAAATGCCAATAGCAGATTAAACTTATTCGCTGAGGCAATGATATAGGGAATGGTTCGTAGATCAATCACGCGAAGGATAAGAAATGCCGATCCAATAGTCAAAGACCACTGAATTGCACGTTTTAGGATAGCGCGGCTCATCAATACAATACCTTTTTGATTGCATACCAGTAGCATTGTAGCCAGAAATCAAGGCATCTCTTCGCAAGAGCGAGCGACCGATTACTCAGTAGAATCGGTGTCACTGTTAGCGCATCGGCGGTAAGGAGGTCACCATCGTTGACTTGACGATAGGATTGGATCACCGCTCGCTTCAGCAAGATGTCACGCCAATGCCTAACAAGCCAGATTAGCGCATCAACATAGCTTTGCTGGAGGCCAAGTCGGGCAAGCATTAGTAAATTCAATACTTCGACGAGAAGTAACGCTGGTAGTATTGCTATCAATGTTTTCGTCTGATAGTTTTTAAGAATTGATAGCAGTCGATTCCGTGTGTGCAGGTAGGGCCGCATACGTGGGTATTGTCCCTGGCTTCGCACGGAAAACTCAGCCGAACCGCTGCCATGAAAGACAACCGATACAGGGTGATACCAACATGTCCACCCTCGCATACGGGCACGGTAGCAGTAATCAAATTCTTCATGGTAGACAAAAAATGCCGGGTCGCATCCGCCGATGGTTAAAAATTTTGCCCGATCAATCAGCATCGATGTGGAGTCCACCGCCCCAACCTGCTGTGACTCCCGAGAGCTATGGTATTCTGGTAATACTTTTTCCCACATGTGAAAGACGTTGAGATGACCTGTAAAATGCAGACTCCCCCCAGCCGACTGAAGTTCGCGACGATCCATTGTTAGGATGCGTGATGCCACCGCAAAGGTTGTTGTTGGATTCTGGGCGTATTGATCAATCAGGGGTTCAAGCCAATCGGGTGCAACCTGTATGTCAGGGCCGGTTGCACATACGAGCGAACTAGTGGCTTGCCGAATTGCTTGGTTTAATGCTGCTGAGTAGCCGATATTCTCATGGTTTTCGATGACCCGTACATGCGGGTATTTGCGCAGTACATCTAGCGAATTGTCCGTTGAGGCATTGTCAACAATGATAATTTCGGCGATAGGGTATGTGCTTGCTTCAAGTGATGCGATATACATACTTAGATATGCCGCATGGTTGAAATTGACGGTCACCACTGAAATGGCTGTAGTGTATGTTGCCATGTATTCCTCTCTCTTGCTGAATTAAACCGATGTAGTAGCTCTATCATCTGAACCGATACATCCGCCTTTCATACCTCTACCCCCATCCGCTGCTCTACCCACACCCCCAGCATCAGCAAGGCCCACAGTTTTTTGCCGTGGTTGAGCTTACCGGACATATGCTCGCCTACCAGGGCGGCTACGGCCTGCGGGCGCAGCCACTCGCTCAGAGCGAGGTTATCGAGCAGGCGATCTTCGGCCCAGGGCCGCAGTTCGTTGCGCAGCCAGTAGCTCACCGGGATGCTGAATCCCTGTTTACCGCGAGCGGCTACCTGCGGCGGTAGCTTCTCACCAAAGGCCGCTTTGAGCAACCATTTGGTACGCTGCCCGCGTACCTTCAAGCGTGCGGGCAACCGCGCTGTCCACTCCACCCACGCGGCATCCAGGAAGGGTGCTCGCGCCTCCAGCGAATGAGCCATTGTCATGCGATCCGTCTTGGGCAGCAGATCGCCAGACAAGTAGGTGATGTGATCGGCGGCCAGGGTGCGGTCAAGCAGACTTTTGGCCTGCGCCCCGTCGTAGGCTGCTGCGATCCAGTTGGCGCTATCTACACCTGTTAATTCATTGCGCCAGCGATCCGTATAGAGCGCCAGCTTCTCATCCTGGCTGAAATACGAACCCCAGCGCACCAGTGATGCCTTGTGGGTGATCGCCGAGAACTGGCCGAGTCGCTTGAGGCCGGTGATCGGGTTGCGATCCTCGGGCAGCCACCACGGTTCGGGAATGAGCGCGGCGGCGGCGGGGACAACGCCTTGGGTGATCCAGTTGGGCAGGGCGGTGTAGGGCCGCAACCAGCCATCCAGCACGTAACGTCGGTAGCCGGCCAGGGTTTCGTCGCCGCCATCACCACTGAGGGCCACCGTCACGTGGCGACGGGTCTGGCGGGCCAGTTCGTAGAGCGGCAGGGCGGCAGGGTCGGCGAAGGGTTCATCAACCGCAGCAGACACGCCCTCAATCACGCGCACCAGATCGGCGGGACGAAAAATAAATTCGTGATGTTCGGTGCCGTAACGCTCGGCAACTTGGCGGGCGTAGCGGGTTTCCGAAAAATGGCGTTCGTCGAAGCCGATGGAGAAGGTACGCACAGGTTCGCGGGCACGCTCAGCCATCAGAGCCACGATGATTGACGAGTCCATGCCGCCACTAAGGAAAGCGCCCAGGGGCACCTCGCTGATCATCTGGCGCTCAACGGCGGCGCTCAACAGGGCGCGGGCCTGCTCAATCGCCTCGCCGTCGCTGATCCGCAGCTTGGGTTCACATGCCAGTTGCCACCAGCGATCAATCCTGGGCACCGCTCCATCCTCCAGCACCAGCTTGTGCGCAGCCGGCAACTGGCTCATCCCCGCGTAGATTGTCAGCGGATCAGGCGTGTACTGAAGAGTCAGGTAGTGGTGCAGGGCCAGCGGGTTGATCCGCCGCTCAACCCAGGGTGCCGCCAAGACGGCCTTGGCCTCGGAAGCCCAGACGAGGCCGTGAGCGGCATTGTGATGCCAATAAAGCGGCTTCTCACCCATGCGGTCGCGGGCGATCAGCAGGCGGCGGCGCGGCGCATCCCAAAGAGCAAAGGCAAACATGCCATTCAGCCGAGGCAGCATGGCATCGCCCCACTGCTCGTAGGCGTGGACAATCACCTCCGTGTCGCTATCGGTGGCGAAACGGTGGCCATAGCGCAGTAACTCGGTACGCAGTTCGCGAAAGTTGTAAATCTCGCCATTGAAGGTAATTGCCACGCTGCCATCTTCGTTAAAGATCGGCTGATCACCGCCGCTCAGGTCAATAATCGCCAGACGACGCATGGCCATGCCCACGTGACCGGATAGGAAGAAGCCATCGCTATCTGGCCCCCGGTGGGTGATGCGGTCATTCATACGCCGCAGCAGATCCGCGTCAACCGGACGACCATCAGGGTGGAGGATTCCGCAGATTCCGCACATTGAATGCTCCACATCAGGATGAGTATCACGAGCCGAGGAACCGCACCGCGCCAGTATGCACGATTCATTGTAGCAGAGGCGTGACACCAGCATGGTTGTCTAATGTGCATGCAAAGTCCTTAGATTGCCGCCTGAACCCCACCCCCAGCCCCTCCCCCACGAGGGGGGAGGGGAGCCGGACAGCTTTCTGGTGCGGAATACCCCCTCTCCCCCGGTGGGAGAGGGGCGAGTACTGACTACGCATCACCCTGACCAGCATTAGCAAATCCTCGCCGCACCTACAAAAAACGCTATAATGTGCGAGTCGAAGGCATTTAGATGAGGTGTATCAATGCGACAGTCAGCACTCACAACCCAAGAAGGACTCATCTTCACCGATTATTTCAAGCTCAATATTGATACCGAGGAGGTTTTAGCACACTTTGGCTATACTTTTTCGAGCAATGAGCTAACCTTGCCACAAAACACCCACGAAGTTTTCTGGTACGAAGACTTGCACCAACGGATTCACGCAAGCCTCCCCTATATCAGCTTAACGAGCGAAATGGCACGCCGAGAGTTTCTGATTGCTCCTATCTTAATTGACCTTGCACGCTACAATCATGTCAAAGTAAAAGTAGAATTTCCACTTGAAGTAAGCAATCAACTTCGCGGAACAATTGACTACTACATTCAGGCAAAGCATAATTTTCTGGTGATCGAAGCAAAAAATGCCGACCTCCAGCGCGGCTTCACGCAGTTATCGGCAGAACTCATGGCGCTCGATCAGTGGATCGAAGAAATAACCCCGACTCTGTACGGCGCGGTGTCCATCGGCAATGTATGGCAATTCGGCAAACTTGACCGCGCAGAAAAACATATTAGCCAAGATCTGCTGCTCTATCGTGTACCTACGGATCTCCACGATCTGCTGCGCATTTTGCTCGGAATATTAGGCGAGGATGGAAGCTAGATCGTATGAATCTCCGCAAACATCGCCAGATACTGCACGACCGCCGCTTCCCAGGAGAAGTTCTGGGCGCGGGTACGAGCGACCTGTCCCATCTGGCGGGCCAGATCGCGGTGCTGGGCCAGGGTGCGCAGCCGCTCGGTCAGCGCAGACACATCGCCCCAGGGCACAATATTCCCGCTAACGCCCTCGGCTACCAGTTCCTCAGCCCCGCCGGTGCGCGTGATGACGGCGGGCAGCCCAGCGGCCATGGCTTCCAGGGTGGCCACGCTCATGCCCTCGTTGTACGAGGGCAGCACGAAGACGTGAGCGGCGGCGTAGCGGGCGGCGATCTGCTCGCGTGGCACGTAGCCAGCAAAAGTAATGCGCTCCGTCAGGCCGAGGCGACGGGCCAGCGCCTCATTCGCGGCGCGGGCGTCGCCCTCGCCCACTAGTTCAAGGGTGACATCACAGCCCTGATCAACCAACTGGCGCAGGGCAGAGATTAGGTGGTGCTGGCCCTTGCGCTCGATCAGGCGAGCCACGCAGATCAGGCGCAGCGGGCCGCCGTCGGCGATGGGCGCAGACGAGAAGGTGTTCAGGTCAACCCCGTTCGGTACCAGATCGATCCGCATGCCGGGCTGCACCGCCAGCATCATCTCCGCCTCGGCTCGACACTTGGCCACCAGACGGCTCGCGCCGCGCCAGATCGCCTTGATCGTGGGCGTGAGTACCGGGTAGAGCGGGCCATAGCGCCGCTCGAAACCGGGGATGTCGGGGCCACAGACACGCAAAATGTAGGGCAAGCCTGTCAGACGATGGAGCGCTAATGCGACTCCGCCAGCGGGTACGGCGCTCCAGGCGAAGACCAGATCGTAGGGACGGGCGCGGTGCAAGCGCAAGGCCATCGGCAGAGCCAGTGCGGCGTAGGTCAGCAACTCACGGCTACTGGAGTGGTGGATGTTGCGGTTCGCCACCGGCAGCTTGATCAGGCGCACCCGCTCGGCCCACTGCTCACGCTCGGCCCGCCACCCCAGCGCCGACGTGACCAGATCTACCTCCAGATCCGGCACATTGGCCAACCGGGAGAGGATAGCGCGGTTCACCGTACCGGTGCCGCCGCCCAGGGGTGGGAACTCGTTGTTGAGCATGAGGATGCGCATAGTATTACGAAGTTTGTGGTTTGCCACTCCGCTTGTGCAGGAGTCGCCCATTAGGTAGAAAGAGGCCGGGCGACATCTGTAGGATCTCGGTCGAGGAGCATCATGCCAGCGGGTAGGAACACAATAATAATCACAGCCCAGGCACCAAACATTTGAACTGAACCCAGCAAGGCGGTCAGCAATATGCTCACCCAGGAGAGGGCCGTCAGCAATGCCACGCTCTGTGGGCGACCAGGGAGATACCAAAGCAGCAGTTGATCATGCCAGAGACGCTGGGGAGTGCAACAGAAGAGCAGAAAGAATAGCAACTTGCGACTCGCATCACCTCGCCTCCAGATCAGAAAGATTGCGAGCATGGGGATAGGTATGTAGAGCATGGGGATAAAGCCATCATATCCGCCTACTTGCATAAGCCAGAGCGTCGGCCATCCAGGATAGACCACCCATGACAAGGCAATAAATGCGGTCACATAGAGAGTCTGCCGCCATTGAAAGCGGCTCAGAAAGACACTCATGCCGAGCTGCGGCTTCACCGGCGATAGCCAAATCAGCTCTGGCAGCAGCAGCATTGCAAGAAACAGAATCCCCCACTGCGCGTAGAGCAGGTTGTGCCAAAACGGCCAACTTGCCAGGACATACAGACGCCACGGCTCGCAGGCGCGGAGTGCACCGAAGATGAGGAGACCGGTGCTGACGGCGACCAACCCTGCGCCGACCCACTCCAGCGAAAGTGAGGTGAACGGTGCGATCACGAGTACAGTTGTCAACGGGTTTGAGGGCCATCCGTTGGTTGGGTAGGTGTAGGGATTAACACCCTTCCAGAGCAATTGCGCCGACCCATAGGCGAGCCAGAGATCATTGCTTCGTATGTTAAAGATCAGGCGGATCAGCCCAAAACCCAGCCCTAGGATCGCTGAGAAAATACCGAACCATATCTGTTTTTGCAGTGGTAATATGGTCTTTTCATCAGAAGGAGTGGCTATCCGCTTTAGTAAATCGAAGCCTGCTCGCATTTAGTGAGTCTCCCTTCCCCATACCCGTCTTACCACATACAACAGCATGCCCTTCACTTCTTCAAAAATTCGGCCTACATATTCGCCGAATACCTAACGCACGTGCAAGCCATGGACGATACCGCCCTCTGCGTCTCCGACGCTACCGGACTCATCGGCGTAAAAGAGGTGCATCATCCGATCCTTGGCAAAAAGAAGTCAGTCAAGGAGAGACCTTGCTCTCACAGTCTGAAAAAAAGTCAGACCTCTTGACTGGCACGGGGAGTATACGTGCGCGATATGGTGCCTGTCAATGCCGATTTATGGTAACGAAGATCCCACATCCCTCCCCCATACCTTCCGCACCACATACAGCGGCCTGCCCTTCACCTCCTCAAAAATTCGGCCTACATATTCGCCGATCACGCCGATGGTAATCATCTGGATGCCAGAGAGGAAGAAGATCGCGACGACCAGGGTCGCAAAGCCGGGTGGTGAGAGGCCCACGGTGAGCTTTTGGATGGTGTAGAGGATCGCGATCAGGATGGACATCAGCGAGACGCCCAGGCCCGCCAGCGAGATCAGGCGCAGAGGTATGTAGCTGAACGAGATTAATCCGTCCAGGGCGAGGTAGATGAGCCGGGTGAGGGTGTACTTGGGCCGACCGGCGTAGCGGGCATGGCGCTCGTAGGCCAGGCCGATCTGATCCAGGCCGACCCAACTGCGGATACCGCGCACAAAGCGGTTGCGCTCAGGCATGGCATTGAGCAGATTGACCACGCGCCGATCCATAATGCAGAAATCACCGGCGTCGAGCGGAATATCAATGCTGGCCACGCGCTTGAGCATGCGGTAGAAGAGGTTGTAGGCCGCCCGCATGATCGGCCCTTCCTTGCGCTGCTCACGAATCGCATAGACGACATCATGGCCCTCTCGCCATTTGGTGATAAACTCGGGTAGCACCTCCGGCGGATCCTGGAGGTCGCCGTCCATGATGATCACCGCCCGGCCACGGGTGTGATCAAGCCCGGCACTGATCGCCACCTGGTGGCCAAAGTTACGGGCGAGGTCAATCGCAACCACCCGAGGGTCGTCTGTGGCAAGTTGCTGGAGCATGGGCAGGGTGCGGTCGCGGCTACCGTCGTTGACAAAGATAATTTCATAGCTGATGCCCAGAGGATCGAGGGAGGCCCGGAGCCGGGCGTAGAGCGTGGGCAGGTTCTCTTCCTCGTTGTAGGCCGGGATGACCACCGAAAGCTCGGTGGGTATAGATTGAGGGAGCAGCGAGCTCAGTGCGGGGGCGTCCATCATCTGGGCGAGAGCCTGACAGAAGCGCAGGGCGGCGTGCGGATCGTCGGTGGGGATGCCGGTGAAGGCGCTTGCTGGCTCTGGTTGATCGGGGGCCACACGACGCATCGGGATGATCTTTCTAAGCCGGAGTGAGGTTTCAGGTTTCAGGTTTCAGGTTTCAGGTTTCAGGTTTCAGGTTTCAGGTTTCAGGTTTCAGGTTTCAGGTTTCGGGTTTCAGGTTTCAGAGCGATTTATGGCAATAAACATGGTTCAGTTCCGCTTTATGGTGTGCGCCATTCGTAGCGCGGGCTTCTCGCCCATCAGATGCGTGTGGACGGATTGGAATCCCGCATCACAAACTGACACCTGACACCTGACACCTGACACCTGACACCTGACACCTGACACCTGACACCTGACACCTTGCACCTGACACCTTGCACCTGACACCTGACACCTTGCACTATCGCCATTATAGAGATCAGCAGCGACCATGCAATAGCCAGATCGTCCCGGTGGACGAAGGCACGAAACAGAAGACGATAAAAAGGAGCAACCAATGAACTGCTGGCACTGCGAGCGACCGGCCCACGGCGCGTGTATCTTCTGTGGGCGGGCGGTCTGCCGCGAACACGCCCAGGAGATGCCGCATATTGTGGCCCTCTACCACGATCAGAAGGGCGGGCAGAAGGCTATTGTTACCGCTAAAGCGCTGTTCTGCGGGGTCTGCGACCCGCGTGAGGATCCGGTGGAGATGCCGGAGTTGCGCTAATAAGTACGGGTCTCAGCCTTCACCCTCGATCTTGTGGACGGTGCTGGGCTTGCGGCGGGGAGATGGTGGTGTGGGAGCGGCGAGGAGTGTGGCGAGGGCGGCGTCAATAGAGGCGCGCTCCTCGGCGTAACTGCGGGCGAAGGCGTCAATTTGCAGGCTGTGGCGCTGGCGCAAGGCCATAGGCGCAATCCGGCGAATATCCTCATCGCTCACCAGATTGCGGAAGTCGGCGGCGGCGCGGGCGCGGGCCGCTTCTAACAAGGCCGATTCGGCGCGCTGCGAAGGAACCTGGAGCGCCTGTACCAGATTCATTGTCAGCTCCTCAAGCCGTGGCGGCGTCTCGACGTGCGGCAAGATCTCGCGGGCCGCCTCCACCTCCTCGGCCAGGGCGGCGGTCTGCGCGGCGTAGGCGGTGCGGAAGGCAGACGGGTCGGCGCGGAAATCACGCGAGCGGCGGTAGGCATCCAGCCGCCCACGTGGATCCTCCAGCGGCGCAACCCAGACCCGCAGGCCGAATCGGTCGAGGATCTGCGGGCGCAACTCGCCCTCCTGCGGGTTCATCGAGCCGATCAGGACGAACTGGCTGGGGAAGAGCCGGGTCATCGGGCCACGGCGCACGAGGGTGCGGCCCTGGGCGGCGGCGTCGAGAATGGCCTCCACAACCACCGGGTCGAGCAGGTTAATCTCATCAACGTAGAGGACGTTGCGGTGGGCGTGGAAGAGGATGCCCTCCTCCAGCAGGACGCGCTGCTGCTCGATGGCGACGCGCTGGTTGATTCCGCCGACCACATCCTCCAGGCGGGCGTTGAGCGGCAATTCCACCAGACGCATGGGCTCGTGGGCCGTATGGGCGTGGCCCTCGGCATCCTCCCAGACACGCTCAACCTTGGGCATGAGGTCGAGCAGCCCGCGCACCGCCGTGGTCTTGCCGACGCCATACGGGCCAGAGATCAGCACACCACCGATCTGCGGGTTGATCAGCCCGAGGATCAGGGCCATCTTCAGCTCGGGCTGGCCAACCAGAGCAAGCAGTGGGAAGGGAAGGACGTCGTCCATCATAGATTGTAGATTGTAGATTGTAGATTGCAGATTGGCACAATCTGCAATCTGCAATCTACAATCTGCAATTAATTCAGGTTGCCGAGTCCGGGTGCAGGCGGCAGAATGGATAGTTCGTCGAGCAGTTCGCTGGCGAGGTCGCGCAGGCGGGCGCTTAGTTCGGTCTCTAGCCAGCGCTGCTTCAGCTCATCGGGCACCTGAAGCCGCTCGGCGAGCTGGTAGCCCATCGCCTCCGGCTCTGTGGAGAGATCTTCAACCTCGATGGGAGTGCCGGATGCAACCGAGATAGCCTGCCAGTAGCGTCCATAGACCGTGCGCAGCGCGTGGGCAGCGGCATCCACCTGCGGGCCACCCTCCTCAGGCAAATCAACCACGGCGGCGATGATGTAGGGCACCCGCTGAAGGATGCGGCGGATGCTGAAGCGGCGCAGGCCGGTGGCGGTAAGCAGGTAGCGACCGTCGTCTAGGCGCACATTGGCGCTGATCTCGGCGACCGTGCCGACATTGGCGGTCTCGGCCAGACGTGAAGTTGGTCGTCCCTCGCTCACCTCATCGCCAGATCGCAGGTAGACCACGCCGAAAGGGCGATTCTGCTCCAGGCACTGGCTGATCATTGTGCGGTAGCGTTCCTCGAAGATGTGCAGATTCAGCGTTGCGCCGGGGAAGAGAACCGTCGCGAGAGGGAAGAGCGGCAGTTGCTGGTTCATAAAATTCCTTCCGCTATTCCTCGTGCCATATGCATGTCAGCACCGTTGCTTCAGCCGGGCCGAGGTGCATATCAATGGTGAAATCAATTTCGGGGCTAGTGAAGAGCTGGAGCGCAGTGGCGTAATCAAAGGTGCAAGGTATGCCCTCAAGCATGAGAATAACATGGCCGATGCGCAGTTCGAGCAACTCGGGGCGTAGCTCGACCTCGCTGGAGCCAATGGCGACCAGCAGCGCGCCCCAGTCGGGCAGATTACGGATGCAGGCTGAGCGCACGGCGCTTGAGCGGGCCACCACATCGCAGACCTTGCGGGCACATTCCTCGTTCGGGGCACCGCGCACCGTCACCCCAATAATTTTACCCCCGGTTGAGGCATCGCGCACGATCTGCTGCGAGAGTTCGTAGCAGAGTTGGTCAAGCGCCTCCTGCCAGGCTGCGAACTCGCGGGAGGCGGCGTCGGTGATCATCGGGCCATCGGCGGCACCGTTGGCCAACACCATCACCGTATCGTTCGGGCTACAGTCACCGTCGAGGTTAAGTCGGTTGAATGAGCGGGTTACGGCGTGGTTCAACGACTGTACTAGCAGTCGCTGGTCAATCGCCAGATCGGTGGTCATCAGGCAGAGGACGGTGGCCATGCGCGGGTGGATCATGCGCGTGCCCTTCGCCATACCCGCCAGCGTCACCCGATGACCCTCGCCAAGCTGGACACGGTAGACCCGCTCCTTGGGCTTGCTATCGGTGGTGAGGATAGCCACCGCCGCTCGGCGTCCACCGCCGCTATCAAGTTCACTCACCGCACGGCGGATTCCGTCGCGGATCTTGGGCATGGGCAGCGGTACGCCGATAATACCCGTGGACATCAGCATCACCGCATCGCGCTGAATCTCCAACTCATCAGCCACTTGCTTGGCGCACTCCACCGCATCAGTCAGGCCAGACTGGCCGGTGCCGGCGTTGGCGTGTCCCGAGTTGATCATCACCGCACGGATGGCCTCACGGTTACGTGAGAGGATGGCCTGGCTCAGAAAGACGGGCGCAGCGCGGGTGACGCTGGTGGTGAACATGGCGGCAACCTTACACGGCTGCAGCGAGTAGATCATTGCCAGGTCACGGGCCTTACTGCCGTCCTTCAGGCCACACGAGACACCGGTAGCGCGGAAACCATGCGGGCTAGAGATATGGCCGTCCTCGAAGATGGTATAGCTCATGAAGATTGTAGATTTTGGATTGTGGATTTTGAACTGTAGATTGTAGATCGTAGATTGTAGATCATTGCAGGCAATCCACAATCCACAATCCACAATCCAAAATCACCAGACGCGGCATACGAACCCTTTAAGGTACTCGCTCTCCGGGAAGGTCAGCAGGATGGGGTGGTCGGGCGATTGGCCAAGCCGCTCGATGATCTGCACGTCGCGCCCGGCATCTACCGAGGCACCAAAGACAATCTTCTGGAATAGGTCGGGCGAGATCTGGCCGGAGCAGCTAAAGGTGGCGAGGACGCCGCCGGGGTTGAGGAGTTGCATCGCTAGCCAGTTGATGTCCTTATAGCCACGGGCAGCGTGGTTGACCTGAGCCTGGGTATTGGCAAACTTGGGCGGGTCAAGGATGATCACATCGAAGCGGCGACCCTCGGCGCGGTAGCCGCGCAGCACCTTAAAAACGTTACCCTCAACATAGTCGGCGGAAGTGGTGATATCGTTGACGGCCAGATTCTGGCGGGCCAGATCGAGGGCCGGGAGACTGGTGTCAATCAGGGTGAGGCTGGCAGCACCGGCGCGGGCGGCGTAGGCCGAAAATCCGCCGCTGTAGGCGAAGCAGTCGAGGACGTGTGCGCCCTGGCAGTAGGCGGCTACACGCACCCGGTTGTGCGACTGATCGAGGTAGAATCCGGTCTTCTGGCCAGTGCGTAGGTTGGCGAGCAGGCGCGGCGGCACGACGGAGGTACCGACAGCAATGGCAGGGAGCAGGGCGATCTGGTCGGGCGGCTCCACTCCCCAGAGCAGACCATCGCCTGGGGGCATGCCCTCTTTCTCGCGCATGTCGTTATCGCTGCGCTCAAAGATGCTGCGCGGGGCGAGCAGATCAACCAGAGCGCGCAGCACTTCGGCCCGGCGCGCCTCCATGCCCTGGGTAAGAATCTGGATCACCAGATAGACACCGTAGCGATCAACAATCAGACCGGGCAGGCCATCGGCTTCGCTGAACACGAGACGGCATGCGCCATCCTCGCCATTGGCCAGACCAGCGCGCCCAGAAACCGCACGGGCGATCCGCTCGCGCAGCCACTCCTCATCAAGCACCTGGTTCGGGTCCCAGGCGCAGAGGCGGGCGCGGATCTGCGATGTGCTGCTCCACAGACCACGGGCGAGCCAGTCGCCGGTGGGCGCGAGGATGTCCACCACCTCGCCGTCGGCTGGCTCGCCGTGTACAGCATCAATCGCCCCTGAGAAAACCCAGGGGTGACGCTGGATGACAGGACGCTCGCGACCGGGGCGCAGGGTAATTGTTGCCATAAGCTATTCTACTAGGGCTGATGGGGGGACACTGTAACACAGCGCGGTAGTGGGGTCAAGCCATGCATTTTTGTTGGGTTGGTCTCCCTACGGCAGCCGCACATCGTCGTCTTCCAGAATAACGAGTCCATCGCGGGACAGACCGGCCACTAGATCGCGCAGCCATGCGGTGTCGGTCTCACGGTAGTCGGGCTTCACCAGAGGGCCAAGGCGGGCCAGGGGCAGACGATTATGCTCGCGCAGGGCGTCAATAATCTTGCCGCGATACCAGCGCCGCGAGCCGAGGTAGGGTTCTTCCTTGCGCTCAGCCACGCGCCGGACGGGGTGGAGGGTGGGCGCACCGACGGCACGCTCAGCGCCAACATCCTCGCCCATCGCCAGCAGTGCCACCTCATCGGCGGCGGCCCGTGCGGCGTAAGCCCGACAGTACAGGCTGATCGGACAGCGCCGACAGGCCGGGGTGGATGCTGTACAGATCAGCGCGCCCAGTTCCATAATCGCCTGGTTCCATGCCCAGCCCTGGCCAGGGGGGACGAGAGCTGCACCGAGGGCCAGCAGCGCACGATCATGGAGGGGTGGTTCCATATCATCGGGGCCGACCAGGGCACGCCGCAGCACCCGGCGGATGTTCGTGTCCATAAAGGCCACATCCTGCTCGAAGGCAAAGCAGGCAATTGCCCCCGCCGTGTACGGGCCGATCCCCGGCAAATTCTGGAGTGCCTGTGCCGTAGGCGGAAAAAGGCCGCCGTACGAGTCGCGCACGGCGCGCACGGCGCGCTGGAGGTTTACGGCGCGGCGGTTGTAGCCCAGCCCAGCCCAGATTCGAATCACCTCTGCAGTCGGCGCTGCGGCCAGAGACTCCAGAGTTGGGAAGGCTTCGAGGAAGGCGTGGTACTTCGGAATCACCCGATCCACCGGGGTTTGCTGGAGCATAATCTCAGAAACCAGGATATGGTAGGGGTCGCGGGTATGCCGCCAGGGGAGGTCGCGGGCGTTGGCTGAGAACCAAGCGAGCAGAGGATTGGGGATTGGAGATCGGGGATCGGGGGACGGAGACTGGGAGTTGGTCTCTTCAATCACAAAAAGCACCTCCCTTGCAAGAACTGATCCCCGACCCCCAGGTTAATCCCCCGACCTGACGGCACCCTGGCCTTCGCGGCGGGCCTCGATCACGTCGGGGATGCGATTGAGCTTATCGAGCAACGTGGAGAGTTGGTTAATTGACTGGATCGTGCAGGTGACGTGGAGGACGGTGCGACCGATGCGGCGAGTGCTGCCCTGCTCGACCTTCTCGATATTCACCCCGGCGTCGGCGATGATCAGCGAGACATCGCGCCAGAGTCCAACGCGATCCCAGGACTCAACGCGCACGGGTACCGAGTAGCCCTTAGGTTGCTGACCACCCCAGTTCACATCAATCAGGCGCGCCCGGTCGCGCTCGTTCACGATGGTGCGACAGTCGGCGCGGTGAATGGTGACGCCACGCCCACGGGTGACGTAGCCGACAATCTGTTCACCGACCACCGGGTTGCAGCACTTGGCCAGACGGTTATGCACGGCACCGACGCCGATCACCTGGATGCCAACGGGCTCAATGCGTGAGGGGGTGGGGCTGGCCATGGGCAGTTCGAGCGAGGCGTCTTCATGCTGGGGCGCAACCTGTTGGGCAAGAGCTTTCTGAGCCACGGTGCGAGCGGAGATTTCGCCTGCGCCAATCTGGGCGAACATATCATCCACCGAGCGCGAGCCAGTTAGCTCCACCAGATGCTCGAAGCTCACTGCGGAGAGGCCGAGGCGTTTTAGCTCTTTCTCGATCAAGTCACGCCCGCCAGCGACATTCTCCTCGCGCTCGGCGCGGCGGAAAAAACGCCTGATGTGGTCACGGGCGCTCGGTGTCTTTACTAGGCCCAGCCAGTCGCGGCTGGGGCCGCGACTGGTCTTGAGGGTCATAATATCAACAATCTCGCCATTCTTGAGGTGGTAGTCGAGGGGCACAATCCGCCCGTTGACTCTAGCACCGATACACTTATGGCCCACCTCCGAGTGGATGTGGTAGGCGAAGTCCACCGGCGTCGAGCCATCGGGCAGATCAATGATTTTGCCCTTGGGCGTAAAGACATAGACCTGCTCTTCAAGCTCGGTCTTGAAACTCTCAACAAATTCGCGGGCGTCGGTAAGCTCAATCCGCCAGGAAATCAGCTCGCGCAGCCACTTGATCTTAGCCTCATAATTCTGGTCGCTGCTGCGGGCGAAGCCCTCTTTATAGCGCCAGTGGGCGGCGATGCCATGCTCAGCTACCTGGTGCATCTCCTCGGTGCGGATCTGCACCTCGCAGGGCGTGCCGCCGGGGATAAGTACCGTAGTGTGGATTGACTGATAGGAGCTCTCTTTGGGTACCGCGATATAATCGTCGAACTCGGAGAGGACTGGCGTCCAGAGCATATGCACCACGCCAAGGACACGGTAGCATAGACCGACGGCGCGATCCGGATCCTTCTCCTGAAGAATGACGCGCACCGCCAGCTGATCGTAGATCTGGTCGAGCGAGACGCCTTTGCGATCCATTTTGCGCCAGATCGAGTAGATATGCTTAGGCCGACCCGAGATCTGGGCGACGATATTCTCTTTATCGAGGCACTCCTTCAGCTTGCGGATCACGCGCTGGATGATCCGCTCGCGGGCCTCTTTGCGCATCGTCAGTCCCTGGGCGATCTCGTGGTAGCGCTCGGGGTTGAGCGCCTTAAAGGCCAAATCCTCTAGCTCAGATTTGACCTGCCACATACCGAGGCGATTGGCCAGGGGCGCGTAGATGTCCAGTGTCTCGCGGGCGACACGCTTCTGCTTGTTGGGCGGTGTCGCTCCGAGGGTACGCATGTTGTGCAGGCGGTCGGCCAACTTAATCAGGATCACCCGTGGATCATCAGCGGTGGCGATGATCAGTTTGCGGTAGGAGCCAGCCTGAAGTTCTTCCTTCGACTTATTCTCAAGGCCAGAGAGCTTGGTAACGCCATCAACCAGATGGGCGATACAGGGATTGAAATAGGTACGCAGGAGATCGAGTTGTACGCCGGTATCCTCAACCACATCGTGGAGCAGCGACGCGGCGATTGACTCGGCGTCAAGGCGTAGCTCCAGCAGGATCGAGGCCACAGCGACGGGATGATCAATATAGGGTTCGCCGCTCTGCCGATACTGACCGGCGTGGGCGATTTTGGCTAGGGCGTAGGCACGGCGCACCAGATCTGCATCGGCGCTGGGAAGATACTGGTGCATCTGGCCGATGATCGCCTCGACCGTGGGTGCCGTGAGCGACGCCACATAGGCGCGGCGCACGCCATCAGCCGACGCCTCGGGGTTCTCTTTGCGGCGCAGATGCTCAGCAAACGTCTCGATGATGGGGTGCTGAAGGAAGGGGCTGAGGAAAATTGAGGGATCGGGTTCAGGCTGACGTCGCGACGGGCTAGATGCCGCTTGGAACGCGCCGTGTCGCGTCGGCTCTTCGTAATCGCTTAGCATAGCGGTGGCAGTCGAGTCGTCCATAGCGCTTCCTCAGATGTATGGCTGGCGCAAACAAGGGGCCAGCGGCAGGGGAGAGGCGTCATGCCCGGTATCGCCTGCGGGATCAGCATGAATAAACGTGCCCTGATAAACAAAACGACCGGCGTACAACGCCAGTCTGCGCCTATCGCTCACGATCATCTGCGATCGCGACATATTGAACGCTCATGGTGGGCTATAGGATAGCACCGCCCTATACCCTTGTCAAGAAATGCATCAGGGCTGATGCAAAGTCAGTGAACCCCCTCTCCCCCTGCCCCCTCTCCCACCAGGGGAGAGGGGGTATTTCGCACCAGAAAGAGATCTGGCTCCCCTCCCCCCGCGTGGGGG
>Ga0007797_1000015_pt1 | contig 35523 bp, 43 predicted proteins | sample CryBogmetaGMA25M_FD_60364 | JGI IMG/M metagenome (GOLD analysis project Ga0007797, IMG submission 60364) | Freshwater microbial communities from Crystal Bog, Wisconsin, USA - MA2.5M | ecosystem: Environmental > Aquatic > Freshwater > Lake | place: Crystal Bog, Wisconsin, USA | collected 2009-07-06 | reverse complement strand
CTCTGTGACCGGGCCTTGCTCGGTACCTATGTGCAAGGCAAGGAACGGGTCGACCGCGCCACGCTGGATCAGGCAGCGAACGAAGTTTTCCCGCCACCGGCCGGTGGCGGCCGCGGCAGGCGGATGCTGTTCGCCGGCGCTGCGGTGCTTGCCGTTCTGGCCGCGGGCCTGGTCATTTATCAGAAGGATCAGCCGACTTCCGCTGCGCCGCCGCCGGCACCGCTTGCGGCAGCAGGCAGTCCGGCCGCCGGGCCGGCCAGCGCCGCCCGGGTGCTCCCCGCGCTGCTGGCCTGGCCGGCCGATGAGCCGCGCGCGGAAAGTCAGCGACAGGCTTTCTCGGCCTTGTTCAAGGCCTGGGGCAGCGACTACCAGGGACCGGCTTCCTGTCAGCAGGTGGGCAGCCTCGGCCTGGCGTGCCGCACCTCCAAGGGCAACCTCGGCGAGTTGCGCCGCCTTAACCGGCCGGTGGTGATGAGCCTGCGCGATGTCGAACGCAAGGAGCCGGCCTTCTTTGCTACCCTGCTCAAGCTGGACAAGGACAGCGCCACCTTCGCCGTCGGCAGCAAGACCACCACGGTCGCGCTCACCGCCTTGGCCGATCAGTGGTCAGGCCAATACAGCTTGCTCTGGCGCAAGCCGCCGGAACCCTACACGCCGCTCAGGCAGGGCGACCGCGGCCCGGCGGTGGCGTGGCTGAGCCGGCAGCTGGCCTTGTTCGACGGCGCCGGCAGCGGCAAGGATGCGGAGCCGGTGTTCGACGCCGCCATGGTTCGCCGCGTCAAGCATTTCCAGTTATCCCAGGATCTCGAAGCCGACGGCGCCATCGGTCCCAGGACCCTGATGCGCCTGGCCGGCCTCGGCGACACGCTGGCGCCGAAACTTTCGGCGGCCGCGGAGAAATAGCCATGTCATATATTCTCGATGCTCTGAGGAAGGCCGATCAGCAGCGCCAGCAAGGTGCGGCGCCGACCTTGAGTTCGGTCCAGCTGCCCGCCGAGGAAGCCGGACCGCGCGTTTTGCCGTGGCTGCTGGGGCTGGCGGCGACGGTATTCCTTGCCGGCATCCTGATCGGCTGGCTGCAACCCTGGAAGGCGGAGCCGCCGCCGGGGCCGCTGCCGGCGGTCGAAGCATTTGTCGCCAAGGCGCCCGCCGCCGCTCCGCAGCCGCTGCCCGTGCCACAGCCGCCACGGCATCAGCCCGTGCCACCGGCGCCGCCCTTGCCGGCACCGGCGCCTGTCGCTGCCGTCGCCGTCGCGCCTGCGCCGGTTCAGACTCCGCCAGCGGTAGCCCGGCCGGCCATGCCCGCCGTGGTCGCCGCCACTCCCCCTGTGGTCGCCGTCAGGACTCCCGCCGCCGCAACGCCGGAGCCGGCCGTCGCCGGAGCCGCGAAGTCTGCTCCGGTGCCGGAACAGAAGGTGATGGCGAAGGCGGAATTGCCGCCGGCGATTCAGCAGGAGTTGCCGGCCATGTCGGTGTCGCTCCACGCCTACTCGGCCAAACCCGGCAACCGCCTGGTCAGCATCAACAACCAGTTGCTCAACGAGGGCGATTCCCTGACGCCCGGCCTGGTGCTGCAGGAGATCACCCGCCAGGACATGATATTCAGCTACAAGGGCTACCGCTTCCGTCAGTCCGTGCAATAGCGTCGCCGGGCCGGCTCAGGAACGCAGCAGCTTGCTCAGCGGAATGAGTATGCCGAGCAGCAGCGGCTGATGCAGCAGGTAGATGGCCAGGCTGTGGCGGCCGCTCCAGGCCAGCCAGGTGGGCGCGGCGACCTGGCTCCAGCGCGCCAGGCTGTCGCGGCGCAGGGCGACGCGCATGCTGCCGCAGCCGATCAGGCAGATGCCGAACCAGGGGATGAGCGGCACGTAGTCTTCCGTGCGCGGTCTGAAGGTACGCAGCCCGAGCCAGGACAGGGCCGGCTGGTTGAATATCTCGTTGGCATAGACGAGGTTGCCGCCGATGATTGCGGCGCCGAGCAGGCACAGGCCCCAGCCCCAGTTGGGCAGCGCCATCAGAAGCAGTCCCATGACGGCGATGGCGTGCAGGGTGCCGAAGTAGATGGCGGATTGCGGGAAGGCCAGCCGGCTGCCCAGGGTCACCAGCAGCGCCGCCGCCGCGATCCTGGCGATGCGCGTCAGCTGCCGGCGGGGCGGCGCGCTGCGCTGTTGCGCCAGGGCGAAACCGGCACCGGCCAGAAACAGGAAGTTGCCCAGGATCAGGGTGCGCGCCATGCGCCAGGCGGGATCCTCGTTCAGGTTCTGCTGCAGCCAGCCGAGATGATTCAGGTCGAAGCCGAAATGGTAGGCAATCATCGCCAGCACCGCCGCGCCGCGCCAGCCATCGAGCCAGCCCAGGCGGCCGGCGGTCCGTTCAGGCTTGGCTGCGGCCTTGACCGGGCGCGGGGATTTTTTTGCCATGCGCCATCTTATCGCATCCCTCCGGCGGCCGAATCGGCCGCCGGAAAAGGGCTAAAATGCGGCCTGCCTCTAGCCGCCGGCGGGATGGCGAACATCGTGCCGGTGCCCTCCGCGCGAGGCGGCCCACAAGCTGAAGGATGACAAATGCGTAGTGTTCGGCGGCGAGTTCGCGGCTTTACTCTTATCGAGATTCTGGTGGTCATCGTGATCATCGGCATCCTTGCCACCCTGGTGGTGCCGAAGCTGATGTCGCGCCCCGACGAGGCGCGCCTGGTCGCGGCAAAGCACGACATCCAGACCGTTCTCCAGGCCCTGAAGATGTACCGCCTCGACAATGGCCGCTATCCGACCACCGAGCAGGGGCTGCAGGCGCTGGTGAAGAAGCCGACCACCGAGCCGGTGCCGAAAAACTGGAAAGAAGAGGCATATCTGGAAAAGCCGCCGCGCGATCCTTGGGGCACGCCCTACCAGTATCTGCAGCCCGGCGCGCATGGGGAAATCGATGTGTTTTCCCTCGGAGCCGACGGTATCCCCGGCGGAGAGGGCGTCGATGCCGACATCGGTTCCTGGCAACTGTAAGCAGCGGCGACTCAGCGGCGGCTTCACCCTCGTCGAAGTTCTGCTGGTACTCCTCATCGCCGGCATTCTGACCAGCGTGGTGGTTCCCAGCCTGTCGTTCAGGCGGGCCTCCGCGCAAGACGAGGCGGAGCGGCTGGCGCGACTGCTGGAACATGCCGAAGTCATGGCGACGTCGCTGGGCAGCCCGCTCGGTCTGGAAATTGGCGAGGGCCAGTACGAGTTTCTGCGCTGGTCGGGGATCTGGAGCCCGATCGAGTCCGGTTACCTGTCAGGCCGCCATCAGCTTGCCGCCGGCATGGCGATGGAAGCGCAGGCGGATCCGGTCTCGGGTCACGCCGCTCCGCGCATCATCCGCTTCCCGCCGGCAGGCTATCCCGCCGCCTTCGCCATCCGCGTCAGCGGCGCCGGCCACGCCTGGCTGGTCAGCGGCGACCTGGCCGGGCGGGTACGGGTTGAGAACAAGGATTCCGCGCCATGAAGCGGCGCGGCTTTACGTTGGTGGAAGTGCTGGTCGCACTCGCCATCATGGCCATAGCGCTGGCTGCCGCAATGCGGGCAACGTCCTCCGCCTTCGTCTCCAGCGACGGAATCCGGGAGCGGACCATGGCGCGCTGGGTCGGCAGGAACGAACTGGCGCGACTGCAGACCAGCCAGTCCTTGCCCGGACCGGGAACCCTGACGGGGGAGGCGACGCAAGGCAATCTCGGCTTCTCCTGGGAGGTGCTCATCGAGTCCACGCCCAACCCCAACTTCCGCCGCGTCGAAATCGCCGTCAGGCGCAGCGGCCAGACACGCTCCCTGGTAACGGTGCAGGGCTTCGTCGTGGGCTCGCGATGACAGTCCGTACCAGATTCGTGCCGCGCAATGGCTTTACGCTGATCGAACTGCTGATCGCACTGACGATTCTGTCGGTACTGTCATATCTCTCCTACCGCGGCATCTCCTCGCTGGTGCTTGCTGAAAGACGGCTGGAGGAGGGCACCCGGCGCATGCAGACGATCGATCGTTTCTTCGCCGAATTCGAGCGCGACATCATCTTCGCCGTGCCGCGGCCGGTGCGCACGGCAAGCGCCGAAACGGAAGCCGCGCTGCTTGGCGCCGGCGTCGGCAGCCAGGGCAATTACCGCATCAACCTGAGCCGCTTTGCCTCTGCCCCGGATACGCCGCCGCAACGGGTCAGCTACATTTTTGCCGTTCCCGCCGTCAGTCTGGCGGCGACGGCGAAAATGGATTTTGCCAATCCGGCGGAGGAACAATCCGTGGTGCTGCTGGACGGACTGCAGAGCGCGGCGGTGCGCTTCCTCGACGCGGACGGCCGCTGGTCCCTGGTCTGGCCGCCCGCCGCGACAATGACAGAGGCCATGCCGCGAGCGGTTGAAGTCACCCTGGTGCTGGATGACCTCGGCACCGTTTCACGCCTGATCGCGCGCCCATGATCCGCTCGCGAGGCTCCGCAATCGTCGCCGCGCTGCTGGTGGTGGCGCTGGTGGCCGTCATCGGCGGCAGGGTGCTGATGGTGCAGGGCATGTCGATCAATCAGTCCGAGGCGCGCGACGACTACGACATCGCCCGCGAAACCGCCAGTGCCGGCCTGCATTGGGCCAGGGCGATCCTCTACGATGACGGCCGCCGCTCGTCGACCGACCACCTGGGCGAAGCCTGGGCGCAGCCGATGCCGCCCACCGTGGTCGGCGAAGCCACGGTCAGCGGTTTCATCGAGGATGCGCAGGGCCGCTTCAACCTCAATTCGCTCGCCGTCAAAGGCAAAATCGATCCGCTCGCGCTGGCGGTGTTTGCCCGCCTGCTTTCCAATCTCAGCCTGCCGTCAGACCTCGCCGACAGTGCGGCCGACTGGATTGACGAAGACGATGAACTTATCTCACAAAACAGCGCTGAAAGTGGCTATTATTTGGGCCTCCAGCCGCCCTATCGGCCTTCCGGTCTGCCTTACGGAAGCGTCGAAGAACTCCTCAGAGTGCGCGGCTTCAGTCCGACCATGCTCGAAAAACTCCGGCCCTTTGTCATCGCCTTGCCAATGCCAGCGCCCGTCAACATAAACACGGCAAGTCCGGAATTGTTATCGGCCCTTGTTCCTTCGCTGTCGCCCGGCGATGCCGGCAGGATTGCCGCCGAGCGCGAGCGTTCGCCGTTCAAGTCGACGGCGGAGTTTCTCGACCGCGTCCCCGGCGTTCGCAGCGACCAGATGCCGCCGCTGGCAGTGCAGAGCCAGTTCTTCCTGGTCAGCGGTTCGGTGCGCCAGTCGAACACCCATTACCAGGTTGCGTCCCTCCTGCAGCGTCAGGAATCGCGCTGGCCGCGCATCGTCTGGCAGATGCCGCAATGACCGAACTGAGGCTGTACGCCGACCGCTCCGGCCTTCACGACGGCACACCCTGGGTTTTGCTCGACGGCAAGGCTCAGGTGCAGGTCGAAGGCCACGGCATCGCGTCGGCACCCAAGGCCGACGGCATTCTCGTCGTGGTTGCCGACGACTGCATTTCGGTGATTTCGCTGCCCTTGCCGGACTTGCCGCTGAAGCGCCTGAAGCAGGCCCTGCCGACCATCATCGAGGACCACCTGCTGACCGCCAGCGAGGATACGGAAACGGCCTTGATCGTGCCTCCCGTCGCCGGGGTCGGCACTCTGGCCGCCTTCAGCCGCGACTGGATGAACGCGCTGTTGCTGGCGCCCGCCATGGCGCGTTGTCCGGTGGTCAGGGTGGTGGCCGAAAGCTGGGCCTTGCCGCGGCTGCAAGCGCAAGCGGGCATCTACCTCGGCGCCGAACGCATCGTGCTTGCGCTGCCGGGCTGGACGGCGTCGACCGAGCCGAGTCCGTCCGGCACGGCGAAACCGGAAGGCGTCCTGTTCGCCCTGCGCCAGACCCTGGGCAGCGACGACAAGCCGGTCGGCATCGACTGCTTTTTCGGTCCGGGGATGGACGGCCAGCCGCCGGCGTGGCTGACCGAGCCCGGGCTCCCCGTTCATGCCAAAGGCGTATTCGACTGGCGTACTGCATCCTTCGACGCGGCGCCGAGTCTTCACCTGCGGCAGCGCAAGGCCTTTCCCGTTGCCGCCCTGAAGCAATCGATGCGACCGGTGGCGCTGCTCCTCGGCGTCTTGATCGCGGTCGAACTGCTGGCCACCGCCCTGGCCTTCGGCCGCTTGTATTTCGAGAACGCCGATTTGAAGGCGAAGCAACTGGTCATGTTCCGCGCCGTCATGGGTGCCGATGCGACCCTCGTCGATGGCGAACGGCAACTGCTGCACAAACTGGCCGCCGAGCGCGTTGCCGGCGGGCGCCCGGAGCCGGCCGACATGCTGGTGCTGATGAGCCGGATTGCCGAGAACTCCGGCGCCGCTCCGGCCCTCGAAGAAATCCGCTTCGACTCGGGCGTGCTTTCGCTGCAGGTCAAGAGCCGCGAGGAGCAGACGGCCTGGCTCAACCTGGCGAGGTCGGCCGAACTGACCGCGAGCGCGGAAAGCCGCGACGGCAAGAACCTGGTGCGGGTGTCGCCATGAGCATCCGCGCACAGTTGCAGGCTGCAATCGACAGGCTGCTGGCGGGCCGCAGTCCGCGTGACCGGCAGATTCTCACCTGGGGCGCGGCGGTCTGCCTGCTGCTGATCCTGATCGTCGGCATCTGGATGCCGCTGCAGCAGGCGCAGTCGCGCCTGGAGCGCAGCGTGGCGGTCGAGCGCAAGCGCCTCGCCGTGATGGGCGCCGCCAGGCTTGAACTGGCAGCGATGGAAAATCGCAGCGGCCAGCAGTCGCGCCCGGCCTTGTCGCGCCCGGCCATCGAGGAACTGGCGCGAGCCCGCCTGGTACCGGCCACGCTGGACGTCCGCCTGGAAGGCGAACACGGCGTCAAGATCGCATTCTCCGGCGCACAACTGCCGAGGGTCGTCGAGTGGATCGACGAACTGTCGCGCAGCCAGCGCATTCATGTCACTTCCGCCCGGCTGCGTGCCGAAGGCGCCACGATTACCGGTGAAGTGCAGCTTGCGGGGGCCGAGCCGTGAGCCCCAGGATCCTCGCTGCGGTCTTTGTTCTGGCGCTGTTCGTCGCCCTGCTGGTGCTCGCCCCGGCGCGGGCTTTGGCGCCCGTTCTGGAGGAGCGCAGCGGCCATCGCCTGCGCCTCGCCGACGCCCGGGGCAGCGTCTGGTCAGGCGCTGCAGGACTGTCCTGCGTGCTGCCCGAGGGCACTTCGGTCAACTGCGGAAGATGGGGCTGGAATCTGGTCGCGGAAAACCTGGCCCAGGGGCGACTGAGCCTGCTGGTCCGTCGCGAGGGCGTGGATGAATCCATGCTGATTTCCTGGACTGCGGCCGGGTTGGAAATGGAGGCGGTGGCGATCACGCTGCCGGCCGCGCTGGCGGGCAGCCTCGATCCCAAGATCGCCGCCCTGCGCCTCGGCGGCAGGCTCTCCATCAGCAGCCAGAAGCTGTCGGGCAAGGCCGGCCAGGCAAGAATATCGTGGCAGAAAATGGACTCCGGTCTGGTCCCCGGCAACGCTCTGGGCGACCATGTGATCGATGTCGTCAACGCACCTGCGGGCTCGGTGTTCACCATCGCCTCGGCGTCGGGTCCGGTGGTTCTGAGCGGCGGCGGAAACGTCTCGCCGGACGGCAAGGTGACGATCGATGCCGTGGCCAGGGTCGATCCCAAAAACGCCGCCCTGCCGTCCCTGCTGTCCCTGATGGGCAGCGAATTTGCCCCGGGCCAATTCCGCTTCAGGCTGCCATGATGAATATTCCGGCAATCACCATCAACGTCGAGCGCAGTGTCCGCATCCTGGGCCGGCTGCTGGTCGTTGCCCTGGTTCTGCTGCTGGCGTGGCGCGGAGCCGGATGGGCGTGGTATTTCGCGGCACCGGCGGCGCATCCCCTGATACCCGACCTGAGGGGCGGGGTCAGTCTTGCCAACGCAACGCGCTTTCCCTGGTTCGGCACGCTGGCGCAGGCTCCGGTCGCCGCGCCGGTGAGCGACATCAAGGTGATCGGACTGTTTGCCGGCGGCAAGCGGCCGATGGCCCTGCTCAGCATCGGCAGCCAGAACCCGGTCGCCGCCGTGGTCGGCGAGTCGCCCGTGCCGGGGCTGCAGCTGGTGGAGGTTGCCGGCGATTACGCTGTCATAGCGCGCAACGGCATCAACGAAAAAGTCATGCTGACGGGATCCGGCGCAGCGACTCAGGCAAAGAAATCCAAGAAGAAAGAGGGGCAATCCGAATGAAATCCGTGCTCGCATCCATTGACCGCTCAGTCAGCCGCCGCTTAAGTCGCGGTCTGTGCTCGCTGATTCTTGGTATCGGACTCGCCGCAGCGTCGGCGACGGCATCCGCCGCCGACGATACGCACGCCATGCTCAACTTCGTGAACGCCGACATCGAGTCGGTGGTGCGCGGCCTGGGCAAGATTACCGGCCGCAACTTCATCGTCGATCCCCGCGTCAAGGGCGTCATCAACGTCGTCTCGAGCGCGCCGGTGAGTCCCGCCCTGGCCTATGACATCGTGCTTGCCGCGCTGCGCCTGCAGGGCTTTGCCGCCGTCGAGCGCAACGGCGCGACCATCATCCTGCCGGAAGCCGACGCCAAATTCAGGGGCAGCCCGGTCTCTTCGCCGGCCAAGCATGCCGGCGGCGAAAGCCTGGTCACCGAGGTCTTCAATCTCAAGTACGAGTCGGCGCTGCAACTGGTACCCATCGTGCGGCCGCTGATTGCCCCGAACAACCCGGTGACGGCCTATCCCGGCACCAACACGCTGGTCGTTACCGACTACGCCGAAAACCTCCGCCGCATAGGGCAAATCATCGAAAGCATCGACCGCCCCAGTGCTTTCGAGCCGATCGTGGTGCCGGTGAAACACGGCTCGGCGACTGAACTCGCCGCGGCGGTGATGCGCATCCTGGCCGACAATGCGACGCCGGCCGACGTCAGCCAGCGCGTCTCCGTCATCGCCGAGCCGCGCAGCAATACGCTCATACTCCGTTCCGACAATCCGTCCCGCGTCACCCGTCTGCGGACATTGATCGACCGCCTGGATGCGGCCGGCGACGTTCCCGGCAACATCCACGTCGTCTACCTGCGCAACGCCGAAGCCGGCAAGCTGGCGCAGACCCTGCGCGCCATCCTCTCCGGCGATACCAGCGCCGCCGCCGCGCCCGGTGCCAGTCCGGCCGCCACCGCCGGGACTGCCGCCGGCGGGCAGACGACGGCAACCGGCTCCGGAATAATCCAGGCCGACGCCGCCGCCAATGCGCTGATCATTACCGCACCGGATGCCGTATTCAACAATGTGCGGGCCATCATCGAGAAGCTCGACGTGCGTCGCGCTCAGGTTCATGTCGAAGCATTGATCGCCGAAGTGACGGCGGACCGGGCCACTGAATTCGGCATCCAGTGGCAGGGGGTGCCCTACAGTTCAGGCCGCACCGCGGTCATCGCCGGCTCCAATTTCAACTCGGGCGGCAACAACATCCTCAGCGCCGCAACCGGCGCGGTGGCGGGAGCACCGGTGTTGCCGGGCTCGGGCCTCAACTTCGGCGTGCTCAACAAGGTAAGCATCGGCGGCAAGGAAATCGTCAATCTTTCCCTGCTGGCGCGGGCGCTCGAGACCGACTCCAATGCCAATATCCTGTCGACGCCGAACCTGCTGACGCTGGATAACGAAGAAGCCAAGATCGTCATCGGCCAGAACGTTCCCTTCATCACCGGCCAATACGCGCAAACCGGGACGGCAGTCACCGCCACCCCGTTCCAGACCATCGAGCGCAAGGACGTCGGCCTGACGCTGAAGATCAAGCCGCAGATCAGCGAAGGCGGCACCGTGCGCCTGCAGGTATTCCAGGAGGTTTCCAGCGTCGATAGCACCGGCAGCCCTTCCGGCATCATCACCAACAAGCGCTCGGTGGAGTCCACGGTGCTGCTGCAGGACGGCCAGATCATCGTGCTCGGCGGACTGATCCAGGATTCGATCACCGACGGCAGCGAGAGAGTGCCCCTGCTGGGCGACATCCCGCTGATCGGCAACCTGTTCTCCTATGACAAGAAGCACCGCACCAAGACCAACCTCATGGTCTTCCTGCGGCCGACCATCCTCCGCGCCGAAGCCAGCGCCGAGCGGCTGACCAGCGATCGCTATGAATTCATCATGGGGCTGAAGGATCCCAAGGCCGGACGTGCGGCGGAGATGCCCGATTTCGCCACGCTCAACCCGGCTCCGGCGAAACCGGCGCCTGCCGCCAAGCCCGCCAACTGACGTAGCGATGTCACGCCAGCCCATTCCCTACGCCTTTGCCCGTACTCACGGGATTCTCGTCACGCAGACCGACGGCACCCACGCCCAGGTGCTGTTGCGCCAGGGCGCCTCGGTCGCTGCCCTGGGCGAAATACGCCGCGCGCTGGGGTTGTCGCTGAGCATCGAGGAAGCCGACGCCGACACGTTTGATCGCCGGCTCGCCGCCACCTACTCCGACGGCAACCAGGCCGCCTCCGACCTGGCCGACGGCATCGAGCAGGATCTCGATCTTGCCCGCCTGCTGCAGGACGCGCCGCAGACGCTCGACCTGCTCGACAGCCAGGACGGCGCGCCCATCATCCGCATGATCAACGCGCTGCTGACGCAGGCCTTGCGCGAGGGCGCCTCCGACATCCACATCGAGCCCTATGTCGAGCGCTCTGTGGTGCGTTTCCGCATCGACGGCGTGATGCGCGACATCGTCAGTCCGCCGCGCAGCGTGCACGCCGCCCTGGTCTCGCGCATCAAGGTGATGGCCAACCTCGACATTGCCGAAAAGCGCTTGCCGCAGGACGGCCGCATTTCATTGCGCCTGGCCGGGAGGACGGTCGATGTGCGGGTATCCACCCTGCCCGCGGCGCAGGGCGAACGCGCAGTGTTGCGCCTGCTGGACAAGGACAACACCCGGCTCGACCTGCCGCAGCTCGGCATGTCCGAGCCGACCCTGAAGCAGCTGGACAATCTCATCAAGCAGCCGCACGGCATCCTGCTGGTCACCGGGCCGACCGGCTCGGGCAAGACCACCACGCTTTACGCCGCGCTGTCGCGGCTTGACGCCACCCAGCTGAACATCATGACGGTCGAGGATCCGATCGAGTACGAGCTCACCGGAATCGGCCAGACCCAGGTCAACCCGCGCATCGACCTGACTTTTTCCCGCGCCTTGCGTTCCATCCTCCGCCAGGATCCCGATGTCATCATGATCGGGGAAATCCGCGACCTCGAAACGGCGCAGATCGCGGTGCAGGCCTCGCTCACCGGGCACCTGGTGCTGGCAACGCTGCATACCAACGACGCCGCCAGCGCCGTCACCCGTCTTGGCGACATGGGCATCGAGCCCTTCCTGCTGGCTTCGTCGCTGCTGGGGGTGATGGCCCAGCGCCTGGTGCGCCGCCTGTGCCCGGCTTGCCGCAAGAAGGACAAGATCGGCAAGGCCGAGCTGAAGCGCCATCAGTTGCGCACCGTGGCCTCGTTCGAGGCGCCGGGTTGCAGCGCCTGCGCGCAGACCGGCTACCGCGGCCGCACCGGAATCTATGAGCTGCTGCAGGTGGACGAACCCCTGCGTGCGCTGATTCACGAACGCGCCGGGGAGACTGCCTACCGCCAGTACGGCCATGAAAAGGGCATGGTGACGCTGCGCGAGGACGGGCTGCGCTGGATCGCCGACGGCACCACCTCCGTCGCGGAATTGCTGCGCGTCACGCGCGACTGATTTTCGGGCGACAACGTGCCGGCCTATCGCTACGAAGCTGCGACGCTGGACGGCCGCGAAGAGCAGGGCATTCTCGAAGCCGAATCGCCGCGCGCGGTCAGGACCCTGCTGCGCCAGCGTGACCTGACCGCGGTGTCGGTGGCCCTGCTGAGCGACGAGAACGTGAGCGGCAGCGCCACCCGCCACGCGGTCTCGGCCGCCGATCTGGCGCTGATCACCCGCCAGTATTCGGCGCTGCTGGCCTCCGGCATGACGGCCGAGCGCGCGCTGGATGCGCTGGTGGCGCAGACCGAGTCCTTGAAGCTGCGCGAGATTCTGGCCGGAGCCCGCGCCGAAGTCCGCGCCGGCCACAGCCTGGCGCAGGCCATGTCGCGCTACCCGAAGGCCTTCCCCGATCTGTATCGCGCCCTGATTCGCGGCGGCGAAGACGCCGGCGATCTGCCGCGCGTGATGAACGAACTGGCCGACCATCTGGAGAGCCGCGAGGCGGTGCGCCAGAAATTTGCCCTGGCCCTGCTCTACCCCGCGGTAGTGACGGCGGTGGCGGCCCTGGTGATCGGCGGCCTGATGATTTATGTCGTGCCGCAGGTGGCCGAGGTATTCACCCAGACGCGGCAGAAGCTGCCGCTGCTGACGCGTGCGCTGCTGTCGGCATCGGCCTTTCTGCGCGAGGCCTGGCCCTGGCTGGCAATGGCGATCGTGATCGTTGTTTTCGGCCTGCGCCGCGCCTATCGCCTGCCGCAACCGCGGCGCCGGATGCAACTGTGGATGCTCGGTCTGCCGGTCATCGGCCGCTTGTTCCGGCTCGATGCCGGCGCCCGCTTTGCCAGCACGCTCGCCATCATGCTGGCCGGCGGCGTGCCGATGCTGAAGGCGCTCGCCACTGCCGCCGAGGGCGCCGGCGCCGAAATATTCCGCGAGGCCATCGACAGCGCCGCCAAGCGCGTGCGCGAAGGCGCGCCGCTGGGACGCGCCCTGACGGTTGAAAACCGCTTCCCGCCGCTGCTGATCCACTTCATCTCGAACGGCGAGCTCGGCGGCGATCTGTCGGGCCTGCTGCGCCACGCCTCGCGTCAGTTGCAGAATGAACTGGATATCCGCCTGCGCTGGTTCGGCGGCCTGATCGAGCCGGCTCTCATCGTCGGCATGGGCGTGGTCGTTCTGACCATTGTCCTGGCGGTGCTGATGCCGATCATCGAAATGAACAACATGATGGCGCGCTAGGGCGCCACCGGTGGCGGCGCGCTTGCGCCGCGCCTGTCAGTTGGCGTCGTAGTAGTAGGCCTTGCCCGGCACTGTCGCGCTGGCGTCGTCCTGCATCGCCTGCAGCGTCCGCGGCGCTTTGTCCCACCACAGGGCTCGCCCTTGCTTCTGCTGCTGCAGTTCCTCGGGGTGCTTTGCCATCCATTCGCGCATGAATTTAGTGTGCTCGGATTCGTAGAGTGCCATGGGATTTCTTCCTTTGGTTTAGTGTTTTGAATCGACGTAACGGGTGATGCGCACCACTTCCGGTACGCGCCGCAGCGAGCGCAGGATGCGGGCGAGATGGATGCGGTCTGTCACTTGCAGGGTGAAGAACAGCGTGGTGGCTTCGCCGGTATCCTCGTCCATGCTGATATTGACGATGTTGGAGTCGGCCTCGGCAATCCCCGCGGCGAGCCGGGCCAGGACGCCGCGCACGTTATGGACGACGACACGGATGCTGGCCTCGAACATGCCGGTGATGTCGGCTTCCCATTCGACGTCGACCCAGTTGCCGCGCTCGCTGCGCACCTTGGCGATGGTCGGGCAGTCGTGCGTATGCACCACCAGGCCCTGGCCCTTGCGGATGAGACCGACGATGGGGTCGCCGGGAATCGGCCGGCAGCAGTTGCCGAGCCTTACCGCGACGCCCTCCGCGCCGTGGATCAGGACGGCGGGCTGGGTGTGCCCGGCGGGCGCCGCGCTTGCAGCGTCGGTTGCGACGCCTTCGGCCAGACGTCGCGCGACGATCGCCGGCAAACGCTTGCCGAGACCGATGTCGGCCAGCACGGAGCGCTGCGAGCGGGCGCCCGATGCCCTCTTGAAGCGGTCCCACGCCTGCGCCGGCAGTTTGGCCAGAGCCAGCCCGAGATCGCGCAAGGCATGCGCCAACAGGCGTTCGCCGAGCGCCGCCGATTCGGCATTCTGTTGCGTACTGAGAAAGTGGCGGATCTTGGAGCGCGCCCGCGCGCTCTTGACGTAGGCGAGCCAGGCCGGACTGGGCACGGCGTTCGGCGCAGTGATGATCTCGACGCGGTCGCCGTTGCGCAGTTCGGTGCGCAAGGGCATGGTTTCGAAATTGATGCGGCAGGCGATGCAGCGGTCGCCGATGTCGGTATGCACGGCGTAGGCCAGATCGACCGGGGTCGAGCCGCGCGGCAGGGCGAAAATCTTGCCCTTGGGGCTGAAGACGTAGACTTCGCTGGGAAACAGGTCGACCTTGACGTGTTCCAGGAACTCCGAGGAGTCGCCGCTGGTTGATTGCAGTTCGACCAGCGATTGCAGCCACTTGTGGGTCTTCTTCTGCAGCTGGTCGATCGTTGTTTCGTCCTTGTACAGCCAGTGCGAGGCAACGCCGGATTCCGCGATATGGTGCATGTCGGCATTGCGGATCTGGATTTCCGCCGGCGTGCCGAAGGGACCGATCAGGGTGGTGTGCAGCGACTGGTAGCCGTTGGGCTTGGGGATGGCGATGTAGTCCTTGAACTTGCCCGGCACCGGCTGGTACAGCGCATGTAGCGCGCCCAATGCCAGGTAGCAGGTGGGGCGATCCTTGACGATGATGCGGAAGCCGTAGATGTCCAGCACCTGCGAAAAGCTCAGGCGCTTTTCGCGCATCTTGCGATATATGCCATAGAGATGCTTTTCGCGGCCCGCGACTTCGGCATCGATGCCGGCCGCCGGCAGTGCCTTGCGGATCGCTTCGAGGATCTTGCCGACCACTTCGCGCCGGTTGCCGCGCGCACCCTTGACCGCCTTCGACAGCACGCGGTAGCGCAGCGGGTGGGCATGGCGAAAGGCCAGTTCCTGCAGTTCGCGATAGAGCGCGTTGAGGCCCAGGCGATTGGCGATCGGGGCATAGATTTCCAGCGTTTCGCGCGCGATCCGGCGCCGCTTTTCGGGCCGCATTGCGTCCAGCGTGCGCATGTTGTGCAGGCGGTCGGCCAGTTTGATCAGGATCACGCGCACGTCGCGCGCCATGGCCAGCAGCATCTTGCGGAAGTTCTCGGCCTGGGCTTCCTCGAAGCTCTGGTGTTCGATGCGGTCGAGCTTGGAGACGCCATCGACCAGTTCGGCGGCGACCTTGCCGAAGCGTTCGGCGATCTGCTCCTTGGTGATCGCCGTGTCTTCCATGACGTCGTGCAGCAGCGCGGCGATCAGGGCGTGCGGGTCGAGATGCCAGCCGGCCAGCGTTTCGGCCACCGCCAGCGGATGCGAGATGTAGGGCGCTCCGCTGATGCGCATCTGGCCGCGATGGGCGGCGTTGGCAAAGACATAGGCGGCGCCGACGCGGGTGATGTCCTCCGGCTTCAGGTAGGTGGCGAGCCGGGCGTTGAAGTGTTCCAGGTCTTCGGCGAGATCGACCGGCGGATGCATGTCCGCCGAAATCAGCGGCGGCTCGTCAAAGGCGCCCGGCACTACGCCGGGGTCAAGAGAAACGGCGGGCGTGGCGGCAGAAGCGGCAGCGGGGGGTGGCACGATCGCCGTCACGTTTCACCCCGTTCGCATGACTGTTACGACTGCGGCCGGGAGAGAACTTCGATACCCACCTTGCCGGCGGCGATTTCGCGCAGGGCCACTACGGTCGGCTTGTCGCGTCCGGGATCGACTTGCGGCGTGCTGCCCAGCGTCAGTTGGCGGGCACGATAAGTCGCCGCCAGAGTGAGTTGAAAGCGGTTGGGAATGAGCTTGATGCAATCATCGATGGTGACACGGGCCATGGGGTTCAGTCCTGATCAAGAAAACGGAAAACGTCGGGATATCGGGCGCGCTGACGCGAGAAACGCAGACGCGACGCACGCACGGCGGCTTTGAGCTCGCCGAGCGCCACATCCAAGTCATTGTTGATTATAACAAAATCGAACTCATCCACGTGACGCATTTCGCCCAGGGCGCCGGCCACCCGGCGCGCTATGACATCTTCACTATCCGCGCCGCGGCGGCGCAGCCGCTGCTCCAGTTCGGCGATCGACGGCGGCAGGATGAAAATGCTGACGGCCTCGGGGAACTGCCGGCGCATCTGCTGCGCGCCCTGCCAGTCGATTTCCAGCAGCATGTCGCAGCCTTCCTGCATGCGCTGCTCGAGCCAGGTGCGCGAGGTGCCGTAAAAATTGTCATGCACCTCGGCCCATTCGGCGAACTCGCCGCGCTCGCGCATGGCGAGAAAGCGCTGCACGTCGATGAACTGGTATTCGCGGCCGCTCTGCTCGCCGGGGCGCGGGGCGCGGGTGGTGAAGGAGACCGAATGCTGCACGTGCGGATCTTCCGCCAACAGGCGGCCCACCAGCGTGGTCTTGCCGGCGCCGGAAGGCGCCGCAACGATGAACAGGGTACCGGCAATCATGGATTTTTCGTTCTTGAGTCAGATCAATGCTACGCGAAGTGTAACTATATTAATATACGCGGCCCATGCTTCGATCCGCTCACTCCACTTCGTTTCGCCATCGTGCTGCCTGGCTGTTCGCCGCGGGCCTGCTTGCGATGGCAATGCATGCCTTTGCTGCAATCGGGCTGATGCACGAAACATCTGCCGGTGGCGGATTTCGTGCGGAGATCTGCACCAGCAAGGGACTGACCAAGCCGGTTCCGGGCGGGCAGCCGGCTGATACGTCGCCCGCTGACGACAGCCGGCACGGCTGCTGCAAGCTTTGTGGCGCCAGCGCGCCGCTGCTGACGGCTGATGCCGTGCTCGGCGTGCCGCCGGCGCCGACTTTTTCAGGGCTTTTTTTCGCAGCTCCCTCCATACCGCCGGCTGTCATTGCCCGGGTGTCGCACCCGCCGCGCGGCCCGCCCCTCGTCTGACCCCTCCGCATTTCACCGCCACCGCGGTGTGAAATTTCGCGCTCCAACAGCAGGGGCGCTTCGACGAGGAACGAGGAGCAGGATGATGCAAGCAGTCATCGCGACACCGGCGTCCGCGACAGCGGCGCCGACTGTGCAGGCACACAAGATCACCATCGGCCAGCGCATCTACGCCGCAGGCACGGAAGGCATCGCCTGGCGCGTCAAGAGCGGTGCCGTCCGCCTCGACCGAATCACCGGCGAAGGACGCAGCTTCGCCGGCCTTGCCTTGCAGGGCGATGTCATCGGCGCCGAAACCCTGCTGTTCGGGCAATACAGCTTCGAGGCCTGCGCCATCGCCGACTGCGAGCTGGAGCCCTGGCTTTCGGCCGACAAGGCCCCCTCCGGCGAGAGCCTGCTGCGCACCTTGGCCGCCGCCGAGCGCCGGGCCGCCGATGTGCTGGCGCTGCGCGCGGGCGAGGCATTCGAGCGGGTCCGCCAGTTGTGTCTGCTGCTAGCGCGCGAGCGTGACGACGGCCGCAGGGAAATCGCGATTCCCGGCCTCAAGGACATGGCGGCGATTACCAACCTCACCGAAGTAACCGTGTCCCGCGCCATGAGCCACCTGCGCCGAACGGGCCTGCTGCAGCGCCACGGTCGCCGCCTCGGCCTGGTTTTCCCCGACGCCGGCGCAGCATCCGCATGCTAGTGCCAACCATTTTTCCAACCACCCCCAAGGAGTTCGCATGAAACGCATTACTTTCGCCGCACTGATTTTTGTCGCCTTTCCCGTCATGGCCCAGGTCACGGTCAAGGACCCCTGGGTGCGTGCCACCGTTCCGGCGATGAAGGCGACCGGCGCCTTCATGCAGATCACTTCGGCGCAGGATGCGCGCCTGATGGAAGCCAAGTCACCGGTCGCCGGCGTGGTCGAGGTTCATGAAATGACCATGGAAAAGGATGTGATGAAAATGCGCGCCCTGGCCAAAGGCCTCGATCTTCCTGCCGGCAAGACAGTCGAGCTCAAGCCCGGCGGTTATCACATCATGCTGATGGACTTGAAGCAGCAGATGAAGGAAGGCGATACCGTGCCGCTGACGCTGGTCGTCGAAGACAAGGACAAGAAGCGCAGCAGCATCGAGATCAAGGTCTCGGTAAAGCCGCTGGCAGGCAGCGGCGGCATGGGCGCAATGGGCGGCATGGACCACTCGAAGCATTGACCGGACTGCGGCACAGGCGATGAAGCTTGCCCGTCACGGCCGTCGTTTCACGGCATGGATCGCGCTTTTTGCGATCCTGCTGGTGGCGCTTGCGCCCGGAATTTCGCAGGCGCTGGCGGCATCGCGACAACAGCCGGTGCCATGGACCGAGATCTGCACCCCCGCCGGCGTGCAAGTCCGGCCGGCACCGGCGCCGGCAAGCCACTCCGGCGAGCACCAGGGAATACTGTCCGGGCATTGCCCCTTCTGTCTGAATCACGCCGGCCACTTCGTCCTGCCGACGGTGGCCCTGGATTTTTCCCCGGCGGCAGACGCCGGTGCGGCATATTTCTGTTCCCCTGTCACCGCCCCATCCCTGTGCCAGGCTTGCACTTCGCCGCAATCGCGCGCACCGCCCGCCATCTCCTGAACGGCAACCCGCAGTCTGATCCCGGGCATCGGTCCGGGCCTCACTCATATTCAGGAGATTCACATGTCTGGTACTTCATCGCCCCGCCCGGGCGAGCATCAGCGGGCCGTCGCGCTCGCACTTGGCTGGCTTGCCCTGGCTGTCAATCCTGCCGCGCAGGCTGCCGACGAGGCATCGCAAGCCGATACGATAACCGTCACCGGTACCCGCGAGGCGACACCACTGTCGGAATCGCCGGCAGCGGTCGGCGTCATCAAAAACAGTGCCATAAGGCGGGCTGCACCGTCGCATCCGCAGCAACTGCTGGGGCAGATTCCCGGAGTTTCGATCAACGTAACCAACGGCGAAGGCCATACCACGGGCATTCGCCAGAAGATCGGCACCGACCCCGTGTACCTGTATCTGGAAGACGGCATCCCTGTGCGCGCCACCGGTTTCTTCAACCACAACGCCCTCTATGAAATCAATCTCCCTCAGGCCGGAGGCGTCGAAGTGGTGAAGGGTATCGGCTCGGCGCTCTACGGCTCTGATGCGATCGGCGGCACGATAAACATTCTGACCAATCCGCCGGCGCGGCAGGCTGGTGCCGCCCTGTCGGCGGAGTACGGCAGCCATGGCTGGTATCGCCTGCTGGGCAGCGCCGACACCGGGCGGCAGACCATGGGCGCACTGCGCGCCGACCTGAATGTCTCGCACACCGACGGCTGGCGCGAGCATACCGCGTATGAGCGGCAGAGCGTCAATCTGCGCTGGGATCATGCGCCCGATGGCGACACCGCGTTGAAGACCATTCTCGGCTATGCCAGAATCGATCAGCAGACCGGAGCGAACTCCGCGCTGACGCCTTTCGAGTACGAAAATACGCCCACCGTGAATGCGCGATCCGTGGCCTACCGCAAGGTTGAAGCACTGCGGCTGTCAAGCAACCTGGACAAGGATCTCGGCGACAACGGGCTGGTCTCGATTACGCCTTATTTCCGGCACAACTACATGGACCTCAACGGCGCCTACAACTTCAGTACCGCCGCGAGCGGCGATCCGCGGATCGAGAAGACCGACGTGAGCTCGCTGGGCTTCCTCCTGAAATGGCGCAAGGACTTCCCCGGCGCACTGCGTCCGCGCTTGATTGCCGGCCTTGATTATGACTACAGCCCGGGCAAGCGCAGCGAGGACGCGCTGGATTTCACCGGATGCAACGTCGCCGGCACGGCGACCAGTGCTCAGAAATTCACCTGCTATGCCCTGGGTCCGCGCATCTACGATTACGCCGTCACCTATCAAAGCGCTTCGCCCTACCTGCATTTTGAGGTTTCACCGCTTGAAGCCCTGCGCCTGACGGCCGCCGTGCGTTACGACACGATGAGCTACAAGGCGAGCAACAATCTCGCCGCCGGCGATATGGTTTATGGCACCAGGCATTACTGGCAGAATGCAGGCGCCACCCTGACATTTTCCAGGGCCAGCCCCAAGCTGGGCGCGAACTTCGCGTTGAGCCCCGCGGCTCACATCTATGCTTCCTACAATCAGGGCTTCCGCGCGCCGGGTGAAGGCAATCTGTTTCGCGCCGGGCACGATACGACATTGGCGCTGGGGCGCACCAAGGCGACCGACGCGCTGCAACTCAAGCCTATCGAGGCCGAGCAGTACGAACTCGGCTTGCGCGGCGATGGCGGCGGCTGGCAGTATGACGTGACGGCCTATTCACTCAGAAAGGATAACGACATTCTCAGCCAGCGTGACGCCCTCAACCAGACCACGATTTCCACCAACAACGGCAGCACCCGGCATCAAGGCGTGGAGTTGGGACTGGGCAAGGCATTCGGCCCGCAATGGCGACTGGATGTAGCCTATTCGTATGCCAGGCATACCTATGAAACATGGATTACCAACCAGTTTGCCGGCGCCAACCTGAACGGCAAGGAAATCGAATCGGCCCCCAGGCAGTTGGGCAACGTGCGCCTTACCTGGACGCCGGTGGCGGCAACCACAGCCCAGGTCGAGTGGGTGAAAACGGGGTCCTATTGGCTCGATGCAGCGAACACGGGGAAGTATGCCGGGCACGAGCTATGGAACCTGCGTGCCAGCCATGAATTGTCCAAGGGGATGTCGCTATCCGCGCGCGTCATCAACCTGGCTGACAAGCGCTATGCCGACAGCGCGGGAGGCACGGCGGCAGCGCCGACTTTGTCGCCCGGCCTGCCGCGAACCGTGTTTGCCGGCGTCGAAGCCAAATGGTGAGGACCTTCATCGCGGCGATGGCTTTGGCATGGGCGGCGGGCCTCGCCGCCCATGAAGTGCATGGCGATCCGCCACAGGCGGCGGCCAGAGCGGCCCCGGCCGCCAGGTCGGGATTGTCGATCGGGGCAGCGGTTTCCCCTGACGGACTGCTGTGGCTGGTCGGGCTGAATTCCGACGGCAGGCTGTTTGTGCAGTCGAGCGCGGACTTCGGACTCAAGTGGAGCGAAGCCCGCCTGCCCGACATCGGCAGCGACAAGGTGGCGGCGGATGGCGAGAACCGCCCCAAGATCGCTTTCGGGCCGGACAACCAGCTTGTCATCTCCTACACGCAACCGCTGGCCAAGCCCTATAGCGGCGAGATCCGCATGCTGCGCTCGACGGATGGCGGCCGGAGCTTTTCCGCGCCCGTGACGGTGCATGGCGACCGGCAGGTGATTACCCATCGCTTCGAGTCGATGGGCTTCGACCGCAACGGCGTGCTGCATACCGTCTGGATCGACAAGCGCGACCAGGTGCTTGCCGCGCGCAACGCCGGCGAAGGCCCGGGCAGGAGCGGCGCCTATGCCGGTGCCGCCATCTACCGCAACGAATCGCGCGACGCCGGGCTCAGCTTCGGTCCCGACATCAAGGTGGCGGATCACAGTTGCGAATGCTGCCGCATCGCGCTGGCGCCGACAGCGGAAGGAGGCATGGCGGCGCTGTGGCGCCATGTGTTCGGGTCCAACATCCGTGATCATGCCTTTGCCATATTGGGCGAAGCAGCGAAAGGACCGCTGCGCGCCAGCTTCGACGACTGGAAGCTGGATGCCTGCCCGCACCATGGACCGGGTCTCGCCGCGGCGCTGCAGGGGGGGTACCACGCCGTATGGTTCGGCGAAAAGGCCGGCCGTGCCGCCGTCCGCTACGGTCGCCTCTCGGCTGCAGGAAGACCGCAGGGCGAGGTGCAGGAACTTCCAGATGCGCGCGCCGAGCATGCCGATGTCGTGACATCCGGCAGGCAGGTGGCGATCGCCTGGCGCAGCTACGACGGTGCGCAGACAAGGCTCCGGGCCTGGGTGTCGGCAGACGAAGGCGCTCATTTCGAACTGCGCGAGCTGGCCGCCAGCACCGGGGAAAACGATCACCCGCGCCTGTTGGCGACGGCCGCGGGCATCCGCGTCTTGTGGCGCACCGCAAAGGAAATCCATGTCCTGCCAATACCTCCTTGAGCGCGCCGCGCGCCATCTCGTCCTGCTGCTCGCCCTGCTTGCGCCGGCCATGCCGGCATTTGCCGCGCCGCAGACCATTCTGCCTTTCGGCGCGGACACCTGGAACGAACTCGGCCGTTCGCCCCTGCGACCGATGGCGGTGGTGTTCTCGACCAGCGACTGCGCGCATTGCCCCGCGGTGATCGACAGCCTGGCCGCCGCAATACGCAAGTCCGGTTCCAGGGCCCGCCTCGTGGTGGTGGTGATGGACGGGGCCGGACAGGAAGAGGCGCTGCGCACAAATGGCCATTACCGCCGGGCCAATGCCTTGTACGTCTTTGACGGCGACGCCATGGCGCTGCGTTTCAGAGTGAATCCGGACTGGCGCGGGTTGACGCCCTACGTCGCGTTGATTGCCGCCGACGGCGCGACGCGCTTCCATGCCGGGCCGCCGCCGGCTGAAGCCGTGCGCGCTTTCATGCGGCCTTGATCTCGGCATCGAAGTCGCAGCCTCTGCCGGCCGCTATCCAGCGCCGGCAGAGGCGGCCGGCCGGCGCCTGCAGCAGCCGCGGCAGCCAGCGCAGATGGTCGGCCGGTGCCAGCACCATGCCGCAGAAGTAGCGCTCCTCATCATCGCGCCATATCAGCGCCGGGCAGGCTCCCCGCCGGTGGCCAAGCAGGAAGCGGCTGAGCGGGCAGGGCTCTGCCGCGCAGCAGGCGCCGCAACCGTTGCAGGGCGCCCCGGGCGGTGGCTTGGGCGGGGCGGCGGCATGGATCGTGATGAAGTATTCGGCCGGCATGTTCAGCGCAAGGCCCGGCTATTCCAGGTCGGATTTGTCAGGCTTCCGGATTTGCTCTGCAGCTACTCTAAATTCTGTACTTGCTCCCGCATCTGCTCGATCAGCAGTTTCAGTTCCAGCGCGATGCCGGTGACTTCGCCCGAGACCGATTTCGAGGACAGGGTATTTGCTTCGCGGTTGAGTTCCTGCATCAGGAAATCCAGGCGCTTGCCGACAGTGCCACCCTTCTTCAGCACGCGCTCGAGTTCGTCCATGTGGGTGACGAGCCGCGCGATTTCCTCGGCGACATCGATCTTGGCGGCAAACACGCCGACTTCCTGGCGGATGCGTTCCTCGTCGAGATTCGCCACGGCTTCGCGCAGTTTTGTCGCCAGACGTTCGCGGTAGGCGGCCAGCGCGGCCGGCAGCAGCGGCTCGGCGGCGCGGATCTGCTCACGCATGCGGGCGGCCCGGTCGCGCAGCACATCGGCCAGCTTGGCACCCTCGCGTTCGCGGCTGGCGATGAAGTCATCCAGCAGCACGGCGAAAAGTTCCTGGGCGGCGGCCTGCAGTTGTTGCGGGGTGAGCGAATCGTCGGCCAGCACGCCGGGCCAGCGCAGCACCTCGGCCACCGACATCGGTGCGGCCTGCGGCAGGAAGCTGCGCACGCCGGCATCGAGTTTGCCCAGTTCGGCCAGCAGTGCCGGATCCGGCGCCCGCTCGCGCGCCGCCGCGCCTTGCGCCGGCTGCGCCTGCAAATAACCGCGACATTCGATCTTGCCGCGCCCGACACATGCGGTGATCTTCTCGCGCAGCGGCATTTCGAGAAAGCGCAAGTCTTCGCTGAGGCGAAAGCTGATGTCCAGGTAGCGCGAATTGACGCTCTTGATTTCGATGTTCATCACTGCGCTGCCGAGGTCGCGGCTGGCAGCGGCATAGCCTGTCATGCTGTAGATCATGGTGTTGGGGAGTCTCCGCCGATGTTGCCCTGGCACCCCGTAAAAGCAGTTGTTTACAGCGGCAGGGCGAACAAGGAAAATCAAGGCAGTATATCAACCGTCCGCTTTCCCGTCCCCGCCCCCTTTCCGTGGTCACTCAAACCAATCCTGCCCTGCCGCCCGGCACCGAACTCGAAGGCTATCGCATCGAGCGACAACTGTCGGCGGGCGGCTTCTCGATCGTTTATCTGGCACACGATGCGGCGGGGACGCCGGTGGCGCTCAAGGAATATCTGCCGAATGCCCTGGCGCTGCGCGGCGAAGGCGAACTGGGGCCGACCATTCCGGCGGAATTTCAGGCGGAGTTCAATCACGGTCTGCAATTGTTTTTCGAGGAAGGACGGGCGCTCACCGGCCTGAATCATCCCAACGTGGTGCGCGTGCTGAATTTCTTCCGCGCCAACGGCACCGCATATCTTGTCATGCGTTTCGAGACCGGCCGTACCTTGCGCGACCAGATTCACAAGCACAAGCGCCGCCTGTCCGAGGCCTTTCTGCGCAAGATGTTCAGCGGCCTGCTTGACGGCCTCGGCGAGGTGCATGGCCGGGGCTTGCTGCATCTTGACATCAAGCCGGCAAACATCTGGCTGCGCACCGACGAGAGTCCCGTGCTGCTCGATTTCGGCGCCGCGCGCTACGCCCTGGACATCGGCCCGCCCGAGCCGCGGGCAATGTACACGCCGGGCTACGCCGCGCCCGAGCAGTACCACGGCAAGTTCACGCTGGGACCATGGACCGACATCTATGCCGTGGGCGCCTGCATGTATGCCGCTCTCACCGGCGCCGCGCCGCAGGCGGCCGACGGGCGGCTGATCGACGACCAACTGCTGCCGGCCCGGCAACGCGGCGCCGATGACTATTCGCCGCGTCTGCTGACGACCATAGACGACTGCCTGCGCCTTGATCCGGCGCGGCGACCGCAGCATGCCCGCGCCCTGCAGGCTGCGCTCGATGCCGAACCGCCCGCCGACAAGCCGCCGGGATCATGGCTCTGGCGTTTCGGCCTGCGTGACTGGTAGTGCATTACACCATCGCCCAGGACAGCCGCATCGGCGGTCGCCGGATAAACCAGGATCGTGCCGCCTGGCGGGCCACCGAAGACGCGGTGTTGATGGTGGTGGCCGACGGTCTGGGCGGCCATCTGCAGGGCGAGGTGGCGGCACAGCTTGCCATTGACAGCGTGACCGGGCATTTTCTCAGCGAGGCGAAGACGCGTCTGGACGATCCTGCGCGCTTTCTGGCCCTGACACTGGACCGGGCGCACCAGAGCATCGTCCGCTATGCCGCCGAATGCCGCATTCCGCCCCACGCTGCGCCGCGCACCACCTGCATCGTCTGCGTGGTGCAGGACGGCCGCGCCAGTTGGGCGCATGCCGGCGATTCGCGCCTGTACCTGATCCACGGCCAGTCCCGGGGCCCGGCCCGGGCGGCGCAGACGCGCGATCACAGCTTCGTGCAGCGCATGATCGATGAAGGCAGCATCAGTCAGGCCGAAGCCGCCAGCCACCCGATGCGCCACCGGATTTTCAGCTGCCTTGGCGGCGACGTCGCGCCGCAGATCGAAGTTTCGCCGGGCATAGCCCTGCAGCATGGCGATCTGATCGCCTTGTGCTCCGACGGCGCCTGGTCGCCCCTGGGCGACACGCTGGTGGCGGAACTGGGACGTGCGCCGGTCACCACCACGGTGCCGCATCTGCTTGATGCCGCCGAACACGCCGCCGGTCCCGGGGCCGACAACCTGACCCTGATCGCGATGCACTGGCAAGCCGGCGATGCCGGGATTCGCCGCTGAACGCAACGCCGCACAACCCAACCGGAGCCTCCTCATGACCCGCCCGCCTCAACGCCTCGACCGCGCCGTATCACAGTTGCGCAAACTCGCAATCACCCGTCATTACACGCAGCACGCGGAAGGCAGCGTGCTGGTCGAATTCGGCGCCACCCGGGTGCTGTGCACCGCCAGCGTCGAGGAGTCGGTGCCCGGCTTTCTGCGCGGCAAGGGCTCCGGCTGGGTGACGGCCGAGTACGGCATGCTGCCGCGTTCGACCAACACCCGCACGGCGCGCGAAGCGGCGAAGGGCAAGCAGTCGGGCCGCACCCAGGAAATTCAGCGCCTGATCGGCCGCAGCCTGCGCGCCGTGACCGACCTGAAGGCGCTTGGCGAACGCCAGATCACGCTCGATTGCGACGTGCTGCAGGCCGACGGCGGCACCCGCTGCGCTTCCATCACCGGCGCCTGCGTGGCGCTGCACGACGCCCTGTCCACGCTGGTCGCCGGCGGCAAGCTGGCGCGCCATCCGATGCGCGAACTGGTCGCCGCCGTCTCGGTCGGCATCGTTGGCGGCCTGCCGCTGCTTGATCTCGACTACGGTGAGGATTCGGGCTGCGATACCGACATGAACGTGGTGATGACGGCGGGCGGCGGCATCATCGAAGTGCAGGGCACGGCGGAAGGCGCGCCCTTTTCGCGGGCGGAACTCGATGCGCTGCTGGAACTCGCCGCAGCCGGCATCAGCGACATCATTACGGCGCAGAAGTCGGCACTGGCAGAACCGGATTGAAGAAAGACATTTACCACGGCGACACGGCGAGCACGGCGAAATGCTGGTGCTTGCGCCGTGTTCGCCGTGTCGCCGTGGTTCAAAGGGGTTGCCCGTCATGAAAAAGCTCATCCTTGCGTCCGGCAACGCCGGCAAGCTGCGCGAATTCGGCCAACTGCTGGCGCCCTTCGATTTTGAAGTCCTGCCGCAGTCGGCCTTCGACGTGCCGGAAGCCGACGAGCCGCATGTCACCTTCGTCGAGAACGCCATCGCCAAGGCGCGCCACGCCGCGCGCCTCACCGGCCTGCCGGCGCTGGCCGATGATTCCGGGCTGTGCGTCACCGCCCTGGGCGGCGCGCCGGGCGTTTTCTCGGCCCGCTATGGCGGCGAGCCGAAGTCCGATGCGCGCAACAACGCCAGGCTGTTGGCGGCTCTGGCCGGCGTCGGCGACCGCCGCGCGCATTACGTCGCGGTGCTGGTGCTGATGCGCCATGCCGACGATCCTCAGCCGGTGGTCACCGAAGGCGAATGGCACGGCGAGATCATCGACACGCCGCGCGGCGCCGGCGGCTTCGGCTACGACCCGTACTTCCTGGTACCCGGCACCGGCTGCACCGCTGCCGAACTGCCGCAGGAAGAGAAGAACCGCTGTTCGCATCGCGGCAAGGCGCTGGCGCAACTCATCGAGCGTCTGCGGCTCGGCATGTGATTCCCATAATCCCCGTTGCCTCGTTGCCGCGGGCGCCGGCTGGGGCCGGCTCCGGGCTGGCGGCCCCGCCGCCGCTGGCGTTGTACGTGCATTGGCCGTGGTGCGTGAAGAAGTGTCCCTACTGCGATTTCAATTCGCACGAGAGCCGCGGCGAGGTCGACGAGCCTGCTTACCTCGCGGCGCTGATCGCCGATCTCGAAGCCGCCCTGCCGCAGATCTGGAACCGGCCGGTGATCAGCGTCTTCATCGGCGGCGGCACGCCCAGCCTGATGCGCGGAGAAACCGCCGAAGAGTTGCTGGCCGCCATCCGCATGCGCCTGCCGTTGCATCCGGGTGCCGAGATTACGCTCGAAGCCAATCCCGGCACCGCCGAGGCGGCGAAGTTCGCCGCCTTCCGCGCCGCCGGAGTGAATCGCCTGTCCATCGGCGTGCAAAGCTTCGACGACGCCAAGCTGCAGGCGCTGGGCCGCATCCATGACAGCGCCGAGGCGCGGCGCGCCATCGACATGGCGCTGCGGCACTTCGAGCGCGTCAATCTCGACCTGATGTACGCGCTGCCGGGGCAAACGCTGGCTGCCGCCGGGCAGGACATTGGCATGGCGATCGCGGCCGGCGTCAGCCACATTTCGGCCTACCACCTGACCCTGGAAGCGAACACGCCTTTTCACCATTCGCCGCCGCCGCTGCCTGACGATGACCTGGCGGCGGACATGCAGGAGATGGTCGAAGCGGCACTGGGCGCGGCCGGATTCGGGCACTACGAGACATCGGCCTTTGCCAGATCTGGCGAGCGCTGCCGGCACAACCTGAACTACTGGCATTTCGGCGATTACCTCGGTATCGGCGCCGGCGCGCACAGCAAGTTGTCGAACCACGAGACGATCCGGCGCGAGGCGCGGCACCGCAATCCGCGCGCCTATCTGGAGGGCGCCGCCCGCGGCGACTTCATCAGCACGCAGCAGGCCATAGCTGCCGCCGACCTGCCCGGCGAATTCATGATGAATGCGCTGCGGCTGAACGAGGGTTTTCCCGCCGGGCTGTTTGCCGAACGCACCGGGCTGCCTTTGGCTGTCATCGAAGCATCCCTGCTGAAGGCGCGGGACGAGGGCTTGCTGGAGACTGCCGGCGGGCAGATCCGGCCGACGCTGCACGGCCGGCGCTTTCTCAATCAGTTGCTGGCCGGGTTTCTGGCTTGACGCCGGTTCAGGGAACGCGGCGGAACACTACATCCCAGACGCCGTGGCCCAGCCGCAGGCCGCGGCTTTCGAACTTGGTCTGCGGCCGGTAGGCCGGCCGTGGCGTGAAGGCCTCGGCCGTGTTCGCCAGCAGCGGTTCGGCGGCAAGCACCGCCAGCATCTGCATGGCATAGTCTTGCCAGTCCGTGGCGCAATGCAGGTAGCCGTCCGCAGCCAGCCGCGTTGCCAGCAGTGCGGCGAACTCCGGCTGGATCAGGCGCCGCTTCTGCTGGCGCTTCTTCGGCCAGGGGTCGGGGAAGAAGATGTGGATGCCGGCCAGCGAGCCCGGCGCAATCATGTCGCGCACCACCTCGACGGCGTCATGCTGGATCAGCCGCAGGTTGGAGAGTTCGCGGGTGGCGATTTCCTTCAGCAGGCTGCCGACGCCGGGGGTGTGCACCTCGATGCCGAGATAGTCGTTCTGCGGATTTCCGGCGGCAATGGTGGCCGTGGTCTCGCCCATGCCGCAGCCGATTTCCAGAATCCGCGGCGCGCTGCGGCCATAGACGGCGTCAAGGTCGAGCGCGGTGGCCCGGTAGGCGAGGCCCCAGCGTGGCATGCCTTGCTCGTGGAAGCGCTTCTGCGCCTCGGAGACGCGCCCCTGACGCAGGACGAAGCTGCGGATGTGGCTGCCGCGCCGGCCCCCGGTGCCAGCGTCGCCGCTGTCGGCGTCGCTCATCGGTCGACCTTGTCCGCTGTCGCCGCTGCGCCGGCGGCAGCAGCCGGGCCGGCAGGCGCATCGGCTTCCGCCAGCAGCTTGTCGAATTCGTAGCGCGGGCGGCCGATCGCCGCGGGCAGGCTGGCGCAGGCATCCTGCAAGCTGATCCGGCCCAGTGCCGGGTCGATGCTGTCGTGCAGGTCAAGCGCCCGCACCAGATCCTGCCATCGGGCCTCCGCCGCGCGCGCGCCGAAATGGTAGAGGGCGAGATCATGCAGCAGGGTTTCGATGGCTTTGCGCTGCCGTGCATGCCAGGCAGCGTAGGCATCCTGTACCGGCTGTGAATGCTCGGGCAGGTCGAGGCAGGCCGCCGCCAGCATCGACAGCCCGTGAGCGAGGCCGAACAGCCGCTGGCGAATGAGCACGCCGGGCTGCTCGAAGGCGTAGCCCTGCCGTTTTGGCAGGACCTCCAGCACCGGCCGGGCCTCGGCCGGCGTCAGTGCCCGGGGCGTTTCCTCAGCTTGCGCGCAAGCCAGCAAGGCCGGGAACAGGATGCCGGCGAAAAAACGCCTCACGTGCTGCCGTGGCCTATCAGTCCGCCGCCGGGCGAACTGGGTGTCGCTGCGTAATATTTTTTCGGCATGCGCCCGGCGCGGTAAGCCTCGCGGCCGGCTTCGACGGCCTTCCTCATGGCGCCGGCCATCATTACCGGATCCTGCGCGCCGGCAATCGCGGTGTTCATCAGCACGCCGTCGCAGCCGAGTTCCATGGCGATCGCCGCGTCGGAGGCGGTGCCGACGCCGGCATCGACCAGTACCGGAATCTTCGACTGCTCGATGATCAGCTGCAGGTTCCACGGATTGAGGATGCCCATGCCGGAGCCGATCAGCGAGGCCAGCGGCATCACGGCGACCACGCCGATGTCTTCCAGCATGCGCGCCTGGATCGGATCGTCCGAGCAATACACCATCACCTGGAAGCCGTCCTTGACCAGCGTCGCGGCAGCCTTGAGGGTTTCCGGCATGTTGGGGAACAGCGTCTGCGGATCGCCCAGCACTTCGAGCTTGGCCAGGGAGTGGCCGTCGAGCAGTTCGCGGCCCAGGCGCAGGGTGCGTACCGCGTCGTCAGCCGTGTAGCAGCCGGCGGTGTTGGGCAGAATGGTGAATTGCGAGGGCGGCAGCACTTCCAGCAGCGAGGGCTGGCCCGGCTCCTGGCCGATGTTGGTGCGGCGAATCGCCACGGTGATGATCTCGGCGCCCGAGGCGTCGATGGCGGCGCGGGTCTGCGCGAAGTCCTTGTACTTGCCGGTGCCGACAAGCAGTCGCGAGCCATAGGCCTTGCCGGCGATGACGAGAGAATCCTGGTTCATGGGTTCGAGTCCTGAAGTAGCATTCAACCGCCGCCGACGGCGACGACAATTTCGATGCGGTCGCCGGCGGCGAGCAGCGTCTCCGCGTGCCGGCTTTTGGCCACGATCTCGCCGTTTCTTTCCACCGCGACACGCTTGCCGCTGAGGCCGCGCGCGTCGAGCAGGGCGGCCACGGAGAGGGGCGCCGGCAGTTGTTGCGGCTCGCCGTTGATGATGAGGTCCATGGTTCGATTTTACTTCAGCAGGCGGCGCCGGATCAGCAGCAGCGCGATCCAGAAGGCGATCACCGCCACTGCCAGCAGGGCCGCGAGGTGCCCGGCGATGCCGGCCGGGATCTCGCCGAACAGCAGCGGCCGCACCAGCGCCACGGAGTGGGTCAGGGGCAGCCAGGCCGCCACCGCCTGCACCAGCGGCGGCAGCTGGTCGGGCGGAAAGAACACGCCGCACAACAGCACCATGGGCGTGATGAACAGCGTGAAGTAGTACATGAAGAAGTCGTAGGACGGGGCCAGCGCGGTGACGATCAGGCCGAGCGCGGCAAAGGCCAGGCCGGTAATGAAGATCACCGGCAGCGCCCACAGCGCCAGCGGCGACGCGACGAAGCCGAGCGCGGTGATGACGACGAGGATTGCGCTGCCGGCCAGGGTGGCCTTGGCCGCCGCCCACAGCAGTTCGCCGGTCATGACGTCATCCAGCGTCACCGGCGCGTTCATGATCGCCTCCCAGGTGCGCTGTATGTGCATGCGCGAGAAGGCCGAGTACAGCGTTTCGAACGAGGCTGCGTTCATGGTCGAGGCGCACACCGTGCCGCTGGCGAGAAAGGCGATGTAGGAGACGCCGCCTACCTGCGGCAGCAGGCCGCCCAGACCGTAGCCGAGGCCGAACAGGTAGATCATCGGGTCGGCCAGATTGCCCAGCAGCGACGGGATGGCGAGCTTTCTCCAGACCAGGAAGTTGCGCCGCCAGACGGCGAAGGCGCGGCCGGACAGTTGCGGCAGGGGAAGCAGTTGCAAGTTCACGGCCATCGGATCTCGATCATGGCGAATTGTTCCCGGCGGGATTCGGCTGTCAGCATGTGACGATGATAAGCCACCACGTGGCGGATGCCCCATCAGGGATGAAACGGGTAAACTGCCGTCATAGGCTTATTGCCATTCAAAATCGAATCCGCCGGGAAAATGTCATGCGCAAATCCATACTGATCGCTTCGCTGCTCGCAGCCGCCAGCTTCAACGCCGCCGCGGCTCTCGAGGCCGTCCCGGTAAGACGCACCACCCGCCCGGCAATCAGCTTTGAGCAAGTGCTGAAGAATATCGCCATCGAGATCGCAGCCTGCAACAGGCTTCACGGCGCGATGACCAAGATCACGTCGGCAACGATGAAAGGCGATTCGCTGGAGATCAAGGGTGACATCAATGGCGGCGTCATCGACAATTATCCGATGAAGCCGGCGCCGACACCGGAACAGCTCAAGTCGCTCAAGGGGCAGCCGGTCTGCGACCCCAACTGACAATAAGGTTTCCCGGTCAGTAGGGCAGCGGCGACAAGGCCGCTGCAATCCAAAAACAGCGATTCACGGCACAGGCCGCAATGGTGGAGCCGGCGAGCCGCACTTGCGTACATGCCCCGAATAGACCACAATAAGGTATCTAATTTGGTTTGATTTTGAGGCACGCCATGGAACAGGTTCTTGCTTCCCGCTCGGTGAGCATCACCGAACTTAAACGGAGCCCCAGCGCCGTGTTTGAACAGGCCGGTTCCCAGCCGGTGGCGGTGCTCAACCATAACCGTCCTGCCGCCTACCTGCTGTCCCCCGATGTCTATGAAGCGATGCTGGAACGGCTGAACGCCGACCTGCGGCAGGCAATTAAAGAAGGTGTCGATAGCGGCCCGGCCATTCCGGCCGATCAGGTGTTCGCCGAACTGAGCGCCCGCTTCGCCGATTCCAAACCGGCCATCAAGTCACGCGGTAAGCGCACGGCCTGATGGCTTCGCTCACGTTTTCGCCGAAGTCCCGCGAAGACCTGCTCGACATCGGCGATTACATCGCCACGGACAGCCGGGCCAACGCCTGCCGCTTCGTCGGCAAGTTGATGGAGCAATGCCGGCGCATCGGGAAAGCTCCGCTTGCCTATACCGGCCGCGAAGATTTGGCCCCCGGTTTGCGCATGGCGGCGATGGGCCGCTATGTGATCTTCTTCCGGGTGCTGGGCGACGTGGTGCGGATCGAACGGGTGCTGCATGGCGCAAGGAATCTGCAAGCGATATTGGGATTCCCGTCAGAGGAATAGAAGCAATAGTGGTCGGCGTCGCATTCCATTTGCATTCCGCGCACCGGCGCACCAGCGCCGACTGCTTGCCATGCAGTTTCGACCAGGTGCGACGACCGCGATCCTGCGCCGGATGGCGCAGCCCTCAGTCGCGCAGTTCGCGTCCGGTCAGCTTGAGGAACACATCTTCCAGGTTCGCCGGCCGGTGCAGGGTGCGCAGCGCGGGCCGGGCGGCGAGGTGGGCAAGCAGCGGCGCGGCGTCCTCGACGTAGCAGAACACGGTCTCGCCGCTGACTTCGACGCGCCGCGAAAAGGCCTTTGCTTCGTGCTCCGCCCAACCCGGCGCATCCTCGCCATAGACTTCGACCACCTGGGCTTCGATGTGTTGCCGGATCAGTGCGTTCGGCGGACCTTCGGCGACCATCCTGCCGTCATCGATGATGGCCAAGCGCTGGCACAGGCGCTCCGCCTCGTCCATGAAGTGCGTCGTCAGCAGGATGGTCTTGCCCTGCGCCTGCAGGCGCTTCAGGCGTTCCCAGATGAGGTGGCGCGCCTGCGGGTCGAGTCCGGTAGTGGGCTCGTCGAGCAGCAGCAGTTCGGGGTCGTTCACCAACGCGCGGGCCAGCGTCAGGCGCCGCTTCATGCCGCCGGACAGCGTGCGGATGTTGGCTTCCTCCTTGCCGGCGAGGCCGGCGAAGTCGAGCAGGTCGGCGATTTTGGCGCGGATCGCCGCATCCTTCATGCCGAAGTAGCGGCCATAGACGATGAGGTTTTCGGCGGCGGTGAAGTCGGGGTCGAGGTTGTCGAACTGCGGCACCACGCCGATCTTCATGCGCGCTTCGCGGGCACGCGCCGGCACGGGTTCGCCCACCAGCGCTATCCGGCCCGAATCCGGCGCGGTGAGGCCGAGGCAGCAGCGCAGGGTGGTGGTCTTGCCGGCGCCGTTGGGTCCGAGCAGGCCGTAGCATTCGCCGCGCTGCAGTTCGAAATTGAGCCCGGCGACGACTTCGCGGCCGTCATAGGATTTGCGCAGGGCTGAAACAATCAGGGGACTCATGGCGGAACGGGGGCGTGGTGCTAATGCCAGGCGCGCTGGATGATGTCGCGCAGCAGGTGCAGGCGGCGGTGGAAGAAGTGGTCGGCGCCGGGCACGACGACGACCGGCAACTGCAGCGGTTCGGCCCAGGTCAGGACATTGTCGAGACGAACGGTTTCGTCGGCGGAGCCGTGGATGACAAGCGTGTCGGCGGCGACCGCCTCGGTCTCATAGCTGCGCGCACCTTCGACAAAGCCGGCGGCAGTGCCGACCAGCACCAGCCAGCGGGCGGCATCGCCGGCTGCGGCGACACGCCCGGCGAGCCGGGTGATTACGTAGGCGCCAAAGGAAAAGCCGGCCAGATAGACCGGCAGCGGGGTGCCTGAATCCGTCGACAGAGCGGCATAGCGGGTGCGCGCCCAGGCGTGCAGTGCCAGCAGATCCTCGGTCTCGGCATCGCCGTGGTCATGTTTGCCTTCGGAGCCGCCGACGCCGCGGAAATGCGGTCGCAGCGTGATGCAGCCCCGTTCGCGGAAGGCGCGGGCGAGGGTGGTCACCACCTTGTTGTCGGCGGTGCCGCCGAACAGCGGATGCGGATGCGCGATGAGGGCGATGCCCTGCGGATTCTCGTGTCCCTCGACGAAGACCTCGATTTTGCCGTCCGGCCCGTCGACCAGGATGCGTTCGTGGCGCGACACGGCTCAGACTACCTTCAGGCGTTCGACGACACGACCCTGCAGCAGGTGCTGATCGATGATCTCGTCGATGTCTTCCTGGTCCACGTAGGTGTACCAGACCGCCTCGGGGTAGATCACCAGCACCGGACCCTCCCCGCAGCGATCAAGGCAGCCGGCGGCATTGATGCGCACCTTGCCCGGCAAGGTGTCACCCAGCGCCTTTACCCTGTCCTTGGCGTATGCCCGCATGTCGCCGGCGCCGTGATTGTCGCAGCAGGGTTGGCCCGCGTCGCGCTGGTTGGTGCAGAAGAACACGTGGTGCTTGAAGTGGCTCATCGGGCTGGGTTCAGGGAGAGATGAAGTAACAGGAATCTATCAGCCACAGAGGACACAGAGGGCACAGAGAAGAAGCAGCACTCGAAACATTTCGATCACCGTGCAGGGCCGGTATCCGCACCCGCCGGTTTTCCTCTGTGATCTCTGTGCCCTCTGTGGCCAAAAGGTTTCCGAATTATAGGGGGGCCGGATATTTGGCTGCGTTCTTGACGATTTTTTCGCGTGCCGCGGTGATCGGGTCGATGCCGAGCACATCGGCCAGTTCGGTCAGGTAGATCAGCACGTCGGCGATTTCGTCGGCCACTGCGGCGCGCTTCTCCGGCGCGAGATTCTGGCTTTCCTCGGGCGTGGCCCACTGGAACTGCTCGACCAGCTCGGCGGCTTCGACGCTGAGCGCCATGACGAGGTTCTTCGGCGTGTGGAAGCGATGCCAGTCGCGCGCGGCACAAAAGTCCCGCAGCGCATCGCGCAGGGTGGTGAGGTCAGTAATCGATTGCATTGATGGGTTCCGGTCGGTAGATCATCAGCCACGGCAGGGCGAGGAAAGGCCACAGCGAACAGATCAGTCGTGTCAGGCCGTTGAAATTCAGGAACTGGCCCGGATTCCAGATCTGCAGCATGTTGTGCAGATAGGGGTTCTCCGGGGCGACGTTAACCATGACGGTGGCAAACAGGAGCGCCAGCGCGGCGGCGGCGCGCTGCAGCGGAAAGACCAGGAAGGAGGCCGCCCACCACAGCCCCAGCCCTGCTGCCAGGCCGATGCTGTTGCCGGGCGTGATCCAGGCCAGGGCCGCCGCCGGGCCCATCAGCAGGGCATGCGCCAGGGTCTTGATCAGCAGCGCGGCCAGCAGCAGGCTGCCCGTCAGCAGGCGCACATTCCGGCGCAGCAGCAGGGTGGCGATCAGCCCGGCCGCCAGCAGGCCGGCGGCGGCGATGGCGGCTTCGAGGTTCACAAAGCGCTCCGGCAGGAAAGGCTGCACCGGCGGCAGGTCGAGCATCCGGCGCAGGTTGCCGCTGCCGAACAGGAGGGTTTCCGGCGACAGCTGGGTGATCAGCCACGCCGCGATCAGCAGCACGCCCATGTCAGTGCCATAAGCCCGCACCATCATCGCCTGTC
>Ga0007797_1000013_pt1 | contig 36573 bp, 30 predicted proteins | sample CryBogmetaGMA25M_FD_60364 | JGI IMG/M metagenome (GOLD analysis project Ga0007797, IMG submission 60364) | Freshwater microbial communities from Crystal Bog, Wisconsin, USA - MA2.5M | ecosystem: Environmental > Aquatic > Freshwater > Lake | place: Crystal Bog, Wisconsin, USA | collected 2009-07-06 | reverse complement strand
GGTCAGCGGTCAGCGGTCAGGGGTCAGGGGTCAGCGGTCAGGGGTCAGCGGTCAGGAGTCAGCGTAACAGTTCGTAGTGCTTCCCGCCTGCATTACGCGCATCTGGCGGGCTAGAAGCCCGTACTACGCGCAGCCCAAATTGTCAAACTGGTCGGCGACAACCTACGCATGGGCATGGTATAATTTTTGAAACGTAGCAGACACCATACGTGTCCATTCTGAGGTGAAGCAATGCCGATGTACGAATACGGCTGTCTGTCCTGCAACAATCGCTTTGATCGCCTTCGTCGAATGAATCAGGACGATGCCGAGGTGACATGTCCGGTATGTCGCAGCGAGTCCGTACAGCGTCGTCTGTCTGTATTCGCCTCCTACACGAAGGGTGCTTCCTCTGGCGAAATAGCAGAGTCTGCCGCACCAACCAGTAGCTCCTGCGGTCGTGGCTGTCCTGGATGTGGCTGCGGAACAAGGAATTAGCCCATGAAAGTGATGATCCTCACCGCTGGTCTCGGCACTCGTCTGCGTCCGCATACCTACAGTAAGCCAAAGCCCCTGGTGAGCGTGGCGGGCAAGCCCGTACTGGCCCATATCATTGACGAACTGCTCGACATTCAGATCGACGAGTTAATCTGTGTGACTGGCTACCTGGGAGATCAGATCGAGAGCTACGTGCGTGGGCGCTACACCATGCCGTTGCGGTTTCTGGTACAGAAAGAAATGCGCGGTCAGGCTGATGCGATCTATCTGGCCAAAGATAGTGCCGATGGGCCGATGCTGGTCGTCTTCGGCGATGGTCTGGTGGGCGTTGATAAGGCCCGCCTGAACGCGCACCCCGCTGAGGGCATCATCTACTGCCAGGAAGTTGATGATCCCAGCCGATTTGGTGTCGCAGTCCTCGATGGCGACAGGATCACGCGGCTCGTGGAGAAGCCTAGCACGCCAGTGTCAAAACTAGCCGTGGTCGGGTTCTACTACGTGCCCGAGGCCCGCCGCCTGATGGACGCGATAGGCTTCATGATGGAGCATAACATCCAGACGAAGGGCGAGTACTACCTAGCAGATGCCATTCAGATCATGATCGAACGTGGCGAGGTCTTTCACACCGAAATCGTCTCCATGTGGCGTGACTGCGGTACGATTGATGCGCTGCTCGACACAAACCGCTACCTGCTCGCGCATGGACACAACCGCGATGGAGCGGTTGCGAACTCGGTGATTGTCCCGCCCGTCCACATTGGTGCGGGGGCGCGGGTAGAGAACACCGTCCTCGGCCCGCACGTGTCTCTTGGTGCGGGCGCAGTGGTGCGCAACGCCGTTATCAGCGACTCGATCATCAACACGGGCGCCCAGATCACAGGCGCAATCCTGACCGGAAGCGTGATCGGCGATTATGCCGTCGTCACTGGCACGGGCCAGGAGCTTAATATCGGTGATGCCTCTTCTATTCGTATAAGGTGAACCATGATCGCCTACAACTTCCGAGCCGGCGGCAAAGGCGCCACCGGCCAGGCCGGTGCAGGCCAGGGGAAGTCGGCATATACGCCTGCTACGGCGTACGCCCCTATACAACACGGCTATCGTATCGCTCAGGCGCGTGCCGGTGAGCGTGATTTGCTCGACTATGTCTGTGATGCCCTGGGCGGCACGTTCCCCCGTCCACTCATCACGAGCTACTACGTCTCGCTAAAGACGAACCCCTTTGTTGTTCTCACCGGACGCGAGGGTGCCGGTAAGGCCGCCCTCGCTTCTGGTTTCGCCTCGGCACTGGTAGGTGCCCAGAGCGAGCAGTTCGCCACCATCGGCTCTGGCAGTTGGGCGCAGCGCAGCGGTCAGAGTAGTTACTACCAGGACGTTCACGAGCGTTTTGGTTCGCTCCACTTCCTGGAGTTGCTTCAGGATGCGGCCTCGCCCGCGAACCTGGGCAAGCTCTATATGGTGCTGTTGCGCGGCCTCACCCTCGATGAACTGGGTCACTACTTCCGCGATCTGCTCCAGATTGACGCGGGAGGTACCCGCCACCTCGCACTACCTGGCCTAGCCCCCAATGAATGCCCAATCTTACCGTCGAATATCTTCATCACAGCGACGCTTCACGTCCCACGGGTGGTAACCGCGAACGAACGCGAGGTGTTGCGCTCGGCGGGGCAGATCGCCTTCGATGCTGCTGCCTGTCATCCTTCGACACTGCCGACGCCGCCCGTGCCCCCCGTTGGGCTCCAGCGAATTATGCTCGCCTCGGCTCGCGACAACTCTACCAACGCCCGCGAGCGTCTCGCTGCGATCCTCGGACAGCGTGAGCTGCGTCGGCTCGGTCCGTCGGCTGCGCTCTTACGCCGCCTGCCCGACAGCAGCCTGATCGTGAAACAGTTGACTGATACGATCATCGCCTATGTCTCGAACAGCTTTGACAGCGCGGGCCACGGCCTCTTCGACCCAGATGATGCCCGACGCAATGCCCAGATTGCCTTCGATGACCAAGTGACTCAGCGCGCCCTCGACCAGATTACCCCCAGGCGCGGCAAGCTCTCGCGTATCGCCCCGGTGATTGCATAACAGCGGCAACTTGCGAGTTGCCCATCCCATCCCCCGCAGGGGCGGCTCACGAGCCGCCCCTGCCCGCGCCTGCCCTTTGCCACCTCTATCCTCTGTCGTTGGTAAGCACGATGATCTGGTCAGCTTCGGTGAGGGTGATCGGACGCGACTTGGGCGGATTTAGGTAGACGCCCTGGTTCCGGTCGTCACGCTGAGCCTCGGCGCGCACCCAGTAGCCCAGAGCCACTTCGCCATGTTTGCGGGCCGCCGCCGTAAGGGTATAGAAGGTCAGAGGCGCATCGAGTCGCACATAATCGTGGGCCGGGCGCATCTGGATCTCCGAGCCGCTGGGGTCGAACAGCTCGGCGAAGATCTCCGTTAGGTGCGGGTTCTGGGCCACCTGGGCCAGCATCAGGCTGGCCAGGCGGTCGCTCACAATGAAATCGTCCACCCGCGTGACGCGGGCGAGGTCACGATTGTGGATGTCGAGCATCTCACTGACAATCGAGAAGGGGTGGCCGATGCGGTCGGCGATGTCGCGCATGTGCAGCAGAGTGACGAGAGTGCGTGCATCGGCAGCTTGGGTGTCGAGAATATCGGAGTAGCTGAGGACGATCACGTGGTCGTAGCTTCTCAGATCTAGGGCGTCGAGTACGGCACGTTCCGTAGAGTCGTCAATCTGAAGGGCGATAGTCTGATGTTTGAGCAGGGCGCAGGAGCGGGCGATATCACGGGCAGTCGTGGGTGCGTCGGAGACCACGTCAATGTGCGAGCCAGGAGCAACATAGCCCTCCAATCGCTGGATCACCAGGGGACCATGGGTATTCCAGCCGAGGATGAGTGTGCGCTCGGGGGCGTGTCGGCGTGGCCGTGTGTCAATGATGTCGTCGTCGGGGATGACCGGGGCGGGCCGCGTAGTGCAGCCGATCGCATGGGAACCCTGGGCAATCATGATCGGCTGGTCGTCGGGCGCGATTACCCGATCCATAGGCGGGCATAGGATGGCCTGTCCATCGGCGGTGAAGACGCCGATCATCACGCAGTCCTCAAAGCGCATGAGAGCCTCGCCAAAGGTGAAACCGGCAAGGCTCCGGTCGGCCCAGAAGTACATCTCGCTGCCGTTGTAGTCGAGCAACTCTAGGTAGAGTACCGAGAGCCCCGTGCTACGACTGGTCTGCACGATGATCCGCGAGATCAGGTCGGTGATCTGCACAAAGTGGGCCTCGCCGCGACCAGCCATCTGGGCCACCGGCAGGTTCTTGGGGTCGCGCAACTCAGCCACAATATGGTAGTCCTCAGGGCGGCGCTGCTCGCTGTTCGTGATCGCCAGGATGGTCTTGATCACCTGCGAGTCGGCATCGCCCTCCTCGGGGGAGATGACAACGATCACGCGTGAGGCGTGCAGATTGACGATCCCCAGATCGCGCATACTGATCGGGCTACCGGTGCGGCAGACGATGGCAGTGCCTCGCGGATGGCCCACATGGGCGCGGATAGCGTCCTCCATCTCAACCTTATCGCGGTCGGCGAGAACAACGATACAGGTACGATATTCCTCGGCGTTCGCCATAGATAACTCAGTGATAACGGTGAAGATCTGCGAGGACCAGCCGAGGATAACAATATGGTTCCGTTCGACGACAAAAGATCGGCCTTTGCGTAGCTCTTCCAGACGCCGATCGAGCCCACTGCTGATAATGCTAATCAGTGTGCTGCTCAGGACGATTCCACCGGTGGTGACGATGAGCATCAGGCCGAGAAAGGCCGGGCTGCCCTGGTCACCGCCCATCGTGCCGGGGTCAAGGGTGCGCAGCAGGCTCATCCATGCGGCCTGAGCGAAGGAGATCTGGCCCTGGTCACTCGGGCCTTCGCCCAGCAGCACAACAGTCAGGGCGACGGTGACGACCAGCAGGAGCGAGGCGGCGACGAGCCAAGCGATCAGGGCACTGGTACCCCGGGCCATGATGTTGTCAAAGCGGTAACGAAATCGGTCAATCAGGGTGATCTTGCGCATAATGCACACATTCTTATAGGCAGGGATAGAGGGGCAGCCTGCAAGCCGCCCCTACATCCCCGCACCAGACACCACCTTGTCGAGCAGCTTTGTGCTGGCATAGATGGCGTCAATGTGTGGGGTAGGGACACCGACAAGACGACCAAGCTCAGCTACGACACCGACGAGGGCGTCTACCTCAGTAGAGCGACCGGCCTCCACGTCCTGGAGCATTGAGGTCTTATGGGCACCGATATCCTCAGCCATCTTGAGTCGGCGCTCGATGCTCAGCGGGAAGTGGATGCCTAAAACCCCGGCCACCTGCTCAGCTTCCGTCATCATAGCGGTGAGCAGGGCACGAGTGCCGGGATCGGCGAGAATCACGTCCATGGTTGCACGGGTGAGGGCGCTGATCGGGTTGACCGAGAGATTGCCCCACAGCTTGATCCAGATTTCGCTGCGGATGTCGGGGCGGGCGGGTGCCTTGAGACCGGCCTCGGTAAAAAGCTGAGAGAGGGCCAGGACGCGCTCGCTGCGGCTGCCGTCAGGTTCGCCAAGAGTGAAGCGATTGCCCTCGATATGGCGGATGACGCCGGGGCGGACGATAGCGGCAGCCGGGTAGATCACGCAGCCCAGCACGCGTGCAATCTCGACATGGGCAGCGATCTGGCCGCCGGGATCAACCGCCTCAATCCGGCGGCCCTCGTACATACCGCCGTGACGGTAGAAATACCACCAAGGGATGCCGTTCTGCGCGTAGACAACGGTTGTATTGGAGTCGTAGAGGGCGCGCATGGGCGAGGCGAGAGCGGGCAGAGCCTGGGTTTTCACGGCGACGATCACCACGTCATGAGGGCCAGCCGCCGCCATATCGGCGGTTGCGTGGGCGGGACGGGCCAGATCGCGGCTTCCATTGGCGTACTCTACGGCCAGACCGTCACGCAGGATGGCATCCAGGTGCGCGCCACGGGCGATCAGCGTGACCTCGGCACCGGCCAAGATGAGCCGCGCCCCCAGGTAGCCACCAATGGCCCCGGCACCAACTATTGCGATTTTCATTATTTTTACCATTGCAGATTGGCACGCCAATCTGCAATTTGCAATCTACAATTTCCGCAGCGATACCATCTCTAGCGTGTGGCGGGGACCTTTCTCCAGAATGAGGTCGGCCCGCTCGCGGGTGGGTTCGATATTCTGCCTGAGATTGACTCCGTTGATCTCGCGCCAGATCCGCTGGGCGACAGAGATGGCATTATCGGTACTTAACCCGCTGTAGCGCCGGAAATAGGAGTTTGGGTCGCGGAAGGCCGTCTCGCGCAGCCGCAGGAAGCGCTCAACGTACCACTGCTGGAGCAAGGTCTCGTCGGCGTCCACGTAGATCGAGAAGTCGAAGAAGTCTGAGACGAAGACCTGTGGGCGACGGCTGGGCTGGCCACCGCGCTGAAGTACATTCAGTCCCTCGACAATTAAGATATCTGGTCGATCCACAATCTGCACCTGATCATCTATGATGTCGTACACCAGATGCGAGTAGATCGGCGCGGCGAGGCGGGGGTGACCAGACTTCACATCGGCCATGAACTGGATGAGTTCGCGGCGATCATAGCTCTCGGGGAATCCCTTGCGATGCATGATCCTGCGCTCTAGGAGTACCCGGTTCGGGTAGAGAAAACCGTCGGTCGTGACAAGGTCTACGCTGCGGGCGACGGAGCGACTGGCCAGCAAAGCCTGGATGATGCGGGCGGTGCTGCTCTTGCCCACGGCCACACTACCAGCGATACCAATAACATAGGGCACCTTTTCGGCTGGGCTGCCGAGGAAGACGCTTGTTTCTCGGTAGAGCTGCTGGGCGGACTCATAGTAGAGCTGGATGAGCCGTGCCAGTGGCAGATAAATGTCGGCAACATCCTCTAGCGAAACGCTATCGTTGAGGCTGACCATGGTCTGAAGCTGGGCCTCGCTGAGAGGCAGACGCGACCCGTTCCGCAGCCTGGCCCACTCAGCGCGTGAGAAGGAGGTATAAGGAGCGAGGCGACGCTCGTCGGTAAGCGGTGCGTGCATAACGGTTCCTTTTGATGTGTGCGGGCGGATTCGCCGCCTGTACACATCAAAATAGCAATGGTTCGCGGGCATGAGTGCCCAAGCTTTCCTACACGGTAATTCCGAGAGTTTTGGCCATGCTGATGCGCTGGAGCTTGCCGGTGGCCCCACGCGGCAGTGCGTCGAGAATGTGGATCTGGCGCGGAACCTTGAAGTCGGCCAGAAAGCGGGCGCAGTGTTCGCGCAACTCCTGCTCGCTGGCGGCGGCATTCAGCACTACCGCCGCATGCACATCCTCACCGAGAGTCTTGTGGGGAACGGCGAAGGCCAGAGCCTCGGCGACGGCGGGGTGGCGCAGGAGAAGATCATCAATCTCCAGAGGCGAGATCTTCTCACCGCCCCGGTTAATCAGCTCCTTGAGCCGCCCCGTCAGAGTCAGGTAGCCCTCCGCATCCACGTAGCCCTGGTCGCCCGTGCGGAACCAGCCGGCGCTGAAGGCGGATGCGTTCGCCTCAGGATTATTCTCATAGCCGTCCACGACATTGCCACCGCGCACCACAACCTCGCCACGTTCCCCCTGGGCCAGGATCGTACCCGCGTCGTCCATAATTCCCACATCCACACCAACCCCGACACCAACAGAGCCAGACTTATGCGGGGCGGGTGGCAGCGGGTTGGACGTCATCTGGTGGCTGGCCTCGGTCATGCCGTAGCTCTCCAGCACCGGGGCGGCGAAGGTGGACTCCAGGCGCTCCATCACCACCGGGGGTAAGGGCGCGCTGCTGGATCTGATGAAGCGGAAGGGGTTGTTGCGGATCACATCCTGGTTGCGCTCAGCGCGAGCCAGAAGCATCTGGTGCATGGTAGGGACGGCTGAGTACCAAGTGGGCCGATACTGCTCGACCCATCCCCAGAAGCGCAGCGCATCGAAGCCAGGTGGGCAGATCAAGGTGCCGCCAGAGGCCAAGGTGCTGAGCATGGAGGCGACGATGCCGTGGATGTGGAAGAGCGGCATCACGCAGAGGGCGCGGTCCGTGGGGCCGAGTTGGTAGGTCTCGATAATGTTGGCAGCAGACGTGGCCAGGTTACGCTGGCGGATGGGCACGCGCTTAGGACGGCTGGTGGTGCCGCTGGTATGCAGGATCATGGCCACATCGTCGGGGGCGGCGAAGGAGGGCTGAGAGCTGAGGGCTGAGGGCTGAACATCTATGGCGAAGGCCAGGGGAACGGCGAAGGAGGGTTGAGGGCTGAGGGCTGAGGGCTGAACGTCTACGGCAAACGCCAGGGTGCCGTTGGGCTGGGCCTGAGCCTCGATCACCTGCATACCGGGACGTGTAGCGGCGCGGGCCTCGGCCTGGGTGCCGGGGAGAACGAGCAGCGCCGTGGCGCGGGTATCCTCAAAGGAGAAAGCAAACTCGTCGGCGCGATATTTGGGGTTGAGGGGAGCAGCGGTAGCAATGGTGGTGACGGCCAGGAAAGCGATGACCATCTCCGGGCCGTTGCCCATCGCGATGGCCACACGATCACCGCGACCGATACCAGCGGCATGAAGCTGGGATGCCAACTGAACTACGTTATGCCGCAGCATGGCGTAACTCAGGTCAGGCCGATCTGGGGCCACTAGAGCCGGGTGGCTGTCGTCGCCGCGACCGAGCAGATCGAGCAGGGTAGAGCGTAGAGGCTCGCGAGCCATAGACCCTCCTCTAGCAGATGGGACGAGCGCGGGTATTATGCCATATTATCAGCGTGAGTCGTGAAGGGTTGACTCCATCGCCCCGCGCTGTTACGCTACGGTCGGCAGTTCGCCACCTACACAATCTGCAATCTTATGATCACTCGCACCCTGCTCACTCTGCTCGCCCTCGTCGCTATCGTCGGCGGCTGTATCCCGGCTGTCGCCTCTGTCGGTGCCGCCCCAGTAATCAGCGCCGCTACCGCCACGCCGCAGCCCAGTCCTACACCCACGCCAGCACTGCCGCCCGAGGTTGCCGTCCAGGCTCCCGCGCTCTTGCCCACAGCGGTGGGCGATCTTTCCAACGCCGCCGCGTGGGATCGCTACACAATTATCGCCGCCCTCAACCCGATCGATCTCAGCGTGCGCGGCACGGTTAGCCTTGATATGATCAATCGCTACGGCATCAATCTGGACCGGCTCTATTTCCATCTCTACCCGAACCACCCCGACTTCGGCGGGCGGCTCGATGTCACTAGCGCCAGCGTAAACGGTGTGCCGGTGGCATCGGGCACCCGATACAACGACACCCTGCTGCGCCTTGAGCTACGCACGCCGCTGCGTCCCGGTCAGTCCGCCCATGTGGTGCTGGGATTCAGCGCCAGAACTCCCAAGAATGCCAGCGGCAAGACCTTCGGAGCCTCCAATTTCGAGGCCGGGGTCTGGTCAATGGCCAACTTCTACCCTATCCTGGCCCGCCACCTCGCCGACGGCGGCTGGGACACCCGGCAGATTGAATCACGCGGCGACTTTACGGTTTCTAGCGTGGCCCTCTACGATGTGACGATTGACGTGCCGAACGGCTGGACTCTGGTGAGTACGGGAGTGTCAATCAGTGATGGGCCGGTGAACCCGCAGGTTCATCGCCAGCGCTTCGTCAGCGGACCGCAGCGTGAGTTCTACCTGGGCGCACTTCAGGGACTCGCGCATGCCGAGGCTCTGGTAGACGGCACCCGCGTAGTTTCCTACTTCCAGCCCGGCAGCGCCGACGCCGGAAAGCTCGGCCTGGAGGTGGCGAAACGCTCTCTGCGCGCCTTTAACGCACGTTACGGCACCTACCCCCTCACCGAACTTGAGGTAGTGCAGTCAGCCCTCACCCAGTTCTTTGGCATGGAATACCCCGGTGTCGTGCTGATCGAGCAGAAACTCTATGCGAGTCCCGCAGGCGATCTGGAGCCGATCATCGCCCACGAGATCGCCCACCAGTGGTGGTACAGCCAGGTCGGCAACGATGCGCAGGGCGAGGCGTGGCTCGACGAAGGTTTGGCCAGCTACTCGCAGGCGATTTACTACGAAGCCAGCAACGATCCGCAGAGCGTTGAGAGCGAGCTTCAGTTCTTCCGTGACACCTTCAGCTTTGCCCGCAGCGTCGGTCGCGATGCGCCCCTGAAGAGCGCATCGGCAGATCTGGGCGGCGGTCGCTACTACCCGGTGATCTACGCCAAGGCCCCGCTCTTTTTCCACGCCCTGCGTGGCCAGCTTGGCGAGGCGGGATTCGACCGCTTTATCCACGCCTACTATACCGCCTTTCGCTACCAGGACGTTACTGGCTCCGATCTGCTGCGGATCGCCCAGCAGAGCTGTAGCTGCAACTTGGCGAAGATCTATAAGGACTGGGTACTTACGTCGGCGAAGGTGGAGGTACCGTAGATTTTAGGTTTCAGGTTTCAGGTTTCAGGTTTTAGGTTTTAGGTTTTAGGTTTTAGACAAGATTCGCAGATACTTTACAGTTCAGGCCAGAATGTGGCATCCTGATGCACTTGACCTGAAACCTGGAACCTCACACCTGAAACCTTATCTAAAGATCCGCCTCCCCTATCGGCTATCGGCTATCGGCTATCGGCTATCGGCTATTTTCACGTTAATGAAGTGTAAAGATCCTCGTAGCGCGTGATGACGGCGGGAATATCGTAACGGACGAGGGCGAAGGTGCGGGCCGCCGCACCAAGCCGCCGGGCCTCGGCGGGGTGTTCAAGCAAATCGCGCATGCGGGCGGCGAAGGCCCGTGGCGTGGCAGCCAAAGCTCCGTTCACCCCGTCGGTAATGATGTCGGGCGTGCCACCGGTGGGCATAGCGAGGATAGGCGTCCCCAGGCTCGCGGCCTCCAGCAGCACCCGGCTCAGCGGCTCGCCCCAGGCCGAGGGAAAGAGCAGCAGATCGCAGCGGGCCATCAGCCGCAGCACCTCACTGTGATCCGCCCAGGCCAGGAAGCGCACATTTACCCCTAGCTCGGCCAGTTGCCGCTCTAGCGGATCGCGCAGCGCCCCATCTCCCGCCACGACCAGCGTAAAAGGCGATACCTCCAGGTTGCGCAGCTCGCGGAAGATCGCCGGCAGCAGCCCAGCCCCCTTATTTGGCTCCAGCTTCCCGGCGAACAGGAGCAGCGGCCCGTCCACCTGAGTCTGCGCGGGCGTGGCCACAATCCGCTCGGTCGTGGCGATGTCCACCATATGCGGCAGGACGTGCAGGCGCTCGGGGGCGACGATCCCGGCCAGACGGCCAGCAATATAGGTGCTACAAGCGATCACCGCGTCGGCATGGGACAGGAAGGCGGCGCGGCGGCGCAGGTGGGCCAGCATATAGGGGATGGCCGCTATAGCCAGGGAACCGCGCAGTGGCCCCAGGCGCGCAGGCAAATCCGTAGCCAGACTCGCCCAACTCGCCTGCGGATGCGGCGTGTGGTCGCCGTGCAGCCCGGTAGCGAAGTAGTCCCACGGCCAGTGATCGCGCACAGTGACAACGACCGGCATGCCGATACGATGGCCGGCGATCACCGCCGCCGGGGCGGTCTGCACATGCTGGGCGTGGATCACGGCAGGGCCACCAGCCGCCGTCGCCACAATTGCATCGGCCAGGGGATGCCAGAGCCGTTCGTGGCGAAAGTAATTCTGGATGATCGGCAGCCTCGGTGCCCGATAGCCCACATACAGCGTCGGCACGCCCAGCGCGTCGTGGGCACGGACGCCGGGCCGATCATGAGACGGCACGACCGCCGTCACCCAATGGCCGCGCTCGATCAGGGCCAGAGCCAGAGCGTGACTGCTCCAGGCCGCACCGCCCTTGCCCGTGGGCGGGAAGACATCGCTGGGAATGATGATCTGCATTGGCGTATTGTACATGGATTGTGGATTGTGGATTGTGGATTGTGGATTGTAGATTGTGGATTGCAGCAGCCCCATAATCTACAATCTACAATCTACAATCTGCAGTCCGCAATCGTTACGGCAGCTCTGGCGTCACATTCTCGCCGCGCTGCCAGGCCCGCAGGTAGCGGTAGGGCGAGATCTGGCCTCGGCGTACTTTCCAGTCATCTGGCGTGGTGGGGCGCGAGATACCGAAGTGCAGATGGGCGGGTGTGCTGCGGGCGTTGCCGGTCTTGCCGGTGAGCCCGAGGGTTTGCCCGACCGTTACCCGCACCCCTGGCGCAATGCCATCAGCTATCGCCGAGAGATGCGAGCCGTAGTAGCGTACCCCGTCGTCGCCGATCATCGCCAGCGAGATACCCCCGCGCACCGCTGGGTCGTCCTTGGTCGGGTTCCACACATCCTCACGGCTCACGTAGTCAATCACACCATCGGTGACGGCCACAAACTGGCTGCCCACCGGGCAGAAGATGTCGCTGGCCGGGTAGTCGTGGTGGCTGGAGCCATAGTTGACCTTTGCGCCCTGCACCGGGAATCTGTAGGTGAGCGCTGTTGCGGGCGGCGCGGACGGCGCGGGCGCGGCGGTGGACGGCGGCTCAGATGCAGCGGTGGATACCTCCGTCGGACTCGGCACGGGCGTCACCGTCGCGGCTGCGATGACCCGCTTGGTTGGCGTCGCCGTGGGTGGGCGCGGCGTCGCCGTGGGCGGAATCGGCGTTGCTGTGGGCGGAATCGGCGTCGCTGTGGGCGGAACCGGCGTTGCTGTGGGTGGAACCGGCGTCGTTGTGGGCGGAACCGGCGTTGCTGTGGGTGGAACCGGCGTTGCTGTGGGTGGAATCGGCGTTGCCGTGGGCGGAACCGGCGTTGCTGTGGGTGGAACCGGCGTCGCCGTCGGTACGGATGCCTGTCTCGCCGCACAGGCCACGAGGATCAGCAGCAGCAAGGTGAGCAGACTTATTCGACGAAGCAATCTATACATCATCATACCTTGCACGTATAATAGGGATACGTCATGACACGGTGAGACAAAGGATTAATTATATGCAAGAGTTCTTCGAGTTCGGGATTGGAACACGTGTCCTGTATAAGCTCGGCCTCGCCAGCGAGCTTGGCCCAGTGATTGACGAACTAGGTTCCCAGCGGATCTTCATTGTAGCCGACAAAGGTGTGGTGGCTGCCGGACTGCTCGCCCCAGTGGTCGAGGGCCTACGGAACAGTGCCGAGGTTGTCGGTATCTTCGACTCAGTGCCCGCCAACTCGTCGGTAGCCAAGGTGATGGAAGGTGCGGAGGCCGCCATCGCTGCCCAGGCCGACCTGATCATTGCTATAGGCGGCGGTAGCCCACTCGATACCGCCAAGGGCATCCGCATTGTCCTCACCAACGGCGGTCACCTGCTCGATTATCAGGGCTATAACGTGATTCCCGCGCCGCTCACGCCGATGATTGCCATCCCGACCACCAGCGGCACCGGCAGCGAAGTTACGCCCTTCGCCGTTATTCTCGACGATGACCAGGATCTGAAGCTGAGCTTTGCCAGCCGCTACCTCGTGCCCGACGTGGCGATCCTCGATCCGCTGCTCACCCGCTCGCTGCCGCCTGGTCTGACTGCCGCGACCGGCATGGACGCGCTCTCGCACGCGATTGAGACCTTTGTCTCTACCGAGAATAGCCCCTTCAGCGACGGTCTGGCCCTAACTGCTATTGACATGATCGCTAATAACCTGCGCGATGCGGTGCAAAGTGGGAACGATATTGACGCCCGTGGTCAGATGCTGATCGCTGCCTGTATGGCTGGTATGGCCTGCGCAAACAGCTACTTCGGTGTGATCCACGCCCTCTCCCACGCTCTCGGCGGTAAGTTCCATGTTCACCACGGCACCGCAAACTCGATCTTCATGCCCGTCGGGATGCGCTTTAACAGCGCGGTGGTGCCGCACCGCTACGTGCGGATCGCCCGTGCGATGGGGGTGAACGTCGGCGGGCGTAGCGACAGCGAGGTGATCGCCGACGGCATCAGCGCGGTGGCCACTCTCGCGGTTGACTGCGGGATTCCCACTCGGCTACGTGATGTGGGCGTACCCGAGGAAGCTCTGCCTGAGCTGGCTGAGATCGCTCTGGTAGACGGCGCGATCTTCCACAATCCGCGCATCGCCACCGAGGCGGAGTTGCTGGAGATGCTCAAAGAGACGTGGTAGGAAATCTACATTTCACCCGCATACACTCATGGCCAGCAGTAGCAGCGCCTGCATGCCTCGACCCAGGTTCTCGGGCAGGATGAACTCATCGGGACGATGGGCGTTTCCGCCGTCGGTGATGCCGACGCAGATGGCGGGAATGCCTTGGCTGAGCGGAATGTTGGCATCGGTGCTGCTCTGCTGAAAGCTGATCGTGGCCCCGGCGAACTGGTAGGCGCTCACGGCGGCCTGTACCAGTGGGTGTTCGCGTGGGATCGAGCCTGATGGCCGGTTACCCACGGTGGTGACGCGGATCTGTACATCGGCGTGGTCGGCGGCGGTACGTACGAGGCGATCCACCTGGGCGACCAGTTCATCAAGGGCCGCCGCGCTGACCGAGCGCATGTCAAGGAGCAGGCTGGCGTGCTGGGCGATGGTGTTGACCGAGGTGCCGCCCTCAATCACGCCGATGTTGTAGGTGGTACGCGGGATGCGCGGCACGCTTAGCTCGGAGATGCGGGCGGCCAGACGCACCAGAGCATGAATGGCGCTCGGGTTGCCGTAGTTGCCCCAAGAATGGCCGCCGGGGGCGCTGGCTTCAATCCGGTAGCGGCGCACGCCGATGGCCTGGTGGTGCAGAGTGCCAAAGTCGCAGCCCTCCAGCACGATCACAGCACTGATCTTCTCACGCAGCCGGTCTATCACCGCTCGGATGCCGCAGAGGTCGCCCAGACCCTCCTCGCCCACGTTGGCCACAAACCAGATGTCGCCCTGGTTGGGCAGGCTGCGCTTCTGGAAGGCAGCGGCCAGGTGCAACAAGCTGGCCACGCCGGTGCTGTTATCGCCTAGGCCGGGGCCATAGACCCGCTCGCCCTCACGGCGAATGCGCAGATCGGTCTCAATGGGAAAGACCGTATCGAGGTGCGCGGAAACAAGGAGGCCAGGTTGTCCAGCGCGACCGAGCCGACGACCGTACACATTCCCGATTGCGTCATGCTCAACATCCCGCAGGCCCAGGCTGCGCATGCGCTCACAGACCAGCGCGCCTCGGCGGCGCTCATCGAAGGTGGGGGCGGGCACCTGCTGTATCGCGATGGCCGTCTCTAGGATGGGCTGGGGGTCGGCCAGATCAGCGATGGCCCGCTGCACCGCCGCGTTTGTGCGCCAGCGCTGAATATCCACGACAGACTCCTGTTCCTCTATCCTGCGCAATGGCTGGCTGTCCGCGATATGCCACTGCCAGCAGCCAGCCTCGTACTCGGCATACATTCACAAACATCTGATTATGTCCGAACATCCCCCCTATGTCAATTTGCGACCACATGTGACTCGTGGCATACTGACGCCGCACATGCCGCGCAGCCCTCACCCCCTAGCCCCCTCTCCCAGAACGGAAGAGGGGGAACCGGAAGCGCCCTGCTCCAGAATCGCCCCTCTCCCCGTGTGGGAGAGGGGCAGGGGGTGAGGGGCAAGGTCGGCAGAGGTATTTCTCTACACTAAGGAGCACGCTATGTCGCTGCTGCCGACCACCTCAATCGCTGAGATCGCGAAGCACGACGGTCAGACGGTGTCGCTGTCGGGCTGGATTTATCATAAGACCGAGAAGGGCAAGCTGATTTTCCTGATGCTGCGCGATGGCAGCGCGACCATCCAGTGCGTGGTGTTTAAGAAGAATGTGGCCGAGGAGGTTTTTGCGCGTGCCCAGCAACTGACCCAAGAATCGTCGTGCCGGATCACCGGCGCGGTGCGGGCCGATGCGCGAGCACCCAGCGGCTACGAACTGGATGTGCAGGACGTGGAGATTATCGGCATAGCCCACGACTACCCGATCTCGCCGAAGGAACACGGCGTCGAATTCCTGATGGAACACCGGCACCTGTGGGTGCGCTCGGCCAAGCAGCACGCCCTGCTGCGCATCCGCGCCGAGGTGATCGCGACGGCCCAAGAGTGGCTGAACGCCCAGGGTTTCATCCGCTACGACTCGCCCATCCTAACGATGACGGCGGCGGAGGGCAGCAGTAACCTCTTTGGCACTGACTACTTCGACCTGGGGCGGGCGTACCTGGCGCAGACCGGCCAGCTCTACGTGGAGTCGGGCATGATGAGCTTCGGCAAGGTCTATTGTTTCGGGCCGACCTTCCGCGCTGAGAAGAGCAAGACTCGCCGACACCTGACCGAGTTCTGGATGATCGAGCCAGAGGTGGCCTTCGCCGACCACGCCGAGAACATGGTGCTGCAAGAGAACTTTGTCAGCGCGCTGGTGCAACGGGTGCTGGAGCGGCGCGGCGCGGATCTGAAGACTCTGGAGCGCGATACAACGCCGCTGGAGCGGGTGCTGGCCCCCTTCCCGCGCATCTCGTATGACGACGGGGTGGCGCTGGTGAACGCGAAGTACGCCGAGGTGGAGGGGTGTACGCCGATGGTGTGGGGTGAGGATTTTGGTGCGCCGCACGAGACACTGATCACCCAGCAATTTGATCGGCCCGTCTTCGTGGAGCGCTACCCCAGTGCGATCAAGGCATTCTACATGCAGCCAGATCCGCAGCGCCCGGAGGTGGCTCTCTGTGCCGACCTGCTAGCCTCCGAGGGCTACGGCGAGATCATCGGCGGCTCGCAGCGCATCCACGACGCAGATCTGCTGGAGGCGCGCATCCGTGAACACGGGCTGAACGTGGACGATTACCGCTGGTACATTGACCTACGCCGCTACGGGACAGTGCCGCACAGCGGGTTTGGCATGGGTATCGAGCGGGTGGTAGCCTGGATCTCGGGCACCCGCCATATCCGCGAGACGATACCCTTCCCTAGGCAGTTGTACCGAATTTACCCGTGACCCTCCTCACCCTCAGACTCTCTCCCACCAAGGTTTAAGGGAAATACTTTACGAATAACGAGATCTACAGCCGCTCAGCCCTCACCCCCCAGCCCCCTCTCCCAGAACGGGAGAGGGGGAGCAGATCGCTCTCTGATACAGAAATCTCCCCTCTCCCCCGGTGGGAGAGGGGCAGGGGGAGAGGGGGTACGATTGGTGCTAAGACCGCTTGTTCGTAAAATATTAAATTTAACCCCTACTTCTTACACACAAAAAACCGCCCGCCCCCGTCGGCTCGATAGTCGTAGCTGTTCGTACCGGCACGCAGTACCACCTGGTAGCCATAGGTAATGACCTGGAGGTATGCTGTACCGGGCTGCGGGCATCCTAGCGAGCCGTCCGGCCACTCGGCAGCCTGACTCGTCTGCACACTGATCGCCGCCGCATCTACACCGCTCAGTTTAGCGGCATCAGCGAGGATCTTGTTCATCAGATCCGCCGGAACCTCGCTCGCCGCCGCAGGCGTAGCCACAGAGGTACGCTCAGTGGCCGGGGTTGGGCGATCCGGTAGCGCGGTCGCGGTGGTACGTGGCACACGACTCTCCTCGGGGATCGTGGTAACCGTAGGCGCGGCCAGCGTCTGCGGTGCGCTCGGCGCGGCGGATTGAGGGGCAGCACCGCATGCCGTAACGAGGGCCAGCAGCGCCAGCGAGATCATAGACATACGTCGCATGGCAGTATCCTTATGGTGTCGAAGCGAAACAGACATCCTAGCAGTTTGTCGGAGAGAACCGTGAATAGCGCATCACAAAGCCAAATCGGCTTTTTTGGAATATGGCTCTGTGACGCCCTAAACCCCACTCTCTCCGACAGGCTGCTAGAGACGCCCATTCCGCGCCAGCGGTTCCCGAAAAGCATGTGCTATACTGAAGAACAGCCGACAGCCGATAGCTGATAGCCGATAGTTGGGCACCAGCGGCTATTTTCATCGGGTGTTGTATGCAAACCGCATGGTTGTCTGAGGGAAAGAACGTGCGTTGCCCTCTACGCAGGGAGATTCGGTGTGAGTAAGATAACTATTTCCATCGTGCTGCCAGTACGCAACCGGGCTGGCTCCATCGCGTCTGAGGTTGCTGAGTGCATGGCCATAGCCACGCAACAGTGCGACGACTACGAAATCATTCTGGTTGACGACGGTAGCAACGATGGTACCCGCGAGCAGGTGGATCACCTGGCGGCGGCATACGCCCCGGTGATGGTGCTGCATCAGCCCGTGCCCCGAGGCTATGCCGCCGCCCTGCGCATGGCATGGCAGGTCGCTCGTGGTGACTACATACTGGCCGCGAGCCTCGCCGGGCCGACGGGTCTCGCCGAGTTGCCGCGCCTCCTAGCCGCCCGGGGCGAGAGTGCCGTCGTCGTTGGCTACCGGACACCTGCGCCGCGATCCCCAATCACCGCAGCCTACGCGGCTGCCGTGCGCGCCGCCCTCGGATCGAATATGCGTGACCCGGCTCTGCGCCTGGCCCTCTTTCGCTCCGACCTCGCGGGCCTCCTGCCCGACATGGTGCCCGACGGCCTGGCTCACCCCGAGATCTATGCGCGGGCCAGCCGCGCCGGGATGCCAGTGACTCAGGTGGCGGTGGCGGGCCGGCGCGGGCGCGACAGCTTCACCAGCACAGCCATGATCGAGCTTGTCAACTACAGCCCACCGAGCGCCGGGAGCCGCCAGAGCGCACTGATGGGTGCCATGACCCTGGCGGTAGTCGGCGGGTTCTGGCTGCTGCGCCGCAGCCGCAGACCCTAGCGGAATGCACCTAGATACGCAATACTATCGTCATATGGCTATATAGACACGAGCGCAGTCTACTGCGCTCCCTACGAGAAGGAGATATCCCGTGAGCCAGCCCGAAGACAAGGACAGCACGAATCAGCCCCATAGCGATATTGCCGGAGAGCTACGCGAACTTGGACAGCAGATCGAGCAAGCTGTCCGCAGCGCCCTGGAGACAGAGCGAGCCCAGCAACTCCAGCGCGACATCGCGGCGGGGATGAAGGAGATCGGCACCCAGATGCAGTCGGCCCTCAGGAGCATCCAAGAGGACGAGCGGATCAAGAGTCTCGCCGAGCGTGGTCAGCAGGCTATCAGCCAGGCTCAGCAGAGTCAGAGCGCCAAGGACTTCCAGGAGGCGTTCACTCGCGGTATCTCGCAACTCAACGACCAGATGGCCGCCTTTGTCACCCGCCTCCAGCACCCCAGCGATGACTCGCCGACAACGGGCGAGACCACGCCCCTGGACAAAGATAAGCAATAGGCAGGGCTATCGCCCTAAAAAACAGAGACAGTCGGGTGAAATGACCAGCTTTGCTGGTCATTTCACCCGACTGTCTCTGTTTCAGAAGCCTCCTGCCTCCTGCTAATGCGCCCGCTCGATCCGGGCACCCAGGGCGCTCAGCCGCTCGTCAATCCGCTCGTAGCCGCGATCAATCTGGCCGATGTTGTAGATCACGCTTTTGCCCTTGGCGCAGAGCGCCGCCGTGAGCAGGGCCATACCGGCGCGGATGTCGGGGCTCGGCATACCATCAGGCTCACCGTAGAGCTGCGCGGGGCCAACTACCACCGCCCGGTGCGGGTCGCAAAGCACGATCCGTGCGCCCATGCCGATCAGCCGGTCAGCGAAGAAGAGTCGGCTCTCAAACATCTTCTCGTGGATAAGCACCGTGCCTCGGGCCTGCGTCGCCACCACCATGGCCGTGCTGATCAGATCAGGGTTAAATCCGGGCCAGGGTGCCGAGTCGATCTTCGGGATGGCCCCGTGGATATCGTGATTCACCACCAGATCCTGGTCGCCGGGTACCACAATATCATCGCCATCATCGAACCATGTGACACCAAGTCGCCCAAAGGCGATCCGGCTCATACGGTGATCGCGGGGCCGGGCACCCACCAGCCGCAGCGTACTGCCGGTGACGGCGGCCAGGCCGATCAGCGAGCCAACCTCCATAAAGTCAGGGCCAACCGTGAAGTCGGTGCCACTGAGACGAGAAACCCCGTCAATTTCTAGCAGGTTTGTGCCGATCCCGCTGATCCGTGCGCCCATTTGATGGAGGCAGCGACAGAGATCCTGCACATGCGGCTCCGAAGCGGCGTTACCGATGGTGGTATGTCCCGTTGCCAATACCGCTGCCAGCACCGCCTGTTCGGTGCCCGTCACACTCATCTCATCAAGAAAAATATCCGCGCCGCGCAGCCCATCAGTGCTAAAGATGTAGCTGGTGGGCGTAACCTCAATCGCGGCACCGAGGGCGTTCAGGGCCAGAAAGTGCGTATCGAGGCGACGACGGCCTATCGAGTCGCCACCGGGACGTGGCAGCGTGACGTAGCCTCGGCGAGCCAGCAGTGGCCCGGCGAGCAGGGGCGAGGTGCGGATGCGCCGGGCCAGGGCAATGTCGGGGTCGGTGGTGGGGATCGCGGCGGCGCGCAGAGAGAAGGCGTTCGGACCAAGCCGCTCGACTCTCACACCCAACTGCTCCAAGAGCGACAGCTTAATCCGCACGTCGCCAATGTCGGGCACATTGCGCAGCACAAGGCGTTCATCGGTGAGCAGAACGACAGCGAGCAGGGGCAGGGCCGCATTCTTATTGCCCGACGGCGAGATCGCACCGCTCAGACGGTGGCCGCCCTCGATCACAAAACGATCCATAAAATTTATCGCTCCTCTGTCCCACCTTTACCGCCGGACAGGAAGCGGCGAACGCGATGGATGAACCGACTGGATAGGAAGCGGCGAATAAGACGGATGATCCGACCCCATACGCTGCCCTCGACAGTTCCGCGCTCCAACGCCGACTCGACTAGGGCGGTGGCCCGCTGGCGACCAATGCTCAGCGCCTCATTGGTGATTTCCTTCAGGCGAGAACCCGAGATGAGCTCGCCGTGGGCGAACCAGCGCCATGCGATCATGCCCGCTGAGTAGGTGCCCGCGTAGGCAATAGACACCTTAGGTACAATCCCCCAGATCGGGATGAGGCCAACCAGAGTGCGGGCAAGCTGCCGCCAGACGAAGGCTCCACCGAGGACGGGTAGCACCTCGCGGATACGGGCCTGAAACTCGGGCGGCGCACCGTGGGCCAGGGCCAGCTTATAGACAAGCATAGCCTGGTTTTTGGTCAGCACCAGGATGTCAGCGGCGGCGAAGGGAATGCTGAAGATCGGGATCTGCTCGGGTAGGGCCGATGCCAGGGCGTACGAGGCGTTAGTAAACGACGTAGCGTTGATCAACTGGTGCGCGTAGGTGGCCCGCAGGCCGGGCAGACGCCGGGCGGCGGACATGTGCAGATCGTCGGGAAGCCGATCAAAGATCGCTTCGGCCAGTATATCCGACGCGTGGGGCGCACTAGGGTCAGGCAGGGCCACCACGTGCGCGTAGGTAAAAGTACGGCGGGTATCGCCAGCAGGTATCGGCGGCGTATTCGTGTACCCAAGGACAATCACCGTCGGCATGGCCAAGGCGGCCAGATCGCGCAGGGCAGCGGCCACCCGCACGGAGACAGGTTCACGTCCATCAAGCACTATCAGCAACAGATCCGCGTGGCGCAACGATTCGCCGAGATCGTCGGCAAGGCCACCGCGACGCACATCACTGAGGGTCGCGATCAGCAGCGGATTGAAGCCAACCGGGCCGTAGCGCTGACTATCGCCCGTATTCAGCAAGCCAACAGCCATAGACAGGGCCGGTTGCTCGCCCAGGCATGCGATAGTGACGGGGCGCTCGCTCTCATCACGGATCGCCGTGACATCAATCTCGCTCAGCGTGCTAAAGGCCGTGCCCAGGTCGTTCCAGCTCGGCACAACTAACTCCTTATGAAGAGATCATTCGCTCTGGATTATAGCATGGCCACTGAGGGCCACAATGTGACCGGGAGAGAAAGTGAAAGAGCCACCATCATCGTATCCTCGCCTGGACTACGCCCGAATGACCGTGATGATCCGCCCGCTCGCCGTGACCGCTCCCTCTGTCCGGGTGCGCTCCGCGATGGGCAGCTGACCACGACGCTGGTCGAAGATGATCAGCCATCCTGTGGGTAGATCGAGCCGAGCAAGGTAGCCCTCTAGCTGCGGCAACCCATCCGTGATCGGGTCTGGCCGACGGTCACGCCAGACTTTCACCTCCATCCCAAAAACATCCGCGCCGTGGCGTAAGCAGAGATCCATCCGGTCGCGGCCAATGGCGTACTCCCGGTCAATCGTTCCCCCGCCGTTCGCGACTCGGTGCAGGAAGGCCATCAGTACCAGATGCGGCGCGATCTCTGCGTAGGGCGACGTGCCCAGCAGTGGCTCGCCATGCTGCCGCCAAAAGGTCAGGAACGCATCAAGGAGCAGCGGTGCCGCAATCCGTCCCTCGGGTGTCAGCCAACTCGGGCTGATCTTAGGCAACGATGCGATGGCGGTGCTTGCCAAAATCCGTGGCAGAACCTCGTGGTAGATGGGATTGGCGACGACCAAGCCGTCAGTAGGATCCAGGCGCACGAGTCCCAGATCTTGGACAAAACGCAGATCGTCGGGCGGAATATTTCCCAGGGACTGGCCGGAGAGCATGGGTTCAATGATGGCACGCACGCGGGGTTCGCGCAGCCGCTCGGCGAGACTATCCAGGTGGGTGTCCTGTCGCACAATCAGCACCTCTTTAGCCTGATCAATCAGCGCTGGGGTAATGACCTGAGTGCGATCCGGTGCAAGTTTTTCAACCGCGACTTTGGCCAGGGCATTAACGAGCCAGGGCTGGCCCTGGGTGAGTGCAAAGGCATGGGCGATGGTTTCAGGAGTGAATACTTGGCCGGTGTCGGCGGTATGTTGGCCGTAGAGCACGGCAACGTCAGCCTGATCAAACGTGTCGAGTGTGAGCGAGCGGGTCTTAATATTGAAGGGACTCGCGGTGTTGAGACGGTCGCTGCCGCCTGCAGCGACCTTGTAGTCGCGGACATCGCGGAGGCCAATCAGCGCCAATGACCAGGGGAAGGCGGTTGGGCGGCGGCTATGGCCGGAGCGGATCTGTCGCAGCACCGAGATGAGCGCCGCGTCCTGGAGCGCATCAATCTCATCAAGGAAGACCACCAGTGGTCGTGCGGAGGCAGCGGCCCAGGCGCGGAGGGCCGACCCGATGCGCGCTCCTGGTTCGGCATCAGGCCAGGGTGGCGGATACAACGCTGCGGGTAACTGCCACGTCGCGGCGTCATGCCAATCATCGAGGATGGCACGTTCAGCCGCGCCAGGGTCATCATTGAAGGCGGCCCCAACTTCCATAGTCAGCAACACCGCCGTATAGGTTTCCGCAGCAGTCAGCGCCTGCGCCAGCGCCAGCATGGCGGTGGTTTTGCCGCTTTGGCGAGGAGCGTGGAGGACAAAATAGCTGCGCTCTGCGACGAGCGCGGCAACCTCTGGCAGTCGTGCAGCGGCGGGCAGCATATAGTGAATATCGGGCTGGCACGGCCCAGCGACGTTGAACCAGCGTGTCATCGCATCCACCTCCTGACCCACGGATAGGCGGCCTCAGTATAGCACGTGTATCGCGTCAGAAAGGGTAAAACGCAGGAGAGCAGAAGTCAGGCTGTCACGCAGAGCGAAACAAGGCACTACCGCAAAAGGCACGCTGTCCGACACCACCCGCCTATGGGCTGAAGCCCCCGGCTCGATTCTGCGAAGGCCGCTGAAGCGGCCTGCATGAGGCCGCTTCAGCGGCCTTCGCAGAATCGAGCCCGCCCGTTTACGGGCCGGGCGGCTGGGATGACAGCGTGCCTTTTGCGGTAGTGCATAAGTACCGCTGAACGCAACGAAGCGTCCCGGCGTCTATATCGGACACCGGGACGCTTCGTTTTACTCAGCGTGACAGCTAGATTCCCCCGTATCCCCTACCGTCGAACGAGCGGGATCATGACTTGGAATCGCCCAACCGTCGGAGCGGATGGCAGCAAGCCATTCTTATTGACAGTCCCGGACGGGAGAACCAGCATCGGCGTATTACTCCACCGCTGGACGTTGTTCAGGGTACCCTTCACTGTGAAGATCACCGATCCTCTCATCGGGAGGTGGCCTAACCGCTGCTTGATGTTGCCCGTCCCGGTGACCTGGGTGAGGGTTGCCCCACGCTGAATCTGATTCGCCGTACTCGCCAGGGAGATACCACAGTCCGCGCCGCCGGTTGCCGTGCATGTCCACGCCCACGACGTGCCGGGCGCGGGTTCGGGCAGGGGATTATCCACAATCACTCCCACGAGGTCGTCAGGGCCGTTGTTGCCCATTGTGATCGTCAACGACAGTTCCTTGCCCGTCAACTGGTACTCCTGACCGATAGAGGCATCAACGTTTGCCGGGACGGTGGTCAGCGTCACGGTTGGTAGTATCGGCGTGCGGGTTGGCGTTGGTACGGTACTGGTCGCGGTCGCCGTCGGCAGGGTGCCGGTTGGCGTGCTGATGGCCGTTGGTATGGTGCCGGTCGGCATCGGCACGGTACCTGTCGCTGTCATGGTTGGCATCGCGGTGGCTGACACGGTGCCAGTTGGTGTAACGGTGGCAGTCACTATGCTCGTCGCTATGAAATCCTGCCCGCTGAGATTCGCGTTGGTGACCGCGACATTGAGCAGATCCGAGAAGGTATAACCATCCTTGCGTGCCGTCAGCGTGTATGTTCCCGGCGCAACGCCCGCGAGCGTGAACGTGCCATCGGCGGTGGTGGTTGTACTCAGACTCGTGTTAATGGCGACGGTAACGTCCGCAATCCCTACCCCGACGGGTGTACGTACACTGCCGGAGATGACGTATGCCGTCGGTGACCCAAGCGGGTCGCTCGGCACCGTCGCTTGACCATAGGTGTTATCCCCCCAGCAGCGGAGGGCATGGGTGCTCGTGACCGCGCAGGTGTGCCCATAATATCCCGTGCTGACCTGGCTGACCGCGCCCAGGTCGCTCGGCACCGTCATCTGACCAAAACTATTATCCCCCCAGCAGCGGAGGGCGTTGGCGCTGGTGACTGCGCAGGTATGCGCGCTTCCCGCGCTGACCTGGCTGACCGCCCCCAGATTGCTCGGCACCGTTGTCTGACCATCTCGGTTATCCCCCCAGCAGCGCAGGGCGTTGGCGCTGGTGACCGCGCACGTATGCTCGCTTCCCGCGCTGACCTGGTTGACCGCCCCCAGGTCGCTCGGCACCGTCGCCTGACCCCAGAAGTTATCCCCCCAGCATGTCAACGTGCCTGCGCTGTTGATGACACAGTTATAGCGCCAACCCGCGCTCACCTGCGGCAGCGTTGTCGTTGCAATGGTGGCGTTGCTTTGCACAGTACGGGTCAGGGCGGGGAGCGATGTGATCGGGAGTGCGTTCGCGGTCTGTGCTACGTCGGCAATGGACATCGCAGGCGGTGTGTTGTTCGATGCCGCCGCCATCGGCTGCACGGGGGGGACCACCGTGAATAGCAGCGTGCTAAGCAGAATGAAGGCAGCCAATCTGCGGAAGATGCGTGGAACCATCACATACTCCTGCGCATGGTGTAGGGAGACACTAGGTACCGGCCAAAAATGGCTACTCCAGCGCGTAGCTTATGTCGTAGACTCCGGCGGATCCATCGCCGCCCCACAACTCATACAGAATCGCTGGCCGGCGGTGTCTTCGGCGCTGCACGCGGGACAGATGCGCTTCACGATTTCAGCCTCAGCGACGGCGGCGACGGGACGCTTGGTGATGCCGAGCAACTCCCAGCTACCCCATACCATCGCGAGTGAGGTGAACAGGCTGCCGTAGAATCCCCACTCAAGTTGAAGCTTGCCCCGGTTGGCCTGCATGTCGTAGAATCCCACACCAATCGGGCAACTGGTAAGCAGCGCAAGCACCAACACGGTGATGCTCAGCGAACGCAGGCCGCGCAGATCGGCACCCTGCGCCACGCGCTGCGTCACCTGATAGCCGATCAACGCCCCAATTACGCCCACAATCGGGAAGAGAATGATCAGGATGCCGTCCTTTATTTGAGCACCGTGGTCCGGCAGCGACTCCTGAAATGCCTGCAAACCGGTCATCCTGTTACTTCCGCAGGAGACAAATGGCGAGAAGAAGAACAGAAACAGCAGCACCCCGGCGATGATCAGGGTGCGTCCGGCGCGCAGTGGGCGATCTGATGCAGATGGCGTTGGCGGTAAAAGCGTCATGGGGACTCCTCCGTTTATCAGTACACGTCCTAACAATGTGGATACAGCCCAGTTAGCCCGGTGCAACAGCAGGGCTTGGAAGATCACAATCAACGTAGAACACACCGATCCAATGCCAGGTACAGTGTGCCCGCTGGAAGTGGGGAGAAGAAATAGAGGTGGTTGCGCGGTGTGCTTATTCTTACACAGATCAGATCGATCTGTCACCCCATCAACCCGATATTTTGAGTAACGATCCGTTAACTCATGACCGATCCGCACCGACTCTATGTCAACATACCGCAGGCTGCGCGATACTCAGATCTGCTCCCATCACCTCGTCCGGCGGCTCCATCTCGGCGGATCATGTCGCGGGAGCATATCTTTACCCACATCTTTTTTACCTCATTTGCACTGCGATTTATCGGCCCCCCCGGGCGGGCGACTGAAGTCGCGCCTGTGGGCTTTCCGCCGGGCGTCGGCCTGCGCCGACGCCGGAACCGCCGGGCCTGCGCCGACGCGGGAATCGCCCGCGTCGGCGGGCGACCAGCCGTAGGCTCCCGTGGCGCGACTTCAGTCGCATGCCCCTCGCAGAGATGTGGGTAAAGATATGCCCAGAGGGAGAGGGGGCTGGGGGGCGAGGGCAGAGCGGAGGCAGACTTCTTATTCAAAAATATTGGCTTTAGCCCCACGGCGATACGGTGCCAGGACTGTGCTCAAGCCCTCAGTCTCACCGAGAGCTAATAAGACGAGGTATGTTATAATGATAAGGCGTTGCCGGGTTGTGTAATGGTAGCACGACGGACTTTGAATCCGTCTGTTCAGGTTCGAATCCTGGCCCGGCAGCCACATTTCTACCACCACGTCGGCTGCGAGGTCAGCCATATCTACGCAGTGAAGCGCGGCTCCACTGCATTTTTTAGCGCCTTGTGGAGCAAAATCAGCGATGGACGGTCGTCTCCTTGTCTTTAGCGGGAACGCCAACGAAGGGCTGGCCCGTGAGATTGCCACCAACCTGCGCATCGGCCTTGGCCGGGCGCTGGTTGGTCAGTTCAAGAACGGCGAGACACGGGTAAAGCTGCACGATAACGTGCGCGGCTGCGATGTCTTCGTCGTTCAGCCAACCTGTGCGCCGGTTGATCATCACCTGATGGAACTGCTGCTGCTAATTGACGCACTGCGCCGAGCCTCAGCCGCACGGGTGACGGCGGTCATTCCTTACTACGGTTACGCCAAGCAGGAAAAGAAGACGTCCGGGCGCGAACCGATCTCGGCCAAACTGGTGGCAAACCTGATCCGCATCGCCGGTGCCGATCGCGTGCTGACGATGGATCTTCACGCACCGGCAATTGAGGGTTTTTTCGACATCCCGGTTGATCACCTCCAGGCGGCCCAGATGCTCTCCGATTACGTGCGCGGGTTGAATCTGCCCAACCCGGTGGTGGTCTCTCCTGATGCGGGCGGTGTGGGCCGCGCCAACCGCTTCCGCGAGCGCATTGGCGCGGGGTTGGCGATTATCGCCAAGCAGCGCCCCGAGCCAGATATCGCCGAGATCCTCGAAATCGTCGGCGATGTTGAGGGTAAAACCGCCATCATCGTTGATGATATGATCTCAACCGGTGGAACTCTGGTTGAGGCGGCGCACGCGCTGCTTGACCGGGGTGCCCGCAAGGTCTACGCCTGCGCGACCCACGGGGTCTTCTCGGACGAGGCGATGAACATTATCAAAGGCTCGGATCTTGTGGAGACGGTTGTGACCAACACGATTCCTCAATCGTCCACGCCTATGGACTCGCGGGTGCGAACGATCAGTGTGGCCCCGCTCTTCGCCGAGGCGATCATGCGCATCCACAAAGATCTTTCGCTGAGCGCACTCTTCTCGGAACATTCGTAGTGAGCCCCATGTGCGGCCAGTGGCCCGTCGTTTCTCACACCACTGGCCCGCCACATGCGGCGATACCATCACTACCAGGAGCATTTACCCTTGTTGGAGGATCCGGAACCTCGTTTGCTGCTGACAGGTGTGGGGCTGTGCATGATTGTACTCGCCTTCACCTCAGCAGTTGATGCCTCATTCACCTCTATCAGCCGTCACCGGCTAAACTTGTTACTCTCCGAAAGCGGCTCGCAGGCCAGACGGGCTGTGTCGCACCTGATTGACGACCCCTACCGCTTCAAGTCCACTGTCATCTTCCTCAACACCTGCATGACCGTCATCGCCACAGGATTGACGCTGCGCCTGAGTGCTAGCCTGGGTCTGTGGCTACAAATAGGCAGTCTAGCGCTGCTGCTGCTCGCGATCTTCGTCTTTAGCGAGGCATTCCCCAAAGCTCTGGCGATCCGCAATCCTGACGCCACCGCTCTGGCCCTGGCCCGCCCGCTACGCATTGTCTCGCAGATCCTCTGGCCCATCATCACCGTCCTCAACCTGCTCACTAGCCCGCTGTTTAAGACGGTGAGCGGGCGCAGTTCGTACCCCTCACCTCTGGTGACGGAGGAAGAACTGCGGCTCCTGGTAAATGTCGGTGAGGAAGAGGGACTGATCGAACACGAGGAGCGTGCGATGATCGAGGGTGTGATTGCCTTCGGCAATACCTTGCTCCGCGAGATTATGGTGCCACGGGTGGATATTGTCGCTATTGCGATGGACATCACCCTTGACCGAGCACTCGATGTGGTGGTCGCCCGTGGCCACTCGCGCATCCCCGTGTACAACGAGACGGTGAACCATGTGGTGGGGATTCTCTACGCCAAGGATCTCATCCCGGCCCTGCGCGATGGCGAGCGCGATATGCCGATCACGAGCTTGCTCCGACCAGCGCATTTTGTGCCCGAAACCATGCGCGTCAATGCCCTCCTCGAAGATCTCCAGCGGCGCAAGGTGCATATGGCGGTGATCGTGGACGAGTATGGCAACACTGCTGGTCTGGCCACTATTGAAGATCTGATCGAGCAGATCGTCGGCGAGATCCAAGACGAGTACGACACCGAAGATCCCTCCATTCAGCCCATCAGCGCTAACGAATATGTGGTAGATGGTCGAGCATCAATTGATGATGTCAACTACCTAGCGAACCTGACACTGGCATCCGATACCGCCGACCGAATTGGCGGGCTGGTGTACGAGCAACTCGGGCGCGTGCCGAAGGTGGGCGACGAACTGGTGCTTGAACATGCGATACTGACGGTGCTATCGGTAAAGGGCGTGCGCCCGCAGAAGCTACGCATCATCCGTCGGCAGCCAGAGGAGGCGGGCACGTTGCCAAGCGACGAACCGCCTGAGGGGGGGATCCATGACCCAGCCTGACTACGCGGCCCTCGCGGAGGCGGCCCTCGCGGCACGCGAGCGGGCCTACGCGCCCTACTCACACTTCCACGTTGGAGCGGCGGTTCTGACCGCCGCCGGGAACATCTTTCTGGGGGGCAATATTGAGAATGCGGCCTACCCGATGACAATCTGCGCCGAGCGGGTGGCGATCTTCAGCGCCTACGCGGCAGGCGAGCGCGAGATCGTGGCCCTCGCGGTGGTGACACCCACCGACGATGTGGCCAGCCCGTGCGGAGCGTGCCGTCAGGTCATTCTTGAACTGGCCCCTCACAGCACCATCATCCTGCTCAACCTCAGCGGCGCACAGCGGCTAGTGACGCCGCAGGATCTCTTGCCCTTTGGGTTCGGGCCGGCGCAACTCGGCAGATAGCAGAACGCACGCAGAAGCGGGCGGCGGAAATTTCCGCCGCCCGCTTCTGTGTGTAAAAAGTGGTGGCACCTCCAAACACCCAGAGGAACTCACCTACCGTTGCTGCCTTTCGGCCCTGGCGGGGTTCAGCAAGTATCTGCCGTTCTTCAGTGCCGAGCGGCATTATACACGATTTTTGTGAGCTGCGTTTCGTTGTTTTTCGTTTGGCGCAAAAAAAAAAGCGCACCATTCCTTTTGGATCATCATGTTGATAAAGTATAGAGAGATCCAAGCAGCCGTAGCAGGCATGTGGATAATGGGGAAAAGGGTCTGAATCAGGCGCTGTGGTGGCTTGAATCGGTTGGGGAAAACCTGTGGATTGTTATCCACACTTTCCACATGACGGATGAATGACGTCAGACTCTCCCAAGGTTATCCCATGCTTATCCACGGGTTTTACCATGACTTATCCACAATAGACACAAGTTATCCACAAATGAACGCGACTTATCCACATTTTGTGGAAATAGAGCAACCTTACATGCGCGGTATGAAAAAGGCCGGGAGCATCTTGATGCTCCCGGCCTTTCTTATATGGTCTTGATCATCGTTAGGACTTTTCCCCACCCTTGCCGGAATTGTCGAGATCGAGGGTATTGATGAAATCGCGGAAGATCGAGAGCGACTCATCACTTGTCTCCGGCTCAGAATCGGTCTCGGTGCTGGGGGCGGTGGGTTCTTGCGGAGCCACCTGCTCGTCGTCATCGAAGTGTACACCCGCTTGGTCAAGGACGTGAGCCTTCACATAGATTGGTGCTTCGGTACGGACAGCAAGGGCGACAGCGTCGCTAGGCCGGGCATCCATCTCAATCGTGCGGCCCTGCTGCTCAATCACGATGCGTGCGAAGAACGTGCTGTCCTGAATATCGCTCACGAAAATGTGCTGGATGCGGCCACCAAGATCGCCAATGACCGATTTCAGGAGGTCGTGCGTCATCGGCCGCTGTGGCTCGTGGCCCTGGATGGCCATCGCGATTGCCTCAGCCTCGAACGGGCCGATCCAAATGGGCAGATAGCGGGTACTATCTGTTTCGCGGAGTACAACAACGCGGTGCTGCGTTAGAAGGCTCACACGAATGCTGTCTACAACTACGCGGATCATCTGTCGGCCTTTCGCGGAGTGAGGGATGGCCGACCCCGCCGGGTGCAACTGCATCAGGTGGGGACGACCGGCACACAATGGAAATATCTTAACACGTTGCTTGAGCATACGTCAAGGAATTGCACAGCTCTGGGTGGGATTACGATAGCTTTTGCTTTCCAAAACCTGATATAATGCGAGCTGGATGTGCAACGTGTCATTTCAGGGAGTATGTTATGGGTCTCTCACACGGCGTGGGCCAGCAGGTGAGCGAGCAGCAGGTGCTTGCCGCGCTGAGCAAGGTGCAGGAGCCGGAGCTTGGCGGGGATCTCGTCTCACGCCGGATGATTAAGAATGTGACGATTGACGGCGGTGTGGTGAGCTTCACGATTGAACTGACCACGCCCGCCTGCCCGTTGAAGGATCAGATCCGTGCCGAGGCGGAGGCTGCGGTGCGTGGGGTGCCGGGGGTAAGCGAGGTTGGGATCGAGTTTAGCGCCAACGTGCGCCATCACGCCGGAATCCCGGAGCAGGCGTCTATTCCTGGTGTGGCGAATATCATTGCGGTGGCGGCTGGCAAGGGTGGCGTGGGCAAAAGTACCGTGGCCGCAAACCTAGCGGTGGCCTTGGCCCAAGAGGGCGCGAAGGTTGGCTTGCTTGACGCCGATGTCTTTGGACCGAGTATGCCGCTGATGTTCGGTGTACGCGGCCAGCCCGAGGCGGTGAGCGACGAGAATGGCCAGCCGATGATAATCCCGCTTCAGGGCCACGGCATCAAGCTCATCTCGGTGGGCTTTCTGATTGATGATAGCCAGCCGGTGATCTGGCGCGGGCCGATGGTGACTCAGTTGCTGCGCCAATTTCTCTATCAGGTGGTCTGGGCACCGCTCGACTACCTGATCATAGATATGCCCCCCGGCACTGGCGATGTCGCCCTGACCTTGGCTCAGAGCCTGCCCCTCACCGGCGCTCTGATCGTCACCACGCCGCAGCAGGTCGCCACGATTGATGTGGTCAAGGCGATGGAGATGTTCAAGAAGGTGAATGTGCCGCTCATTGGCGTGGTAGAAAATATGGCCTACTTTATCGCCCCCGACACCGGCACCCGCTACGATATCTTTGGCAGTGGCGGTGCGGAGCGGATCGCCGCGCAGCAGGGTCTGCCCCTGCTCGGCCAGATCCCGCTGGGTATGGCTGTGCGCGCCGGCGGCGATAGCGGCCAGCCGGCGGTGATCAGCGATCTTCCCGACGCCTACGCTGAGGTTTTTCGGGGTGTGGCCCGCCAGCTCGCTGCGCGGATCTCGGTGATGAGGTACGCGGGATCGTAAAAAAAAGAGAGGTTCTCAGGGAGGGTAAAACTCTCCCTGGCCCTCCCCCGGAGGAGAGCAATGCTGCGCGATCACCCAACGACGGGTGCGACCCCCATCTCCTTTATTGAGCCACATCGCCCTTCACTGTACGAGCGCGATACACCTGCACACGACCGCTACGGGCGGCGGATTGACTACCTGCGCGTGTCGCTCACCGACCGCTGCAATATGCGCTGCGTTTATTGTATGCCTGCCGACGGTATGCAGTTTCTGCCGCCCCCTGATCTGCTGAGCAACCAGGAGCTGATCCTGGTGCTGAGCGCCGCCGCCGCCGCTGGGTTTCGCAAGATCCGACTCACGGGCGGCGAACCGACTTTACGCCACGAGATCGTCGAGTTGGTGCGCGCAATCAAGGCCATCCCCGGCATTGAGCAAATTGCCATGACCACCAACGCCCTGCGCCTGGGCCGTCTGGCCGCTCCGATCAAGGCGGCTGGGCTCGACCGGGTGAACATCAGTATTGACAGCCTCGACGCCCAGAAATTTCGCCAGATCACCCGTGGCGGTAGCCTGGATGATGTTTGGGCGGGGGTACGGGCGGCTGACGAGGCCGGGCTGCGTCCGATCAAGCTTAATGCGGTCGTGGTGCGTGGCATGAACGACGATGAGGTGATTCGTCTGGCCACTCTAACTACGCACTACCCCTGGGATTTCCGCTTTATCGAGGTGATGCCTCTGACCGGGGTGGCTGGTCTGGCCGAAGAGGGCGTGATCAGCAGTACCGAACTGATCGCTCGCATCGCGGCCCACTTTGGCCCGCTGGATTCCTACGGCCAGAATTCATCCGACCCGGCGCGGCGCTACCGCATCCCCGGTGCCCCCGGCACGCTTGGTTTTATCAGCGCCGTCACCGACCCCTTCTGCGCTACCTGCAACCGCATGCGCCTGACGGCCGAGGGCCGCCTGCATCTCTGCCTGCTGCGTGATGACGAGCTAGATCTGCGGGCGGCAGTGCGCGCTGGGGCGGGCCAGGACGAGATTGCGCAGCTCATTCGGCACGCTGTACACCTCAAGCCCTGGGGCCACGGGCTGCCTGATGGCGTGCTGCCCACCCTGCGCGGAATGTCGCAGATCGGTGGCTAGTACGGGGATAGCCGATAGCCGATAGCCGATAGCCGATAGCCGATAGCCGATAGCTGTACTGCGCGGAATGTCGCAGATCGGTGGCTAAGATGATTCCGTGGTATAATCCCGCGATCACATAAACACATCGCTGCGCATCAGCGTGCAGTTGATGTCTTTCTGTCCCGCCGCGCCGCCCGGCACGCGCAGCCGAATCGGCTCGACGAGCGGGATTACACCAGAGGAGGAAGATATGCGCGAACGTCGCCGTAATTACGAGCTGATGATCGTCATCAGCCCGCTGCACGCCAATGAGGAGGGCATCGCCGCCGCTATCGAGCGGGTCACGCATTCAATCGTGGCCAGCGGTGGTGAAGTCTCCGGGATTAACCAGACATCTCCGTGGGGCCGCCGCAAGCTGGCCTACCCGATCCGCGAGTATGCGAGTGGTGAGGCCAGTCGCCGCAACTTCACCGAGGGTTTCTATGTGCTGATCACATACAGCCTCTCAGCCGCAAAGGTGACGGAGGTCGAGCGCACCATTAAGCTAACCGACGCGATCATGCGGCATCTAGTGACCGTGGTCGAGCAGAAGGGCGTCGCGGTCGTCGCGACCGAAGGCGTCGAGGCGGTTGCCGAGAAGGCAGAGTAGTCTGCGAAACCGTAGGGGGTAGGGCGAAGCGCCCGCCCCCCGGCGATGATGCTGTCCCGCAGCGCGATACCTCGCGAACCGTGCGCTCCCAGTTGCGCCCCGCCCCACCCGATAGTGGCGATAATCCCTTTTAACACCCTACCAGCGATGATGTGTGAGACGCTGCGCGTCGCCCGCGCCCCTCGGTGTGCTGGCAGCCCCGCGCCCACGCATCATGTGGTGCCCCTACATACGCATGGCTGATATACCGAACACTCCCCCGCAGGGCGGTCGTAACCCAGAGCCGCAGAAGAAGCGTCATAAGACGCAGGCTATTGCGGCTCCCGCCGTTTCCCGCCCGATGACACGCAAGCGCCTCGCACACCACGAGCGTGAGGTACGTAATCAGCGCCGGGTGGTGATCGCAACTGCTACCGCGATTGCCCTGGCCCTCCTGGCGGTGATAATTGGCATTAGCTACGATCAGCTCTGGGTTCCGAGCCGACCCGTGGCTCAGGTGGGCAGCGCCACGCTCAGTCGGCGCGACTACTGGCAGGAGCAGCGCACCGCATACGCTCGCCAGATTGCCCAGAACTTCCAGTTGGTCGCCCTCTTCGGCGGGAACCAGCAGTTCACCCAGCAGTTCGCCAATCAGAGTCCGCAGATCAACAGCCAGGTGCAGAAGATTCGCACCAGCCCGGTCAGTGATGCGGTGGTCAGTCAGTGGCAGACGCTCCAGATCAAGGTGCAGAGCGCTGCGACGATGGGCATCAACGTCAGCGATAGCGAGATCAATCAGGCTCTGGCGAATGATCTGGGCCAGATCTTCATCCCGCCGCCGGTTGCGCCGATCACCAGCACGGCGACTATAAGCGGCACTGCCGCCCCGACTATAAGTGCAACCGCCACCGCTGCGCCAACTGCCACTCAGAAGCCTACCAGCGCGGCATCACCGACTCCCGGTGGCCCTACGGCCACCCCGGAGCCGACGAGTACCAGCAAGCCAACCCCTCAGGCGGACGAGGCGGTCACGCAGCTTGGACAGATTGTTGATGAGATCTACCGTCGCTACGAGATTGAACTGGTGAATGTGCAGGTGAAGCCCTTCCTCACCAAGGATGATTTCCGCAGCGCCTTGATCACACAGTACCGTGAGCAGGTGATCAACACCAAGGTTCAGGAGAGTCTGGTACCCGAGCAGGGCTTCGAGCTGAGCAATACGCCGAAGAAGGTGCGGGCACGTCAGGTTCTGATCGCGGTAAACCCGCCCACTGGTGCTACTCAGGCACAGATTGACGCTCTCTTCGCCGATGCCAAGGGTCAGGCTGACTCGCGGCTCGCCGACCTGCGCAAAGGTGCCAGCTTTGCCGACGTGGCTGCGGCTATCTCCGCCGACCCCGGATCAGCCTCCGCTGGCGGCGACATTGGCCTCTTCGACGCGGATGGTAAATCCGACAACGGGGCCACCTACCCGCCGGAGTTGGTCAAGGCTGCCTTTAGTCTGGCCCAGAATACGCTGAGCGACCCCATCCGCACCCAGTTCGGCTGGCATATTCTTGAGGTGACGGAGCGTCAGGTTCCAACCAAGGACGATCAGCTGCGTGCCGCACGCACCAAGGCACTCGATACGTGGCTCACCAGCCAGCGTACCGCCATCACCGCCGAGCGCTTCCCGCCGCAGACGCCCACGCCTACGGCGGATACCACGGGGACACCGACGGTTGTACCGACCTACCTGCCTGGTCCGCCGACGCACGTGCCTACACCGTTGCCAACCCTCAGACCGACGGTCGGCTTGGTGAAGGTTACGCCCGCTCCGGTGGCGACAAGTACCGTGGCGGTGACGAGTACCGTGGCGGTGACGAGTACCGTGGCGGTGACGAGTACCGTGGCGGTGACGAGTACCGTGGCGGTGACGAGTACCGTAATTGCGCCGACCTCAACGGCAACGACAACACCGTAGAGTCTTACTCGACACGCCCATCTGTCAGAGCGAAAAGCGGGCCACAGCCCGCTTTTTGTTCGCATCACCCCTATGCAACGATGGAAAGCACAATCCTCAAGCCGTCTCTGGCTCGCTGTCGCCCTGCTCGCCCTTATGGCCACAGGCGCGGTCACCCTGCTCATCCAGATTGGCGTTGCCCTCGCTCTGCCCCCCGTCCAGTGGGAGATCAACCTGAGACTCTACCTCCAGATGCTTGCGGCTTTGGCCCTACTTCTGGCTACGGGAATCTTCGCGTACCGCGTTGCGGCCACCGTCACCCTGGGCTATGGCGTCGATCGTAATGGCTTCTACATCCTCTGGTTGGGCAACCGGACTGTCATCTCTCTGGCACACATCGAGAGCCTTGAGATTGGCGTGAGAATGACGGAGAACGTGGGAAGTCTGGTGCGCAGTATTGGCTACTACTATGGGAGTGTCCACCTCCCCGATGGTCGAGTTATCCAGCGATTCACCACGCTGCCCCTCGTTCAGTCGCTAATTCTGCATACAACGGGCGGGTCGTTTGCGATCTCGCCTGAGAATCTTGAAAACTTTGTGCTGGAGCTTGAGCAGCGCCGTCGGATCGGCGTTATCCAGCAAATCCCCTCAGGTACTGAGTCGGGGCGGCTGTTTTCCTATGCCTTCTGGGAGGATCGGGTCGTGTGGGCATCGCTGCTGGCGGCCATGGGATTGAGTCTGCTGCTCGTGGGTTGGCTGGCAGCGATCTATTCTGGCCTGCCCGCAATGATCGATCTGCGCGCCGATGCGGCAGGTATGGCCTCAACCCTGCGTCCGCGCCACCAGATCCTCTTCCTCCCCCTGGCCTCCATCGCCATCCTTCTGATCAATAGCGGATTCGGCATGAGCCTCTATAGCCGCACCCCCGCTGGTGCGCGATTGCTCCAGGTTGCCTCGGCCCTGGTTCAGATTCTCTTCGCGGTGGCCATCTTGACGATTGTGATATGAGGGCTGCTGATGTCCGGCTATCGGCTATCGGCTATCGGCTATTACTACAGTTGTAACTATCTTCGCAGAAAGGCTCTCGCCGATCACCCCCCCTAGCCCCCCCGCAAGCGGGGGGGAATAATGCGTTGTTCCCCCCCGCTT
>Ga0007797_1000006_pt1 | contig 42372 bp, 32 predicted proteins | sample CryBogmetaGMA25M_FD_60364 | JGI IMG/M metagenome (GOLD analysis project Ga0007797, IMG submission 60364) | Freshwater microbial communities from Crystal Bog, Wisconsin, USA - MA2.5M | ecosystem: Environmental > Aquatic > Freshwater > Lake | place: Crystal Bog, Wisconsin, USA | collected 2009-07-06 | reverse complement strand
GCGGTACTCTGCGGACTTTGCACATGCCCAGGTGACTGAAGCGTCGGCTCTTGACGGGGAAGGTTGTGTTCGATATACTGTATATTGGATAGGGAGTAGCCGCTCGCCTTTGGGCGAGACAGTCAGTCGTCAAGACAGAGCTAACGCTCTCGGCTGCCTGTGCGTGAGACACGCATGGCGAGACTACCACGACATTTGTTGCCGTGGGGTTTCGCTTTTTTGTTGCCCCACGGCCAGGATTACAGACGAAGGAGTGTTCACACATGACTGACGGGACGATCTGGATGTGGATTGGGTTCAACGCTTTTGTGCTGGCCATGCTGGCCCTCGACTTGGGAGTGTTTCACCGAAAGGCGCACGATGTCTCGGTGCGCGAGGCATTCATCTGGAGCGGAGTCTGGATTGCGTTGGCCCTGACCTTCAATGCGATCATCTTCTTCTTCTGGGACAAGATGATGCCGGGGAGCGGCTACAGCAATGGCGACGCCGGTCTAGCCTTCCTCACTGGCTACCTGATCGAGAAATCTCTTAGTGTTGATAACATCTTCGTGATCATGCTGATCTTCAGCTACTTTGCCGTGCCTAGCACCTACCAGCATCGTGTGCTGTTTTGGGGCATCCTTGGTGCCCTGGTAATGCGTGGGGTGATGATCGGACTCGGCGCGGCGCTGATCCACGAGTTTAACTGGATCATCTACATTTTCGGCGCATTTCTGATCTTTACCGGCATCCGCATGGCCTTCCATAAGGATGAAGAACTGCATCCCGAAAATAACCCGCTGATCAAGCTGTTCCGGCGGCTCATACCTGTGTCGGAGAAGTATGAGGGCGATACGTTCTTCATCCGCCGCTCTGGTGTACTGATGGCCACACCGCTCTTCCTCGTGCTGCTGATGATCGAGAGTACCGACCTGATTTTTGCGGTGGACTCGATCCCGGCCATCTTCGCCGTCACCCAGAACCCCTTCCTCGTCTATACCTCAAACGTGTTTGCCATCCTGGGCCTGCGCTCACTCTACTTTGTGCTGGCCGGTGTCGTGAATATGTTCCACTATCTGAAGCTGGGCCTGGCGGTGGTGCTAACCTTCGTGGGCACAAAAATGCTGCTGATCGAGACGCCGTTTAAGATCCCGACCCTGATCTCGCTCGGTGTGGTAGCGCTCATTCTGTGCATCTCCATTGGAGCCTCGCTCATCCGGACACGGAACATCAAACGGGCCGCCACATTGATGTAGAGGGAGAGAGACAGACAGAGGAAAACCCCCGGCACAACAGTGCCGGGGGTTTTCCTCTGAGTTGGACACCGGCTACAGCGGGTGCTGTCCGCCATGCATCTCTTCGATCAGATGTGATCGTGACTCCACATCCGCAAGCCGGGTTGAGGCAAACATTGATGCGGCACACATCAGATCGTGCTGTTGCGCGGCGGGCAACACCTTTAGGTCTCCGGATGTGTAGCCTAATCCCAGCAGATATTCGCTGATGTATGCCTGCTCAAGTTCACCACCTGGGGGAGGAAGGATCTCAGCCTGTAGGTCGTCCATACGTCACCTCTTGCCGTTACTTCGTCGGAACAGCCTCCCTGGAGGAGAGTGATGAGGGCACGTGAAGGAGAGGTATAGCGATTATAGCACTGTCAGACGCCCTCAGGCGTGTTATTTTCACAACGTATGATCCCCTGCGGTAACGGCTCCTAAGCCTAAAGGCTTGGGATTCAGGGGATGCCCCGTTCATCGTGCTGATTGTCTGTAGACTACGCACCAGAGCAAGGGTGATGACTGTCACTGTCTAAAGGCGTTGTGCCGACAATGCTGCACGGATTGGCTGAAAGTCACAGATGAGCAACGGTGTGAGCGGTACCACCCATGTGGCGTACTGGACGTAGTAGATGATATTGAAATTGACAAACACACTCATCACCAGTAGTCCGGCGCTAAAGAGCGGCACCTGACGCCGCCAAGCAGCAATATAGATACCCAGTAGCATAAGCAATAGGGGCAGCCGAGAAGTGATGCCAGTGAAACCGGGGATGATCTCACTGATGAATGCTCCAATTGATTCATTGTTCGGATCGCGGGTTGCTGAGAACAATATTGACAGTATAAACGCCTTAGCATCCCAAACCAAGAACGGAAGTGCGAAGAGGAGTGGCAGGCTAAAGATCGTAATGAAAGCGAGTGTCGTGCGTAGTGCAGGCGATTGACGCCAGTCTGTATCAGATCTAGCACGTGCCGACGCTGCATTCCAGAACCAGATCACAAATAGCGGTACCATAAAGATCGCGATTTGCTTGATAGCCAGCGATACGCTTAGGCTTAGTAGTGCGCCCCAGGGTAGCCGTGCGGGCAGGTCAGGAGCTACTTGGTAGCGGTGGATGAGCGCCAGCGCGAGTATCAGAAAAAAGATCGCGAGAAAGTCAATATTCACCGCGATGGAGCTTAAAAGCGTCCAACGACTGAGGAGCCAAAAGGTCGCCCCCACCCAGGCCGGCGTTGGTCTACCACTACGTAGCAGCAGGAGAAAAATAATCGTTGCCACCCCAATATCGCAGGCGAGAAAGACGATCTTCCAGAAACCAACCCATGTGTTAAAGGTCTCCAAGCCGAAGATATGTACCAGCGCTCCAAGTAAATAGAAAAGCGGAAAGTAGGTTGAATACTTATCATTATGCTGCATATTACCGTGGAGAATACGCATGTAGGGGTTCTGTCCGGCAACGATCCGCATGCTGTCGTGCCAGATGGTATAGATATCGGAACCCAAGTACACTGGCGTCTGCCAGATATAGAAATGGACACCGATGGTGATCGTGATCGCGGCAGCAAGCAGAATCCATGCGCTATCGGTGGATAGGCGTGTGAACAAGGGCTGATCCGCAGCCTGATCCTTGCGTGGTACGGCATTGAGCACGAGCCAACTCAGGCTGAATCCGATCTGGGATAGGCTAAGGCTGAGCAGCGTAAGATTAGCCGCCTCCTGGAAGACCAAGATCGCAATACTGAGAACGAGTACCCCGCCATACAGAGGTAGCATCGGCAGATCAACGCCACGCAGCCACGTATAGACTGCCATCGCACAGAGGCTATGTCCTATCAGGACAATTGCTGAAGTACCCTGTAGCCCGATGAGCCAAGGCAGTATGATGCAGACGAGGGCAGCCGCGACAATCGGGATTGCCCGGTGCCGCCCCAATTGGCTGGAGCGAATCTGCTCGTAAGCCAAGGTGGCTAGGCTTATGCTCGCTGTCAGTTGGAGTATTGCACTGAGCAGACCATAGCGCCAGCCAAACATTGCGTGCCACAGCAGCGTCAGCACAAGGATCGGGAGCAAGATGCTGACGATGAGCCAGGGCGAGCGCCCGGTGCGCAGCGCCAGCACATAGCCAATGATCAGTAGGAGCGCGGCGCTCAGCGGCGCATTGCCCCACATGTAACCAGCGCCGCTTACCTGAACATCGCGAATCACCATCCCAAGCGGGCGCTTTGCAATCTCCTCGGTCGGTGATACAAGCTGGAGATCGATGCGCTCGCTGTCTGAGGGGGGGATGAGCATGTAGTAATGTCGAATTAGCTCCGGGATGTCAAGCGCAATCTGCGCAGCACCAACATGGATTACGCTGCCAGGCGTCCCTCCAGGGCGACCGCCAATGGTGATCCGTAGCCACGCCCTATCACCAGGGTTCGGCAGTGTCAGGTGTGCATCACCAAATGTCCAGCGATAGTAGGGATTCGTCTGGTTAGTGAAGAGTTCGGCTTGGTGCATTCCGTTATACGGCATGAGCCAGGTGATCGAATTCATCGCGATAGTAGCGGAACGTTGTAGATTGTAGATGAATGAACTGACAAACAGCAGGATGAGCAGCGCGACACAGGGGGCGAGGATATAGCTAAGCCAGAGGCTACCTACCCGTGATCGTGGATCTAACTGCTCCCTTTTTGGAGAACAAGAGAACAACATGTTCATATACACTCACTTCTGGCGCTTGCACGCAAGCGAGAGCATGTGCCGCAGCTTCCAGCGGCAGTAACGTGCCCAAGCGGTTGACATCGTTGCGGGCTAGGTTTTTTGAGATCTAGCCATGGTCGAATTGGAATTGATCGTCAGCACTGTGGCGGTGGGTGGCAACAGGGGATGGTCGTGGTGCAGTTCATCTGAGGCCGTGAGAGAGCGAGTGCAACATCCAGCGTAAATGCCTTGGCTTCGGACGACGAAGGTCGCTTCAGCGACCTTCGTCGTCCTCATGAGTGTTAACCCGCCACGACCGTCGCAGCCTTTTTCTTGGCGGCGTACTCCTGCTCAGCCAGGAACCAGGTGGCCTCCATCGCGGCCTGGCAGCCCTCACCCGCCGCCGTGATCGCCTGGCGGTAGATGTGATCCACCACATCCCCGGCGGCGAAGATGCCCGGCACCTTCGTGCGCGTGCGCCCGTCGGTGACAATATAGCCGTTCTCGTCAAGCTCCAGGATGCCCGTGAATAGCCCCGAGTTCGGGATATGGCCGATGTAGGGGAAGACTCCGTCTACCGCCAGATCATGAACCTCGCCGCTCTTGAGGTTGCGTACCTTCACGCTGGTCACCTTCTCGTCACCGATGATCGTGTCTACGGTGCTGTCCCAGATAAAGCGCACCTTCGGGTTGGACAAGGCCCGCTCCTGGAGAACCGGGTCGGCGCGTAGGCTATCGCGGCGGTGGACGACGATCAGCTCATCAACAAAGCGGGTGAGGAACAAACCTTCGTCGAGGGCGCTATTGCCGCCACCGACCACGACCACCTTCTTGTTGCGGAAGAAGAAGCCGTCGCAGGTGGCGCAGTAGCTCACGCCACGGTTGGCCAACTCCTCCTCGCCGGGCACGCCCAGGTGGCGCGGTGAAGCTCCGGTGGAGACAATCAGTGTGTCAGCGGTCAGCGTCTCTCCGCTGTCGGTGGTGAGGACGAAGGGACGCTGGCTGGCATCCACCTTGGTGATCAGGGCGTCTTTATACTGGGCACCAAAGCGGGCAGCCTGCTTCTCAATATTTTCAGCTAGTTCGTAGCCACCGATCCCATCAACAAAGCCGGGATAGTTCTCCACTTCGCTGGTGGTCGCAATCAGGCCACCGGGCTGGAGACCGCGCACCACCAGGGGCTCAAGGTTCGCTCGGGCGGCGTAGAGGGCGGCGGTGAGGCCCGCAGGCCCCGATCCGATAATGACAACGTGGCTGTGCATATGTTCCTTCTTCTCAATCATCGTGAGGGTGCTTCTCGTTAGGAGTATAGCATGCCCGGATCTGCCTGAGGTACAAGAAGTTTGAGGGATTGCATGCCCCTGAACCGACCATAGGGGTGGGTGAGATTGTCAGCAAAGCTGACAATCTCACCCACCCCTATGATTCAGATCAGAGCGTATCGCTATGCGGCAGAGACGTTCTGGGTCGCCACGAGGATCGCCGCTCGCGAGGCAGCGCGCAGCGCCTCGCCGGATGTTGCGCAGCGCCCAGAGAGTTTCCGTCCGTCTGCAAGGGTAACGTTCCAGACTCCTCGGTTGACCTGAATAGAGATCATGGCTCCTCCGTGTGCTGCCGCCACACGCGGCGCGTGTCCATCACGACTACTGGAGAAGCAAACGCTCAGGCGATGGCTTTTTAGGAATGCTGTGTCTATCGCTTGGCTATGACTGAAACCTGAAACCCAGCACCGGAAACCTTGTCTCAGTTCGTGAGCTGGCGATGGGCGATGGGCAGCGTGAAGAGGAAGCGTGCGCCGCGACCGAGCTGGCTCTCGACCCAGATCGTGCCGCCGTGGGCCTCAATCACGGCGCGGGCCAGGTAGAGCCCCAGCCCGCTGCCCTGAGTCTCGCGGCGCAGCCGGTTATCAACCCGGTAGAATCGCTGGAAGATCTGCTCCTGCTCCTCGGGGGCAATGCCAATGCCCTGGTCGGAGACATAGGCAATCGCCATGTCGCCCTCAGCGCGGGAGCCGATGCGGATCGTGCCACCATCGGGGCTGTACTTCACAGCGTTGGAGACCAGATTCGTGAGAACCTGGCGCAGCCGCTCATAATCACCGTGGACGGGCGGCATCTCGTCGGGGAAGCGCAACTCGAACTCGAACATACCCTCGGTCTGGGCGGCGAACCCGCGCACCACATCGGCGGCCAGGCTCGCGAGCGAAAAATCGGAGCGGTCGAGGCGCACGTTGCCGGCTGCCACCCGCGAGACATCGAGCAGATCCTGGATCTGGCGGGCCAGACGGTCGGCCTCCTCCTCGATGATCATCAGACCCTCGCGCAGTGTCTCCTGCGAGAAGGTAGCATCTTGGCGGGCGAGGGTACTGGCGTAGCCCTTGATGATGCTGACGGGAGTCTTCAGCTCGTGCGAGATCACCGAGATAAAAGTATTCTGAAGCTCCGCCTCGCGGCGCTGCGCGGTGACGTCGCGCACATTGGCAATAGCCCCAAGAAAGATACCGCCAGGTCCGCGCTGAGGGGCGTAGTGGCTTTGCGCGTAGAACTCGCGCCCATCGCGGCTGGTGATACGACCGTTAGCTACAGGGGTATCCATCGGTGGTCGGCGCTGGAGCGGGCAGTCGGTCAGGCAGATATTAACATCCTGAACGCTATGGATGCCCAACACTTCGGCGCAGGGACGGCCAATGGCCTCCTCGTGGCTCCAGCCCGTGAGGTGCTCCATCGCCTTATTGAAGGTGGTGATTCGCCAGCGGCTATCAATGATCATGGCCCCATCGGCGCTCTGCTCAATCATCGCGTCGAGGCGCTGCTTCTCACGCAGAACGCCCTGGTAGAGCCGGGCGTTGGAGACCGCAATAGCGGCCTGGTCGGCAAAATCCTGGAGGAGCTGGCGGTCGTTGGCAGAGAAATCAACATTGAGGGCGGCGCGGAAGGCATAGATCACACCCACCGCCGATTGGCGCACCGTGAGGGGCAGAGCGATCATCTGGCGCAGGTTCAGTCCGGTATCGGCAGCAACATCGCGCAGGACGGCGACACCACGGCGGGTGATGTCGCTCATCGGCAGATCGAGCAGCGGGGCGAAGGCCGGCCAGATCTCGCGGGGAAGCTGAGACGATGCGCGGATACGCAAGACATCGCCGCTCTCCTCATCGTAGATCGCGATCAGGCCGGACGTGCCGGCAAGCATCTCAACGGCATAGGTGATCACCAAGTTCAGCACGCTAGAGAGATCGAGCTGCGCCGTGATAGCGCGGCTGATCTGGAGCAGATACTCGCGCTGGCGCAAACGGTTATCTGGCGATTCAAGCATAGGAGTCCTATTCCGGTTGTGAAGGAGGAGACAAGGCTTTAGCCGGCTGAAGCCTTGTCTCCTCTTCACGGCTCCCAGAGGATTGCGATAGGAGTCCTCCGAGGCGGTATTGTAGCACGCCTGTAGCGTCAGGTATCAGGTGTGTGGGTGCCGATAGCGTTGACACGGCCCGCGAGGGGAGCAACAATGCTTTACACACCGTCCACACGGACACAAATAAATCTGTTAAGCATTAATCATCGCATATTAACGCATTGCAGTCAGTTTTAAGGCCGACAGAGATACATTTTTGTTTGCCATATGATGCAGAATGGTGCGATTCTCCCTGACGACGTACTGGGCGCACCTACGATGTAAAATACTATTTACAGCTCACACTAGACAGGCGGTATGCTGCATGCTATGATGATAAACACTTACACGTGGATGAGAGGCGATAAGGGTGAGTGGGGGGAGTTAGCTACTAGATAGAAAGTAGAAACGTATGGATCTCGATATATCCAGCAAGCGGGCAAAAAAGCTCATGCGTGAGCACGGGCTGACCGACGAAGAAATTCAGCAAATAGTTGCCTCGGCACGGATCAACCTTGCCACTTTCGACCCAGAGTATCGTACTAATGTCACCCAGATCGCCGACGATCTACAGAAGAGTCGACCGACCATCTACGGATGGGCGGATCGGGCCATCGCCGCAACGATCCACTCGTTGCGCAATATTCGTACCGGGCGACCGCCCAAAGAGCGGGATCGGAGCATTGGTGTTGAGATGTAGATTCCGTGTCCATCGCCATAGCTGTCAAGCCCTCGTGTATAATAGAAAGGCTTGGCGCCGCCGTAGTCTGGCGCCCGCCGAAGGAGTCCCTTATTTATGAGCAGCAAGCTACGGGATCTGCTGGGTCGCTTTCGCGCTATCGAGAGCATTGATCTGGCAGCGGTTGTGGCGACGGACGGACTACTGATCGAAAGCGCTGCCCGATCGGGGGTTGATGTGGATGCGATCTGCGCAGTGGCATCAAACGGGCTGGCGATGGCCGAGGCTCTTGGTCGCGAGATTGCGAAGGGCGGCGCACTACAGACGATGCTAGAGTATGAACACGGCCTTGTGGTGATCGAGCCGATCAATGCAGAGGCGATGCTGCTCTTGCTGGCCGGTTCGCGTGATGACCTTGGCTATGTGCGGTTTCTGGTCGCCAAGCATCGCAGCGATATGAGTGACGCTTTACGAGACATCTGATTCTCCTATATGCTATAATTCGGGAAGCGTGCAGTCGCCGGCCCCCCGATCGGATCACGTGTAAGGCAGGTATCGATGGATCCACAGCTGACAAGCATCATTGTCCCCACCGAAGAGATCAACCAGATCGAGGAGTGCCTCGGTCGTCTTGTGGAAGATACCGGGAGCGACTACGCTCTTCTGCTCGATAAAAGTGGTCAGGTTATCTCATCAAAGGGCGATGGTGATCGGCAGGACATCACAGCCCTTGGTGCGCTGATCGCCGGCGTCTTCGCATCCTCCCGCGAGGTTGCCAAACTCCTCCGCGAGCGCGACTTCCGGGCCTCGTTTCAACAGGGCGTGCGTGAGAATATTTTCATCGCCATGATCGAGGAACAGTGGATTCTGTGCATCATCTTCAATAAGGGTACCCACATCGGCCTGGTAAAGGTACTCACGAAGAAGGCGACTGATGAGCTTGCCTCGGTGCTTGACCGGGTGCGCCAGCAGCACAAGGCCCGCGATGAGGTACTCGGCTCGTCGTTTCGTACATCAATGGAAGACACGATCGATCTGCTCTTCCGCGACTAGGAGGCTAGGTGTCAGCCGTCTCGCCGTGTGCCAGCGGCGCGTCCTTTCCTCTGATGTTCATCGCACGAGACGCTGGCCACCGACCGCTTTTATATAGGCAGGCATGCGAGAGGACCTATGGCTCTGATCAATGTTGCGGCGCGTGAGATCCACTGCAAGATCGTCTACTACGGCCCCGGCATGTGCGGTAAGACGACGAACCTACAGTACATCCATAGCCAAGTCCCCAAAGATGTCAAAGGTGACCTGCTCTCGATCGCCACAGAGACAGAGCGCACACTATTTTTTGACTTCCTGCCCCTTGACCTTGGTAAGGTTCGTGGCTTCCAGACCCGCTTCCACCTCTATACGGTACCTGGTCAGGTACTCTATGAGCGCACACGGGTGGCGGTACTCAACGGGGCCGATGGAGTGGTTTTTGTCGCGGACTCGAATAAGAACAAGATGCAGGAAAATGTGAATAGTCTGCGCGAGTTGGCGCAGAATATTACCCGGCAGAATAAGAAATTTGCCGAGTTCCCCATTGTCCTCCAGTACAATAAGCGCGATCTGCCGAAAGATGTGGTCGCCTCGGTACAGACGATGGATCACTTTCTCGGTGTCGCAAAAATGAACTGGCCACGGATTGAGGCGGTGGCAACGAAGGGTCCCGGTGTCTTTGAGACGCTGCGTGCAATTAGCCGCGTGGTGATCAGTAAGCTTTAGGAGGTCGCAGGCAATAAGGTAACAGATGCCGATCTCCCGCTGTGGGGCTGCTGCTCGTTACCCCCGCTTATTGCCTACGGTGAGGCTATGGCCCTTGAAGGTGATCTGGGCGAGTTCCCTCTGACCGACATCATCCAACTCCTCGACCTGAGTAAGAAGACGGGCGGGGTGGAGATTCGCGGCCAGCGTAGCGGTCAGCTTTTTCACGGCTGGCTCTACTTTCGCGACGGTAAGATCATCGGTGCCGAACTGCCCGGCGTCGCACCTCTTGAGGCGGTTTATACCTTTTTTACGTTCTCGTCTGGCCCCTTCCGCTTCCACGATGACCGCATTCTCTCCCAGCCGACGATCGCCGTCAGCAATGAGGTGATCATCATGGAAGGGATTATGCGCCAGGATGCGTGGATCAACATCCACCAGCACGTCTCCTCGCTCAGCCTTGTGCCTCGGCTTGTGCCGAACCCCTCCAGTGGCCATACCGAGATTAACCTGGAGGCTGAGGAGTGGCGTATTCTGACGATGGTTGATGGCAGAAATACAATCGGCCAGATTGCTCAGCGCAGTAGCCTCGGCGAGTTTCGTACCTGCGAGATCATTGCCCAGCTCCTCCAGAGCGGCCTGATTGAGAACCGTGCGCTCTCCCCAGGCGAGACGCTTGCCCCTGAGTTTGAGCGGATCGCCACGAGCCTGCTTGGCACGGGCGCGCCTGGTGTGCTTCAGGATGCCTATAAGCAGGCGAGTGTCTTTGATCCGAGCCGTGCCACCGGCGACCAGATGCTGGCTGTGGTTGATTTCTTCGAGATGCGAGTGACACCGATTGTTGGTGCTGTCCGCGCCAGTCAGGCCGCCAAGGAACTGCGCGCACGCACACACGAGGTGCTGGGCTAGGTTTTTTTAGGACTGGGGCGCTGCTCCAGGGTTGTGGTACAATAGCTCCACGCGACCCCGCCTGTCGCTTCAGGTGGGGTTTTCTGCTGTTCGTTGATAGGGAGTTTCTGTGCGCGCACTGATCAGTGTCTACAATAAGGCGGGCATCGTTGAGTTGGCCCGCGAGCTTGTCGGCCTCGGCGTCGAGATTATCTCCACCGGGAATACCCAGCGCCTGCTGGCTGAGGCGGGCCTGAATGCCCGTGCGGTCAGTGACGTGACGGGATTTCCTGAGATTCTCGATGGCCGGGTGAAGACGCTTCACCCCGCCATTCACGCTGGCCTGCTGGCCCGGCGTGATCTGCCCACTCATATGGCCCAGATGGATGAGCATGGTCTGCTGCCAATTGATATGCTTGTGGTTAATCTCTACCCGTTCCGCGAAACGGTGGCTCGCCCAGGGGTGACTCTGGATGAGGCGATTGAACAGATTGATATTGGCGGTGTAGCACTCCTGCGTGCCGCTGGCAAGAATTACCACCACGTGCTGTCATTGGTAGACCCCGTCGACTATGCGGAGGTGCTGGCCGGTATTCGCTCTGGCGACCTGCCCGAGTCGCTGCGCCGCCGTTTGGCGGCCAAGACCTTTGCGCATACGGCGGCCTATGATGCGGCGATTGGTGGCTACCTGGGCGCGGAGACGCTGCCGGAGAACCTGACGGTGAGTATGCCGTTGGCTCAATCCCTGCGTTACGGCGAGAATCCGCATCAGCAGGCTGCGCTCTATGGCGGATTCCTTGGACACTTCGCGCAACTCCACGGTAAAGAACTCTCGTACAACAATATCATTGACACGGCTGCCGCCCAGGAGCTGATCGAGGAATTTCCTGCCGACGAGGCGGCTGCCGTGGTGATTGTGAAGCACACCAACCCCTGCGGTGTGGGCACAGGCGCAACGCCGCTGGAGGCGTGGGAACGCGCCTTCGCCACCGACCACGATGCTCCGTTTGGCGGGATTATCGCCGCTAACCGCAGTATTGATCTGGAACTGGCCCGTGCGATTGATGAGATCTTCTCGGAGATCGTGATTGCGCCCGACTTCGCCCCTGAAGCCCTGGAGTTGCTGCGCAAGAAGAAGAACCGTCGCCTGCTGAAGCTGCTGCGCCCGGTGACGAATCCCAACGAACTGCTGCTACGCAGCGTACCCGGTGGTCTGCTGGCCCAGGTTGCCGACCGCAGCCCGCTGGCCGGGGAAGATTCGCGTGTGGTGACGCAGCGCGCCCCCAGCGATGAGGAGTGGCGGGCGCTACGCTTCGCTTGGCGCATCGTGAAGCACGTGAAGTCGAACGCCATTGTGTATGCTGGGGCCGACCGCACCCTGGGTGTCGGTGCCGGGCAGATGAGCCGGGTTGATAGCTCGCGTCTGGCCGTCTGGAAGGCACAGCAGGCCGGACTGGCGCTGGCTGGCTCGGTGGTAGCCTCCGACGCCCTGTTCCCCTTCGCCGATGGGGTTGAGGCTGCCCTGGCTGCCGGAGCGACAGCGATCATCCAGCCGGGTGGATCGGTGCGCGACGCGGATGTGATCGCCGCCGCCGATGCGGCGGGAGCGGCTATGGTCTTTACCGGACGACGGCATTTTAGGCACTAGTGCAAGGGCGCAGCCGCAGGTGTGGTGGAGCCACACCTGCGGCTGCGCCCCTACGGATGCGACATGGAATTCGATAACAATGGCCTGATCCCGGCGATCGTGCAACACGCCCGCAGTGGCGAGGTGCTGATGCTCGGGTACATGAACGAAGAGGCGCTGCGCCTCACCCACGAGAGCGGTCTGGTAACATTCTGGAGCCGCTCGCGTAGCGAGATTTGGCAGAAGGGAGCCACCAGCGGCAACACGCTGCGGGTGATCTCCGTGCGCCAGGACTGTGATGGCGACGCACTGCTGGTGCTGGCCGAACCTGCTGGGCCGACGTGCCATACGGGTGAGCGGAGCTGTTTCTTCCACGACATGGCTGGTGCCTCACTGGCGGCTCCTGCCGTACCCGGTAGCATTCTTGCCCGTCTGACCGACGTCATCCACCAGCGCGGCGAGCAGCAGGATGAGAGTTCGTACACGGCGAAACTGCTGCGCGGCGGGGTTGACCGGATCGGCAAAAAAATTGGTGAAGAGGCGGCTGAGGTGATCATTGGGGCGAAGAATGGCTCACCTGCCGAGCTGACCTACGAAATGGCGGATCTGATCTATCACAGCCTCGTGCTGCTGGAGAATCAGGGCGTGGCCCCAGAGGACGTCTGGAGAGAACTGGAACGTCGTTTTCATCCATAATCATAGCTTCGACGGCATTGTGGCCGCTCGATCGCCAGTTCGTCACTAGTTCCTGCAGCCTATGCCTATGACAGAGCATGCTGGCCGAGTCCTGGTAATTGATGACGATCCGGGCATGTGCGATTACTGCGCACGGACGCTCCGTTACGCGGGATTCAGAGTCGAATCAACCGAGATTGACCCTGCGGCTGTGGCGATGCTCCGCACGCGCCCGTTTGACCTTGTGCTGCTCGATAGTGCTGGGCTTGAGCATGGCGAGACTTCGCTTTTGGCACAGATCCGCGCCCACGATTCCAACCTGCCGGTGCTGTTGCTCAGCGACGGAGCGACGGTTGAGCAGGTGGCCAGCGCGATGCGGCGTGGTCTCCAGGGTCTCATCCAGAAGCCATTCCCGCCTGATGAGCTATGTGTAGTGGCTGCGGAGATAGTGGAGAAGCGGCGCACGGCCCGGGCGCGTGAGCGCGTAGCGGCACTCCGACCACTGCTTCAGATAAGCCAGCGCCTCCACTCTGAACTCGATCTCTCGCGGCTCCAGAACCTGATTATTGAGACGGTACGTAGCGAACTGGAGGCCGACCGCGCCTCGCTAATGCTGCTTGATGAGGGGGGTACGATCCTGCGCATGGCGGCCTGCTCGGGGTTGCCATCCACTGTGACGGTGGGACACCGGGTGTCGGCGACGCGCAGTCTGGCAGGGTGGGTTGCCGTTCATCGCACCCCGCTCAGCATTGACGCGCACGGCGTGATCTCTCCGCCAAACGCCGATATTTGCGAGATGTCCTTTGACAATGAAATGACCTCGTCGCTGGCGGTGCCAGTCCTCGCGGGCGACCATATGCTCGGTGTGTTGAACGCCGCTAAGGTGCGCTCGGGGCTCTCCTTTAGCGCCGCCGACCAGGATTTGCTGCTGCTGCTTGCGGGTCAGGCGGCCACAGCGATCTCGAATGCGCGGCTCTACAGCCAGGTGGCTCAGTCGGAAGAGCGTTACCGCGCCCTGCTTCATCACGCCAACGATGCCGTGTTGCTGCTTGATGCGAGTGGACGAACTATTCTGGAGGCGAACCTGGCTCTTGAGCAACTCAGCGGCTACCGTCGCCACGAGATTCTGGCGCTGCGCCCCGCCGAGTTGTTGCCTGATGTGGGCAGTTTGGCGCAGAACGCTCTTAGCGGGACGGTGAATGGCTCTGGCTCTGGTGACTCTCAGGAGATTGAGACGGTACTCCAGACGCGCTGGGCGCAGCCGGTGCAGGTGGCGGTGAGCGTGAGCGTGGTGCCCTACGCGGGCCAGCAGCTGCTGCTGGTGATTGCCCGCGATGTGAGTGAACGTCAGCGCATTGCCCGGCAACTGCTTCAGACGGAGAAACTGGCCGCCCTTGGTCGGCTCTCTGCCTCGATGGCCCACGAGATCAATAATCCGCTTCAGGCCATCCATAACGCAGTTCACCTCATGCTGAATCGGGCGCTCCCTGATGAGAAACGCCAGCGTTATCTGGAAATGACCCGTGAGGAGATTGATCGGCTAATCAGTATTGTGCAGCGTATTCTCGATTTCTACCGACCAACACGCGACGGCATGCGCCCGGTAGATCTGGGCAATATCCTCGACTCGGTGCTGACGCTTACGGCCAACCAACTCCACGAACACGGTATCCACACGACCCGCACGAATCATATGGCGTTGCCACGAGTTTTCGCCGTGAGCAGCCACATTAAGCAGGTCTGCCTAAGCCTAATCTTCAACGCAATCGAGGCTATGCCCGATGGTGGCGAACTGCGGGTGAGAGTTTATGTGGCGGCGGATGGGAGCGAGGTGAACGCGGACGGATTTACCGTGGTGGCTGGTGGGCTCGCTACGAATCCGATGACCGGGCCATCGGTGGTGGTGGAAATTGGCGATACGGGCGAGGGTATCTCCTCGCAGGATCTGCCTAAGATTTTTGAGCCCTTCTACACAACACGTACAAAGGGTACCGGATTGAGCCTGGCCCTGAGCTACAGCATCGTTGAGCAGCATCACGGGGAGATGGCGGTGCGCTCCGAGCTTAATCAGGGGACGACATTTCGTATCCGGTTGCCGGTGGCGAAGTAGGGGCGGCTCGCGAGCCGCCCCTACGGCCAGAGCCGCCCCTACGGCCAGAGCCGCCCCTACGGCCAGCGGTAGTGCTGGCCCGGCGGCAGACGCAGGCTCTCTTCGCCCAGGCGACCAAGTCCCCGATCCCCTGTCGCCGGGCGGCGCTCCAGACGTGCCTCGGTTGTCCACTGCACCAGCCAGTCGTTCCGCAGCAGCTCGCCGCTCACGGGAATCCCCAGACTTCTGCCATACTGCTCGGTCAGATCCTTGAACCCTGCGCAGACTCCGTCGTTGAGCGTGCTATCTGGGCATCCCTCGCTGCGGATGGTCTCGGCCAGATAGAGCTGTGCGCCTAGGGGGCGGGTGCCGACCGTGCCATCGCGTAGCTCCAGGCATGCCCGCTCGAAGCACTGGAGTCGCCCCCAGGCAAAGGGTACCACCGGGGTGAGGGGCAGACCGATCCGCTCGATCCCGCCACGCTCGGCCCATGCGCGCATAATCGGCGCGGGCACGAAGGCTCCGGTCTCTTCAAAGGTGCGCCCGCCCGCCGACCGCACTGTGATCTCAGCGATCTGGCGGGCGGGCGTGAGGGCTGCGCCGTTGGCCCGCAACTCCACGGCCAGCCCGTAGCGACCCGGCGGCAGCTCATCGGGCAGGGCTAAGGTCTGGAGGTGCTGGACATCTGCCCCGGCAGGCCAGCGTTCCGGCGGAAGAGCCGCGTAGATCAGCGGCAATTCGCTCTCTCGCAGGGGACGACCTCCCGGTGTTGTGATCTGTGCCGCCACCACGATGTCGGCCTCGGTCGGGGCAACATCCGCCCGTCGCCAGTTCAGCGCGATGGTCAGCAGTTCGCCTGGTTCGTAGGTGGCGCTCAGCGGCGCAGCCAGGGCGTAGCTTGTCAGATCAAGGCCCGTGCCCATACGGGCAGGCGGGACGATAGCCTGCTGCGGCCCGGCATCCACTGGCCGGTAGAAATCAAAGGTTCCCAGGGAGCCATCCTGGGCGTAGCGATGGTGCAGCACAGCGACGATCTCGGGGGTGAGCCAGTTGCCCAGGTAATCGAGTACGGCCAGGGGCGGCGTACCCCTGGCCAGGTCAACCAGCAGGGCGGACTGGTCGGCCAGACCTTGGTCAATGAGTTGGCGAGACTCGAAGACCTGCATGCGCGACACGACCCCGGCGGCGGCGGCGATCCCCGGCATATCGGTGAAGATCTGTGGGCCAGCAGCGCGTATTTGCTGCTCCAGGGCCGTATCCACCCGCCCGAAGGCCGCCAACAGATCACCCTCGCGCCGCGCATCATCCCAGAGTCCATAGTGTCCGATGGCCAGCCGAGGCGGGCTAGGTGCGACCAACCCGGCCTGCCGGGGCCAGAACGGATCCCACAGGGGCGGGTAGGTGATCAGGGAGGCGATGAGGAGACCGATAACCGATAGCCGATAGCCGATAGTACGACGGTTGTCGTTTGAATCACCCCCCCCTAGCCCCCCCGCAAGCGGGGGGGAACAATGCATTGGTTCCCCCCCGCTTGCGGGGGGGCTAAGGGGGGTGATCGGCGGAAGCCTCTCTGCGAAGATATTCACAACTGTCGTAATAGCCGATAGCCGAGGGCGGGAGGCCACAATCCAGACCAGACCGACATAAAGTTCCAAGAAATAGTTGCTGTAGGCACCCACCTTGCCCACCCCGACGGCGATGATCGCGCCGAAGAGGGTGTAGATCAGGGCGGGGGCCAGTGAAATGTGCGACGGGAGAGCGTGGCCCTCTCTAGAAAAACGCCCCTCATTTTTTTTGTAATGGGACACAAGCGAGACCAGCGCGGCGGCGGCCAGGGGCCAGCGCAACTGGATCTGGGTCTTCCAGAAGCCTTGGGCCAAACTGACATCCCAGCGATTGGCGTTGGCGGAAATAACGTGCGTGGCAAACCAACCGCCGCTGGCCGACTGGAGCAGGCCGAAGAGCAGTCCTCCGCCGCCGACAATCGTGCCGCCGAGGATGAGCGCGGCCCGTAGCTGCGGTCCGCGCTCTGTCCGGTTCACCCGCAGCAGGTCGGTGAACAGCCACAGGCATGCGGTGGCAGGTGCGGCGATGAGCGAGGGCTTGGTGAAGAGACAGGCCAGCAGGAGCATCCCGGCGAGAGCCGGACGACGCCTGCTTAGAGCCACTAGCCCCCACAGGCCAAGGCTAAGTCCAAGCATGTCAACCCGCATCAGCACAGCCCACTCACGGACAATGGGGATGGTGAGGAGGAGAAGGAGCAGGAGGCAGGAGGCAGGAGGTAGGGGACAGGGGGCAGGGAGGCAGGAGGCAGGAGGCGGGGAGCAGGGAGCAGGCTTCCGGCTCCCTGCCTCCTGCCTCCTGCCTCCTGCCTCCGATCCGAGCGTGGCGATAGCCGCTACTGCCGCCAGAGCGGCGAGCAGCGAGATCAGCCGACCGGCGAGCAGGGCCGAGCCGGTGATCGTGGAGAGTCCGGCGCAGAGCAGCAGGTAGAGCGGCGGGTAGTTAATGATCAGATAGGGCGAATTCGCAGGATCGGCGTAGAGTTGCCAGATCGGCGTGCCGGTTCGCACCTGTTCCACCTGGGCTAGCAGCGGCCCTTCGCCATAATCGAGAGGGTGTGGGAAACCAAGAATCTGGCGGGCGTGATCGGCGAAGTAAAGGAGGTAGGCCGCCATCATGATGGCGAGGCCGATCTGGGCGGCGCGCAGGGCCGTGCGGGCGATCATGGGCGATCCCGTGGGTAGTCGTGTTGTTGGCCAGTATTATACAAGCCTGGCGGGATTGTGCGGCTAGGGCGAGATCACCCGCATAATCGCCATAGTGGCGCTGCTGCGTGGCATATCGCAAATCAATTTACAGGAGATCACCTGCGAAATCGCCATAGTGGCATTACTGCGGCTCAGGTTCCAGCTCTGCCATCCGTCATCTGAGACAGACAACTGCTGCTTCCTGTCCATCAGTTGGCGGGTTGCCTGATCACGCTGCATCGGGTTGAGGATCGGCAGAGCGTTGACAATGGTGGGCACCGCGTCATTCGAGAGCGAGAGCAGGTAGTCCAGATCAATCCCTTCATTATTGCTATACCGACCAGTGATGGAACTGCGGGTCAAGGCGGAGGGGTTGGCCTGATAGCGGGCGATATTCTCGCGGACGATCAGGGCGTCGGGGCTGATGATATTAAGGATGGTGAGGGAGATCAGGGCCGAGGCGAATCCGCCGGATAGGAAGATTCGTGGGCGGGCGCAGATCAGCGCGGCCACAAAGATCAGCAGCACCACAGCCAGCCAGATCATAAAGCCGTGGGTGTAGAGGCGCAGGCGGGTGAAGCCGTAGGCCAGTTCGTAGAGCCACATGCGCTGGAAAGCTGAGGTCAGGATGCCGAGGACGAGCAGCACCATCGCCGAGCTAGAAGCGTTGAAGGCCAGTCGTCGGGCCGCGTTTTCGCGGTGCGTCACGAGGGCTAGGGTGCAGAGCAGACCGAGGGCGAGGCATGCCACCGTGAGCAGTTCAAAGAATCCGCGCCGGGCGTACTCGGCGTAGGTCATGCCGCTACGGGTCAGGCTGTCGAGACCGCCAAAGAGATAGGCACCCTGAATAGCCATAAATCCGGCGAAGAGCAGATCCAGCAGCAGCAGCACGGTAATCGCCTCGGTGCTGCCCAGGAAGCGCCAGGCCATGCTGCTGCGATCCAGACGCTCGGTGTCGCCCTCGGCGGGAAGTTCGGCCAAAGTCGGCACGCCCTCGGCCAGAGCGACAATCAGGAGACCCGCCGCGCCCCAGGCGAAGCAGATGATGATGATCGCGTGGACAATGGCTGTCCAGAGACTGAAGGGCAACTGGAGGGTGAGTAACTGGGTCATATAGCTGGCGAAAATGCTGTCGGCAGCGGTGAGCAGGCCAGCAAAGATCAGCAGCAGCGGCGTGGCTAGGATCACCCCACGAACTACCGGGGTCAGGGCACGCATCTGGTCGCCGCCGATCCGTAGCCGACTCATCTGGCGGAAAGCCAGGATCGTCGGGTGGATGCCGATCTCGAAGAGAGCCTGGAAAGCGCGCCTAGCGAGACGGACGGGAGGCAGGCGGTGCAGGGCGTCGCTGCGAAAGCTGACGGCGAGCAGCAGCAACAGGCCAATCAAGGCGAGCAGGTTGAGGGCAACGAGCATGGGCTCATCGCGCACAGCCAGCCAGACCGCGAAGCTGAGTGCGGCGACTCCGAGCCAGCGGTTGGCCGCGCCGGGACGATCCTCAATCTGGCTGATGAGAGACAGGGCCAACAGGCCGAGGATTACGAAGAGAGGAACCGAGATACCGAGCGCATGCCCGTAGAAAAACAGGTCGGCGCAGATACCGAGCAGCAGAGCAATGCTAAGCAGAATGTGAGGTGCGCGTAAGTTCGCCATAAGTGGCTCCGGGTCGCAGAGAACAAAATACCGCTGCCCTGGTTATACCAAGACAGCGGCATTGATTCGACCCTTTATGTGTGCCGTCCTGCGCACGTAAGTGCTTGACAGGTACCTACATCTTCATCCTGTAGCCGACTTCCTTGAGCAACTCGCGGGCGATGACATTCTTCTGGATCTCGTTGGTACCCTCAAAAATGCGAGTGACGCGGGCGTCACGATACATCCGCTCCAGGGGCAACTCACGCGAGAAGCCCATACCACCGTGGATCTGGAGTGCCTCGTCAATCACCTGGCTGGCCATCTCCGTGCAGTAGAGCTTAACGATGCTGCTCTCCAGCGTGGCGGGATGGTGAGCGTCTACACGTTTGGCGCAATCGTAGGCGATCTGCTCCATCGTGTAAATCTTCACCGCCATCTCGGCCAGCTTAAACTGGATGGCCTGGAAGTCGGCCAGGGGGCGTCCGAACTGGTGGCGCTCGATGGCGTACTTACGGCTAATGTCAAACGCCTCTTTAGCCGCACCCACACTGCTGCCGCCCAGCCCCACCCGGCCAATATCGAGGGTCTTCATGGCGATCTGGAAGCCGTGGCCTATGCGGTGGGCACCGCCAAGAACGTTCTCCTCCGGGATACGGCACTCCTCGAAGAAGAGGCTCGCCGTATGGGATGCCTTCAGACCCATCTTATGCTCAACCTTGCCGACGCGGAACCCAGGCGTGCCCTTCTCGACAATAAAGGCGGTGATACCGCCACGGGCACCCTTTTCCTGATCGGTAACGGCGTGGACGATGATCACATCGGCGAAGCTGCCGTTGGTGATCCACATCTTTTGGCCGTTGAGTACCCACTCGTTGCCCTGGTGCGTGGCGGTGGTCTGAAGGTGAGCGGCGTCGGAGCCAGCATCCGGCTCAGTGAGCGCCCAGGCACCGATCAACTGGCCGTGGTTCATCGCCGTGAGGTAATGCTCCTTCTGGGCCGGGGTGCCGCCGAGAAAGATACTCATCGCTGCGAGCTGGGCGTGGGCACCGATGATTGTGGCAGTGCTGGCGCATGAGCGATTGAGCTCCTCCATCAGCACGCAGTAGCCGGTAATGCCCATCTCTAGCCCGCCGTACTTCTCGGGAAAGGGCACTCCCATCAGGCCGATCTCACCGGCCTTCTTCAGCACCTCAAAGGGGACTCGCTCTTCCTCATCGAGATCATGGGCGATTGGGCGGATCTCCTTGTCCACGAAATCGCGAATGGTCTGGCGCAGCATCTTAATCTCATCGGTATGCTCGTACTCCATCGTCGTGGCCTCCTTGATAGCCTTGAGTGCTGAAAGCAGCGTGCGATATTACACACTGCGTCATGAAGTATAGCAACCGCTTGCTCAGATGTCAAAGGGAAGAGCGCAGACTGACGGCTTATGTGAAAAGTAGTGAGCCTAGCTGAAGACAAAGGGCCGACCTACAAGTCGAACCCGGCCCGCCACGCCGCTTACCAAGAGGCTATCATGCGACAGGTCTGGCTCTATGAGTGGCTGGCGGGCCGGTGAACCAGATGCTGAATCACCTCGATCAGACCCTTCAGACTGACGGGCTTGGTCAGATACTCGTTCGCGCCAGCCTCCAGGCAGCGCTCACGGTCCCCGGGCATGGCCAGGGCGGTCAGGGCGATGATCGGTGTAGCCGCGAACGCGGGCTTGGCTCGTAGCCGGCGGGTAGCCTCTAGCCCGTCAATCTCTGGCATCTGGATGTCCATAAGGATGAGATCCGGACGAACCTCCTCCGCCATTGCCAGAGCCTCGCGCCCATTGCGTGCGACCGTCAGGTGATAGCCCCGATCCTGCAAGTAGTCGCCAACGGCGATGATATTGATCTCGTTATCCTCGACCAGCAGGATGCGTGCGGCGGCGACGGCTGGCGGCAGGGCCGACGGCGCGATGATCGCCGCTTCGTGGGGAGCATTCTGAGTCGCCGCAGCCACGGCCAGAGCCCGCCGCAGATCGTCGCGTGAGATCGGCTTGAGCAGATACTCCGCAGCGCCGGCTGTCAGTCCCTTCTCGTGCTCGTCCACCACCGATACGATGATCACCGGGATGCCATGCAGATCGGAGGATGTCTTGAGACGGGTCAGCACCTCCCATCCCGACAGACCCGGAATCTGGAGATCTAGGAAGATCACATCGGGCTGGAGGGCAGCGATCCGCTCCAGAGCGCCCTCGCCCTGCTCGTAGACCGTCGCGTGAATATTAATCTCCTGTAGATAGCGCGTAAGCTGCTCGCTGGCGATGCCCGAGTCTTCGATGACCAGCGCCGAGCGCAGTGCGCTGGCGTTACTAGTCGGCGCGATGACGCCCTTCACGTCCAGCGGCGTGGGAGGGGTGTAGGGCAAGCTAATGATGAATCGGCTGCCCTTGCCTGGCTCGCTCTCCACCGTAACGCTGCCGCCGTGTAGTTCGGCCAGGCGCCGCACCAGCGCCAACCCCAGCCCAGTACCCTCATGCTGGCGGTTTAGGCGGGAGTCGAGCTGAACGAAGGGCTGGAAGAGTTGGGCGAGATCCTCCCGCGCGATGCCGATGCCGCTGTCCTGTACGACAAAGCGGACCGCGCCCGCCTCGTCGTCAACGGTGACACCCAGGCTGACCCGGCCACCCGGATCGGTGAACTTGACCGCGTTGGTGAGCAGGTTCACCAGGATCTGCTTGAGGCGTTTCGGGTCAACCTCCACCCTCGCCATCTGGTCGTCTAGCCGGAAGGCCAGCTTGAGTTGCTTCTTGAGCGCCTGCTCCTTCACAAAGAGCATACTGGCCTCGCATATCTCGGAGATTGCGACAACTTCGCGCCGCATCTCCATGCGACCAGCCTCCACCTTGGACAGGTCGAGGATATCGTTGATGAGCGTGAGCAGATGGCGACCGCTGGTCTCGATATGGCCGATCATATCGCGCTGGCGCTCATTGAGCGGGCCACGGTACTGCTCCTGGAGACTCTCGCTCAGGCCCAGGATAGCGTTGAGGGGGGTGCGCAGCTCGTGGCTCATGTTGGCCAAAAACTCATCCTTAGCCCGTACCGCCCGCGCCAGTTCCATGTTGGTGCGGCTGAGATCGGCTGTGCGCTCGTCAACCCGGCGCGCCAAAGAGTTGCGCTCTTTGATGAGATCATCCTCCGCCTGCTGGCGCTCAAACCAGAGGCCGAGCGAGTGGGTGATGCCGTCGAGCAGGTTCTGCTCCTCTGGGATAATGAAGGGGCTGTCGTCGGTGTAGGCGACGGACAGATGCCCACGGATCGCACCGCCGACCATGATGGGTGCCGACAGCCCGCGCAGCAGGGGTGCTTCGTCGGATACCGAGCGATAACGCTGTCCGTCTAGCTCAAGGGCCGTGACCGCCTTCCCAGGGAATTGCATCGCCGGAACCAGATAGGCCACAACCTGCCGACAGATCTCATCCTGGGGCGGGGCCGCCTCCAACATGCGCTGCACCTGGCGCAGGCATGTCAGCTCCTTGAGCCGTTCCTTCAGGTCGTGTTCCATCTGCTTGCGTGCGGTGATATCCTTGCCGGTGGCGACAAAGTGGGTGATGACGCCGCGTTCATCGCGGATGGGCGTGATCGTCTTGTCCTCGTAGATCAGCAAGCCATTTTTGCGCCGGTTGCAGATCTCGGCGTGGAACGACTCGCCGCGCAGGATGGTCGCCCATAGGTATTCGTAGAACTCCGCGCGCTCGATCCCCGACTTGATGATCCGTGGTGTCTTGCCGATCGCCTCGGCCCTACTGTAGCCTAACTGGCGCTCGAAGGCCGGGTTCACATACTGGATCTCTCCGCTCACATCGGTAATGACGACCATATCCTCCATCTGCTCGACGACGCGCGAGAGACGGGTGATCTCCTCGGTGGAGCGCTTGGCCTCGGTGACATCCTGCACCGTGCCAAGCGAGCGTGTGGGGCGACCGTCTTCGTCGTAGGAGGCGCGGGCACGGGCGTGGATGTACTTCACCTGGCCGTGGGGTAAGAGGAGCCGGTACTCCATATCGAACTGCCGGTGGGCCGCGACGCACTCGCGGTGGATCTGGACGAGCGATGCGCGGTCGTCGGGGTGGATGATCGCCAAAAACGCTTCGTGGGTGATGGGGAAGGTGTCCGGCTCGATGCCGAAGATGCGACATGCCTCAGCCGAACCACTCACACAGTTCTCGCGCAGATCGAGTTCATACACGCCAAGATGGGCGATGCGCTGAGCCTCCTCAAGGCGGGCTCCGTTCTCGCGCAGGGCGTCCTCGGTCTTGCGGCGCTCGATGGCCAGAGCCACCTGCGCGGCGACCGAGCCCAGGAAGATCTTATGACGCTCCGTGTAGCGGTCGCGCATTCTGTAGTCGAAGACCGCTATGACACCGATGATGCGCTCGCCGATGGCAAGGGGTATGCCCAGCCACGAGGCCGGTGGCGTAACTCCGCCATCTACCTCGCCGCGCAGCCGCAGTTCCTCAAACGACTCAGGGGTGAAGATGACTGCGTGGCCGACGCGGCAGACGTATGCGGCGCGGCTGTGCGCCATCAGGGTCGGGACGAGTGATAGGCCGTGCTTGTCCACCGTGTAGACATTGTCAACGGCACCCGTCTGTGGATCGAGCAGCCGGACGAACATATTCTCTGCGGCGATGACCCGCGCTAGGGCCTGCTGTACCAGCTTCAGGAAGGTGTGGATCTCCGAAATGGCCGCCGCGCCCTGCATGATCTGGAGCAGCGCCTGACGCTCATTCTCGGCCCGTGTGCGCTCGGTGATCTCGCGGACGATCACCACCGCCTCGTCCGTGCTGGCCTGCGTATCCACGCGGGCCTCGTAGGATCGCTCCTCGTCGCCCATCATGAGCGGATACTCAAACGTCTGGAGCCTGCCGGTCACAAACGCTGCCTGGAGGGCTTCCAGGGTGAGCGTGCAGACATGCGGGGGGAGTACCACCGAAATATGCCGACCGATGAAGACGTCGGGAGGGGCGTACAGAGACTGGGTCTCTGGCGCCGTGTAGTCCAGAATGACGCCCTCGCGGCTCAGGCGGAAGATAAGGTCGGGGATTGACGTGAGCAAGATCTGGCTACGATGCATGCGAAGGCGGCGCTGCTCGTCCGCCTGCTGGTCTGGGTCGGTGATGTTACTCATAAAGTGCCTCGGTAGTGGCTCAATCTAGATATGGCCACACGTTCTGTGCCCATTCTCTACGATGAAGTATACCCGAGCTACGAGGGGGACGTGGCACTAACCCTGGTGTAGGGGGCACCACCGATACCTGTCTTTAGATAGTGGCAATGCCGCAGAAGTGACGCTGTGAGACTTGTCACGCTTATATAATGGTTTGGCGCAACCCAACGGGCGAAAGCCCAGCAGCGTGAGTACTGGAAGGAAGTATTCACGCTGCTGGGCTTTCGCCCCTAAGACAAGGTTCGCAGATACTCTACAGTTCAGGCCGGAATTTGGCATCCTGAATGCGCTCAACCTGAAACCTGAAACCTCGCACCTGAAACCTTGTCTAAAGAGGTGCAATCAGCGAGACTCTCCTATCGGCGTACCATTGGCAGGAACACCGTTGATTGACTGGATGTGGATGCTACAGGTACACCGCTCTGTGCTGGTGGATCGAGCAGGGTTGGCGGGGTCAGTGGCACGATCTTGGTGGTGGCAGCGAGGTGGGCCGGGTTTGGCTCGGGGGAGATGTTGGCGGGCGCTGCCGATACGAAGCTCAACGTATACTGTGCCGCCGTGTACCCGACCACCGCAACCTGGAAGACTCCCGTCTTGGTGGCGGTAAAGGTGATGCTGTCGGTTGCGCTGTCCACCTGATTGCTGTAGTAATCGGGCCTGCCCACGCTGCCAGGCATCCAGACGTAGAGATCCGCGTCGCCCGCAGAAGGTGTCACCGTAAGGGTCACGCGCTGTCCTGCGCTTAACGTGAAGCGGTAGAGCCGTGCTGCGCCAAGGGCCACGGGGTCGTTCGGCGGCGCGAAGTTGATGCTCGCCCGGGCTGGCTGTAGCGAGATGTTGCCCGCCGTATCGGCGAACCACGCCTGGAGGTAGTGCAGTCCGCCGCCCTGACTCAGTGTCCAAGGCAGGCTTGCCGTGTAGGTAACCCAGCCAGACTGCTGGATTGACACCCACTGGCGTGCGCTCTGGTTGAACTCTAGTTCGCTGATGTACATCTTCGCCACACCCGTGCCGCCTGTATTGTCAGTGGCACTGAGACTCAGCGTTACCTGGCTCGCCGCAGTGAATGGCGATCCCGCGTTGACAATTAGGGTGCCACTCGGCGGACTCGTATCGGTGTTTGAGGCTGTTCCTCCCTTGATCTCAACCCGCCGCACAACGACGTTATTACGCTCGTTCCCCTCTGAGATCGTATTTTTCGGATCAACCACCACATAAATCGAGTGGACACCGACAAGGCCGGTGGTATCCCAGACTTTGGTTGTCCACTGGGATTCAACCCCCCACGGCGCGATGAGCGGAATTGTATAGACCGGATCGCCGATCAGTTTGCCGCCGCTGCTCGGGTTGCCGTCGTAGAACGAGACATCAACGTTCGAGATGGTGTGATCGCTGCTGCTGCGTACATTCACCCCAATGCCCACCAGATCGCCCGTATATATGGTTGCGGGATCAATCCAGACATCGAGTTCGCCAATGAAGAGATCACCGAGCGGCATGGGCGGGGTGCCGAGCCAGGGGTCGTAGTCAACGTTATCAGTGACCTTCCCGCCCAGACCGGCATGCTTCCCGAGCGTGCAGCTATCGGTTTTATCAGAGGCATCGGCGGGGCCGGTATCGCTGCCCCACCAGTTGTTCTGCGCGTTCACGCAGATCGTGGCCGTCTCGTTATAGACGCCGAAGGTGCCGTTGTCGTAGATGTTGTTCCGCCGGATGATCGGCTGCGAGTTCGAGACGAAAACACCTTGATCCGCATTGCTGTGGATGTCGTTCTCGGTCAGGAGTGGCGTCGCGCTGTTGCGGATCTCGAAGCCGCGCTGGTTGAGGGTGATCCGGCTACGTGCAATCTGCGGCCCTGCGCCAAAGATCTGCACGCCGCCACCGTAGCGAATCAGCGCGTGGTCCACAATCGTGTTCTGATCATCGCTGGTATCGGCGAAGTGAATGATCCCCCAGTCGCCAACCTTCGGCGGCGTATTGGCCCCGTCGGCGTCGGTATCTCCGCCATACTCATCGTCCTGGAACGAGGTGAAGGTGATCGGCTGGTCAGCGGTGCCACGTGCGTCGAGGGTGCCCTGCACCGTTATCCCCGCGCCGCTGCCGAACTTCACCACCATGCCGGGCGCAATTGTCAACGTGAAGCCCTGTGCGGCGACCACATTGCCTGTCAGCACATAGACCACATCGGTGTTCGCCCAGGTCTCGCCCGTCACCGTCGCCGAGGCGCTCTTGGTGCCACCGGGGATCTCGACGCCGTTGATGTAGTTTTGCTCGAAGGTGAGATTGGAGAGGGTCGGAGTAGCATTCGAGAGACGGATCATGCCACCGTAGTCGTCCCCACACCGTCCCAAACCATCGCAGTATAGATCACGACCCCCGTAGCGTATGTTGCTGTGCTGAATAAAGCTTTTTCCGTCATCACTCGTATCGCGGAAATCGATCCAGGCCCAGTCATTCTTCGCAGGTGTCGTAGCCGGGCCATCAGCATTCGTGTCCCCACTAATCGTGTCATCTCGGAACGAGGTGAAGGTAATCGGATCAGCCGCAGTGCCACGCGCATCCAAGGCACCATCAACATACAAGCGGCTGTAGGTTGTGAGCTTGATGGTGAGCCCTGGCGTAATCGTGAGTGTAAAGCCTTGGCCGATTACCAAATCGCCTGTCAGCACATAGACCACATCGGTGTTGGCCCAGGTCTCGCCCGTCACCGTCGCCGAAGCTGTTTTGGTTCCGCCGGGAATCTCGACCCCATTGATATAGTTTTGCTCGAAGGTGAGATTAGATAGGGTCGGGGCGGCATTCGAAAGAGTAATCATACCTCCGTATATATCCCCACATCGTCCTAAACCATCGCAATGTAAATCACGACCTCCGTAGCGCATGATGCCGTGCTGAATAAAGCTTCCGCTGTCATTGCTGCTGTCGCGAAATTCGATCCAGGCCCAGTCTAACGCTGCGGGTGTCGTGGCAAGGCCATCAGCGTTCGTGTCCCCACCACTCGTATCATCTCGGAGCGAGGTGAAGGTAATTGGATCAGCCGCAGTGCCACGCGCATCCAAGGCACCATCAACATACAGGCGGCTGTAGGTTGCAAACTTGACGATGATCCCCGGCGTAATCGTGAGTGTAAAGCCCTGGCCGATTACAAGGTTGCCGGTGACGACATACGGGATGCTGGTATTTTGCCACGTCTCGCCGGTCACCGTCGCCGAGGCTGATTTCGTCCCGCCGGGGATCTCAATCCCATTGATGTAGTTCTGCTCGAAGGTGAGATTGGAGAGAGTTGGGGCCGCATTCGAGAGACGGATCATGCCACCATATATGTCCCTACACCGTCCTAGACCATCGCAGTATAGATCACGGCCTCCGTAGCGTAGGATGCTGTACTGAATAAAGCTCTGGCTATCATCACTAGTGTCGCTAAACTCGATCCAGGCCCAGTCTAACTTCGCAGGTACCGTCGCGGGGCCATCACCATTCGTATCGCCGCCAGCACTATCATCCAGGAATGAGGTAAAGATAATCTGGTTGTCTGCAACGCCGCGTGCGTCGAGCGTACCAGCGATGACCAGGTTTGCGTAGGTCTTGAATTTGACAATCGTGCCGGGCTGAATGGTCAGGCGAAAGCCCTGGGCCACAGTTACATCGCCCTGCACCACGTAGACATTGTCAGCCGTCCAGGTGGTATCAACCGCGATGGAGCCAGCGACGATATTCACTGTCGCCGCGCTAGCCGGGGTAGCCGGTGGTGCAAAGAACAGCAAGGCCACTAGCAATCCCAGCGCGGGCGCGCTGAGCAGTGCGGCCAGCAGAACCCCTCCGACGGCACGCGGATGCCGGGTACGTGTGCCCAGCTTGGCAATGATTGACCTCACGACGTGTTCCCCACGCATACAGATCTCCTTCTATACTGTGCGTACAGCAAACTACTCCCAAGCGTCACCGCAGGGCATATGCGGGTCGCTCACAAGTGCTGGGAAGTTGTGCAGGTGGGACGGGAGTGGCCCCTATTATGACATAGCATTGTCGCTTTGTCATCCTGAAAATCCTATGTTTTTGATGGTAATTTTTGCATCTATTCCAGATCCGCGACAGATCTACGCCACCTACGAGATCGTCCTGCTTACGCTACCGCTCCAAGCGGCAAATCTGCAATCTGAAACATGCTTTAGCCCTAGATATATCACATTGACAGGCCGTAACAGCCCTGCTATAGTGTCATAATCATTAACTGTTGTGTTGCACTCATCCAGAGCGGTGAGGTTTTTTTATGCCCGTAGAGCAATCCCCCCCCGACCACGGCCCGAGTACCGCCGCTGTTCACGCCGGCGAGCAGCGCCAGCGCGCCCACGATTCGATCACCACGCCGATTGTCCTTGCGGCAACCTATCCCTTTGATGACACCGCCGCCCTGGTTGAATTTCAGGAGGGGCGGGTTCAGCGCGAGGAGTACGGGCGCTATGGCAACCCCACCATCCGCGCCGCCGAGGCCAAACTGGCCGCCCTGGAGTCGCCGAATGGACAGGATACGGCGTTGCTCTGTCCCTCGGGCATGAGCGCGATCACCACCACCATCCTGGCGATGGTGCCCTCTGGCGGCCACATCATCATTACCGACGACGGCTACCGCCGTACCCGCCAGTTTGTCCGTACCATCCTGGCTCGTCTCGGCGTTGAGCATAGTGTCGTGCCCACCGGCGACTATGCTGCGCTTGAGGCGGCTATCCGCCCTGGCCAGACCCGCCTGATCATCAGCGAGTCGCCGACCAACCCCTACCTGCTGGTGATTGATCTGCCACGAGTGGCGGAGATCGCCCGTAAGCATCGGGTGAAGACCATGATTGATGCCACCTTCGCGACACCCTACAATCAGCGGCCTATCGAGTTTGGCATTGACCTGGTGACTCATAGCTGTACCAAGTACCTTGGCGGACATAACGATCTTCTGGCGGGTGTCGTTATTGGGAAGCCCGACCTCATCAGCGCCCTGCGCGATGCCCAGGGTATCCTTGGCGGTATCTGCGACCCGCACAGCGCTTATCTGCTCGTTCGTGGCGTGAAGACCTTTGCCCTGCGTATGGAGCGCCAGAATGCTAGCGGTATGGCCATCGCGCAGTTCCTTGAGTCGCACCCCCGGGTGACTCGTGTCTACTACCCTGGCTTGCCCAGCCACCCGAACCACGATCTGGCCATCGCTCAGATGCACGGGTTTGGTGGTGTCGTCTCCTTTGAGATTGACGGCGACCTGGGAGCGACATCAAACTTTGTTGACCGTCTGCGCATCCCCTACATCGCGCCGAGCCTGGGCGGCGTCGAGAGTCTGGTGGAGCAGCCGTCCCTGATGAGTTTTTACGAGCTCAGTAGCGAGGAGCGCCTGGCCGTCGGCATGCGCGACAACCTTGTGCGGCTCTCGTGCGGCATCGAGGACACCGCTGATCTGATCGCCGATCTGGCGCAGGCACTCGATTTATTTTAGATTGTGGATTGTGGATTTTAGATTGCAATAATCCACAATCCACAATCCACAATCTAAAATCTAAAATCACTATGCACTCAAACCTTCAGCGCCGCCTTGCCGCAGGCCAGATCGTTATCACCGGCGAGATGGCCCCACCTAAGGGTGCCGCACCCGAGCGGCTCATCCAGCTCGCCGAAGGTATGCGTGCCAGCGTTGATGCGATCAACCTCACCGATAATCAGCGCGGCGTGGCCCGTATGTCGGCTCTGGGTGCCGCCGCCTTGCTGCGCCAGGTTAGTATCGAGACCGTCCTCCAGATGACATGCCAGCACCGCAATCGCATTGCCCTCCAGGCGGATATACTCAGTGCATCCGCCCTGGGCATCCGCAACGTCCTGTGCATGACCGGCGACCACCCGCGTATCGGCGATCACCCCGAGGCCAAGAACGTCCTCGATCTTAACTCCTTCCAGCTCATCCGTATGATGCGCAAGCTGCGCGATGAGGGCCGCTTCGAGTCGGGGACACAGATGAAGGACGCCCCGCACTTCTTCCTTGGCGGCGTGGCCAACCCAAATGTGGAGCGGGCCGCCCGTCTGGAGAAAAAAATCGAGAGCGGCGCTGAGTTCATCCAGACTCAACTGATCTTCGATGTGGCCCGCTTCCGCCAGTGGATGGCCGATGTTCGTGCGGCGGGCCTGCATCAGCAGGCCCACATCCTGGCGGGCGTGATGGTGCTGCGCCGTGCGAACTCGGCCCTCTACTTGCGCGACCATCTGCCCGGTACGCTTATGCCCGACGATATTGTGGATCGCATGCAGGCCGCCGCAGATTCCGAGCGCGAGGGGATCACCATTGCCGCCGAGCTGGTGAGTGAACTGCTCAGCATCGAGGGTGTGGCCGGTGTGCATATTATGTCGGTGGACTGGACAAAGGCTATCCCGCAGATCGTTGCTCAGGCCGGCCTGCTGCCCCGCCCGCCCCTGCCCGATGCCTCGTAGGGGCGAAAAGAGAAACAACCATGGCAATTACGCTTAAATCAGCAAAACAGATCGAACTCTTGCGCGATGCGGGTCAGCTCGTGCGAGCCACCTTTGATGTGCTGCGCCCTCACGTGCGGGTCGGTGTCACCACGGCGGAACTGGATGCGATAGCCGAGGAATTTATTCGTAGTCGTGGGGCCGATCCGGTCTATAAAGGCTATGTGCCGCCCGGTCGGCGCGGGGCCATGCCACCCTTTCCCGCCACGATCTGCGCCTCGGTGAACGATGTGATCTGCCACGGCATCCCCAGCAAGAAGGAACGCTTGCGCCAGGGCGATGTGATCGGCGTTGATATTGGGCTGCGGCTCAACGGCTGGATCGGCGATGCCTGCGAGACCTTCCCGGTGGGCGATGTGGATGATGAGACCCAGCGGCTTCTGGACGTGACGAAGGCGTGTCTGAACCTGGGCATCGAGCAGGCCCACGTCGGCAACACGCTGCGCCCGGTTGGCGCGGTGATCCAGCAGTACGCCGAGGCGAACGGCTTCTCGGTGGTGCGTGAGTATACAGGACACGGCCTCGGTAGGAATCTGCACGAGGATCCGACGGTGATACACTACGACGACCCGCTCAACACGCGCAAGATCCTGGCGGGTATGATCTTCACGATTGAGCCAATGGTCAATGCGGGCAGTGCGCTAACCAAAGTTGACCGTGACGGCTGGACGGTGCGAACCGGCGACGGGCGGCGCTCGGTACAATTTGAGCATACCCTGGCGATCACCGCCGATGGCCCCATTGTACTGACGGCCTAGCCGAGCAGAGGAGCGCATACGTGGGTGAAAACCATCCCTCCGAGGTTGATCTGGTACAGGCGCTGCTAGCGGGCGACCACGAGTTGGCGCATCGGATCGCCACCACGCTCCACCAGCGCGGCTTTGATTACGCCATGATTGGAGAAGCTCTGACGCAGTACCCGCACCTAGAGGAGTCACTCTGGGAGTTGCTCCAAAAGATAACGCCCATTCCCCGGCGAGTAGCCAAGCGCCGGGCGATCCGCGCCGCCGAGGAGCGTGACTGGGGCGACTGGGAAGAGGGGAAGCGGAAGAAGATCTAAAATAGAACGCCCGTAGCGATTTCACGCTACGGGCGTTCTTTCTGTCTGAGTATGAGCTAACGCACGCGGTAGATCACAACCGAACTGGGGCCGCTGTTATCACGCATCATAATCTCAACCGAGTCGCGCTTGACGGAGCCACGGCTCAGCGGGTCGAAGTTCGCGCCCCCCTCAACGTAGTAGTAGTAGGTTGATCCGCCCATGCTCAGCCCGCGCAGATTGCTTGCCCGCACACTCATGCCGGGTTGCACATCAACGAGCGGATCGTTGATCGTACCGCTGAGGCTTCCGCGCACGGTCTCAACAACCGGTGTTATATCGTTGCGCGAGGCAAAGGGCGTCCCAGAGGGCAGTAGCCAGAACAGCGCCCAGATAAGTACGCTAAAAAACAACACCAGTTCGCCGCCCACCAGCATCACAAATCCGCGTGAGCTGATACGTCGAACCGGAACTTCGATACGCAGGACGCCCTCTTCGCCCTGGTGGGTCGTGGCATTGATAATCACGGCGCGGCCCCTTGGTAGAACATCATCGTTCTGTACCTTAGCGAGCATGGGAGTTATGAATTGACTTCCTCAACGCTCTCAGTGTACCAGAAATGCCTGATAATTGCCATAGTGCAAAAGTCTCAGATAGGCACGGCTGGCGTCATCTTCACGCCGGTTGCGATACTACTACATCGCATATGATGAATAATTGTTTGAAAAAGATGCCTGCATGCGCCATGATTCTGTCCCGGTTGTTGGCGTGGCTGTCCGGGGCGGCGGAGGCTCTGCTATTGGCCCGCCTGCTGGCCCGCCTGCTAGCCGCTCGGCTCGACAACCCCACTTTTGCCGGATTGTATCTGGTGACGTGGCCCTTGGTCGCGCCATTCGCGGCCCTCGACCACGCCCAGCGCCAGTTTGGGGCCGTGCTTGAGATCTCCACGCTCACGGCTGCCATCTTCCTGCCGATTATCACCTATCCGCTCTGGATCTGGCTCGTGTTCCGCTCACAAGAGCGGACAGGAGGCGGGAGGCAGGAGACGAGAGGCAGGAGGTAGATTCCGATACTGCATTGACGCTCGCGCCCGCCGAACGTATAATGCGGCCAGGGGAGCGGATCTCTTTGTGGAGGCTTTGCCTGATGAAGCTGCTAATTTTTGTGACAGAGGACGCTCAGGCCGACAGTACCGTTGATGCCTTGGTCGAACAGGGGCTGCGGGTCACGCGGCTGGCCACGACTGGTGGCTTCCTCCGCCGTGGCAATACGACATTGCTTGTTGGTATTGAGGATAATCAGGTTGAGCGCACTATCGGTCTTGTCAAGAAGTCTGCCCCCGGAGCCCTGGCCCTGTCTATGGATCTTGAGCGCTACGAGCGCCTCTAAATATATTGCAGATTGTAGATTGTAGATTGCAGATTGAACGCCAATCTGCAATCTACAATCTGCAATCCGCAGTCCGCAATGAGACTCCTCTATGTCGCCGCAGGTATCCCCGTTCCGGGTGCGCTCGGCGGCAGCACCCACGCCTACGAGGTTGCCCGTGGTCTGGCCCGTCTCGGCCACGAGGTGCATCTGGTGGCTTCCGGTGATGATCCAGCGCCCCGCCCGTGCGACGGGTTTTTGCTCCACCAGCGGCGCACCCCCAAGGCTCTGAGTATCCTCGACGCGTGGCCGATGCTGCGTCTGGCCCGATCCGTCCGCCCCGACGCAATCATTGAGCGCTACTATAATTTTGCCGGCGCAGGCATGATCGCCGCCTGCCGCCTCGGTCTGCCAAGTTTGCTCGAAGTCAACGCCCTCATCGTTGATCCGCCCGAGGTACGCAAGCGCCGAATTGACGACGCTCTCGGTGGCCCGATGCGTCGTTACGCCGAGCTCCAGTGCCGCTGGGCTGCGTGCATCGTCACCCCGCTACACACCACCGTGCCCGCCAGCATCCCCCGCCATAAGATTGTCGAGTTGCCCTGGGGGGCCGACGTAGACCGCTTCAGTCCGGCGGATCGCGCTGATCTGGAAGGCGGCATGAGGCCACCGAACGTGGTCTTTATGGGGTCTTTTCGGGCATGGCACGGCGTTACGGATGGCGTGCGGGCGGCGCTACAGCTTATGGATGCGGGCCACAATCTCCAGATGACCCTGATTGGTGACGGGCCAGAGCGTGCCGCTGCCGAGTCTCTGGCCGCCCGTCGTCCAGGGCGCTTCCGCTTTTTGGGGGCCATTCCCTACGCCCAGGTGCCCGCCGAACTGGCCAAGGCCGATCTCGGCGTCGCCCCGTTCACCACTGTGCCGCACCCGGCCCTGCGCGCCGCAGGATTCTTCTGGTCGCCGCTGAAGATCTACGAGTACATGGCTGCCGGGTTGCCCGTCGTTACCACCGACATTTCGCCGCTGCGCACGGTGATCCGCGACGGGGTGGAGGGAGCCCTCTACCCCGAGGGCGATGTGGCCGCGCTCGCCGCCGCCATTGCTCGCGTGCTGGCAGACCCCACCGCCGCCCGCGCTATGGGCAGGCGCGCCCGTGAGCGCGTGGTGGCCAGTTACTCCTGGCAGCGCCACTGCGCCGAACTGGAGCGAATCCTGCGCGAGATGATTGCATAAAAGTGATCTCAAGAATTGCCCTAAATATGCCCCTTTTTTTTTAAGACGATCCTTAACTTTCTGCAAACTTCTGCTACTATGCGGTGCCGTCGGCGACTATCGCAATCCTCACATTCACGATCCGCCCGATCTGGCGACGCAGCATTGGCGGCGATTTGGCAGTCATCGCCAGCGCATGGTACTAAAGTCATATCCATATACCGTACCAATAGTTGTTGGTTACCAAGAATTTTGTTCGATACCATTCGCCACTTTCACTACGATCTCGCTACGATCGCTTGGGATGATGGAGGTATTCAGTTCCCGATCCTAAGCACCAAGGTGTGGGTGTAGGGCAGAAGCCTGTCATACGCCCTGATCCATCGCTAAGCACTGTTGACATCCGATAAGGCTGGATATACAATAGCGCTTCCTTTACAGTAGGCGGTTTCCCTTCTCTGCCTATTGTTGCCCTGACGGGAGAATACGACGGCAATGCGTAGAGGCTTACACGTAAACTGTAAGAAATTTCCGCCCGTTGTACCAAACGCCGTGTCGTGGAGCCCCCCGATGAAACCACGCCGCTGGTACAGTAGCCCTGAGATAAGGCCAACCCCTGCATCATCTTCGGTGCTGCACTACACCTCGCCAATCCAGCTCATTTATGCATCACGAACGTATCACCTACAGGGTTCGATCATCAAACTGACACCAGTAGAACTGCCTCAAGATCCGTACGGCCAAGATTCCCAGGTTCTCGCCACTAACATCGCTGTGCGACAGATTGACGCCGCGTAGGAGCATGGCAGGGAGGCTTGTTGGGTGTGCCCTCCCCGCTACCCCCTGTCATCTCACCGCCGGTCGCTGGTGAGATGACGGGTTCGTGGGCAGGCGGTGTGGTATAATGCGCGCTCGTTGCCACCCTATTGTGGGAGATTTGTGTGAGCTATACCCTGACGCTTGAGCCGACGGCGGCAGCGTGGCGCGGCCCCCAGCGGCTCGTGCTAAAGGTTGTGGGGGAGCGCATCACCGATGCGGAGTATCGCCTGGATCTGGCCCCTCGACAACATACCGCCAGTACGTCCCCTCTGCTCCAGGAAATAGCCCTTGGCTGCCCCACCTGTACCCACGCCCATTGTCTGGCCTTCTCGCTGGCGGTGGAGGCGCTGCTGAAGCTTGAGGTTCCTCTGCGCGCCGCGTACCTGCGCCTGATGGTCACCGAGTTCGAGCGAGCGACCTCACACCTCGGCACCCTGAGTGCGCTTTTTAGCACGATGGGGCTGGAGGCCACGGCCACCCCACTCGCCAAGCTGCGCGACTCGTGCGCCTATGGGTTGTCGCTCTTGACGGGCGAACCCGACAGGGGCACGCTTATTCTTCCTGGTGGTCTGCGCCGTGACCTCCCCGACATCCGGCGGGGCGAGCTGAGCAAGCTGATCGCCGATGCCAGCCGACGCATCTACCAGATTGTTGACCGGGTCATTGATCAAAGGCTTATTTTGGCCCGCACGGTGAATGTCGGTACCTTGACCGGCACTGCCGCCACCCAGTTTCGCTTGCGCGGGCCGATGGCCAGAGCTTCGGGGCTGAAGGACGATGTGCGAATTGATGCGCCCTATGGGGCTTACGCCACGCTGTCGCCCCAGATGATTACCCAAGAGAGCGGCGATGTCTACGCACGACTAGTCCTGCTGCTGCTGGAATCTCTGGAGAGTCTGAAGCTGAGCAACCGAGCGCTTGATGATCTTCCGTCGGGTATGTTGAGCGCCCAGGTGCCGACAACCCTGCCAGTGGGCAAGGGTGAAGCCACGGTGGAAGCTCCCCGAGGCGCTCTGCACTACCGTGTCGAGAGTAATGGGAAGCGTATTAGCGGCTATCGGGCCGAGCCAGCTCCTCAACTCGATCGGCTGCTGGCACGGACGTTGCTCGGACAGGCCAACCTCGATAACGCCGTACTGATCTTGCTCTCTTCTGACCCATGCAGTGCGTGTCAGAGGACGAGCAGTAACCAGTAACGGCCCTGTGCCGTGCCACAACCTATGTTAGTTATCGCTGTTAGCCTGCTTCTGATCGTTGCCGCCGCATGCTTCGGCCTGAGCCGCGTGATCACGACACGCCTCCTCGGTCTCGGGGCCGCCGCCGCGTGCGTCGGTGCTGGCGTGCTGCTGGCGGCAGCCCCCACCTTTGCCCCTCACGTGATCTTCCCCACATTCAGCGTCGGCTTGGCCTCATTTGAACTGGTCGGGCAGCTCGGCCCCAGTGACGCAGCCCTTGCGACGGCACTGCTCTGGGGTGGCGCAATGACCCTGGCAGCCCTGGCAGCGGTGATCGCGCCGGGGGTACGTGGGTTTGGCGAGATCTTCGGCTGGGCCTGTCTGACACTGGTAGCGGCGCTGCTGAGCCTCGCCGCACCCCCGCTCTCGATGGTGACACCACTGGCATGGGCCATTAGCTCCCTGACGAGCTACGGTGCCCTGCGGGCCAGCGGCACCCTTGGCCAGAGCGAAGCCATGCCGCGTGGCCTCACCCTCGGGTTGCTGGCGAGTATCCTGCTCCTCGGCGGGCTCCTCGGAGTTCGTCCTGCCTTTGTGGCGGGGAACCTTCCCGCATGGGGATTGACGGTGGCCCTGCTCTTGGCAGTGCTAGCGATGACTGGTGTCGTCCCCTTTGGCTTGGCCCGTGATGAAGCGATCCGCGCGCCCGCGCCCCTCGGTGCCCTGATCTACGGCTTGGTCATGCCGACCCTCGGCCTGGGCTATCTGCTCCGCCTCGTAGGTATGTTCCCAAACATGCCAACGTCATGGGCGATGACACTGGTACTCGTCGGGTCGGTGGGAGCTTTAGCCAGCGCCGCAGGAGCCTACAGTGAGGCGCGGCTACGTCCATTGCTGGGCTGGGTCGCCGGTGCCCAGGCCAGTGCGGTGGTCGTTGCCGCCGGACTTGCTGGCCCCCTGGCCATACTGGCCGGCCCGGCCCTGTTGATCAATCTGATGCTGGTCACGGTGGCAGGTGCCGCTGCTGTGGTTGATTTGGAGCGCAATACGGGGAGCGATGAGTTCGCTGACACCGCACCGGGGCCGCGACTGGCCCTGGCTGGCACTCTCTGGGCGGCAGCCAGCGCAGCCGCTCTGGGAATCCCGCCGTTCTGGGGGTTCTGGGGGCGGCGTTGGCTCTTCGAGGCTGCCCTTGAACAAATGCCCTGGGCACTACCGCCACTGGTGGCTGGATCCACGCTGCTAGCCCTGGCCCTGATCATACCCCTGGCTCGTTTCTTGCCCGCGCCTCATCCTCGCAGCCTCCCGGCAGCATCCAACCAACTTGACACAATCGCTGGCGCGTTGAGCCTCATACCGCTGCTCGTATGTGGCGTCGTACCCCAGCTCATGTGGAATCTCTGGATGCGCGGCATCCCTCACGCCCCACCTCATCTGCCGGTGATTCTGAACGATCAAATGGCCGCCGCCGCCATCGGCCTGACCATACTGATCCTGGTGTGTGTCGTCGCCCGTATGCCCGCCGTACGGCAGATCGCCCGCAGTTCTGACGAAGATCCGATCCAGTTGGGTGCTGACGCCCTTGGGCAGAGCCTACGGCCCCTCGTATGGGTTGCTCATGCCGAATCACTGCTTGGCCGGGTCTGGATCGCGCTGCTGAGGATGAGTCACTGGCTCCAGGTCGCTATCTCTATCTTCGAGCAGCGCTACTACCTGCTGGGTATTTTGGTCGCCCTGCTCACTGTCATGCTGCTGATGGCTCAGTGATCTGCAAAAACGATGCCCATTAACTGGCTGCTTATAGGAATAGGGATCACAGCAACTGTTGTGCTGCTGTTTCGCGACTGGCGGTTGACCATCCCGGCCCTGCTGCTAAACTACATCGCGCTGGCGCTCTTCTTGGCCGAGCAGCAGTTTATCGCCTCCGATATGGATTTTTTTGGGGGGATGAGTACCCTCGTGATGGTGAAGATGATTACCGGCTTAGCGGTGACGTCCATCCTGTCAATTACGGCGCTGACTTTCTCACGAGAGTACGGGCTGGAGAACCTCGACGAGTTTGGCCTGGCCGAACTGCGTCGAGCCGCTCGCACCGCCCAACGTCGGCAGGCCAGCCAACCCTTTCATCTGAACGACTACATTATGCCGTTCTGGGCCGGGGTGCTGGCGCTCTTCGCCAGTACGACGCTGCCCTATATCTACGCGATTGCGCCAACGCCCGCAGCCGACTTCGCCTGGTACTGGCTTGTCTTCACGGGTGTGCTGACCATCGCCACCGCTAGTGACCTGCTGAAGATCGGGCTGGGACTGCTGCTCTGCACGAGCGGAATAGACATTCTCTACACGGCGGTGGTGAGTACCGTGAAAGAGGGCGGACTCAACGTGATCCCGCTGGTGCTGCTCAGCCAGTTTCACATCCTCCTCTCCCTCGCCATCGCCTACCTCTGCGGCTTGCTCTACGGTCGGCTGAAGACTCTGGAGCTGAACGAACTCTACAAGCAATAAATTATGCTCTACCTTCTGCTCGTCCTCTTCCCGATTAGTATGGCGGCAAGTACGTTTGTGCTGCGCAAAAATAGCGAACTGGTCATCTTTATGGCTCTGGGCTCGGTGCTGGCCGAGATGCTGATCGCCGCACAGATCCCGCTAGATAACCCAAGCCTCTTCTTGGGCGTCACGCTGACCCTGAACACGCTGAACCGAATGTTCATGCTGTTATTTCTGGCTATTGGCGGGTTCGCCTTTGTGGGCGCATGGAACCTGCCCCACGGCGAGAGCTTTGTGCCGATTGGACTCTTGCTGCTCAGCCAGGTCTGTGCTGTGCTGCTGCTTCAGAACCCGTTCATCAGTACGCTGCTACTAGCACTCAGTGGGCTGACAGCGGTATTGGTGATGGTCGATCTACCAGCAAATACAAGCAGACTAGTGGGTACACAGGCGATTGCGGCGGCCCTAAAATATATGGTGATGATGGTGGTCGCAGCGATCCTGATGTACATTGCCTTTGTGCTGGCCACGATCTTCCGGATTGGCGAACTGCCTGGTCGCATCCCGCTGTCTCGCTTCATCCTGGCCCTGTTAGGGGCGAGTTTCTCGCTGCGGCTGGCGATCATCCCCTTCCACGCCTGGCTCTCCGATCTTGTCGAACACGCCGAGCCACTGGTGGCGGCCCTCGTCATCACACTGCTCAACATGAGCAGCCTGCTGGTATTGCTGGTCTCCTTCCAGACCTTCCCGACCCTGCTAACCGATAATGGGGGACCGCTCCGGATGATGCGCTACGGTGCAATGATTAGTGCCCTGATCGGTGCGGGCCTGGCCCTGGGGCCGGGGTCGCTGCGGCGAACGATAGCCTACCTGATCCTTTATGACTGTGGTATGGTATTCTATGGTCTCTCCTCGGTGTCGAGCATCGGCTTGGCCGGGGCGGTCTTCGGGGCGCTCAACCAGACCCTGGCGGTACTCCTGATACTAGTAAGTCTGGCGCTTGTCGAACGTCCTGACGGGCGCACACCCGGAATAGCGCGGCGCGATCTACTGCGGCGCTGGCCGGTGGCTGGCACAGGACTGCTGGCCGGTGGGTTGGCCCTGGTCGGGATACCGCCGCTGAGCGGCGCGATGGGACGGCTGCTGATCTACCAAGCGGCGGCGGAGAACGGGTGGCCCGAGCTGCTGGTGCTGCTCGCGGCAACCGTACTGGCACTGCTCGCACTCATCCGCACAGCGAATGAGCGGCTCCTCGGTTCGGGCGAAGATGAAGTTGTACCCGAGCCACTGATGCTCGGCGAAACTGAACTTGATCGCCCGGCCCCACGGCAACTCGCCCCCGAGCCGCGCAGTACCGCAGCCCTTACGCTCATCCTGATGCTGATCTGCCTGACGGTTGGGCTTTACCCCGGCCCGCTGCTTACCACCATAGACGGGGCAATCCGCGAACTGGCATTTATCCGGGCGCTGTAGGGGCGCAGCAGCGCAAGGGCTATGTATATGCGGTGCGCTGCTGCACCCTTACAGATATGGCGTTATGGATATTCTTTCGGTGATAGTAGCGGGAATTGTATACCCCGGCCTGATCACAACACTGGCTCTGGGGCTGCTCTACCATTGGTTGGTGGGGGGCGCGGGAGATCGTGGGAGCATGGGCAGTATCGGCGCGGCCCTGCGCTCACGTGAGGGACTGGCTGTGCTGACGGGTATACTGGCGGCGGCGGGTGGCCTCGCCACGATGCCCTGGCCTGCTCACCCAGCGGGAGTAACGCACGCATGGCTGTGGACTTGGGCTGGGATCGAACTGGCCTTCCTGGTGCCTCTCGTCCCCGCGCTGGCAGCAGGTGCGCCAAGAGTGGTGCGGGCTGCCGTGCGGCGTGCGCAGATCGGTACCTTTGGCCGGACATTACTCTGGGTCGCGATGACGGCCTCCCTGACCATCCATACCACGTGGGGACTCACCGCACTGCCCGCCCACCTGCTCGCCATCATCGCCGCCCTGATTGCCTTCCCCATCGCCGTCGGGTGGGGACCGTTTGACGACGAGGTGAGTATTACGGGGACAAGCATGCAGGATGGTATGCCGCCCGCCCTGCACTGGCTCGACAACCTGGCCCGCGCCGTCGCATCGGCGGCGCTGCTGGCAACCACCGTGGTCGCCACCCTACCCACTACCATCGGCCCGGTATGGCTACGTCTGACCATCACCGGAGCCGGGTTCATCACCGCCGGGGGGCTGCTGCGCCGCCTGAGCGGGCGGATGCCACGCCTCACCCTGCCCGACATCCTACGCCTGGGGTGGGCCTACGTAGCTCCCCTCGCGGCGGCCGCCACCATTGCCCTGATCATCGCTGGGCGACCGACGTGATGATAGCCGATAGCCGATAGCCGATAGCCGATAGCCGATAGCCGATAGCCGATAGCCGATAGCCGATAGCCGATAGCGGGACGTTTTCATTGGGTGTTGTGCGCGAGCGGTATGTACTGCCTCTTCAACGTAACTATAGACGGAGCGTGGCGTGAGTACGGGTATGATCGAAATCACAGATCTGTCCAAATCGTACGGGAGCGTTCAGGTACTCCGCAACCTCAACCTACATGTCGCCACCGGCGAAGTCTATGGACTCCTCGGACCAAACGGCGCAGGCAAATCCACGCTGTTGCACCTGATGCTCGGCTTCCTCAGGCCCTCATCGGGGAGCCTGTGTCTCCTCGGCAGCAGCAACCTCGACAGCGTGCGTCCGAAGATTGGTTATATCCCTGAGCGCCAGCGCTACCACACCCGCTACACCGCCCGCGAGTACCTGCGCTTTATCGGCGAGTTCAGCGGCATGGGCGGCTCTGCCCTTGCCGACAAAGTAGATGCAGAATTGCGCATTGTCGGCCTCGCGAATGATGCCGACCGAGTCATGGGAGTCTTCTCAAAGGGCATGCTCCAACGAGTCGGCGTGGCTCAGGCACTGCTCTGCGATCCGGCTCTGCTCCTGATTGATGAACCTACCAGCGGGCTTGACCCAAGCGGACAACGCGACATCATTGAGCTGTTGGCGAACCTGCGCGACCGTGGGCATACGGTGTTTCTCTGCACTCACTATCTGCACGAGATCGAACACCTCTGCGACCGGGTGGGCGTCCTTGCGGGCGGGAAGCTGGTGAC
>Ga0007797_1000005_pt1 | contig 44974 bp, 73 predicted proteins | sample CryBogmetaGMA25M_FD_60364 | JGI IMG/M metagenome (GOLD analysis project Ga0007797, IMG submission 60364) | Freshwater microbial communities from Crystal Bog, Wisconsin, USA - MA2.5M | ecosystem: Environmental > Aquatic > Freshwater > Lake | place: Crystal Bog, Wisconsin, USA | collected 2009-07-06 | reverse complement strand
ACCTACTGCCGGTGCGACAATAGGGAGGAGTTCCGGGGCGAGCGCCCCCGTGATTATATCAACCACGGGAGCCAAAAATCCCATCGGTCCATCACCGCCCATGTCAAAACTCCTTCCGATAGTTTGGCCCTGCCGACGTAAATCCGAGACGAAGTGCAAACGGCCCGAGATCAACTCCGGTTTCCGACCCGAGCGAAAACCGGGCGCATCCCCGTTTCCTCGCCCTTTCCATCTGCGATTTGATCAAGGTCAATGCCTCCCAAGGAGGCGACCCAACCCGAGCCGCGAAAAATACCATGGTTGCGTCCAAATCACGGGGGCGCCAGAACTTGGTGTCATAGACCACCATGGACACCACGTTCTTGGTCCGCATGATCGACGCTTGCGGGTTGTCGATATAGTGCCGCGCCCAAGAATCCGACGAATAGCAATCCATGTCCGGGTACCGCGTGGATGCAATGGCAACACCTTCGGCGATGTCGTCAATCGTGGCAACCCAGACGGGATACGTTTCCTTCATAATCACACCCCAAGCGCCGCCGACGCGTCGTACAACTCGTTGTAGCATAGATTGATCCACGCAGCCACTTCGTCCCTATTTTCGAAGTTCACCGCGTCCAGGTCATGGCCCTGGAGGCCGAGTACCGAGTTGAAATCGCCGTGAGATTGAGAATTGTTGATCAGCCATGCCTCCGTTGGCGTCCAGGGGTACAAGACACGCTTCACGAGGGTGATCCCGTATTTCTTCTGGATGGCGTCTTGTATGGCGTCAATCTGCCCCTTGGAATGCCAAGCCCAGACATCCCACGCCGTTTTGTCAGATGGAACTTCCAGGCACGCGGCCAGCATGGCTATTTCCCCTTCCGGGCTTCCAGGATGGCAATTCCGATGGGGCCATAGTGCGGGTCCATGCCGCCCTCAATCGGGCAGCAGACGGGGCCGTTACCGCTGCTGGTGCCGGTCTTCCCCGACATGCCGTAGTCCAGCTCTTGGCCCACCCCACGGAATGACCCGTAAGGCTGGTAACCGGTCGTGACATCGGCCCCGGTGAACGGCGTCGAGCTTTCACCGGATGCCACCATGTCGGGACGGGGGAACTTGGTCTTTGCCATCGAATGCTCCTATTGACCACTTGCGAGGGGCGGACTCCCCCAAGAGCCCCAGTATGGGGTATATCCAATCACGAGATGCTTCAAAACGAAATCCGGCGACGTGCTTTTTGCGGTCAGACCCAAGTTGACACTGTAGAAGTTTCCAGGGTCTGTTGCCACCATCGGGTATCCGTCGAAATTCAGCGGGGTGACTTCAGTCGGGTATGATCCGGCCTCGGTATCCATCGTCACTGTCATCGACACCCCGGCCTTGTTGGTCGAAACATCGCCCGTCATCATCCAAAGGCCCATGGCCTGCTTGACCACCGGGAATGAGTTCGCACCATAAAGCTTGGTCGAGAACGTCTTCGTCAACGCCGCGCTTGGGGCCGCAAACAGCGGGAAAAGGGTGTTTCCATCCGTTCCCCATGCCGTATAGGTCGAGTTCTGGCACTGCGTCCCGATATAGGTCAGAGACGACGATTGGGTGGCGATGAACCAATCCTGTTCGTCCCACCCCAGCATGACCGTCCTCGGGAGATTGGTCAGAGGATCGGTGACGGTCATGTTCAACAGGTAACACTTCACCGTGTGGATGTTAGCCACCGCCCCCGATGGAGTAACTGCCCCCGCAGTAGGCGGGAACACCGCCGCATCGAACACCTTCGTCATCTTGCGGGAGATGTTCTTGACCGCGCCGCCGTAGAGGCCGAATGCGCCCTCGGCGTTGGCGAACAGCACCGACAGGCCGAAATAGGCGGCGGTATCGCGCCATGCAATGCCCGTCTGAGGGTCCACATTTTGATAGTTGAAGGTCGTGGTTGACGGGCTTCCGGCTGTCTGGACGTTGGAAATCACATCCACCGCAGAATCGCCGAAGGTGTAGAGGTATCCCTGAGCCTGCCGAATATTGCGGTATTGGCTTCTCAAGAACGGCTCATTCGATACGAAGTTTGAGCCGCCATCCGACGTGGCAAAGTCCGACAGAGAACCCGCCGCGCTGTTTAGGATCACGCCGCCGTTGTTCTGAGTGCCGGTCGCGTATGTGTTGACGAGCCACACCCGGCTTTCAAACGTTTCAACAGCGTAACCATTTATGACGAACGGCATCAAAGAAGCCGTGGCGTAGGCCGCGTTGTTCTGACCGGGAGAGACGATGACCGACGGGGCAGACGTGTAGCCATGCCCGCCGGAGGACAGAGTTACGGATGTGATAGCCCCCGTAGAACCACCGGACAGCACCACAGTCCCCGCTGCACCTGTCCCGCTGCCGCCTTGGAATGAAACCGAGGGAATAGCGGTGAAATTCGTGCCGCCCGACACAACCGTGATTGATGCCACGGTGCCAGCGGTCAGATATGCCGCTGCGGATGCGCCGGAACCACCGCCGCCGCCCGTGAACCCGATAGTGGGGGGTGACGTATACCCCGATCCGCCCGAAGTCACGGCGATGCTCGTCACCGCGCCGCCCGATATCGTCGCCGTAGCTGATGCTCCAGACCCTCCACCTCCACCGGAGAATGTCACTCCGGGAGCGATGGTATACCCCGATCCGCCCGCCAGGACGTTGATGAACTGGACGGTGTTCGCAGCCAAGACGGCGGTGAGTTGCGGGCTGCTGTCCGACCCGCCGCCAGAGAACTGGAACTGAACCACATCGCCCGGCACATAGCCCGTGCCGGGATTGGTTATGGTCAGAGATGTGACCGCGCCGTTCGTCACCACCGGAGTGACCGCAATGCCGGAACCGGCCCCGCCAAACGCCGTTGCGGTCGGAGGGCTGGAGTATGCAGAACCCGCTCCGTTGAGCGTGATAACCGGCGATATCGTCCCCGCGAAATAGAGAACAGCCCCATCCCACGCCCAATACGCATTGGCCGCGATGTTGGACGAGATCAGGAGGTATTTTGTGCCCCACTGGCAGCAGCTCGGCGTGATCGAACCGGCGGTATAGAACGTTCCAGCGGTAGACGTGATGGTGACTTGGTTTCCGGAAGTATCGACCTGGACAGCGGTACCGTCGGACAGGAAAACCGCGCAATAAAGCGCCGGTCCGATGTTGTACCAGTAGAACTTGACGATGGTCTTGCCGTTGGGAGCGGTGTAAAGCGTCGTGCCACGGTCCCACAGCGTTCTGAGATTTCCACCGCCGATCTTGATGAAGTTCTCCAGGACGAACCATTCCTTGTCGTCAACTGCGGTACGGTCCTCGTTCTGGTTCATTCCAGCAAACGGGAAACTGCTGAATACGGAAAAGGATTCCGGCAGCCCTAGATTGTCGGCGGTCTTTTTGTTGAGGCCGGATTCAACGAGCGCCATCACGAATAATCCGGGTACATCGTGCGAATCTTGCCTCTATCACCCGCCGCCGATGCAATCAGCAGATGGCTCTCGAAGTCGGATTCCATCTGCTGCGCCGCACCCCATCTCTGGGAGTTCTCATAGGCCAGCTTGGCGGCATAGTACGGCACGGCCCCTCGATAGGGGGCTGGCAGCGCTTCCGGGTCGCTGTCGGTGTACAGAGGCAACGGCACGCAGGCGGTAAGCCATTCCATCTCTACCGCCGTCCCCGGCTGCGGGAACAGCCACACTTCGCCGTTTTCGCCCGCACCCGTGGCATTGGTCGAGAAGACGGACGGATATGTCTGGAGGCTCACATTCCAGGCCCTGCAATATGCTTGAAGCTCCTCCCACGGACACCAATCCAACGTCGGACGGAACGCGCCGCCCCAATTCACGGAAACCGACATGACATCAATGATGCCCTTCACCCCGGCATTCTGCTGACGGACGATGGGGTTGGCGTAGTCGAACCGATACCGCTCAACGCCGGGGATGGTGTTGAAGACCGAAAGCCCACTTGGCGTTCCGACCGCACCTGGGATCATCGCGCCAGCCGTGGCATATCCCGCCGTCGAATCGGTGCCATACGCCGAACCGCCAGCCACCAGCACACGGATGCACGTCGTCATCTGAGCCGTCTGGGACCGCCCCTTGTTGATGAACCGGGTAAGTTGGGATGTGGAATAGAACTGCCCATTGCTATCGCGAAGGAGATCACGGGTGGCAGTCAGATATTCTTGAAGCACGTCGCGTTGCCTCCGTCATTCGAGGCTGCCGAGGCCCCTCCCGAAGGAAGAGCCTCGCATGACCCAGGTCACACCGGGATCAGGATCGCCACGTCGTTGGTGCCGCCCACGGTGAGACCGACGCTGAGAGCCGACGAACCGGTAGTGATGGCGCTGGCCGCCACGAAGGTGGTCGGGTTCTGCGGGAAGATGCCTGCGTCATAAATGGTGCCGCCGGTAACGATGGCACCACCGGAGACGGTGGCGTTGATGACGCAGGCACGGGACCGAACCGCCAGCTTCTGGATGGTCGGGTTGGTGTAGATCGCCGTGCCCGACGCCACAGCATAGGCGTTGATCAGGGCGAAGGTATTCAGGTTCGAACCGCCCGAGGTAACGGTATACGCCGTGGCAGTCCAAGCCATGACCGGAACCGCCGTGGCGATGGTGCTGTACCCGCCGCCCGTGAGGGTCAGGGTCGGGAGAGTGCCACTGGTCGAGATGCCGGATGGCGTGCCGAAATCGGTGCACAGAAGTGCCGCGACGGTTCCGGAACCGGTCATGTTCGCAATCGCCGACGCGCCCGCGCCGACGCTGTCTCGCTGATCGTTGACGAGGGTAATCAGCGGCACGCCGCCGTTGTAACCGGCGCCCTGATCCGTCACGGTCACACTCGTCACCACGCCAGCCGAGATGGTGGCGTAACCAGTCGCAGGCACGCCGCCAGCCGGGGGAGGATTGATGTAGACCTGTGGCGGATAGACGTAGCCGGTGCCGCCGTTGGTCACGGTCACGGTGCTGACCACCGGGCCGAGGACCGCCGTCCACTTGGACCCGCCAGAGTTGATCGTCACGACGGGAGAGGACGTGTACCCAGCGCCACCCGAAGTCACCGTGGCGGCGACAGCGCAACCGGTTCGGTTGGCCAGACGATGGTTGATGCCATCGGAGTCGATGAATTTGGCGTTGCCGCCAGCATCGCCCGCCACACGCCAGATGCCCGTCTGAGAGTCGAACACCTCATACGTGATGTATGAGGCATAAGCGCCGCCAAGTTCCAGCAGCCAAGTTCCAGACGGAACCAACTGGCTGGAACCAGCCTGAATTTCCATGGTCTGCTGAGAACGACCGGAAGATACACCCGGACCTGCGAAAGAAACCATTTTACTTCTCCTTTACAGGACCGCCGGGGTGGCCGGGGTCGAGAATGCCGGGTTGATGAGGCCGTTGACGATTGCGCCGGAAGACGGCTTGGAACACACCAGTTCCATGGCGCTGATCAGAACGCCGATGCTGGCAATCTGGCCCATGGGGATGGTCGATTCGAACCCGCTGAATACCATCGGAGCCGCCTGAGACAGATACAGGGCGAGATACCGCGAGTTGATGCAGATCATCGTGCCCACGGGGCACCACGGGTCCGGGAAGATCGGGGTATCCAGAACGCGGATGGCCCGGAAACCGGAGTTCATCACGTCGTCACGACCGAACTTGTTGCGAGCCGTAGACTGGATCATCTCAATGCCGATGAAGTCGCCCATCAGGTTCGCCCAATCGGGATAGGACATCACCGCGAAGTCAGGAGCCTCACCGCCAGCGCCCTGGGTCACTTCCACCAGCGTCTTGGCGATGCTGGCCCGGTTGGCCTGGACACCAGCCGAATAAACCTGACCCTGCCAAGCAGGCATGGTGGACCGGGTGATGCCGCCGTAGGATGGGACATTGACGCCGTTGTCATACGCCTGGATCAGCGAGGACATGGCATTGCTGTTGCCGTAGTTGTTGGTGTAGAGGCTCTGGGCAAGCGCCTGCTTCATCACCACCGCCGCGTCGGACGTAACCGCCCGCAGCTTGGGGATGATGACCTCGGACGACTGCACCAAGGCTTCCATGCCGAAGAATCCGATGGGGACCATGCCGAGCTTCAGATTGAACTGAGCGTTTTCGATAGCCTGCTGATCGGTCGGCATGTTGAAGTCGCCCGCGAACGACCCCCACGCGAACTGGACGAACGAAGCGCCCTGGATCGGGATGGTGACTTGGGGAGCGCCGCCCATGGCAGGCTGCGCATTCGCCATCAGCAGGGACAGAACCGGATGGGTCTGGTAAACCTGCACGGTGACCACCGGGATCACGGCCCGGCGGGTCATAGCCGCCAATTGACTTCCTAAGCCGCCCCCAGGCGAGATTCCGCTTCCCATGAGCTGTGTCTGAGGGCTTGAAGGAAAGGTAGCCATTGCTTAAACTCCCGCCGCCCTAGCAGCAAAAGGGTTGACAAAAAAGACACTGATTAGTACGCTGGTTTCGTTCTGACGAAGGTTTCCGATGGCGATCATTAGGCGGTTGCGCCTTCGTTAATGATGTCGACGCAGGTGTCAGCGAGGTAATCCCACGGACGGCTGTGAAGCTTTTCCCACTGATCGTTCGGCTTGCTGTCCTGCATGCCGAAAACATCGATCTTAGGAGCCAGCAGCGGCGAACGAGCGTTGGTCTGGGGCTTCGGCATCTGGGACTGAACCAGAGCGGCGGCAGCCTCGGGAGCGTGGGCAAGGTTCTGGTCACGCATGGTCTCGACGACCTTCTGCATGCCTTCGTCGGTGAACCCGTACTTGGCGCGAACCGAATCCAGAGACGACGTGAGGGAAACCTTCGCGGCTTCTTCGGCGCGCGACTGGCGATCATCCTCGATCATCTTCTGGAGAGCGGCATTCTGAGCCGCCATTTCCGCCAGTTTGGCGTCATAGGGCGCCGTGACCTGTTCAATGATATTGAGGTCGGGAATGACCGCTTCCGGGTACTTGTCCTTGACCATCCGCTTGACCGTCAGGCCGTGCTTCGGGTCTTGGAGAAGCGTGTTCAGAAGCTGCTGGGCGCGGGTGGCGGATTCGTACTGAGACTGATCGATTTCCATGATCACATCCTCACTTCATGTCGCCGACATGCTTGATGCCCATGCGTTCGGTCTTGATGTCCTTGGCAAGGCCCTGGGAAGTGGCACCAATCTCGGCCTTGCTGAAGTCGCCACCGTTGACGTAACGCATGGTGGAATCGTCCTGCTTCACGTCATCGACATAGGGCTTGGGGAAATTCGCCATGATCTTCTCCTACTGCGAAGGGCCGGGCATGCCGGGAGGCGCGCCCGGCGCTCCACCGGGGGGCTGTTGTGGGAACATCTGTTGAAGGGCAGCCTGAGCCGGGCCCTGCTGCGCGAGTTGACGCGCCTGCTGGACGAGGCCCGTGGCCTGCTGTCCGGGGTTCTCGGGAACCTTCATGAGGATTTTGTTGAGTGTGGTCGCGACCTTCAGGAGGTCAGCGTGAAAGTCCGAACCCATCGGGACGGACGGCAAAGCTTCGTTGATGAGCTTCGCGGCATTCTGGACCTTGAGCATGGCGGCGGCAGCATTACCGGGCTGCGCCTGAGGGGCGACGGCGGGTCCGCTATTTGGTTTGGCCTGGGGTACGCCTTGTAACAATGACTCCTGTCGGGCAATTGGGGTCGGGACCGGAAAGACCTAGTCCCGACCCCGTATCGCAATTAGCGACGCTTGCCGCGCTTGCTGTGACGCTTGGCCTGCATAGCAGAACCCTTTCTTCCGTAGCCGCCAAATTGGTCATAAGGCGACAGGTCAACCCCATGTCACGAGGCAATACTTGGATTTGTACGGGTTTTTCGTGGCGTCGTCAAATATGATTTTGCATAATTATTTTTACACTGTGTCTTGCCTTACGCAGTACTTGATATTTTGTCGTGTTTGGCGAATATGATTGTGAATAGACACGACAAAACGTCTTGTGTAATATTTTCGACGTCATGAAATCCCGCCTTGCCCTGAAACGCACGGAGTGTACGTCAATGAGCGACACAATGAGAAATCAGCTAGTAAGTATTAGACGACAGGAAATGACAAAGATGGATAATCCTAAGAAGAATAAAAACGTAATCGGATACCTACTCAGAGGGGAAGGGGATAAGCCATTTGAGAGATTTGAAGAAGTGCCTAGTGTAAGAGGATTAGGAGGCTGCGCCGGGCATGCTCGTTATTCCGACGCGTCTAAAGGGGCAATATACAAGAAAAAATCAAACGCAATGAAGATTGCTATGTATAGACTCAAGACAGGAGAGAAGATAGATATATTGGAGTTAACATTCGACTCGCCTCCAAGAGTAGTGGACACCGTTATCTGTGAGGATGTCCCCTACGGATATGCCTAAGATGACCCCCTACATCTTAGGCTTCTTGCCCTTGGTCAGAATCTCAGGATGCGCCGCGATCATCTCGGCCTGATCAACCGCCTTGCGCTCCATATCGTCGATGATTTCCTCCTCATGCGGCGGATGGATGCTGCGGACGAGCATTTGCGGGGAAATAGCTCCACGCATGGCAAGTTGGAACATCTTCTGTTCATGCTCATGCATGAAGGCAGGGGAGGACGAGTGACCGTCGATAACGACTTTCATGTGGTCGGGCAACTGGTGAAGCGAGAACTTCAACGGCACCAAATCCTTGACGGGGGGCTCGTCCACATTATCGGACTTTGCGGCTGCCGACTCGATACCGGCCTCCTTCCCGCGAACCCACGCCGTCAACTGGTCGGGGATCATAACTTTGAGGATGGTCAGACCGAGGTTGCCAAGCTCCGACACCGACCGCTCCGCGTCAATGGCGCGATCCTTGATGTGGGGGGTAGAACCGCGAAGCAGGGTTTCAGCGTGGTTCTGGGATCGCACCCCCGCATCGCCCTGGCCGCCCAAAGTCGGGGTGACGCCCACGGCATCGTCCAGCATCCCGCTCAACTCGTGGAACGACTGGAACAGGTTTGGCGGCATCTCGGGGAGCATGTTCTGGATTTTACCGGCGGGGGACGGGTCGGCGTACCAGCCTCCGGGCTTGTTCAGTCGTGCGATGGTGTTTTGCGTTGCTCCAGCCATGCCGAGGAACGCACGCGGCGGTTCCTCCTGCTGGCGCAGAATGAGGTTGATGCCGTCAATACGGCGATTGATAGACCGCTGGAGAAGAGCGCAGTTATCAAGTTCAGACCGGCCCCAGAAATACCCATCAAGGTCATTCGGGCAGAATTCGATATAGGGGGTCATGCCCTTCAACGGGTTTTCGGGGTCAGTAACCCCTGTCTTCGATTTGTCCCCCGGATTGTAGGCATCCGCGAAGGCGTTGCGATGCTGGTACTTCCCGTAAATGATCGCGTCATCCCCGGCATCGGCCAGCATCTGTATTGTGGTCCAGTCTCCGTCACGGTCATCATCCCGAACCCACAGCGTGTCCACCTGGAGCATCCGTGACGCCAGTTCCGGGGCGAGGTGGGGGGATGGTGCTCCCATCCAGTCCGGCACCGATCCACGGCCCTGATTTGGGTTTCCACTGCCTGCCGCTTGGTAGACGCCGTTCCATCCGCCGCCCACCATGACATTCTTGAGCGTGCTGTTCCCGCGTTCCCCTGCCGACTTGGCTAGGGCTGAAGCTTTCCGAAGCAAGGCGTCTTTGTCAGGGTTGTTCCACACCAGATTGACAAACGAATCGATGGTGTACCATGTGGAATGAACGAAGGCTTGCTGCTGGTCCAGAGTGGACAAGTCCTCTCTCTCAACACCCATGACTTCCGGCTGGACAAGATCAGCTTCGAAGCCGGCGCCAGTCCACCGCAGACTGATAAATGCCTTCCCCTTGATCAGGGACCACTTCACCGCCTCGCCCGCTCTCCGGTCAACATCCCCTGCGCGGAAGCGCCTGTGAAGCTGCCCAAGGGCAATGGTCCCCATGGCCTTCTCGCTGGGCGATGTTGGACCATCCGAGACCATGCCGTATCGCATGTCAATGGGGGAATACAGCCACGACGCCAGCTTCTCGATCAGAAGGCCGGTCTTGTTGTACGTCTGAGGGACGCCTTGGGGGTCGCCGGTCAGGAACAGGTTGCGGTACATCGCGCCGCGCATCAGCCGCTTCGTTTGGGATGCGGTGCACCGGGAAATCACTTCTCCCGCAAACCCGCCGAGGTCTCGATTGGGCAGTCTCACGTCATTATTCCCCCTGAATACCGGCGAAGCGCCAGATTTCGTCAACCCCAACCCTGGCAAGGTGATGGTAGTTGTTCTTGGTCAGAAGTTCCGCCAGTTCTGGGCATCCGTAGTTGTCCTCGACGGCCAGAACGTCGATGTGGAACCGCTCGAACGGGAACACGGAAAGAACATCCAGTTCGGCGCCTTCAAGGTCAAGGCTCATATAGTCCACATGGGTAATGCCGGTCTCGTCCAGAATGGATTCCAGCCTGCGGCAGGGAACTTTGACCACACGCTGCCATTCCGGAGGTATGTGATCTTCAATGGCCTGGACGTGTCTATGATCCATGGCGTCCACCACCCCAGACCACCCGAACAGCGGTCCCGACACGGCCTTGAACGTCACATCCCCATCGCAATATGGGCCGAGGGCGCAACTGAACGCCGTCGCATCTGGCCGATTGGCCGCGATGAGCGGCGTCATGGAGGGGTTTGCCTCGACCAAAACACCAGACCATCCGCGTTCTCGTTCGAAGAACAGGGAGTTGGAATGAAGAACCCCGTCAAGCGCCCCGGCTTCGAAGAACACGCCGCCACGGAGCCCACGGAAGACGTTTTCTTCCAGCCACTGATCCTGCCCGCTTTCCGAATGGTACATCACGCCCCGCCCTTCATGCAGCTTTCCAACAGGCTGCCTTTGAACTCGTGCTGCCCGATATGGCCCAACGGAACGTCGGTAGCAATGTGGACCTTGCCGCCGATATTGCGCCATCGTTGGCAAAATGAGAAGTCCTCGGGAAGATACCGGTCGTTCACAATTTGCTGGAGGAACAGAGCGTGAGCGGTCTTGCCGTCGCTCCCGGTGTATGCCAGTTCCGGGTATGCATCGATCATCCGTTCAATCGCCGACCGGCTCACCAGCATGAAGGCGCATCCGACGCTGTCCACCTCGGACACTCCGGTTTCTGGGTCCGTCTCGATGGGGACCGGACGGCCATTGCCATCCACCTTGGACGCGGCGAACCGCAGCGGATAGGACTTCTTCGGACCCGCCACGGCCACCACGTCCTTGCCAGACCAGAAAAGGCGGTGGACGGCCCCAGGCTCCCAACTCATGTCGTCATCGATCATCAGGAGATGGGTATGCTTGGTCCGCAGGAACTCGGCCACGATATGGGACCGAGCCATGCAGATATCCGCGTTCCACCGCTCCAGTGTCCATTCGGTCGGGACACACATGCCGGAAAGTTCCTGCTGGGTCCGCATCAGGGAAATGGTGTATTCCACCGCCGGCTTCGATATGCTGGGCGTGCTGATCAGCAGAGACACCCCGGTATAGTCCGGCTCGCAGACACGGACGCCGTGACGGGTCATGCACTCACGCAGCGGCTTATCGCCGCCGGATGCCGCATGTAGCATCGCGGGGATTGACGGGCCAGTCTGACGAGGGAGAAGAACATCCGTCACATGCCAGCACTTGGCGCTCCGGGCGATCACGGACCACGCAGAAAGCTCGTGATCCAGTCCAGTAATATCCAGACCGCCGCCAGTCTTCATGCATTCGGTGCCCCATACCACCGCGCCTCGCCGCCAATCTCCTTGGCTGGCGTCCATGCTGGTCACGACATTCCACGGGCGAACGGCGTCAATGAGAGTGATATCCCATTTCGGAGATTGAGGGCACTGGTCCGACCACAGCAGCCCAAACCATTCATCCCCGGTCTTGGCGATAGGGCCGCCGCTATGCTGCCCCCAATTCTTCGGCCAATCGAAGTCCCCGTTGGGGCAGTTGACGACAACCCCCTGCGTCTCGATGCCCTGCTCCCGGCACCCTCGGAAGAACCGTGCCAACGTATCCGGGTTGCCGTCGCTGATGAGCGCCCAACGGCCTTTTTTCGGGTTTGCCATTATCGTTTCTCCGGCGCGTTCATGATGTTGGCGACTTCCTGAACCGTCTTGCGCGGGGACTGGGCAATCGCGATGGGGTCGGGAGAATTTGTGGCGGCGGGGGAGTATCCACCTGCCATGGCTTGACGGGCGATAATCCCCGCGTGAGCGCCCATTCCGGCATGCTGCATCTGACGCTGAGGTTGAAACATCATATCCGCCATAGACTGAAGTTTCGGAGGAAGCTTCGGGGCAGACGATTCCCCCATGCGGGCTTCTGTGGGGCCTCGAAGATCGGTCAAGCCATGGTCCTTCATGATAATCTCGGCGGCTTGGTCCTGGGCTACGACGCGGGGATTACCGCCTATGGATGGAGCCCTTCCACCTGCAGGATCAAAATGGGAAAAGTTCTCCAGGCGCTTCTGTGCCTTCTTGCACGAAGGGCACGGAGGGTCCATTACGGAAAGAGGGTTGTCCGTAGCAATCACCCTCTTCCACCTGTGACCGCATTCCCGGCAAAGCCATTTGAACTCGTATTTCATGACCGGTTCATGCAGTCCTGAAACTCGCTTCATCACAGCGCCTCCCATTCGGTCCAGCCCATGCCGAGTGGCTTGTTCGTGATTGGGCATGCCCAGAAGTCGTTCTGGACCCATCGCCCCCCGGATGCCCCACTGATGTACCTCCGAGATGTTCTCCACTTACCATGAACTCCGTGACGAATTTCGGCATTGAACAGGAGAACCGTCTCGCCGTTCTTGGGGGCCTCCGATATTGGCCGGCGCTCATATTTATTGGAGACGACAACGCCCGTAGCATCCCCGATCACGGACTTTTCACTGTTCTCCTCGGATGGCTGGAATGGGGGCTCGGGTTTCCTGGCCTGGAAACGACTCCGATCATATTGACCCTTCGGCATGCTACATCCCCCTCTGTTCGAAGAAGTTCTTGGGCGGTTCCGGTGGATTTTCCAAAGTTTCCGTTCTGGTTTTCCAGAAGTTGTGGACGATGTGGCGAACGAACGAATGAACGGGCGTCGGCTCCGAGTTCTCTGATGCCATCACAGCCTCGTAAGTCTGCCCTTTCTGGATCATCGACGCCTGAACCCAATCCTTCCATGCCATGCATGCGAGGACACCGGCGAACACCCGATCATCCTTCATCTGCCCAGGCGCTGCAATCTCGGACCCGTCCTGAACCACCGTCATCATCTCGTCGAGGAGCGGCGCTGATCTGATTTCCAGAGCACCCGTCATGAACGCGTCGCGGAATTGGTTCAGAACACGCCCCTTGATACTCCACGTCATCTCGGTGTGATAGGCATAACCGGCTCCAATGGAGTCTGGACGATGATAGAGATAATACCTAGCCGCCCCCAGGAAGTTATCCCAGCCCCGGTCATCGACGTGTTTCTTGTTCATCTCGGCGCGATATTCGGTGCGCTTGTCGTCAAGCTCGCGGAACACAGCGCGTCCAGGGCCGGTCAATTCTATGTTGATGATGCAGTCCTTGTAGACACCGGCAAGATACGCCAGAACCCACGCCGCTTGGTAGGTTTCAACCCGGTTATCCGCGTATTCCGCCACCTGGACCATCTTGTCAGCGAAGCACCGCCAACAACTTAGGCTGTGTCTATCCTTCCAGTCTGTCCGACCATAGGCCGGATCGAAGCCGATAACGTAGGTAGCGCCATCAACCGGCTGCTCCCACACCCTCAACTCGATGATATCGGTGCCCTTGAGTTCAATTTCGCTCGGAGGTATCGGGTCCATCCGGCATTCGTGAAAAACCGTTCCTAGATAGAAACGATATGGGAGGTAGACGATGCCGTTTGCCGGGTCATAAATCTTGTCCAGCCACTTGGTGACAAGTCGCGTCTGGAAGAAGCTGTACCCAGATTGCACAAAAGCTTCCTCGCAATTATGCGTAAGGATTCCGTTGGCGTCGAACAGATGACTATCCTCTACCGTCAGATTGAACACATCCTCTTCGACGCCTTCATCTGTGACAGAAACAACGCAATCTTCAAACGCGATGGGTATTTTATGCTGACCGCGCTTCGTAGTTGGCGTCGGACGCTGATCGACGGGGATGAACCGTCCGCGTTTGCGTTCAGACAGGAACCCAATTTGCTCGTTGAACGCGATGGATTCCGATGCCCGCAACGTAAGCAAATAGCTGCCGAAATCCTTCCCATTGCATGACGTAGTTACCGCCGTAAGTTTGCTCGTTATGCCGAAGGCGAGTAGCAACACATGAACGTCGTTCAGAAACGCCTTGTATTTCGACGACAAGACCACGCGATCAGATTTGAAGTCGTTAAATCCGTCCGTCTCGAACAACCCCGACAAGAACTCTTTGATCACGTCCTTGGGCGACATCCATATGAAATCTGGGACATGTATAGCGCGGCGCGTACTTCCTGTTGTTTCGGCCTCAGCCAGCCCCAGCTTCTTGAATGTCTCAACGACCATGCGAGAGCAACATTGAACTGCCGCCCATGTCTGCGTGACGTGGCCGTTCGGGTATTTCTTGGCCTTCTTGTAGACCCCAGCTTCGGCCCCGAAACACGCCTTAAACAACCGGACGTACTCCGCAATGAGGCATTCTTCTCGGTCGCTACAAACAATCTGCACGACCCATCCTGAACGTGGTGAGCCTGACGCCGACCCGTCCCCCATATAGATACCGACCAATCGCGCAAAGTCTGGCGTCACCGTTATACTGCAATCTGTGATGCCTTCGCGCCAGCGAACGGTATGGGGCTCTTCCGCCGTGATCGGGGGGATTAACTTAACGGTCACTCCCTGGCTGACGCCAAGACCAACCTCTCGTCCCTCTGTGTCAATTAGCGGGTGATTTGCCGTACCCCGAACCTCGTACCCAAGAGACGTGACGGCTCGATATATGCGAGCCGTCCCGTTCGACCTAGCCTCAGAGATATAACCGCAAGTACCGTACCGACCTGGGATTATGTCCTCGATCCGCTGAATGCCTTTCGTCGTACCGACACGAGTACCCCTAGCCAGACACAGCCAAGGCTGATTCTGATCCAAGTCTGCCTTGCTGGTGGACGTGTCGGCATCCCTCCACCGACGCCACGCCAATTGCTCCTGGGAAATAATGACGCCGTGGCGTTCTTTGACGAGCTTGATCTTCTCCCGTTCTTCCGGGTTCGGGGGTTCCGTTCCGAACACAGCGAACCGGTTATCCTTGCGGTCAACGCTGTTCGGTTCCTTCGACCACCACCCGACGAAGAACCCGCGCTTGGTAAATGTGTCGCGCTCTGCCTCCTCGTACATGTCCCGCCAATGGTTCATGCCGAACGCCGTCGACTCCCACATAAACAAACGATCTGGGTTCTTCTCGGCCAGAGTCTCTTTGAAAGAAGAAATGCCCTCTGGCGTTCCGTATTTGCTTACCTCTGTCACATGAGCAAGGGTGTACCCTCGTCCTTCACCCCATGTCTTCTTTCGAGTGCCCGCCACGAGGAAGTCCAATCTTGCCCCGTTACTGAACTCCATATAACCTTCGTTGTCCTTAACCTTCTCGAATACTCCACGGACGAATTCAGGGGGAAGGGACGCATGGTAGTTCTGAAGGGTCTTTCGGAAGAAGTCACGGTTTCCATCGTTGTCGGCCACCAGCACGCCCATCATGCGGGGATGGGTCGCCAGCCAGAAAAGGTCAATGGCGAGAGATACGGTGGTGACGCCCAATTGCCTACTTTTCAGGCAATAGAAGTCTCGGATACCGTCATCCATCCCCTGGGAAATCTGTTCCAGGTAGATGCGCTGGCTTCCCCACAGGTCGAGTTTCGACCCCCGTTCGTCCGTCGCCTGGAGTTCCTTGGACTGGATGCGAAGCTGTTCGATGAATGATTGGAAGACAGGAAGCCACACCCGCTCCCCCTTCGCCTTTCCTTTGGCTCCGGGGAGTGCGGGAAGACCCCTGATGATCGGATCAGCCACTCATGGGTGTCGAGCCCTTCTGGGCGGCGAGAGCGACTTCAACGTGGTACGCTTCCTGGTTTCTCCGATAGACAGCGTTACGCTTGGCCTCGAAATTAGGCTTCACCTCTGTCTCGAACAATCCGGTTTCCGACCTGCAATAGTGCACCAACTGGCGCGGCAGGGGCGCGGCCAAGTGCCCGAGACGGACGGCGGACACCCACAGCAGCCAATCTTCGCATCCCGCTACTTCCGCCGACTCGTCATACCCCCCGATATCGTCATACATCGACCGGCGGTAGAGGCTCATGACCGGGATGAAATTGCCCATGATCTCCTTCGCCGGATCGAACGGAGCCGCCGCCCATTGGACTGTCTCCATGCCGAACGTCTGGAGACCGGGGTAGACGATGCTGGCCCATGGGGCGCGGCGGAAGACCCGCACGGCCTCTTCGATGCAAGACGGGGCCAGATAGTCATCGGGGTCCAGAACCATCACCAGTGACCCGGAGGACGACCGGATACCGATGTTGCGCGGGGTGGCGGGGCCACCGGATGCGGAACCCCGTTCGATCAGCGTGAGTGCCACACTGCAAACCCTATTGACGACGGCAACGCTGTTGTCGGTGGACCCGTCATCGACCACCACCACCTCGATATGGCGGTACGTCTGCGCCGCAATGCTCTCAAGACACCGCTCAATCGTGTCCCCGTGGTTATAATTGGCAACCACGATGGAAACCAGCGGGAACGGCTCAACTGTTTTGGGGTGGAGAAGACGCCGGATAGCTCCCTTGGGGTTCCCGTCCGGCTTCAGTTTGATAATCTGGCCGGGGAGATAGTTGACCCGATCAGGGTGGAGAACCTGACCGCAGTTTCCGCCCACATACGGCACGAGTTCATCCGCCCCATGGGCCTCAAGATATCCGGGGTCGATGCCGTCGCACACCATGATAGCCGAGCATTCGTGGCATATTGGTGCAAAGAGCTTGGTCGGACCCGCCTGGGTTCCTCGCCCAATCGGGGGGCCGTTCTCGACAGCCGCAAGCATCATCGCGCCGGAAGCGGGATGGCCCTGCTGTTCGGGGAGAAACAGGGATTCCCGTTCGGCATCACCGGGGCCGGAATGCTCGACGGCGTTCATCCACTCGTGATGGTCATACCGGACGCCGACTTGCCCGACGAGGTTCCGTTCCAGACCAGCCATGGTGCACATGGGGGCGTATCTGACGGCGACGGCAATACCGGCGTCCTCCAGAATATCCGTGGCTTCCCGCATAAACGGAGCAACATCGGAATACTTGGCCCTCAGACCTTCGTCGGCGGATGCGGCATGGTCATAGTGGCTCATCATGTTCAGGAACGTGGCGGAATAGACCTTCCGCTTGGCGATGGATGCGGCAAGCTTCGGAAGATGCCGGTAATTGGCCGATGTGATCGTGGTGTTGGTGGTGTACTGGAACCCGATCTCGTTCAGACGGTCCATGGCCGCTTCGATCTTGAGAACGTCACCGCCGGTCATGGCCCGGAAGATATCTCCGTCGCAGGCATGGTAGCTCATGCGGAAGTCGGTAAGGCCCGCGTCCAGAATGCGATGCAGGATGTCTTTCCGGTCGAGATACTGGCCCAGGGTGATGATTCGGGACGCCAATCCAACGTCGGTGGCACGCTGGATGATATCGACAATGCCGGGGTGAAGCGTCGGCTCGCCGCCAGTCACGTCGAATGCGACGAACCCGTGGTCCTTCATCAGTTCGACTTGGCGGATCAGTTGTTCGGTCGGACGCCACGGGGCCTTGTTGTTCCGTTCGAAGTCTTTCCCCTCGGATGCCCGTCCCGGCTCCCGCGTGAAGCAATGCTGGCACGCGCTGGGACATTTAAGTCCGACATCAAGAACGGCCCGGCGGGACAATGACGCAGGCATTGCCATATAGTGGCCGCTCATGGCAGTTTCCTCACGAAGATGTTTCCGCCGCACGATGCGTCGTATCGGCAAGCAGCCTCGATGGCTACACGCATGATCGTCTCGGGGTCCATGCCGTGGAGAGCATACGCGGCGCCATAGGCATACTCACGGCCCCCACCATCCGCCACGAATTCATCCCCGAAATTCGTCAGGCTACCCGACCCGTGCATGAGGTAGACATTTCCGTGGTCCACGATGATGGCATTGAACCCGTAATTCGTCGGGTCGCCTGGGTCTTGACCATCTGTGCACCACGCATCATCCTTTACCTCGCTGCGAAATGCCTCGCACAGATCGCTGGCATTTTCCGCAGCGTTAATGGCGACGGACATCTTGGCGATTTCGACGATACGGGAGTGACCGTTATACCCCCACCAAATCCCCGCATCGGTCTTGAACCATTTCTGCTGCGGAGACGGGCACTTAAATGGCCCACAGGACAGCCTGGAGTCAGACCCGATCCACACCCCGTCATCCGTCTTCATGGCGCATATGATGGTCATTGATCTTCCCCACCCGCGTCTTCGAATTCGGCCACCATCTTGGCATACGCCTTGACCATGGCAGGGACGCCCTCGGCAACCTTCCTAAACGACGACTGGATATGGGGGGTAGTTCCGCCGGAACTGATGGCGATGTTCACAGCGGCGCTCAGGAGTGCGTTGACCACCACGTCGCCGCTCGCGCCAGCCATGTGAGCGATGATGCCATGCGCATGTTCGATAAACAGGCGGGTCGTATCTGCGAGAGTTTCGGGGTCAATGGGCTGGCGGGCGTTCAATCGGCTTTCGCTCATTCCGGTTCATCCTCATTGTCAATCGGCCAAGCTCCGAACTTCAACGCATACCCCATCTTCTTCGTGACGGCTGCCTCAGCGGCCTCAACATCCCAAGACGGGTGCGCAAACCCCAGGCTGTCCATGTGCCGGGCATACTCATCCATGTCCGACCCGACATCGTTGGCGGGGTCGGCGGAACGGGCAACGTCATCGGCACGAATATACGCCTCCCACAACTTGGCATGAGCAATCAGTTCCTCGGTCGTCTCAGCGCCCATAGCGGCCTGGATCGCCAGCAACGCCGCGTGGTACTTCGTCGCGTCCATCATTCCCCCTCCATGGCCGAGAATGCCCGACGAGCGGACCAGTTGTCCCCACGATGAAGAATTTCGAATAGGGCGCGCTCCATCCCGGCAACGTAGCTTAAATGGGGGCGTTGAGAACATCCTGAGCCAGAGCAAGCCGACGCCGAAGTTCTTCCAGTTCCAGGAGTGACCGGATGGCCACTTCCTCGGCTTGCATGATCTTCCGATCCCCACGAACCCACCGGCGCACCGTGTCCACGTGAAGCCCCAGTCTCTGTGCCAGGGCCACCAGAGCAGTCCGCCTCACCCCCCCGTTTAAGGAAACCGCCGCGTCCAGAATCCAACTTTCCACCCTCGTTCTCGGGCAATGCCGCACTGTGGTTTATACTCTGGGTATTCTTATGGAAAACGAGACGCCGTGTCTAGTCACGATTTGTCCGAACGGCACGCCGCATTCGCCACGCCCCGAAGCCACTCCGAAAGGCTCATGCGCTTGGCCTTAGCCGCAGCCTCCCAAGCCGCCTTCTCGGGCTTGGTCACTCGTAGCTGGAATACGCTGCGGTCCATGGACGACTACCCCCCGTGCGGTCAAACCAGAGCCCCACATATAGCACATGTCATGACAAGAGGGGTTTCGAAAAAATCGGGGATGGAAGGGGGCCCCCTCTCTCCAGATGTGAGGCCCCAACGGTTCGGCGGCGAACACGGGGTCAGGGGGGCTGGCAGCCGGGCCAGGGGGCCAGACGGCACTACCCCACCCCAGACGTTACGCTTTCTTGATAGCGTTCAGGCGTATCCTGTGAAACACCAACAACATCAACGGGTTAGCTCACCTCCGCCTTGGCTCAGCGATGGCACCGGGCACCTTTGCCGGGGCGGGGTCTGACAGGCCGAACCGGTCTAGGTGGCGGGCTTGCTTGATGCCTGCATAGTCGTGGGTACGGGGGATGACGCGGCCTGCCCCTCCTTGCTCGCTCACCCTCCTGATATCTGTGTCTGCGTGCGTGGGCGTGTGGTCAAGCTGTGGGGTGCCTGCTGTGGTTGGGGGCGTCTGTGCCTGCATGTGGATGGGTGCGCCTGCGAGGAGTGCTGCACCGATGGCAGCGAGGTTGCGGCGCTTGGCGTTGTGCCACACGTCGCTGCAGTGGCGGGAGCAGTAGCGCTGGTTGGCCGAATGCCGGGGCGTCATGGAGCCGCAGACGTGGCAGGAGACGACATCGGGGGGAGTATCGGCCATGGGCTGGTCCGTACATAAGGGCGGGGACGGCATGATAGAGCCGCCTAGTGGACCGCGCGAGTACGATTTATGCCTGAAACGGCTGTCAAGTGGCACGTTTCTTGCCGTATGCGATAATGCGTTGATATCATTGACGAATAAAATAGTTCGTTGCGGATACGTATCGTCAGCAATGCTGACCTATTTTGGGTAATGAGTGTTGACCTATCTGGGTGTGCCGAGAAAAGATGGTTAGCGCCTAACTTTCCCCTTGCATCGTTAGTCACTAACTGTATAATGGTGGCATCAAGACGGGAGAACGTAAATGACATATAGCGTGAACAGCCAGACTTTCGACAGCTACATGACCGCGATTGCCGCCGCGAAGACCGCTGATGCTAAGGTCATCGAAATCAAAACCGGGCTAGTTCGCTGGGAGCCCGCCGCCAAGAAGGATGCCAAGCCCGCCACCCGGCACATTTTGGTCAAGGAAGACGGATCTCGTCACGAAATCATCGGTCGCAACAAGTTCCGCAAGCTGGCGTAGGGGGACATCATCATGTTGACCACGACGATATTTGACAGCCCTCATTACCGCGCGGAATGGATTGACGGGCCTCACGGTGGCCTTTGCGTCACTCACAAGCGAAAGGGCGGGGGTGTTATCCTCCGCACCAGTGACGAGGCTTGGGACTGGCGGAACCACATCGAAACGGCAATCGACAAGATCGAAGCAAACGCGCTTTGCCGCGCCCTGCTGGAGGGATAAGCCATGGCCGCTAAAACCAACGCCGAGAAGGTCGCCGCCTACAATCAAAAGCGGCGAGACCGGGGGGAAGTCAGGATGCCAGTGTGGGTACCTAACACTCCCGAGGCGAAAGCCGCCGTGCGCAAACTGGCTGCGGAATTGTGCTTGCGCCGCGATCAGAAGTAACCATGCGCGCTGCCCTGTATACGAAAAACCCCGCCAGTCGGATTATGACTGGCGGGGTCATACTCGTCATCACCTATAATGCCTAGTCTTGCGCCCGCCGCCACCCCTCGGGGGTGTACTCACGCTGTCGCTTGACGACGTAGTTTCCGGGCGGAACGAGGATCGGTTCGTGAGTGTCGAAGTCGCGCAAATGCGTGATCTCGGTCGGCTCGTCCACTTGCAAAAACATCGTGTAGATATCCGGACTGGACGGGTTGAACGCCCGGACCTTCTCGGCGAGCATAACGTGGTTGTGTCCAGTTTCGCTGTGGGCGACGGTATGCGTTCCCTTCTCGGCGGCGATCTCGACCACATCGTCGGGGATTGACTCCACACGCATAATGATAAAATCACCCTGCGCAGCCATCTTGGTAAAAGTCTTCATGTCCGTACCTCCAGTTGCTTCAAAATGTCGGGCTCAATCCCAAAAGTCCATGCATTGGCACTCAACGCTGTCATCTGATCAGGCGGGACCGGAATCGCGAACTCACGCCCGGTGCCGCATTTTACGCGAAGGAACCGCTCTTTCTCGCTGTCTGGCAAATCAACCTCCAGGAGTTCCCCGATCATCGGGTCTTCGTCCCGGTCGATGGTTACCGCGTCGAGTTCTTTCAAAACTTTTGCCCAACCCAGGATCTCACAAGCGCAGCGACGAAGCTCAGTGTTTTCCTGGCCCAGAGCCATGGAGGCTGTGAGAGTGTCCCGGTTGGTTATCCACTCATCCGGCACCCTCACCCCATGCCAATGATAGAGGCTCCATCCGTCGCGCCATCGGTGGCTCGGGCCGTCCTCACAATGAGGACGATTTTGGTCGTCCATGCGAAGGATTTCTGGACGGTCGGACACGATGCAAAACTCCTCGTGCATAATTCGGAATCCGGATGACTTAGCGCAACTCTCCCACGCAGCATATTTCTCGTGGTCCGGAAGCCGGAGACCCAATACATCTCTCGAGCCGCAAATATAGCTATCCCACGCCGACCACATATTACCCCCCTGATACATACGTGACCACTTTTGGGCACAGCCGAGGAGAAAATCGGGATCGCCAAATCCTGCCGCCACTGCGCGCCATGACAGGGCGTCGGTGGCGGCGTAGGTGGCGGCGTCGGTGGCGGCGTCGGTGGCGGCGTCGGTGGCGGCGCGGGTGGCGGCGTCGGTGGCGCGGTGATTTTTCCGGAGATACCAGACACCCGCCGCGAACCCCCCTGCCATTGCCATGGCAAGCGGGGACGGGACCAAAACGACACGGGGAGACTTGAGTCCAGCGGCGGCATAGAGGCCACGGATTGCGGCATCGACTTCTGCCAAATCAGCGGGCGCGGTCGAAAGCGCATTGGCAGCCCAATCTTGCGCGACAGCGTCAAGTTGGATTTTTTCGGCTGGGGTAATGCCCCCGCCAGCGAAATCTGGACGACGAATAATCTTTACCATTTTCAGCATCTCCTGATATTATTCAGTTGACAATTACCTATATATTATGCCATCGCGCAAGCGCGGGCCGACGAGCGCGGGTGCGAACGATGTTGCTATTCGGTGGCGTTTTTCCGCTTTGCCTCGGCGATTTCACGTCGGCACCCTTCTCCGACGTACTTCCTGACGAGGAATGAAAGACGGTTTCCCGTCAATTCCTGAGCCTTTTTCAACAGGTTGAACAGGTCGGAAGAAAATCCTATTGTCTTCCTGTGGGGGTAATCCGTGGCCATGTCTCTTCGTCCATATGGGCTGTTTTTCATCTTAATACACCATGAGGGGGGCTATCTTAGAACCACATATACACCGACTTTGCACCTATTTCAACGCCTTTCTGGTGATTATGGCTTATGGTAACACTTTCTCGATAGTGTACGAAAAAGATTGGCGCGGATAGAACGCTTATGGCATTGTTGAAGCGTTCAGACAGGAGTGCCGCATTATGACGACAAGCTGGGTTATCCGCGAAAAGGAGACTAAGACCGTCATTATGGAGACGTTCGATCCGATGAAGGTCAAGGCCCTGAACACTGAAAAATATGAGGCCGTGCCGATCCGTGAATATCTGGCATCGATGAACGAGAGATCGGGGGAGAAGTGATGTACGTCATTAAAAACGACTTGTTCGACGACGCCGGGCGGAAACTGGCGACGTTCTCCGGACACTGGCCCGCTTGTGCGGCGATGCTCGCGCACGGCAAGCCTTTGGACGAAACAAAATGGCCGATCAGAGATTTGAGCCAAGATGACGTGGGCATTATCCGCTCGATGCATCATGTCGAGGACTGAACGAATGGAAAAGCAGTGCAGCCATGGTGTGCCGTTCTTTGCCACGCCTAGTCCGCGATGCCCACGGTGTGACCTCGAATGGGAACGAGGCCGGTTGCGTGACGCGATGGAATCCGTCGAACGCCATACGGCCAAGATCAAAATGCTGGAACGCGAAATCGAAGGAGGGTGAAATGACAGATATCCCAGAAACCGACCTGGAATTTACCGTCAATGACCCGGCTAGGTATGGCGGGCAGCATGTCGGCACCTATTCCGGCATCACGGTCACGCACGTGCCGACGGGGATAACCATTACCGTCGAAATCGAGCGGAGCCAGCACCGCAACAAAGCGATTGCGCTTGACGCATTGATGGGCGCGCTGACTTCCCCGCATATGTGGCCGAGGAGAACATGATATGACCGTCTACGGATATCGCCGTGTTTCCAGCCCCGGGCAAGCATCCGAGGAAAAAACCTCGCTTGCTGACCAGGAAATGAAAATCCGAGGCGTGGCGATGGTCCACGGCATGGGCGAGCCCGTCATGTTCACGGACCCTGGCGTGTCGGGTTCTGTCCCCCTGGCTGACCGTCCCGAGGGCGGCAAGCTCTGGCGTATCCTCGAAAAGGGCGACACCCTCATTTGCGCCAAGCTGGACAGGCTATTCCGCAATGCCGCCGATGCCCTCGCCACAGCCGACGCGCTGAAAGATCGAGGCGTCGGGCTGATCCTCGTCAACATGGGTGTGGACCCTGTGACAGACGGCGGGGTGGCCAAGGTGTTCTTCACGATCCTGGCCGGGTTTGCCGAGTTCGAGAAATGGCAAATCCTCGAACGCATGGCCGATGGGAAGCGGTCAAAGAAGGCGAAGGGCGGACACGTCGCCGGAAGCGCGCCCTACGGCTATCGTATCGTTGGGGTCGGCAAGACGGCGATGCTTGAGGAGGTTGCCTCCGAGCAATCCGTCATCTCCGAAATCATGCGGATGCACGCGGCTGGCGGGTCAATCCCCCACATCATATCGACCATCAGCCACAATATGAAATCCCGCTCGGGAAAGCCGTTCACGTCGGTTCAGATCAACCGGATCATCCGCCGAAATCAGAACGCGGCATCATCTCCATAATCTCCAGTCCGAGCAACGTAACTCCGACCGTGAGCGTCATCGTGCGAACTGCGATATTGGTAGGTTTCCTGGCAGAACCAGAGGCCGAACTTTCCCTCCCAATCGCCGTTCCGCTGCTTGGCAATGTTGACGATCACGGTCGGAACTTCACGGGCCTCGGCCAGCTTCATCGACGCCGCCCCGTCACCTCTTTCTGACTTTTCCTCAAGCTCTTTTATCGCGTCTTCGGCTTTGCGATTGCGCCAGACACCGATGATGTTGAATGCGTTGGAGCCGATTTCGCTCGCGCCCTTGATATCCTCCGTCTCCGGTGCCGAATTCCCGCCGAATTTCGTATCGGCCTTGCGGGAATGGGCCACCAAGTGAACGTGAACGTTCTTCTCGACGGCCCAACTCACAAGATGGAAGACGGCTCGTTCCTGCCCCTCGTAATCCTCTGAACCGACACCAAGACGCATCAGGGAATCAACCACGAACACGTCGCATCCATACCGGGAGCGGGCATACTCGAATACCTCGATGATCTTCGTGACGGATGCTTTCCCGACGAAATTGAACATCCACAACCACCCATCCATCCACGCCATCACGTCTCGGATGTATGGCTCTGTCGGACGGTCCACGTTGCCTGCCTGCTTGACCATCCGACGGAGCGACTGGCGCGGTGCCATTTCGAGCGATGCGATGCAGGCCCTTGACCCTTGATCGCCAAATCCGACGCAGGCATGTGACAGGAGTTGCGACTTCCCGGACCCGGATGGGCCAGTCCAAACAGTCATCTCGCCAGACCGGAAAGACAGTTTCCCATTGACCTTGCCCCATGGAAGTCGGTATCCGGGCTCTTGGTCATGACTAGGCCAGAATAGGCCAACTACCTCGTCCGTAAACGCCCCGGCTCGCCTCAGCTCGTCTGGGTCCAAAGTAACGGCTGAATTGAAAGCCGCATCAATCTCTTGCTTCTCAATTCCGGCCTTGCGGCACTCGTTCATGTCTTTCCGAGGCAGCATAACTCTTCTGCACCGATGGCGTCCGAGGCGGTCGGATATTTCTGCGACTGCGGAATTACCCTCGTCATCCATGTCCATAGCGAGGTAGATCACCTCAAACCGGGACATGCGGTCGAATTCGGATTCGATCCACGCTTGTTTGTTCCCCTTGCCGCCGCCGAACGGGACCGACATTGCCGGATAGCCGTAATCCCAGGCGGAAATTGCGTCTATTTCGCCCTCAGTGATTGTTATTTCCCTGGCGTTTTCCGGGATGGCCTGCCAGCCAAAAAGCACCGGCTCGCACCCTGCCTCGACGCGGGTAATCTTCTTCCCGTCCTTGTCGCGGTCAACCCCGAGGTATTTCACGAACGCTAGGGCACCTCCGGGGAGCAAGGAGGGCAATACAATCGTTTTCCCGTCCTCCCCCACCCGATAGGCGCTTATCGCCTGTAGGGTCAGTTTCCGCTCGTTTGTGAGGTATGCCAGGACTGCGGACTTCGGAGCGGTGCATTTCGGCTTGTCCGGGAGGCGGTAGGTTTTTTCCTTCCGCTCAAACACCGGAGCCTCCATGCCCAGCCATTTCCGAATGTCGTCCAGGGCTTCAACGAGGGTCTGGCGGCGCACGGCCTGCCAAAGATCGATCAGGTCCCCGGATTCCCCACCATCCGCGAAGTCACACCAAGTGCCGACCTTGGCACCCTTGACGCAAACCTTCATGGACTTTCCGGGTTCTCCTCCAATCGACCCTACCGCCCATTCCCGACCGCCTTGGAGGATGCCGTTGGGCAGGAGGTATTCCGCCACGGCTTTGGCACGGCCTTCGAGGGCTCGCTTGACCTCGGTGATATCGGCCATGGCTAAATCACCCCTCGGTATGCCGGGTGGTTCTTCCAGTCAATCTCAGGCTCGACGGGGAGGCCGAGTTCATCGACTTTGTCCTTTTCCGCCGCCCTGCGTTGCCGGGCAATCTCATCCGGCATGGCCTTTGCCAGCCACGCCATGGGGTTTCCTGGGGGAACGAAACCCGGCCTAGCCGCCAGCGCCACTGCTGCGGCTTTGATTTCGTCAACCCCAAACCCCGAATTGAGCCAAGCATCGACCGTGCCAAAATTACCGATAAACCGCGCCGGGTCATGGCCCACAGCCTCAAGGCACGCATTGCCGAGCTTGACGAGTTCCGACGATGGCAGCTGGTCCAAAATTTCCTCGCGCGGAGTAACAACTTCCAAGCTGCTGCCTATGACTTTTTCCTTTCCCTTCCCTTCCTTTCCCTTCCCTTCCCTTCCTCCCTGCGCGTCAAATCTAGAATTGACGCGTTCCGACGCGTCGCCACGCGTTGATGACGCGTCGTCAACAATGGCTGTTTTCTGCGGCGTTGGGGGAGAAGGGATGGAACTTGCCGTTTCACGCGGGTTAATGTGCTGGTGACGGACGAATGATGGGATGTAAGCGTAGATTTTACCATCCGCTTCGTAAATCACCACTAATCCGCGCGAGACAACCTCGTCTGCCACATCAAAAATATTGCAGTCATCGGCTGGAAAATACCTAAGCTTCATGGTGCCGGGCTTCCACTCCAGGCGGCCTTCCTTGTCCGACTCACACCACGTCGCCTGGAAAAATAGGCGCGCCATAGGTGATAGTGCGCAGATGTCTTCGGAGGTGAAAAAATCTGGCTTTATCGTCCTGATCCTCGCCATCAATGCACCTGTGCCGATCCAGAGAAGTAGGCAGTGAACGCCGCCATTTCGGCAAGGAACCAGAAAAGTTTGTCGGGGCTATGAGGATCATCCAGAAGCGCGGCGCGGGATGTTTCGACGCACATCCACAGGACATCAGAAACGTCGTCGTTTGGAATGGGCGGATTTGTGGTGTTAAACATTCCCACCTCCTCAAAATGTTCAGTCATTACCAGCATGGTCAGCGTCAACCGCATCCAGCATATCGGATGGCGTCAACTTCCGTCCCGCCAGCACTTCCGCCCGAAGGCACCCGACTGCCAATTCCCAGCAGGCCAGAGAGTTATCGGCCCATTCCGGCCATGCTGGGGGTTCTTGGTTCACGTTACGCCAGACCGTCCAGCAAAGACGGCTGGGACGGCTTGATGCCTTTCAGATTGGCGACGGCCTGAGCATAGTATGAGGCCTTCAATTCGGCCCCCAAAGCCTTCCTCCCCATCTCGACAGCGCAGTAGAGTTCCGACCCGATACCAGCGAACGGGCTGAAAACCACGTCACCTGGATTACTCCACAGGTCAATGCATCGCCGGATCGGGGTGAGCTGCAGCGGAGAGATGTGCCGCTCGTCGGCTTCCTCTCTGGCGCATCGGAACGAAAGAACGTCGTTCTGGTTGATATCCATCCATACCGATTCGGCCACACGCTGCCACACGGCGACGGAAAACCACGGATCGCCAGGGCGTAGCGTTTCCCTGCCGCCGTTCTGGCTCAACTGGACGAGAGGACCATCGGGGGCGCACTCAGACCCATAGTATTTGTCGAACGGACCCGCGACAGGCTCCGGGTTATCACCCGGCTTTCTGACCGCAACGATGTAGTCAGCGATTGCCATCCGGCTCATGCACGAATCCTTGCAAAGCTGCTTGTGCAGGAGGCCGATGGCCTTCGTTCTTTGGACAGCGACAACAGGATCTTTCCTGATCATCGTCTCGGAATGGAAGATGAACCCTTCCTTCTGGAATGACCTGAGAACATCGCCTCGAAAGTCTCTCAGGCCGATGAACCCGTCCCGCGTCTTGCTGGTGGGAAGGTTCATCACATGGATAGCGACAACCCTTCCCGGCATGATGGCGCGGTACAGTTCCTTGATTAAAAATCCGAAGTGTTCGAAGAATACATCGTCGCTGCTGTTATTTGAAACGTCCCTCGGATCATCAGAAAATGTGTACAAGCTGGAGAAGGGCGGGCTGAATACTGAAAAGTGAAGTGAATTATCTGGGATGCCCTTCATCACTTCCATGCAGTCGCCATGCCATAGCGTCCAGTTCTCTCCGTGTTCTTGGCTAGAAACGAGCGGCATTACATCATCCATGTCGGAAGTTCCATCTTGATCGTGGGGTTGTATTCGGAAGTGACCTGCCTACCGCCCCTGATTTGGGCAGAATACAAGTCCTTCATATGAGAAATCATAGCCGCGCTCATGCGGTCATACTTGGCCTCTTTGCGGCGCAGGTTGGCGACAACAGCGCCCTCCAGTTCCGACGCGATAAGCCACCCGTGAACATCATCGACGCGACCGAAGCGCCAGAACCGGCGGATCAACTGGTAAAGCTGCTCGAAGCTGTCATTTAGCCCCAGGCAGATGAACTTGCCGCAGTTGAACCAATTCATGCCGCGCGATGCGATCTTGGGCTTGGTGAGGATCATTCGGGGGTTTCCGTGAGAAAATCCCAGCAGCTTTTCAGACTTCCATTCCGGCGCATCGCTGCCGCGAACCTCGACCAGCCCCGGCACCAATTTTCGGATGGCGTCGGCCTCGGCGTTGAGGTTGCACCATACGGCCCATTGCTCGTCCGGGCCATTCTCCGCAATTACCTTGGCGGCAGCCTCGGCGCGAGCCTGGACGCTGTCACGACGCGCCCCAATGCGGTCCTGGAGAGTGTTTGCTTGCATAGCGAACAGGGCGCCAGCAGCCGGGGCCGTATCAACCTTGACCGTCACCTGATGAAGGTGAAGCGGAGGGAGATTATACCCCGGCTCGTCATACCCAAGATCGTTGGGATTGTTGATGACGACGGCCCATGACGACACCCATCGCCAGAAGTCTGTTTCGGCGTGCCGTTTCAGTCTCCATTCCTCACCATTGGGATCGGCACGAACTGACCCTTCATGGACGAAGAACATGGCCAGCATTTCTTTTTCGTTCATGACGCCGAGGAATTCGGACTGAGTGCCAAGCTCGGTCCAGTCATTCGGGGCCGGAGTGGCCGAGCAAGAAAGCTTGTAGAGAACGTCCCGGCAGGCGTCCGTCATTTCGATGCGGGTTTTGCCGGAACTGTCCTTAATGATGCCCGCTTCGTCCAGGACAACGCCCGCGAAGTCTGTTGGATCGAATTGCCCCAGACGTTCGTAATTGGTGATGACGATATCGCCCTTTGCCGACTTCTCGTTTTCGGCATAGGACACGTCGTAACCCCACTTGGGGGCCTCGTCGTTGACGGTCTGCATGGCGACGCCGAGTGGAGCGAACACCAGCACCCGGCCTTGCGTGTGGTCAGCCACAGCCCGCGCCCATGCGAGCTGCTGCGTCGTTTTTCCTAACCCGGTTCCCTCAAAAAATGCAGCCCTGCCACGACGCAGCCCCCACCGGACGATATCCCTCTGAAACGGCTTGAGATGGGACGGAAGGCTATCGCCAGGGTCGAACCCAACCGCCGGGGCGAGGACGTGTTTCCTCGCCAGGAACTCGGAATAGTCTCCCATCACCTTTTCCCCTGAAGCAGGATCGTCACGCCCGTATCGTCGGCGGGGCGAATAATGCACGGGCTTTCGGCATCGGTGATGCCGATCAGGATTTCGTCCCCGCCGCACGCCTGAATTCCGAGGTTGAGATAGCTCGGGTCGAGGCGGATCATGGTGGTTGCATTCGACGCAACGGTGATAACTTCCTGTCCGTCCTCACGGTCACCAGCGCCGGAAATCGTCATATCGTCCAGACCAACATCGAGTTGGATGGTCCTCGCCCTAACCGAAGTCACATCCAATCCGACGATGGCGACACGCGAGCAAGCGCCGCGAATGTCCTTGGCGTTGACCGTGACATTGACCGGAGTGGACGACGGCACGATGCGCTGGATATCGGGGAACGTCCCGTCAACCAGTTTAGTCGTGAGTGACGACGCACCCCATGAAAACGATGCCTTTTGGGAACTTGCCCGGACGATCATGTCCCCCGCCGCCAGTTTTGAAAGCCGAAGGATGGCGGTATTCGGGATGATGATGCCGTCCACCAATCCATCGCCGCCGAGTGGGCATCCCATGACGACAATAACCCCGATGCACCCATCAGAGGCGGCAGACCGGAAATTACACCCATCGGCTTTGATGTTGACGCCGCAGAGATACGATCTGGTCGGATTATTGGACATGAACGGGGACGGAAGAACCAGCATTCGCCGCCACTCGGCCTCGGACATGGTAAATTCCGACCCTTCCCCGACCGGGGCGAACTGTGGGAAAAGATCGGGAGACAGAGACGGGAGGCGAAACCTACTGCGTCCCGACTTGATCACGATGCCATCGGGGGACTTGTCATCGGTGGCAATATCGATTTGGCAGCCATCGGGAAGCGCCTTGACGATTTCCACCAGCCGGGCGGCAGGGATGAGGATGTCATCGCCCTGGATGCCGTTGACGGTGGCCGTGGCGCGGAAGCTGGAATCCATGTCAGTGGATTCCACCACCAGCTTGTTACCCGACAACGTGAGACGAAGCATGTTGATCTGGGGGATGGGCGAGTTGGTGCAGGCGACTTCCCGAGCGCCCACGATGGCGGCGAGAAGGGTTGCTCGTTCGGCGGTGAATTTCATTTCATGGCCTCATTCAGGAATTTGATGGCTTCTTTGATGTCGTCGCCAGTGGGGGCGCTTTCGAGAAGTGCGAGGGCATCTTCAATGGCGCTTCGGAGTATGGCGTTGTTGCCATCTTCTTTGCCGCACTGTTCCCGACAGTCGTCCCGATCTTCCGCGATGTCTTCAATGGTTTCCCCGTCAATCATCGGTGACGGAGCACCATCCCGAAGACCATCGGCATAATCGTTGTAGCCGATATCCTCCGTCTGGAACGGGCACGGGCCGTCGTAATCCAGGGCATATGCCCCTACGCCCGCGAGATACGCGGAAGATTTGATCATTTTTAAACTCCCGTTGTTTGTTATCCGGTCGTGGTTCGGACAGGTGCGCCGCACTGGCGCAAAAAGTTCTCGACACTTTCGACGCTGTCGCAGACGGTGACGTAATGGCCCATTACCTGCATTGTTCCGAACCAACCCAGTTGCTCGGCAGACAGAGCAGCCAGTGGCCGATTCTTCCCCGTCACCTTGCCTGGAGCCTTAAGTTCGATCATTGCCACCTTTGCCGGCGCCCAAAACACCATCAGGTCAGACACGCCGGCAGTCACGCCGAGGCCCTTCATTCTGGCGGCCTCCCTGATATTTCTTTTCCCTCCGTTCGGAATGGCGATAGCGCGCAAACTTGGAGACAGCCGAAGCGTCTCAATCACGGCCCGCTGCAAATCGTCCTCGGGATGAAGTCTCATTCTTCCAAACTCCTCGGCGGGGGCTTGATGGCGACTTCATGGACCGGCGGTGTCCGAGAGAACCCGCACGACATGCCACAGGTGGCTACGGCAACCATGCGGGCCAGGATTTGGATGACGGCAGCATCGGACGTATCTCCGATCTCTTCCGCCGTCTCGCGGGCTCTGGCGACGATTGCGGCTGTGATGGTCATTTGAGGGCGCTCCTGGAAATCGAAATCAGGATGTCTCGGAAAACAGGCGGGGTGGCTTCACGAATGCGGGCCTTGCCCTTCCCTCCGATCATCGCCATCCAGCCAATGCGCCTGGCTTTCTCATAGCCATGCTTCGCCAGAGCGGTGGGGTGAATGCGCTGTTCGCTCGGACCCCAAATCAGATCGGGAAGATCGACCCCGCAGGCATAGAGCCACGTTCCCTTTCGGGATACATGACCGTAATGGCCTTGCTCAACCTGGCACGTCCACCCGCCGAATTGGTCAGCCATTGACCACCCCCCCCGGTTGTTCGGGGCAGTCAGGCCGAAATACCGCCAAGCGTGGCTATGAGACGGATGCTCCAGCACGCCGCCATAATTGCGGACGGCGGTCAGGGCGGCAGCGAAGCATCCCCCGTCCTCTCCAAGCCTATACTGGTGCGGCTTGCGGGGAGCCCCATGCCAGTACCGCCCCCAACGCTGGCAGGGAGGATGGGCAACGACGGGATAAGGGCCAGCATATTCGCGGGCATCTCTGGAGACATCCCACAGGTCAATGCCATTGACCTCCCCGTAGCAACCTTCCGCATCAACGTATAGAGCGGCGATCATTTCCCCGAATCCTTCACGGCTGTCCCCATGCCCCCTATTGTGTGACAGATGCTGTCACTTTGATATCACACCCCAAAACCGAACACCAGATGAAAAACTCGACCACGGTCGGGTCAGTCTTGCCAGTTTCCCAGCGGTTCACCGTTTCCCGCCGCCGCCCGACCTGGGCGGCTAGATCGTCCTGGGTGATGCCGAGCGAATGCCGCAGCCTGACCAGTTCCGCACGGACGGAGCGGGATTGCGATATAGCGCGCATGGCAGACAGTGTGGGGCTCATGCCTCACCGAGTGCAGCGAGGTACAGCCCGAGGATGGTGTCTTCTTCCTCGCGTTCGGCCCGGTCCTTCTTGCGGATGGAAACGATCTTGCGGATGATCTTGGTATCGAAGCCCTGGCCCTTGCACTGTGCGTAGACGTCCTTGATATCGGAGGACAAAACAGACTTTTCTGACTCTAAATTTTCAATTCTTGAGATAAACTGTCTGAGGCTATCAGCCGCTATGCCCCCGATGGCGTTGTCTGAATTTGAACCATCACTCATGGCACGTGCCTCCAAGTCCTGTTGTGGCGGATAAGATGTATGGTTGATATGGAAACGCCAAAATCGGTAGAGATTGGACGATTTCTTTCCCCCGAAGCAATCCTGCGCTTAATTTCGGATACGTCAGATTCTTTAAGAATAGCCCCGTAAACATCTTCTCCACGGCACCGGCGACCATGCCTGTCTACGTCCCTTTGATTTTCATGCCCGTCAGTCCACCTAAGATTAGACAGGTGGCAATTCAATTTATTTCCATCATTGTGTGCCGCATGGGCTTTGGGAAACGGCTCCTTACCACAGAAAGAAGAAAGTACTATTCTATGAAGAGGGTAATTAGCGGTCAGACCATTGCTACTTAGGCTTAGCCACGAGAAGCCCTGCGTTCAACGGCGATGCGCCCCAACGACGCAAGGCGGGCAATCGCGGATGAAACTGCCGTTTCCCCGTACCCGGACATAATCGACAGCGCTTGGTTCGTCGGGCATATATCGTCGCGATCCGCCGCAGAAGATATGGCGTCTAGGATGGCGTTGGTCTTTTTGGAGGTTTCCGCAGCGGAGCCCTTCCCATGGGAAACAGCGCTAGAACTGTACGAGACATTGCGATGCCCGGCCTTCCGGCAATATCGGGCAATCGTCGATGTCGCCATCTTGTATTCGCTCGCTATCCGGTGCAGGCATTCCGGGGTTGGGTCCGCCTCGTATGCGGCGACGATATCCCGCCTCCTGCGGTCCGTTTCTCCCTCGGCCCTCATATTTCTGGCAATGAGAGTTCCCTGGCCGGAAATCCGTCCTGCAGATAGCTTTGACGATGCGAGAGACGCCGCGTTGTTGAACGACGCGGGAAGTTCCGCACCAGGATTATAAATGCGCAATCCGGGGGAGCCGCCATACGCGGCCACGCCGGCATGCATGACCTTAACCATGACGCGATGGCCGTCGATGATTTCTTCGCGGACGGAGATGGGAGTGACAGAAGTCATAGGGACATTCCAACCATGTTTTCGACGGCAGGGAAGCGGCGGCCAGTCGCGGCGTAAACCTCGCGCAACAGCAGCTTGGTCGTGCTCTTGTTGATGACGCTAACCTCGCGGTGAACGGCCTGCGTTGCGGGACATTGCGCGGCTTCGGGCAATGGGTTGGATCGACACCAGTCAAGGAACGGGATTTTGGGCCAGTTCATGGCGTTCTCCTCGTTGGTCCGGGCGGCAGGATTTGAACCTGCGCCCCCTGCGTCCCAAACGCAGTGCTCTAGCCAGGCTGAGCTACGCCCGGATAATTACAGAATTTTTGCCCCAAGCGCCCACCCAGTGAACAGCATCCCCGCCGCGACCATCGCCAGATACCCGACGATGACCCCGACTTTTCGGAGGGCAACGTCCAGTTCGGACAGAGAGGAATACGGGTCTGGCTGCTTTGACACTGCCTCACTCCTTAAAAGTCCCCCCAGGCGGCGCAACATTGCAGCCAGCCTGGGGAGTAACCTCGCCGGGGGAGGGCGGCGAGGGTTCGGTTGAGGAAAAAAGCCGCCGCTCAAGATCAGATACCGCGCTTTCGATGGCATCCCATTTCGTCTTGAGCGGAGACCTTTTTCCCATCTTCCAGTGAGACCACGTATTTATGGGAATGCCAGCTTTCCGGCATACCTGCGACATGGATAAATCCAGCGCAGCAACCCGTGCCTCAATGTCGTCAATCTGTTTCATGAGCTTTTCCATGGCTCCGATTATGTGCGGCAAAATGCTGGCGTCAACATAAATTTATATCGTAACTCGACATATTTATGATTGACATGGGTACATCCCGACCCCCATGCTTCTATCCACGCGCTTCGGCGCTGTGGTCCTCCCACCACGCGGCGCTGTCATCTCCGCCGACAGCGCCGCACCTGGGGGCAGGAATAGAAGGAGGATCGAATGCAGACCTATCTTGAGTGGTGCGACGACATGGAGCGCCGGTACGACACCATGCCCGAATGGTACTGGGACGAGGCCAAGCGTCGCGCGGCCTATGAGGCCAGCCTTGCTCCTGCCGCCCCGGACCTCTCCAACGTCCATCCCACTATGGCCGCCGCTCTCGGGATTGGCCTGATGATTGCCAAGCTGGACCGCGAGCGGGACCAGATGCTTGACCGAGGAGATAAGTGGTGGCCCAATCTCTCCCCCCGCGTCTTCGTCGATGGGCATTGCCAGTGCGGCACGCTGCTTGAGCGCGTGCCCTGCGGCTGGATTGACTATCGGTTTAAGGTGGTGCTGGACAACGGCAAGGAGGTTCTTGCTGCGCCCGCCACAGTCCATCCTGCCGACAACATTGCCATCTTTCCGGCGCATGTCTGGATCGAGACGGCGATGCGCCACGCTCTTTCAGAGGATCGCACGCCATGCGCATGATGATCTTCTTCGCACTCGCCATGGGCGTTGGCGTCGGAGGTTTCGAATTCGGCCATTCGTTGATCGAGGCCAAGCGCCGCGCCGGATTCGAAACCGACCTGACCATCTGCCGGATGATGTTGCTCAATGCCAATTACGAGGCCCAGCTTCGGCGGCAGAACTACGTCCCACCGGGAGAATAGACATGGCGATTATCCACCCATGCCGCCATTGCCCGAAACGTCCGACATGCCCGTTGCGTGCGGAGGCTGCTGCGGCCATGGCCAGCGGACCCATGCGCGTCACCGTGGCGCGGGTTTCGTGCACGATTTACGAGGGGCTGTTCACGGCGGGCGACCGGGTGACGGCCAGCATCGGAGGTGCTTACGCCAGTCAACGATGGGGCGTTCACGGGACCGTTACCGGTCCATCGGGTAGGTGTCGCGGGAAATGGGTCATCCAAGTAGATGGCGACTGCGTTGATCAAACCGGGTTTGACGGTGAAGACGCAACAGATCGACACCCGTTCATCTCAGTTTTCCCAGACAGGTTGACCAAACTTGACGAACCGACACGCGCATTCTGCCCCATATGCGGCAATGCCAAAGCGGCAGACGGGACGCATCTTGACCCCAAGGGAAACGGGGAATGTGACGGGTTTCGGACAACCGGGTGGGGAGAATAGCCATGACCCGATACATTCTGCCCGCCTTTCTCGGCATCTGCGGGCAAATCATCATGGCCGAGATCGCGTGCACAATCGTCGCCGTGGCTGCGGTTCTCGCAACATCAATCAAACAGGACTGACCATGACTGATACTCAGAACGCTCTCGTCATTTTCGACCAGCCGTACACCCCGGCTGCGCTGTTCGCTCCGGGCGCTACCGACCCGCTGCTTGACCGCATCCGCGCCGAGGTGGCGAAGGAAGTCACCGACCCGTCAACGCCTGCCGGACGCAAGTTCATCGTGTCTCTGGCGATGAAAGTCACCAAGACCAAGACGGCAATCGAGGCCAATCGCGTTCGTTTGGTGGGGGATGAGAAGAAACGCCTTGCCGCCATCGACGCAGAGGGCAAGCGCATCCGGGAATCGCTGGATGAACTGGCCGCGACGGTTCGCCAGCCTGTAACGGATTGGGAGAACCGGGACAAGGCGCGTATTGCCGCCCACGAAGAGGGTGTGGCGCAAATCAAGGCTCTGGCGGAAAGCTATGAATCACTGACCACGGATGACCTTGCACGCCGTCTGGCAGAGGCTCAAGCCATTGACGTTTCTGGGTTCGAGGAATTTATCACCATTGCCACCGCGACCAAGGCCCAGGTGGTGGCAAATCTCTCCGCGCGTCTCGATGCCAGTCAGAAGGCTGATGCTGACCGCGCCGAACTTGAGCGTCTTCGCGTCGAAAAGGCCGAACGCGATCAGCGTGAACGTGAAGAAGCCATTGCCGCTAAGGCGAAGGCCGAAGCAGAAGATGTGGCGCGCCTTCGCGAGGAAGAGACTGCGCGTGCCGCCGCCGCAGAACTGACCATGGTCGAGCGGGAGAAAGAGGAGGCGAAAGCCGCCGCCGAAAAGGCCGAACGCGACCGGATCGCGTCTGAGGAAGCGGCCCGCCTTGCCGCCGAGAACTATGCCCGTAAGGCTGAACAGGACCGCATTGCCGCTGAGGCCGACGCCAAGCGCCGCGAGGAAGAGGCTGCGGAACGGGTACGGCAAGAGATTGCCGACGCCAAGCGTGAAGAAGAGGCCGCCACCGCCCGGCGCGAGGCCGATAAGCGCCACCGTGCCGAGGTTAACAATGCGGCACTGTCGGCACTATGCGCCCTCGGAATTCTGCCCGTTGACGCGAAGACCGTTATCGAAGCCATCGCCAAGGGCAACGTGCCCAATGTCAAGATCATCTACTGAGGCCTGCCATGATCATCTCTAAGCCCGGCGTCTACGATATCCCCGCCGATGTATACCATTCGGACCCATGCGCAGAACCGTCTCTATCGGCCAGCATCGCCAAGATCCTTGACGACAAATCACCGGCCCATGCTCGGCATGCCCACCCTCGGCTCAATCCGACCGATGACGTGGACGGGAAGAAATCGTTCGATCTGGGGTCGGCGTGCCATCAGCTTTTGCTCGGCAGCGATGATGAAATCGTGGTGATCAATCCTGCCGATTACCCCTCCAAGAATGGAAACATTCCGACCGGGTACACGAATGACGCCATCCGAGAAGCGCGAGACGCGGCCTATGCCGCCCGGAAAATTCCGCTCCTGCCGGATCAACACGCCCAGGCTGTATCCATGTCCGAGGCGGCGGCGGCCAAGATGGATCAGAACGAAGAGTTGTCGGGGTGGAAGTCTCGCGGGAATCCCGAGCGCGTGCTGATCTGGCAGGAAGGCGGCATATGGTGCCGGTCGCGGCTGGACTGGATGCCGGATGATGGGAAGGGGTTCTTTCTCGACATCAAGACTACCGAGATGAGCGTTAACCCGGAAGTGATCGGTCGGTACGCCATGAACATGGGGTGGGATATTCAGGAGGCGTTTTACCGTCGCGGATTGAAGGCCCTTGGAATATCTGCGAACCCGAAATTCCGGTTTGTCGCCATTGAGCAGTCTCCCCCGTTCGCCATGGCTGTGGTCGCCATCCCGCCCCAGGTTGCCGAACATGCGGACCACAAAGTAGAGAAGATGGTGCAGTTATGGGGGGAATGTATCCGTTCGGGTGACTGGCCTGACTACCCCCGCCGGACGGTCTGGATTGATCCGCCGCCGTGGTCTTTCACTCGGCACCAAGAGAGATGGGCGAGGCCGGAACCGATGTTCAAGCCTGAACGCAAATCTGTTCCGAGTGCAGATGCGCTCAGGCGGTCAGATGCGGCTCAGGCACCGTTGCATGTCGAAGGGGATGACAGATGACCGGGTTCCATTTCCGTCCTGCGGAGGAATTCACCGACCGTCATGGCCTGTTCGTCGCACTGGTCGGGGGGACAAATTCTGGGAAGACCTTCTCCGCGCTCCGTCTTGCGCGCGGCATCGCCGGCGCATACGGCAAGATCGCAGTCCTTGACACCGAGGGCGGCAGGACGCTTCACCTCAAGTCGTCATTCAAGTTCGACGCCAACGTGATGGATGCGCCGTTTCGCCCGGAAAGGTTCTCTGATGCAGCGAGATCGGCGGAAGAGGCGGGATATGACGTGCTGCTGATCGATTCGTTCTCGATGGAATGGGTTGGCCTCGGAGGCGTCCTTGATTGGCAGAACGATGAAATGGCGGCCATGGTAGAGCGCCAGCGCGCCAATGCCGCCGCCAAGGGGTGGCAATTCGATGAGACGCGGGCCGCTAATGCGAACAAGCTGGCATCGTGGATTGCGCCTAAGATGGCCCATAAGGCCATGGTCTATTCGTTCCTTCAGCGCCGGATGCCAATCATATTCGCTATTCGTGGCGAGGAATCTATTGATACCGACACCAAGAAGCCGAGGTTCAAGGCGGTTTGCAATAGCGCCTTCCCATTTGAAGTTACTGTATCATTCCGGCTTGCAGCCGACCGCAAGGGCGTCATTGACCTGAGCGACCCCACCGGGTGGAAGATGGAGGGGGACCACCGAGAAATCTTCAAGGACGGAGATCAGCTTTCCGAGAGACACGGGGAGATGCTGGCGGCATGGGCCTGTGGCGAGGTGCCCGTAGATCATCTTTCGGCCGCTGCCGATGCCGCCGCAGCCCTCGGAATGGCAGCCTATGAGGCATTTTTCAAGGGCGCGAGCAAGGCGGATCAAAAGGCGCTGCTACCGGGCCACGAGGCACGCAAGGAATTGGCCCGGAAATCTGACGAAATGGAGTTGCTGAAATGATCGACTGGACCCAACCCATCGAGACGACCGAGACGCCGCCGAGCTGGTGCTGGTGCCGAGGGAGCCGACGGATGAGATGGTCGCGCCGCTCTGCCGCATGTGGCTGTTATCCGATCAAGCGCCGCTTGAGACAGACTATCTAGAGGCGACCGGCTATGTGAGGGCGGTGATCGCCTCCAGCCCATATGCCAAGAAGGAGGTGGGGTGATGAACACGCCCGAAGAACGCCTGAAAACCGCCTTGGCGGGAGCCTTCTTTGACATTGCCTGGAATGCCTACTGCACCGGCCATGTCGATAAGGACGGGTGGTTCGACAATTGCTGCATGTCGGACCCTGAGTGGCTTCAATGGGCCATCACGGGGTGTCGCAAACGCAGTAAGGACATCCCTTCTGCATGGCTCAAGGACCAGATGTCTGAACTGGCCGAAGCCATGGTTGCCGCTGTTGTGGCGGGGGAAGAACCGTACGGAGCGAGCCTGAACAGGACGCCGGAATGACCAACATTGTCGAACTGCCGAAGAGCAATCTCCACGACATACCTGCCCTGCTGGAAGCTATGGCCCGTCAAATCCGAGATGGCGAACTCGGTGAAGTCACCTGTGGGGCCGGTATCTTTCTGGCCGGTGACGACGTGATTGTCTGTGGGTGGGGCCAGACCGATGGCGTCCATTCCATCGGGCTTTTCAACATCGGGGCCAATTGGCTTTGCAACAGGATGGTCGAGCGATGAAACACGTTATCGCGTTCTTCGCGGCATACGGCTTCTGTTCCTTCATGTGGACGGCAGGGCGCGTAGCTGCGGCGGCAATTAAGGGAGCATTACCATGAACGACGAACTCCGCAAGCTGGACGAGGCGGCAATTGACGAAGCGGCCGCCTACCGCCGTGGCGAAGGCCGAAACCCGCGCGCGCCCGCGTCCATGGCCTTTCAGAACGAAGCCGGTCCCGCCGCTGTCCTCGCCCTGCTGGACAAGATCGAAGCCCTGGAGGACACCAACCAAGCCCTCGCGGACAATGTGACGGAATGGGCGGGTAAGGCCGGGGCGCTGGAGGCCGAGATATACAGACTGAAGGTGTGGGGAGAGCAAGCCGCCCTCTCGGCCGCGCAGGAAATCATGGATCAGCGCGACGAAGCCCAAGCCGCCGTCAAGCGGCTGGCGGGGGCATTGATACCGGTTATCGCTCTAGCCGAAAATTGGCTGGACAGTCACCTGATGAAGCCGGACGAGGACCCCGATATTATCCGCGCTCGTGAAGTACTGGCCGACCCCATCGTTAAGCGCATTGTGGAGGGTGGGTGATGACTTGTGTCCGAGTACCGAATGGGATCGTCTGCCTTGGCGGGAACATCGTCCACATCATAGTCGGGTCGCGCTACGTGACCTTTGAGGACCATCCACGCTTTGGGCCAATCCGGTGCAGACGAGACGGTGAAGTAGCCGATAATCAGTTCTCTGAGAAGTCTGCATTCTGGGGTGTGTGGTCCAGGTGGGTGGATCAGGGCAAGCGAGTTGACGCACATGGTCGCGGGATTGTGGAATAGCCCAGTGACAGCGGCATAGCGCACTCGGACTTTGCATGGGTGACTGGCCTGTGCGACGACTCTACCGAGTGGACAAGCATGACGAGCGGACGGGTGGCCGGAACTGAAAGGTTCCGGCCTTTTCCTATGCCTATTTGGTCGTAGGTGACACCATGCCGCCGAGGGCATCGCAGTTGGCCTTGGCGGCGGCAAAAGCCACGTTGTCGATGGCCCCGTACCCAGCAGCCGATGCGGCCATGTTAATCATGGGATGCTCGACGCCATCAATCACACATGCCGATCGAAGGGCGTTGACGGTCTGGGGGGACAGGGTTCCGTCGGCTGCACAGGCAGACAGCGCGACGATGACGGCTAGGTGGGCGAAACGTAAGAAATTACGCATTGAGGTTCTCCTGCGGCTGCATGGCCGACGCCCTTACGTCAAGCCCGCTGGGTTGGGCGTCTTGGGACAGCAAAGCCGCGACCTGGGGCGGCAATGGCAGGCCGATTAGTTTGGCCCACGCAGGGGCCTCGGGAAAGAGGAACAGGACCACGATTCCGCCATAGGGCCAATGCAGCAACGGCACCATGCCGTCCAATTGCAACAGCGGCAGCATGATAGCCCCGGTGATGGCTAGGTGGCTGGTCCGCTCCTGCATCCGAGCCAGGAGCCACCCCTTGAACGCGGCCAACATCACGACGCCACGGGGGCGGACTCGGCCACGACAAGACCGACCGCAACAGGAGCGGATACGGTGACCAGAACCGACTGGCTTAGTTCGCCGCTGGTGACGGTGACTGTAGCATCTCCTTCCGCGACGGCAGACAGCCATCCGTCAGAGGATACATCGGCGATGTCGGGACGGTCCACAGCGAACGAGACGGGATCGGGGATGGCCATGGTCCGACCGATGGCATCCACTCCGGTAACGGTGAGTAGGGTCTTCGACCCGGAGACGAGATTGATCATGATGGGTTCCTTTTGGGTCACAGATTGATGACGGGGGAAAATGCGCTGCACACCAGCAGCAACTCTTCTGGGGTGACGATGCGCCAATGCTTGGCCAGACATCTCCCCAGGAAGGACGGCGTGGGCTGGCATAGCATGCCTGTGGCGAACCCGGAGCAGATCATGTGCCCTGGCTGCGACCAATCCTCGTTGAGAGCGATGCCCGCGATGGCCTTGGTGTCGTATGGGGTTCCGATCATGGACCGCGCCCATTCATAGGCGGCTTCTTCGCATTCCATGGTGGTCGGAAGCTTCACCCGCATGCGGGTTTTCATGCCGCAGCTATCGCCATAATCCGCAGGCCTGATCTGGACACCCGATGGCATGCCGCCGAGGCCGTCCTCGTTCTGGGCACCGAGCAACCGCCCGTCGCGGAGGACGATATCAACGTGGTCAACTTGGCCTTGGGTTCCCCATGTTATGACTTCGCCGATCATGGAATCAAAGGCGCAGAACTGGAGTTCGATCATGCCCATGGTCATATCCCTCCGAAGCCGCGTGGCCAGTTGCCGGTGAGTAGCATAGATGCCGTCCGCGCCGCCCTAGCACGGACCCCGCCGGATGGGGAATGGCCATAGCCAGCAGAGTTCATGCACTCTTCTGACGCGGTTTCCCACGCCTCCTGACCGAGTGCCAGGATCATGCGGTGGAACCCCGCCAATGCAGCGCCGCCCATCTCATAGGCCATATCCGCCAGAGCGGCCTGTCGGACGCAATCAAGCGTAGCCCAGATGGACCCCACGGCACGGCGAGCGCCGCCAGTGGCCACCGAGTAGTAGGAAGGGAATGCGGCTTCGGCTTCGGGCTTGGTCATGGTTGTGCCCTGGACGATATCGGGGCCATGGAAGCCGTACCCGACCTCGTAGCCATTGACATCGAATTGAGCGACCGGGGTAAACCCTTCGCAGAGCTTGGTGTATGTGGGGCCATCCATCATAGGAAGATCCCCCAACAGGAGAGATACCATCGCCACCACGCGGCAGCAGTTCTCTGCGCCTGGATGTGGGGCGGGATTATCGACCCCCGACGAACAAACGGAAGAATTTGAGCTTCCATCAGTGGTGCCCCCCGAAAAGAGGTCGGAACAACTCGATCAACCCGACGATGGCTCCAGACATGATGACGCCAACCGTTGCCGCCGTTCCCTTGGCTTTCGAAATGTCGATGGAATGACTGTTCATGCGCTCGTACAGGTCTTTTATCTCTTCTGCGTGGTGCACGGTTCGGTCAAGAGCCACCTTCACGTCAGCGTGGTATTCTCCCAGCCTGGATAGAACCTCAGAGTTTGTCGGATCATCCATCAGAAAATACTCCATTCGCTGCCGGTGTATTTGATGTTCGCGCTACCTCTGTTCACGCGGATGACGAACGTCGAAGCGCCGTCGATGTTCCCGGCATTCGGGGTGACGGTGATATTGTTCGTCGCTGCATCGCCCTTGCAGTCCTTGATCCAATAACTGAGGCCGGTGGCGGGGGACGATGGGAGATTAACCGTCGTCGCCGCGCCGCTGGCTTTGTTGATGCAGATGACTGAATCAGTCGCCAGAACCGTGACTGCGCCTGCAGCCGTGATGGTCCTTACGTTATCGACGAACCCGCTCCCCAAGGTTATGCCGTTCGCCGTGACGGCAATCACACTGGAACCGCTCACGGTGGTTCCAGCCCCCGCATAGTAGGTTATCTGACCGGATGTCCCCGCATTTATGGAGCCCGCCCCAGGCGTGCCCTGAGGCCCCTGGGGACCGGAAATGGAAATGTTCCAATCGGCATTAGCCCCTGACCCACCAACGTCCAGAACATTGACTACGAGCGTCACGCCGCTATAACTCGTCACTGTCCCGTGCATATAATTCGCTGAATTCGCCGCAGACGAAATGAGGGCGAATTGCCCAGCCTGGAGTAGCAACCCGGCTTGCGTCGTGAATGTTTTGGTTCCGGTTCCAATGGTGACGTTGGTGGCTGATGTCCCGTTGAGTGTGAGAGCCCCGGTAAAATTATTGCACCCTAGGCCAGATCCTGGCGTCCATATCAGGGCGTTCAGAGCGCCGAAACAACTAGGGAATGGTGTGGCGACGGCAATGCTTGACGTTGACTGAGGATTTCCGAGAAACGTATTTCCCGCGATGGTCGGGAGGGTAGCCGTCCCGGCGATGCTGGAAACGGTGCACTTCTTCGTCAGTCCACCCTGAACACATGCCGTCGTCTCGGTGCCCGCAAGTGGAGTTCCTGCGGCTGGAAGGGTGGATATCGTCTGCCCCCAAGCGATGCATGGGATGGACGACACCATAAATGCGACGAAAAGCCTTCTCAGTGCGTCCATATCCACGCTCCGTTCTCATTCAGTATTGGGCACAGGTCCGAATGAAGCTCTGTCAGAAGACCTTCGTGGTAGTAGGGCGCGACGTTGGCGTTGAAGAACGCATCAGCGTTGGTCATTCCGGTAAACCGCTGGGCAATCTGGGCCGGGACAGCCTGAAACGCTCGAATGGTAACCGGAGCGGCGCGGTATGCGGCGACGAGGTTCTTGGTGTCGGAATTGTAGCCGATGGACTGGATTGACCCCGTCTGGTACGGAGTGACCACGGTCATGGGGATGCAGTTCACTTGTGCGGTCGCATGATCCGCCAGAAGGCACCCTACGGCGATGATTACCCCTCGCAGCATCATACTCCCCACTCTGCCAGGAAGAAGCCCTGAGTGCCGTTTCCGCCAGCTTTGGCCGTTCCTGCCCCGGAAAATCCGCCAGTGCCGCCCGCCCCGAAGCCCGTAGCGTTGACGCCAGGAGCGGCAGTGCCGGATACGATGGCTGCGGTGGCCCCAGCGCCAAACATGCAGCTTCCGCCTTGGGAGAACCCGCCGTTTGACATATTTCCGATGGTGGTGCCGAATTGGCCAGGGATATTGACGCTGCCGTTTGTCGCTGCACCGCCCGTCGTCACCTTCACTGCCGTGGTTGAACCGGCGGCTCCACCGATACCCCCCGCCGCCGTATAGGTC
>Ga0007797_1000002_pt1 | contig 52093 bp, 50 predicted proteins | sample CryBogmetaGMA25M_FD_60364 | JGI IMG/M metagenome (GOLD analysis project Ga0007797, IMG submission 60364) | Freshwater microbial communities from Crystal Bog, Wisconsin, USA - MA2.5M | ecosystem: Environmental > Aquatic > Freshwater > Lake | place: Crystal Bog, Wisconsin, USA | collected 2009-07-06 | reverse complement strand
GGCGCGAGAACAAGTCGGCGGGCTCCGCCTTGGGCAAGGGGCTGGACTTCAGTATGGCGCGCTCTATGGCGGCGTCGAGTGTGGCATTGCCGGATGAACGCTTGAGGCGCACGGTCAGGATCTCACCGCTAGGTAGTTGCGTAAGCTCGAACACCGTCTCGGGGTTGCCCTTGATTTCAGGGGGCAAGACCATGTTGCCGCGGATCTTGCCCTTTATGCGGCCGAGGTAGTCGGCCACGGCCTTGTTGCGCGCCGCACTGGCTTGTGCCGCCTGCTTTTGCGAGACCTCGCGTTCGGCATTCTCCAGATTGCGCCGCTGCGTCACCTGCTCATCCTCGCGCTTGAGCTGTTCCTGGAAGGGGTCCACGCGCGGTTTGGGCTCGACCTTGGGCAGGGGCTTGGGCTTTTCCTTCTCTTTGATCGCTATGTCCGGTTTCGCCGGCGGCGGCGACGGCTCGGGTAGAGGCTTCGGCGCCGGTGCCGGCTCGACAAGCGGCGCCGGCGGTGCGACGGGGGCTGGCTCGGGAGCCGCGCGGACGAGTTCGACTTCGACCACGTCGGTCGCCTTGGTCTGCCAGCGCACGCCGTAGAACAGGAAGCCGGCGAGCAGCAGATGCACGGCTATGGCGAGCACGATCGAAATCCGCTTGCCGGGCTTGTTGAAGCTCGGCAGGATCGGCGCTTCGGTGGTCACTTGCCCGGAGCCGGCGGCTGTACCAGAAGACCGATCCTGGCCACCTGCTGGCGCTGCAATTCGTCCATGACACCCAGTACCACTTCGTATTTCACGCTGCGGTCGCCGGCAATCAGCACTGCCTGGCGCGGATTGGCGGCCTGAGCTTCCCTGATCCGGCCGGCCAGCTCGGCGTGCGTCACGACATGCTCCGCACTGCCTTTGGCCCGGTCACGCAATGCCAGGGAGGTATCGGCCTTGATGATGACTTCCAGCGGCGCCACGGGAGGCTGGCTGCTCTTGCCGACACTGGGCAGATCGATGCTGCCGGTCTGGACCATCGGCGCGGTGACCATGAAGATGACGAGCAATACCAGCATGACGTCGATATACGGCACGACGTTGATCTCGTTCATCAGTCTGCGTTTCCTCATGGATGAACCTCATGAGAAAGCGGCGGCTCATGACCCCTGGCGTGCTTTCCCACGGCAGTCATCGCGTTTGCCGCTGCAGGATGTTGGAGAACTCTTCCATGAAGCTCTCGAAGCGCACCGCCACGCGATCCACGTCATGGGCGAAGCGGTTGTAGGCGATCACCGCCGGTATCGCGGCGAAGAGGCCGATGGCGGTGGCGACCAGCGCCTCGGCGATGCCCGGCGCGACGGCGGACAGCGTCGCCGTGCTCATATTGGCCAGGCCGCGGAAGGCGTGCATGATGCCCCACACGGTACCGAACAGGCCGACGTAGGGCGACACGGAACCGACCGAGGCAAGAAAGGCCAGGTGCGCCTCGAGGTCATCGATTTCGCGCTGGTAGGTGGCGCGCATCGCACGCCGCGCACCGTCGACTAGCGCGGTGGGGTCGATGGTCTTCTGGCCGCGCAGCTTGGTGAATTCGCGGTAGCCGGCTTCGAAGATGCGCTCCAGCGCGCCGGTCTGGTGACGGTTGTTGATGGCGCTCTGGTAGAGCGCGTTGAGGTCGCCGCCGCTCCAGAAATCGCGCTCGAACTTGTCCGTCTTGCTGCGCGCGTCGCGAATGGCGAAAGCCTTGCGGAAGATCCAGTACCAGGAGGTCAGCGACACCAGCGTCAGCAGCAGCATCACCACCTTGACCACCAGGCTGGCGTTGATGACGAGCTCGATGATGGAAAGGTCTTGGGTAAAGTTCATTGTTCAGGTCCACGCAGGGCAGAGAATTGTTGGTGCAGGGCGCGCGGCATCGGGATCGCCCGGCCGCGCCCGGGATCGATGCAGGCGACGCGTATTTTCGCATCAAGCAGCAGCTCATTATCGCGCAGGATGCGTTGGGCGAAAGTCAGCTGCGCGCGACCCAGTGACGCAACAGAGGTTTCGACCGAGAGCTGGTCGTCAAGCCTTGCCGGCTTGAGGAATTCCGCGCTGACCGAGCGCACGGCGAAGGCGATGCCCTCCTTCATCAGCATGTTCTGGTCATGCCCCAGGGCCCGCAGCCATTCGGTGCGCCCGCGCTCGAGGAAGCGCAGGTAGTTGGCGTAATAGACGATGCCCGCGGCATCGGTGTCCTCGTAATAGACACGCAGGGCGAGCACGGCAGGAGCAGGCATCATGGACGGAAATTCATGCGTGCCGGCAGCTGTTAGAACATTTCCGGTCTGTCGTCCGGTTCATGAGCGCGGGCTGAAACTTCATCGCAGCGTGGCTACTCGTTCCAGAGGCCGGGGCCCGGCTCCTGCGGCGAGCGCAGCCCGAAATGCTTCCAGATGCTCGCCGTCGCCACCCGTCCGCGCGGCGTGCGCTGCAGGTAGCCCTGCTGGATCAGGTAAGGCTCGAGCACATCCTCGATCGTGTCGCGCGCCTCGCCGATGGCGGCGGCAAGGTTGTCCACGCCGACCGGGCCGCCGCCGAATTTCTCCAGCATGGCGCCGAGCAGCTTGCGGTCCATGACGTCGAGGCCGAGGTGATCGACATCGAGCATGGTCAGCGCCGCGTCAGCCACCTCGCGGGTGATGCGGCCATCGGCCTTGACCTCGGCGAAGTCGCGCACCCGGCGCAACAGGCGGTTCGACACTCGCGGCGTGCCGCGGGAACGTTTGGCGATTTCAACCGCGCCATCCTCGACGATGTCGCAGTTGAGCAGATGGGCCGAACGCCGCACGATGAGGGCGAGTTCCTCCGGGGTATAGAACTCGAGCCGGGCGACGATGCCGAAGCGGTCGCGCAAGGGGTTGGTCAGCATGCCGGCGCGGGTGGTGGCGCCGATCAGGGTGAAGGGCGGCAGGTCGAGCTTGACCGAGCGTGCCGAAGGGCCTTCGCCGATCATGATGTCGATCTGGAAATCCTCCAGCGCCGGGTAGAGAATTTCCTCGACCACCGGACTCAGGCGATGGATTTCGTCGATGAACAGGACGTCGTTGGGTTCAAGATTGGTCAGCATCGCCGCCAGGTCGCCGGCGCGCTCCAGCACCGGCCCCGAGGTCTGCCGCAGATTGACGCCCATCTCGTGGGCGATGATGTGCGCCAGCGTGGTTTTGCCCAGCCCGGGGGGGCCGAACAGCAGCACGTGGTCCATCGATTCGGCGCGCCGCTTGGCCGCCTCGATGAAAATTTCGAGCTGGCCGCGGATCTTCTGCTGACCGACGTAATCGGCCAATCGCTTGGGCCGCAGGGCGCGTTCAAGCACGTCCTCCTGCGTCGATTCCTTGCCCGCCGCAATCAGGCGTTCGGGGGGCGGCTCGGCAAACTTGTCGGTCTGGATGCTCATGCCGGGAGTTTAGCCGATCGGATCAACCGGCTTTCGACAGTTGCTTCAGCGCCTGGCGGATGCCGTCGGAAACCGACGCATCGGGTGCCAGGCTCTTCATTGCGCCGAGCGCCTCGCGCTCGTTGTAGCCGAGTGCCAACAGGGCGTTCATGATGTCGGAGGCATCGTCGTGCGGCGCCGCGCCGCCGCCGGCTTTCATGCCGCCCGCGGCCAGCGTCTTCGGCAGCCGGTCGCGCAGTTCCAGCAGCAGGCGCTCGGCGGTCTTCTTGCCGATGCCCGGCACCTTGGTCAGACGTCCGGCTTCCTGCAGGGTCACCGCCTGCGCCAACTCGGTCACCGACATGCCCGACAGCACGGCCAGCGCCGTACGGGCACCGATGCCGGAAATCTTCAGCAGCTGGCGGAAGGCCGCGCGTTCATCCTGCGAGGCAAACCCGTACAGATAGTGGCCGTCTTCGCGCACGATCAGATGCGTATGCAGCGACACGCTCTCGCCCGTCGCCGGCAGGTTGTAGAAGGTGCTCATCGGCACATCGACTTCATAGCCGAGACCACGCACATCCACCGTGATGGACGGCGGGTTCTTTTCGATGAGGATTCCGCTGATGCGACCGATCATGGCATTTTTTCCCTGGATTGGAGTTGGGTCGTGGCCACTACACCAGCCTCCCGCCGCGAACCCGCTTGCCGAGTGTCGCCAGCGCGCCCATGCCCTGTCCGCCGTGGGCGTGGGCAATCGCGCAAGCCAGCGCATCGGCGGCGTCGGCACTTGGCGTGCCGGGCAGATTGAGCAGGCGCACGACCATGGCCTGCACCTGTTCCTTGGCCGCCTTGCCGTGGCCGACCACGGCCTGCTTGACCTGCAGTGCAGTGTATTCGGCCACGTCCAGGTTTGCCGTCACCAGTGCGGCAATCGCCGCGCCGCGCGCCTGACCCAGCAGCAGCGTGGATTGCGGATTAACGTTGACGAAGACGATCTCGACCGCGGCCTGCTGCGGCTGGTAGGTGGCGATGATTTCGGTGAGGCCGTCGAGGATGGTCTTGATCCGCTGCGGCAGGCTGCCCGCCGCGTCGGTCCTGATGCAGCCGCTGCCGACATAGGCCAGTTTGCTGCCGGCCTTGTCGATGACCCCGAACCCGGTCGAGCGCAAGCCCGGGTCAATGCCGAGGATTCGGATGGGTGTCGCCGCCGCGGATTTCATTTCCGCGCAAGATACACGCCCCAGACGGCGAGCGCCATGCCGGCCAGCGCCATGCCGGCCAGGCGTTCATCGAACAGCAGCCAGGCGAGCAGTGCCGTGCTGGGCGGCACCAGGTAGAACAGGCTGGCCATATTTACCGCGCTGCCGCGCCGGATCAGCATGTTGAGCAGGGAAATCGCGCCCACCGACAGCACCAGCACCAGCCAGGACAGGGCAAAGATGAACTCGGGCACCCACTCGAAGCGGAAGCTTTCGGTCAGGCTGACGACCACCGCGGTGGCGACGGCCGTCGGCAGGAACTGGGCAATGGCGCCCGTGCGCCAGTCAAAGGCGGGACAGAAGCGCTTCTGGTACAGAGTGCCGGCCGTAATTGCGGCCAGCGCCGCCAACGCCGGCCACAGGGCATCCAGACCGAAGCTGCTGCCGATCTTCCCCGACACCACCAGTGCCACGCCGGCGAAGCCGAGCACCAGCCCCAGCCACTGCCGCGCCAGCACGGCTTCCTTCAGCACCCAGCCGGCGCCGACGGCGGTCAGCAGCGGCTGAATGCCCACCACCAGGCTGGTTACGCCGGCGGGCAGGCCCTTCGAGATGGCGATGAAGACGCCGCCGAGGTAAATGCCATGCACCAGCAGGCCGGAAACCCCGATGTGAAACCACTGCCGCGCGTCCCGCGGCCACGGCGCACGCATCAACAGCGCCACCAGGGTCATCAGCGCAAGAACGCAGAGGTAGCGGATCAGCAGGAAACTCAGCGGCTCGGCATGCGGCAGCCCGAGCTTGGCGCCGATGAAGCCGGTGCTCCAGAGCAGGACGAAGAGGAAGGGAGCGAACCGGGCTGGGGAAAGAAATCCCACGCTACTCGTCGATCACGGCGGTCGTGTAGACCTCCTGCACGTCATCGAGCGACTCCAGGGCGTCGAGCAGTTTCTGCATCTTCAGCGCGTCCTCGCCGGCGAATGCGGTTTCGTTCTGCGGCTTCATGATGACTTCGCCGAATTCCGGCTTGAAGCCGGCCTTTTCCAGCGCGTCCTTGACGGCGGAGAAGTCATTGGGCGGCGTCGTGACCTCGATGGAGCCGTCTTCATTGGACACCACGTCGTCGGCGCCGGCCTCGATGGCCGCGTCCATCAGCGCCGACTCACTGGTGCCGGGGGCGAACAGCATCTGGCCGCAATGCGTGAACAGGAAGGCGACACTGCCGTCGGTACCCATGTTGCCGCCGTGCTTGGCGAAGGCGTGGCGCACTTCGGCGACGGTGCGCACCTTGTTGTCGGTGAGGCAATCCACCATTACCGCCGCGCCGTCGATGCCGTAGCCCTCGTAGCGGACTTCTTCGTAGTTGACGCCGTCGAGTTGGCCGATGCCGCGCTTGACGGCATTGTCGATATTGTCCTTGGGCAGGCTCTGCGCCTTGGCCTTCTCGATGGCCAGCCGCAGCCGCGGATTGGCGCTGATGTCGCCGCCGCCCATCTTGGCGGCGACGGTGATTTCCTTGATCAGTTTGGTAAAGACCTTGCCCCGCTTGGCGTCCTGACGCCCCTTGCGATGCTGGATGTTGGCCCATTTGGAGTGTCCGGCCATAATTGTTTTCCCTGGTTGTGCTGATGTTGTCACATACAATCGCAAATTTTAGCATCCCCGGAATACGCGCCATGATCCAGCCACTGCCCATTGCCAGGAGCGGCGAGACCGAGCTGGTCCTGCTGCCGCAACTCGCCAACCGCCACGGCCTGATCACGGGCGCGACGGGTACCGGCAAGACGGTGACTCTGCAACGCATGGCGGAACAACTTTCGGCGGCCGGGGTGCCGGTGTTCCTCGCCGACGCCAAGGGCGATCTCTCCGGTCTCGGCGCCGCCGGGACCGCCCCGGAGAAACTGCAAAAGCGCCTGGCCCAGCTCGGCATCAAGGACTGGCAGCCGCAGGCCTGCCCGGTCGTGTTCTGGGATGTCTTCGGCGCCTCGGGCCATCCGGTGCGCGCCACGATTTCCGACATGGGTCCGCTCCTGCTCGGGCGTCTGCTCAACCTCAACGACACCCAGGGCGGCGTGCTGCAACTGGTGTTCAAGGTCGCCGACGACCAGGGTCTGCTGCTGCTCGACCTGAAGGATTTGCGGGCGATGGTGCAGCATGTCGGCGAGCACGCGGCAGAGTACAAGACGCAGTACGGCAACGTCTCGGCGGCCTCGATCGGCGCCATCCAGCGCGGTCTGCTGATGCTTGAGGAGCAGGGAGGCGACAGCTTCTTCGGCGAGCCGATGCTGGACATCGAAGACCTGATGCAGACGCAGGACGGACGCGGCGTGATCAACGTGCTGGCGGCCGACAAGCTGATGAATTCGCCGCGCCTGTACGGCTGTTTCCTGCTCTGGCTGCTGGCCGAACTGTTCGAGCGGCTGCCCGAAGCCGGCGACCTGCCCAAGCCCAAGCTGGCCTTCTTCTTCGACGAGGCGCACCTGCTCTTCAGCGATGCACCGCCGGCCCTGCTGGAGAAGGTGGAACAAGTGGTGCGCCTGATCCGCTCGAAAGGCGTGGGCGTGTATTTCGTGACGCAGAATCCGCTCGACATCCCCGATGCCGTGCTCGGCCAGTTGGGCAACCGCGTGCAGCACGCGCTGCGGGCCTTCACGCCGCGCGACCAGAAGGCGGTCAAGGCCGCGGCCGACACCCTGCGCGCCAACCCGGCCTTCGACGCGGCGACGGTGATCACCGAACTCGGCGTCGGCGAGGCGCTGGTGTCCTTCCTCGACGAGCAGGGCCGGCCGAGCGTGGTCGAACGCGGCATGGTGCTGCCGCCCGCATCGCGCATCGGTCCGCTGACGGCCGAAGAACGCCGCGCCGCGATTGCCGCCTCGCCCGTTGCCGGGCATTACGAACAGGTCCTCGACCGCGAATCGGCCTACGAGAAACTCAAGGGTACGACAGCGCAACGCGAACGGGCAGCCGGCCCCGACAACGCGCCGAAGGACGCCCCGCCGGCCGGCACGGCGCCCGAAGCAGCGGGCGGCGGCTTCCTCGGCGGTCTCGGCGATGCGTTGGGTGGCATGCTTGGCGGCGGCACGGCACGCCCCGGTACGCGCGGCAGACAAACGGTCGTCGAAGCGGCGCTCACCAGCACCGTGCGCGCCATCGGCTCTTCGCTGGGGCGGGAGATCGTGCGCGGCGTGCTCGGCTCGATCCTGGGCGGCCGTCGCCGGTGATCAACGCCGCTGCTTCCTCTGCGGGCCGGGGCGGACTGTTTCCGGCCGTCCGGGCGCGGCTCGCGCTGCCTGTGCCGGGCCGACGGTTGCAGCAGAGGGAGCGGCCGTGACCACCCGGCTTCGCACGCGCATAACGTTGCTGGCGCTGTTGCCGACGACGCTGGTGGCGGTGCTGCTGACAAGCGCTTTCTTGCTGCACGCGATAAACGATCTTGAACAGGGGCTGCATACCAGAGGAACGGCGATTTCGCGGCAAATGGCCGTTGTCGCCGAGTACGTCATCGCTTCCGGGCAGGGGCCGGCTCTTTCAACCCTGGCCGATGCGACGCTGCGGAGCGATCCGGCCGTGCGCGGCGCCGCAATCGTCGATGCAGACGGCATTATCATGGCGCGCAGCGGCGATCTGACCCGGGCGGGCTGGCCGCAGCAGTTGTCGCGCCTCGAAGGCCTGCACCTGGAGCCGGAGGGGCTGTTGTTCGTGGAGCCGGTGATGCGCCGCAGTTTGCCTGTCGATGGGCTTTCCGGCGACACCGCCCGCCCGCCGGATGTCACAGCGAAAGTGCTCGCGCATGTCGTCACCGAACTGTCTCTGCGGGAGGTTTACCGCAAGAGCGGCTGGCTTGTTGCCGGCGGCGTAATGATTGCCATCCTCGGCACCACTCTTTGCGGCTGGTTGGCGCAACGCATCGCGCGCGGAGTAACGGATCCCTTGCTTGAAGCCAGCAAAGTGGTCGCGCGCATCACCGAAGGTGATCTGGCGGCGCGTATGACGCTGCATCCGGCAGGCCCCTTGCGTTCCCTGGCAGACGGCATCAACGCCATGGCCCAACGCATCGGAGTGACGCAGGAAGAACTACGGACGCGGGTGACGGATGCCACTCGTGACCTGCTGCGCGAAAAGGAGGCGGCGGAGCACGCCACAATAGCCAAGTCGCACTTTCTGGCCGCGGCCAGTCACGACCTGCGACAACCGCTGCATGCGCTCGGGCTGTTCATTTTCGGACTGGCGCGCTCGGAGGCCGCCAAGCTCGAACCGATACTGATCGCCCATATCCAGTCTTCGGTAGACACGCTGCAGAATCTGCTGAACGCCATCCTCGACATTTCGCGGCTGGATGAAGGCAAGGTGATTCCTCAGATGGGCAACTTTCCCCTCGGCGCCCTGCTCGATCGCCTGGCCGGCGATCTCTCGCCGCTGGCAGAACAGAAGGGCTTGCGACTCAGGGTGAGACCGACAGCGGTCTGGGCGCACAGCGACCCGAAGCTTGTCGAGCGCATTCTGCTCAACCTGGTCGGCAATGCCGTGCGCTACACCCGCAGCGGCGGCGTACTGGTCACATGCCGCCGCCGGCAAGGAGTGGCGAGGGTCGAGGTCTGGGATACCGGCAAGGGAATTCCGGAGCACGCACGCGCAGAAATCTTCGAGGAGTACGTGCAACTGGACAACCCCGAGCGCGATCAGGCAAACGGCCTGGGGCTCGGTCTGTCCATCTGCCGTCGCCTTGCCGGCTTGCTGGCAATACCGATCGGTCTGCGCTCGCGCCCGGGGCGCGGCTCGGTGTTCTGGGTCGACTTGCCTCTGGCGCAAGAGACCGCACCGTTACAGGAACCGATAAGCGAAGCCCTGCAGGCGCAGCAGACCAAGGATCGGGCGCGGATCCTCGGCACTGTGCTGGTTGTCGACAGCGACCCTCTGGTCGGCGCGGGAAGGGCGCAGGCCATCCTCGGCTGGGGAGGCCGCGTCTTGCTTGCCGCCAATCGGGCGGAAGCACTGCGTTGTTGCCAGGAGAGTTCCCTGCAACCCGATGTGGCGATTTGCGCCATTGCTCCTCCGGAGGTGGCCGACGGCATCGAACTGGCCAAGCAACTGCAGCGCGAATTCGGCCCCATGAGCATTTTGCTGGTCAGCCCGGATGTCGGCGCGGAAACCCAGGAGGCGGCACGGCGCGCCGGTTTCCCGCTGCTCAAGGAGCCGGTGCCGCCCGGCCGGCTGCGCGCGGCCTTGCAGCACTTGCTGTCGGAGAGCGCCTAGCGATCCGTCAGGTCCAGGCGCCGGCACACTTCCAGCGTCAGCCCCGCCTGATTCATCGAATAGAAATGCAGGCCCGGGGCACCCTGAGCGATCAGCCGCTGGCAGAGTTCCGTAACCGCATCCAGGCCAAAGGCGCGGATCGACGCCGCATCATCGCCGAAGCTCTCGAACTTGCGTCGCATCCAGCGCGGGATTTCCGCCCCGCAGGCGTCGGAAAATCGCGCCAGTTTCGAAAAGCTGGCGATCGGCATGATGCCCGGCACGATGGGAACGGAAACGCCCAGCGCCCGCGCTTCGGCGACGAAATGCTCATAGGCGTCGGCGTTGTAGAAGTACTGGGTGATGGCCGAACTGGCGCCGGCGTCGATCTTGCGCTGGAAGTTGAGCAGGTCATCGCGCGGGCTCTTCGCCTGCGGATGCCATTCGGGATAGGCTGCCACCTCGATGTGAAATCTTGCGCCGGACTCGGCACGAATGAACGCCACCAGCTCATTGGCATAACGGAATTCGCCGGCGTCCACCATGCCCGACGGCAGGTCGCCGCGCAAGGCGACGATGCGGCGGATGCCGCGCGCGGCGAACAGGTCCAGCATCTCGCGGATGCCGTCGCGGGTGGAACCGATGCAGGACAAGTGCGGCGCTGCATTGTGGCCTTCGTCGGCGATTTCCATCACCGTCTCCAGCGTGCGCTCGCGCGTCGAGCCGCCGGCGCCGTAGGTGACGGAGAAGAACTCCGGCTTGAGGACGGCAAGCCGGGCCCGCGTCGCGCGCAGCTTCTCCATGCCTTCGCCGGTTTGCGGCGGGAAGAACTCGATGGACAGTTCCAGACTCATGCTCGATTCCTGAATGTTGTTGATTAGCGTGGTGAAGTCAGCAGCAGTCGCGTCAGCAGCCACGAAATCGCGCTATACACCACCGAGCCGAGGACTCCGGCCCAGATGCCGTCCACCACGAAGCCCTCGAGCAGCCACGCCGCCAGCAGAAACATCATGCCGTTGATGACGAAGATGAACAACCCCAGCGTCAGCAGCGTCACCGGCAGGGTCAGCAGCAGCAGCACCGGGCGAAGCACGGCATTGATCAGCCCGAGCACCAGCGCCACCCCCAGTGCCGTGGCGAAACTGGCAACGTGTATCGAGGGCAGCAGCCAGGGCAGCGCCAGCAGGGCAATGGCGTTGATCAGCCAGACGGCAAGCAGGCGCATGACATTCTCGTCGTGGCGGGGATGTGGCGGCGCGGGCCGACTTAGTAGCGGTACTGGTCGGCCTTGTACGGGCCGTTTTTGGGCACACCGATATAGGCGGCCTGCTCATCGGTCAGTTCCGACAACTGCGCATTCAGCTTCTTCAGTTGCAGGCGCGCCACCTTTTCGTCGAGGTGCTTGGGCAGGGTGTAGACGCCCACCGGGTAGTCGGCATTGCGCGTGAACAGCTCGATCTGCGCGATGGTCTGGTTGGCGAATGACGAAGACATCACGTAGCTCGGATGCCCGGTGCCGCAGCCGAGATTCACCAGCCGGCCCTTGGCCAGCAGGATGATGCGGCGGCCTGACGGGAAGATCACGTGGTCGACCTGCGGCTTGATCTCCTCCCACTGGTATTTCTCCATGGACGCGACGTTGATCTCGGAATCGAAGTGGCCGATGTTGCAGACGATGGCCTGATCCTTCATCTTCACCAGATGCTGGTGGTCGATGACATGCACGTTGCCGGTACAGGTGACGAAGATGTCGGCCTTGTCGCAGGCGTAGTCCATGGTGACGACGCGGTAGCCTTCCATCGCCGCCTGCAGTGCGCAGATCGGATCGATCTCGGTGACCCAGACCTGCGCCGAGAGCGCACGCATGGCCTGTGCCGAGCCCTTGCCGACATCGCCGTAGCCGGCGATCAGCGCCACTTTGCCGGCGATCATGACGTCGGTGGCGCGCTTGATGCCGTCGACCAGCGACTCGCGGCAGCCGTAGAGGTTGTCGAACTTAGACTTGGTGACCGAATCATTGACGTTGATCGCCGGGATCTTCAGGTCGCCGCGCTCGTGCATCTGGTACAGGCGATGCACGCCGGTGGTGGTCTCTTCGGTGACGCCCTTGATCTGCGTCAGGCGCGTCGAATACCAGGTCTTGTCGACCGCGAGCTTGGCCTTGATGGAAGCGAACAGCACGGTTGCCTCCTCGCTGTCCGGTTTGTCCAGCACCGAGATGTCCTTCTCGGCACGGCTGCCCAGGTGCAGCAGCAGTGTCGCGTCGCCGCCGTCGTCGAGGATCATGTTGGAGTAGCCCTTGTCCGGCCACTCGAAGATGCGGTGGGTGTAATCCCAGTAGTCGACCAGCGTCTCGCCCTTGACCGCAAACACCGCGACGCCGTCGGCGGCAATCGCCGCAGCGGCATGGTCCTGGGTCGAAAAGATGTTGCAGGAGGCCCAGCGCACTTCGGCGCCGAGCGCGGTCAGCGTCTCGATCAGCACCGCGGTCTGGATCGTCATGTGCAGGCTGCCGGTGATGCGCGCGCCCTTGAGCGGCTGGCTCTTCGCGAATTCCTCGCGGATGGCCATGAGGCCCGGCATCTCGGTTTCGGCGATGCGGATTTCCTTGCGGCCCCAGTCAGCCAGGCCAAGGTCGGCGATTACGTAGTCTTTGTTGTCAGTCACGGCGTTCATGATGGCTCCTTGAACTGTGACCGGGAGGGAGGCGAACTCACCCTGCCCGGTACGGGTTGGGTGAGCGCAGTTTGAATATGGGCCGAGCCTGGGGGGCAAAAAAGGGACGGACCCTTAGCGAACTACCCTTGCAGCGCTCCTCGGAGAAATATGATTATATCGTTTCTTGGCAATTTCGTTGACGCACTGCCGCATCTTGTGCATAATCGCGCCTCTCTGACGCGGGGTGGAGCAGTCTGGCAGCTCGTCGGGCTCATAACCCGAAGGTCGTAGGTTCAAATCCTACCCCCGCAACCAATAAAGACAAGGGCTTACAGGTTTCGATCTGTGAGCCCTTTGTCTATCTGGCGAGTCGTGTAGGGGCTATGTAGGGTTTGCCGGTCAATGCAGAGGCAACCCGGCATCGATCACTCGTCTGCTGGCGATCAGATCCCCTTCGAGGGTGATGCCGTCAAGGCTTGCGCTGTAGTCGCCGTCGGTGAGCGCCAACGGTTGGATGACGCAGCCGGTCTTCTCCTTATACTAGATTCAGCCGGCGGAGAAACCCGACCACTGAACATTTGTCGCGTCATGAAACAGGCAAATCCTGATTTAATGGCTTACAATTCCACGAATCGATCAGGTAATTGTAAGGATGCGTCATGATTCCACGTTCCGCTGCTTCACTTCTTGGCGAAGTCCGCACCGGTTACCCGGTCATCACGATCACCGGTCCGCGTCAGTCCGGCAAGACCACCTTGGCACGCGCCGCCTTTGCTGACAAACCCTATGTGTCGCTGGAAACACCCGATGAGCGGGAATTCGCGGCGACTGACCCGCGTGGATTTCTGGCGCGGTGGCAGGACGGGGCCATCATTGACGAAGTCCAGCATGTCCCGGCATTGTTTTCCTGGATTCAATCGGATGCGGACGCCGCCGGTACGATGGGTCGCTTCGTGCTCACCGGATCACAGAACTTTGCGCTGATGGCACATATCACGCAAAGTCTGGCCGGCCGTTCGGCGCTGGTACAACTCCTGCCATTGTCGATTGCCGAACTCTCTGCCGCCGAATGTATTCCTGATGAACTGGATGCGATGATGTTGCGCGGAGGCTATCCGGCGCTGTATGTACGACCCCTCAATCCGGCACGATGGCTGGCGGACTACACGATGTCGTATCTTGAGCGCGATGTGCGACAGATCACTCAGGTGCAGGACCTATCGACCTTTCAGCGCTTCCTGCGCTTGTGCGCCGGTCGTACTGGTCAGTTGCTGAACTTGTCTAATCTGGCACAGGAAACCGGTATCTCCCAGAGCACGGCACGAGCCTGGCTCTCGGTGCTCGAGGCGAGCTACATCGTTTTCCTGTTGCCACCGCATCACCGCAATCTTGGCAAGCGCGTGGTGAAAATGCCCAAGCTGTATTTTCTTGATACGGGCCTTGCAGCATCGCTCATGGGTATCCAGACTCCGGCGCAACTGGCCATTCATCCCCTGCGTGGGGCGTTGTTCGAAACCTTGATCGTCGTCGAATTTCTCAAGGCGCGCTTTAACCGGGGCTTCCCCTCAAATCTCTATTTCTGGCGTGACAACGTTGGCTTGGAGGTGGACTTGTTGCTCGATGAACCCGATGGTTTGTATCCCGTAGAAATAAAGTCGTCGGCTACCGTTACCGAGGAACTGTTCAAGGGCTTGCGCAAGTGGCTTGCGGTAGCGGGCGATGCTGCCCGCCGGCCACGTCTGGTATGTGCGACGCCGGAAAGCTATACACGTTCCGGTATCGATGTGCGCCGCTGGCAGAAAGCAGCAGAGTCATGAAGTTCGCCCGTAACCAGAGACGGCCCCGTTGAAACTCGGCGCTGGCTACACGATGCGGCACTATATCCGCGAGGACTGGCAAGGCGCGACATGAGCCGCTCTGCTTTTTCATACAAATGCCCAAGGTAGCCAAGTGTTTGGGGGGGCGATTTTCTTGACCTCCACAAGACACGTTAACCTGGGTAGTCTGCGTCGCGCAGTCGGCACCCATTGCTCAAATTGGCGAATTGGCCGTTCTTTTCCGCGTAGTCACTGACATCGACAGCACCCGTTCGCATGAAATAATCGGCGTCAGCTTTACTCATGATGGTGTAGCCCCTTGTAAACGCGGAATGCCAGCCAGCACCAAGGCATACCGGGCGGTCGAAGAAACCGGCTCAAACCGCTGGCGATGGTTACGACTGATCAGTTGTCGAGCGACACGTCGCCAGAGCCTCGGGAGATGAGACTGTTGCTTGGTTGAAGGGAACGGACATGGCGGTCGATGCCCTGATGCAATCACTGGTCGTGAATCCGGCGAAGGATTCACAGAACAAGGCACGGCGAGATCAGCGGCGTGACGGCCAGGCAGAACACAAGGGCGAGCAAGGGCATGAGAACGTCGCCCAACCCCAACTGAATGCCTACGGTCAGATCATCGGCAAGACCATCAATACCACTGCTTAGGACAGGGGATAGGCAATCGCCTTGCCCCCGAAACCAAGGCTGAGAGCGGGAAACGCTCCACAACCCTATGACGTCATGCATAGAGCCGCCGGAAAGGTCTTCTGGCCCCGCCTGAAGACCGCTGCTCAAGGATTGAACAGCCGTGACAATTTCCTTACAGATCTGTCGCCCCGGCACTTCTCCACATACTTATCCACAGATTTTGTGGATTACGCAGCGGGCAACCCGTTGCGATGCGGGGTGCCGGATATCTTTCTCAGCGGTCTTCCCGAACGATCACTCCTTGTGCAGCGTGTCCGATGGCAGTTCGCCGAACATGATGCGGTAATCACGTGCAAAGTGTGACAAGTGCCAGAAGCCCCAACGCGCAGCGATGTCCTGAATCTGCGTTACCGCCGGATTCCTGTCACGCAGCTCACGGCGCACACAGTTAAGACGCATCGTGCGCAAATACTGAATTGGATTGGTGTTGAGGACTTCCTGGAAACAATATTGAATCGTGCGCCGGCTTACGTGCAGCACCTCACAAAGCTCGGCGATCGTGACAGGCTCATAAGGCTTGGAGAGGACATGGTGTCGAGCACGATCCACGACGGCCTTGCGCGCCTGATAAGTAAGATGCGGTGCCGGCATGTCGCTGGCAGTCTGGACCGAATCGCAGATATGGCCCAGTAGAGCGGAATGTATGGTTTTCTGGGCCGTCGGATGTGACAGGATCGCGGCATGGTCGTCCAGGACGTCGAAAAGGGCATCAAGAAATACTCGCAGTTCGCGCAAGCCGGACTCGCAACGGATCACTGTGGCGCCGTCCGTAGAGGACATCCGCCTGGATCCGGCATCCTCAAGCGAGGCGACGACCCGCTGGTAGTTCTCTTCCTTGATGGCAACTCCGATCACGTCAAATTCTTTCGGGCTGCGCAGGGAGAACTCGCTGCCCGGGCCAACGGAAAGAATGCCGTGGTCATTGATCGAGCGGTCACAGAACGAGCCGCTACCGGTCATCGCCATAGGAATTCCAAACAGGCGGGCACCCTTCCATGCATGGCCTTGTTCAAGTACGGACTGGGTGGTGATCTCGCGAAAAATCTGCATGTCGCCAATCCATACCTCGCACAGCGTACCCTGAAAGGGGCCGGCACTCAGTTGATCGTACGACTGATCCCATTCGCCCAGGTTGTCGGCGTGCTCGTCGACATCGAGGGCCCTTACCTTCCGGTATGAATGAACATCCTCCAGCTCCGCCAGGGGGGAGACCGCCGATATGGGCAGCGGCAGTGTGCTCAGGGGTATTGAATACGGTGGCATCGGGTGGTTCGTGTTCGCTTGATTACCGGAAAAAATGCGGAAACGGTGTTTACTGCAGAGCAGGTATTCGGTGCGATTGTGATTTAGGCATCGCACTGCGTCAAGGCCGGCTACGCCGGTCAGGCCATATTGGAGCGTAATTTTTTATTGCGATGCAGCATGTGTAGCCATTTTCTCGAGGATGACTGTCGTTGCCGATTTTGGCTACCGGTCTAAAGGAATGCTCCCTACACTCCGCAGCTAAGAGCAAAGGCGCCGTTCATGGTATACAGACGTCAAGGGTGCGTAGGGAGTGCGCAGGCCGTTGGATTTGCTTATAGGTGAAGACGAGGTAACCCGCTTCCGGGTGAGTCGGCTCAACAACGATGTTTCTGCGGCACAGGCGTTCGCTGCCGGATGATTAGAGAAAGCAGACTGCCTGGCTGAATGGATCTACCAATAAGAGAGAGGGGCGTGAAATGAAAGCAGAAAAAAGGATTTTGCAGTTGCGCGTAGCGGGGGCCGTATCCGCTGCACTATGGGTTTCACTGGCAGGCGGCGCTCTGGCCGCAGTTTCCGAGCAGGAAGCCGCCAAACTGGGCAAGGAACTGACCCCGGTCGGTGCCGAACGCGCGGCGAACAAGGACGGCAGCATTCCGGAATGGAAGGGTGGCGTGGCCAAGGGCAAGCTCAAGCTGGGCGATGCGCGCAGCGACCCGTTTGCCGCCGACAAACCGCTGTTCAGCATCGACGCATCGAATGTCGATAAATACAAGGACAAGCTCTCGGCAGGCCAGATCGAACTGCTCAAGACGCGCAAGGGCTACCGCATGGATGTCTATCCGACACAGCGCTCCTGCGGCTATCCGGATTCCGTGAATGAACAGACGCGCAAGAATGCAACGTTTGCCAAGCTCACCACCGACAACAAAGACAATCTGGCCCAGGCCGTGGGCGGCGGATTCCCCTTTGCGATTCCCAAGAATGGCGCCGAAGCGGTTTATAACCATCGCCAGCGCTGGCAGGGTGAAGGCCGTCACGAATACTACTCGACCAACTTCATCAATCCGGACGGCAGCTTCTATGGCCTGTTTCAGGATCAGTTCACGCTGATGCCGTTTGCGTCGGCAAAAGCCAAGTCGCTGGATGATGTCGGCGATGCGCAAATGAAGATTTTCAATCTGGCGATCAGTCCCGCGTCGCGCGTCGGCGAGATCATTCTTGCCCACTACTTCTTCAACAAGAGCACCGATGCGTGGATGTACTTCCCCGGTCAGCGCCGCGTGCGTCGTTTGCCGGCCTTCGACTATGACAATCCGATTCCCGGCTACGAAAACCTGGAAACCGCCGACCAGTACCCGATGTTTGCCGGCGCTCTGGACCGCTACGACTGGAAGCTGGCAGGCAAACAGGAAATGTACATTCCCTACAACAACTTCAAGTTTGTTGCCAAGGGCAAGATCGGCGACATCTACCAGGGGCTGTATCCCAAGCGCGACCTGATGCGCTACGAGTTGCATCGCGTCTGGAAGGTCGAGGCATCGGTCAAGCAGGGCCAGCGTCACATGTTCGCCAAGCGCACCTTCTACCTTGACGAGGACACCTGGATGATCATGGAAGCCGACCAGTTCGATGCGCAGGGCAAGCTGTGGCGCGTCATGGAAGCGTCGATCTATCCCGCAGTGGAACTGGGCGCCTGCGTCAGCCAGGAATTCATGTCCTGGGATCTGACGGTCAATCGTTACATGGCCGAGAACGCCACGCAGGAATCCAAGGCCACCGACTGGCTGGCCGGAGCCGAAGGCCGCATCGACGCCAAGCGTTTCGAGTCCGACGAATTGCGTCGTTCCGGCGAGCGTTGATGCGACGCCACGCACTCACCAAACACAAGGATACGACCATGAAAAAAAACAATTTGCAGAAGATCCCGTTGGCGTTGGCGATTTCCGCCATCGGGTTCGGTGTCGGCAACTCCGCCCTGGCGTTCAATTTCGAAACTGAAGGCGGCATCAAGGGCAGCGTGGATTCGGTGGTTTCCTACGGCGTGCAGCGCCGCATGAAGTCGCCGGACATGTCGATTATCGGCAACGACTCGGGCGGCAATGTGGCCACTTCGGGTACGCTGGGTACGCTTGTCAACGGCGCCGGATTTGGCTGGACGGCGAACCCGGACTTCAACTATACGCAGACCGACGACGGCAACCTCAATTACAAGAAGGGCGACATTGTTTCATCCGTACTCAAGGGCACGCATGAATTCAGTTTGCGGGAGGAAGGCAACTGGGCCGGGCTGGCGCGCGTCACATGGTCTTCGGACGGCCGTGCCGATCATACCCGGCGCACGCCTCTCGACGAAGAGGCGCGAAGCGCGATGGGCACGAACGCCACCATCCTCGATCTGTGGGTTTCCAAGGAATTCCGTCTGGGTGACAATTCTGCCAAGTTGAAGTTTGGCAATCAGATTATCAGTTGGGGCGAAGACATATTCATCATCGGCGGCATCAATGCCATCAATGCGGTCGACCTTCGCAAGGCACACATTCCGGGAACCCAAGTCAAGGAAATCCTCTTGCCGGCGCCGATATTGTCATTCTCCACGGCCCTTGGTAGCGGTTTTTCAACTGAAGCCTATTATCAGTTTAAATGGAACAAACTGATCCTCGATCCTTCTGGAACCTACTGGTCTTCTGCCGACTTTCTGGGCAAAGGCGGAAAGCGGGGCGCGTTTGTACCGACCTCACTGCTTAACAGTATTGCCAATTCTGGATTTTCGCCAATCTTGGCTGGAGCCGGCTTCGGTGCCTTGCCACCCGGTACGGTGGGAGACTTTGATCCAACGCGCGGAAGAATGCTTGCTGACCTCGCTGCTGGTGGGACGGTCGTCCCGGTTGAAACGACATCCCCAAAGAACGGCGGCCAGTACGGAATCAATTTACGCTTCAAGCCCAGCAGCGGGGACACTGAATATGCAGCCTACTACATTCGCTATCACGACAAGATACCGTTTGTAGGGTTCAAGTCGTTCTGTGCGGATGTCACGTGTGCGGATGCCGCAAATCAAATTATCAGCGCGGCGGTTGAACAGTATGCAGAGAACCGCAACCTCTACGGCGTCTCGATGAACACGAAACTCGGTGACTGGGCCATTGGTGCAGAATTGTCGTATCGCCCGAAGGATAGCGTCGCAATTGATCCGACTGTGCCCTTTGCCGGGCGTTACAGCCTGAGTCAAGCGGCGGTGATGGCCGCTGGAGCAGTGGCCATGGTGGACGGTTTCGTTGCCGAGAAGAAATGGCAGGCTCACGTCACCGGCTTTACCTTGTTGCCGCAGTCGGTCACAGCGCCTTTGGGCGCGGCGGAAGGGTCTTTCCTGGTTGAAGCGGCGGTGACGAGCTATCCGGGCCTTGATCTGTCGGGTGCCGTTCCCTACCTGCTCAACAACTACGAGTTGCCGAGCAAGACCTCGTGGGGCTATGTGGCCGAGTTCGGACTGATCTATGCCAACATCTTCAATTCAGGCTGGACCTTCAGCCCGGTGGCCGACTTCTACCACGACGTCAAGGGCACCAGCCCGAATACGCTTCCCTTTGTCGAGGGGCGCAAGGCCCTGGCCCTGGCGATGAACTTCGATTACCACAACAAGACCAAGTTCGGCGTCGGCTACACCAAGTTCTGGGGTGGCGGCAACCTCAACATGATGCGCGACCGTGATGTGCTGACGGCGAGCGTTTCCTACGCATTCTAGGTAGTGCCGTCATGAACGACCCGCACGGGTCCCCGTGCGGGTCGTTCGTTTTTCTTCCACCCCTGTTGTTGATTTTTATTCGGGCCGGATGTAAATGCCAAGCATTGTTGGTTTCGTAAAGTCGCTGGAAAACTTCTTCTTCCGTTACCGGGCGCCGACCCTGGCGGTGCTGCTGGTGTTCACGGCGGCAATGGGTTACCTGGCTTTCCAGTTGCGCATGTCGGCGGGGTTCGACAAGCAACTGCCGGTCGGCCACGAATACACCCAGACCTTCTTCAAGTATCGCGAGCAACTGTTCGGTTCCAACCGCATCATGGTGGTGGTGCGCGCCAAAAAGGGCGATATCTGGACCAAGGAATCGCTGACCAAGCTGCATGAAGTAACCGAGGCCGTGCTGTTCCTGCCGGGCGTCGATCGCCGTTCGGTGCAATCGCTATGGACGCCGAACACCCGCGTCTATGAACTGACCGAAGAAGGCTTCAACGCCGAGGATGTCATCGGCGGCAACATCACGCCGGGCGCGCTCGACGCCGAGAAGATGGCCCGCATCCGCGACCGCGTGGTGCGTGGCGGTTACATGGGGAATCTGGTCGCCAACGACAACACGGCGTCGATGATCGTCGCCGATCTGCTCGAGGAAGATGCCGGTTCGCATCAGAAGCTGGATTACCTCGACCTGGCGCAGAAACTCGAAAAGGATATCCGCGGCAAGCTGGAAACCGCAGACCACGAAATCGAGATCATCGGCTTCGCCAAGCAGATCGGCGATGTTGCGGCGGGCGCCAAGGGCGTCGCCGAGTTCTTCGCGCTGGCGGCATTGCTGACGGCGCTGGCCGTGTATTGGTATTGCCGCTCCATCCTGCTGACCCTGCTGCCGATTGCCTGCTCCATGGTGTCCGTGGTCTGGCAGTTCGGCACCCTGACCCTGCTCGGCTACGGCCTGGATCCGCTGGCCATCCTGGTTCCTTTCCTGGTCTTCGCCATCGGCGTCTCGCACGGCGTGCAGCAGATCAACGCCATCTCGAAAGCGGTGGCCGAGGGCGCCGATTCGATGGGTGCCGCGCGAGAAAGTTTTTCCAGCCTGTTCATCCCGGGCACGCTGGCGCTGGTCACCGCCTTCGTCGGCTTCATCACCCTGGTCATGATCCCGATCCCGATGATTCGAGAGCTGGGCATCACCGCATCGATCGGCGTCGGCTACAAGATCATCACCAACCTGATCATGCTGCCCGTGGTCGCTTCGTATTTCCGCTTCTCGCGCGCCTACGCCCTGCACCTCGAGGAAATTCAGGCGAAGCGCGGACTTGTCATCGAGCGCCTGGGCTTCATTGCCGACATCAATCATGCGCGGCTGGTGCTTGCCCTGGCGGCCGTTCTGTTCGGCATTGCGGTGTGGCAGAGCCACGGCCGCCACATCGGCGCCTTGCAGCCGGGTGCGCCGGAATTGCGCGCCGATTCGCGCTACAACCGCGATGTCGAAAACATCGTCAGCCGGTTTGATCTGGGCATGGACGTGCTGACGGTAGTCTTCGAAACGCCCAACGACTCCTGCAACAACTTCGAGGTAGTCAACTACATCGATCAATTCACCCAACACATGACTCAGGTGCCCGGCGTGCTCTCGGTGACCTCCATCTCGCAATTGGCCAAGTTCGCCAACGCCGGCTTGAATGAAGGCAATCCGAAGATGACGGCCTTGCCGCGCGACAGCAAGGCGCTGCAGGTCGCCGTCGGCTACCTGCCGGAAGCGGGCGGCCTGTTCAACCGCGCCTGCACCATGATGGCGGCCAACATTTATCTGGCCGACCACAAGGCCACCACCATCACGCCGGCGATTGCCGCGGTGAAGGACTTCCGCACCCAGTTCAATCCGGAAAAGCTCGGCATCAAGGTGCTTCTGGCCTCCGGCAACATCGGCGTGCTGGGCGCGACCAACGAAGAGATCGAGGCGCGCGAGCTGCCGATGATGCTTCACGTGTACGCCGCCATCATGATCCTGGTGCTGCTCGCCTATCGCGACTGGCGCGCCATGCTGGCCTGCTGCGTGCCGCTGACGGTGGCGACCTTCCTCGGCTACTGGTTCATGAAAACCCTCGATATCGGCCTCACCGTGGCCACCCTGCCGGTGATGGTGCTGGCCACCGGCATCGGCGTCGATTACGCCTTCTACATCTACAACCGCCTGCTGATCCACCTGTCGCAGGGGCAAGCCATGAAGCAGGCGCTGGAAGGCGCCCTGCGCGAAGTCGGCATCGCCACCATCTTCACCGCGATCACGCTGTCGGTCGGTGTCGCCACCTGGTCCTTCTCGGATCTCAAGTTCCAGGCCGACATGGGCATCCTGCTGACCTTCATGTTCATGGTGAACATGGTGATGGCGATTACGGTATTGCCTGCCTTTGCCGTCAAACTCGACTCCCTGTTTCCGCGCAAGGGACCGGTCAAGGCGCCGGCCATCGGTCATTGACCGCGCCCGATCAGGATTCAAAACATGAAATCAACACTGCCCCTTGTTGCCCTGACCTGCTCGCTGCTGGCCTTTGCTGCGCCGGCCCCGGCAGGTGAGGCGCCGGTGTCACGCACCATCTCCAGCCTGAAACAACCGCCGCAGCTTGTTGCCGCCGAGAAGGCGCCGGTGATCGCGGTGGCGATGGCCGGCAAGCGCGTTGTCGCGGTCGGCGACTACGGCATCGTGATTCTTTCCGACGACGGCAAGACCTACCGTCAGGCGAAGAGCGTGCCCACCCGTGCGGTATTGACCAGCGTCTTCTTCCTTGACGACAAGCGCGGCTGGGCTGCCGGCCATGACGGTACCATTCTGGCAAGCACGGATGCCGGGGAAACCTGGCAACTGCTGCGCGAGGAACCGGGCAAGGAACGCGTGCTGATGTCGGTCTGGTTCGAAAACGAGCAGCACGGGCTCGCCGTGGGGCAATTCGGGCTGGCGCTGGAAACCGGCGACGGCGGCAAGACCTGGCGCGAGCGCCGTCTGGTGGAGGCGGGCGAACAGGCCGACAAGCACCTGATGCAGATCTTCGCCGGAAGCAACGGGCTGGTGCTGGTGGCGGCCGAATCCGGCTCGATTTTCCGCTCGGAAGACGGCGGCCGGAACTGGCAGGCGATCCAGACCGACAACAAGGGATCGTTCTGGATCGGCAAGGCGCTGGCCGATGGCAGTCTGGTGATCGCCGGCATGCGCGGCCATGTCTATCGCAGCGAGGATCGCGGCATCCACTGGAAAGAGATTGCCAGCGGCACCCAGCAGTCGCTTACCGGAATCATTCAGCGCCCGGATGGAGTCGTGGCGCTGGTCGGCAATTCCGGTGTCATGCTCAGCAGCCAGGACAGCGGCCGCAGTTTTGCGGTTGCGGTGCGTCCGGACCGCGCCAATCTGACGGCTGTCGTCGCCGGTGCCGCCGGTGATATGCTGTTTGCCCTGACCGGTGCGATTGCCGCGGTGGAGCACCACCCTGCGGGCAAGTAGCTTCCGTGCAGGGATGGCAGGCTGATTCGCGGTGCTAACTAGTCTCGATGCGGCGAATCCGGACGACCGGTCACCAGTTGCCAATATTGGCTAACGCATCCGCTGCCCATTGGCTAGACTCGACTCCGTTGTGCCGGGGAAATATCTGCAAAGATTATCGTGAAGCGTGGAACATTTCGTGAGGCAAGTGATCCCGTTGTGCCGGCCAGCACCGGCCTGACGCAGTTTCATCATTGCAAATAGTCCTCGGATGCCGCAACAATTTCAAATCGATACGAAGCGTGATGATCTTGAAATTCCAATCGAGCCGGCTGTACTTGCCCTATCGGGCGAAATGGCAGGGAAGCCGGCGATTGCGGGATGGAAATGATGATCCTGATTCCAATGCAGGGAGAATATCAATGCTGAAGATGCTACAGCTATCAATTGCCTTACTCTTCTTGAACGGGGCCCTTGCGGCGCAGGCAGGGGTGTTCTCTCCGGAGTCGTTAGTGTGGAAGAAGTGTGCCGACTGCCATAAGCCGGTGAACGGCATTTTCCCCAAGATTGAAGAGATACGAACGACGCCCGAAGAGTGGGCGGTGATCGTTGATCGCATGTCGCGACTGCACAAGATGGAACTCACCCGGACAGAGATGGACGGCTTGCTGAAAGAACTTTGCTCATCGCAGATTCTGACGCCGGCCGAACTCGACAAGGTTTCCTATCTCAACCTGCTCAACAACCCGCAAACCATGGAAACGCCGGTCGGCGAGGATCAGCAGCAGTTGTTCAAGACCTGTGTGCGTTGCCACAGTGCCGGAAAGATCTACTCCTACCGGATGAACGATTCTTCCTGGGCCAGGCTGCGCGATTTCCACCTTTACATGTATCCGACGGTTGTCTACCAGTTGCGCGAGATGCGCTGGCCGAAAGAAGCCGATGCCGCGCTGGCCAAATTGGCAAAATCCCAGCCCTATGACCAGGCCTGGAAGGCACCGGCGGCGAACCCCGCAGGTTCCTGGCTGATCCTGGGCTACGAACCGGGCAAGGGGAATTACCGCGGCCAGGCGAAGCTAAGCGCCGGCAGCAATGACGAATACACCGTTCAGGGCAGCATCGCCTTCGCCGATGGCAACGTAGAAAGCTTCAAGGGCGAGGCGACGCTGTATGGCGGTCATGCCTTGCGCACGCGCACTACGCATAACGGCTTGAAGTCTCTGGGTGCCTATACGCTTGCAGAAGGCAAAATCAAAGGCGAGCATCACTTTCCCGCCCCCGATTTCAGAACTTCGTCGAGTACCTGGTATCCGGCAGATGGCAACCCGCAACTGCTCAAGGTATCGCCCGGCTTCATGCTCAAGGGCGAGATGACCACGCTGGTTCTGGAGGGAATCAAACTTCCCGACGCATCAGCCGCCGATATTCAGTTCTCGGCCCGCGGCGTGAAAGTGAAATCGGTCAAGCGCATCAGCGCCGAAGCGATTGAGGTGCAAGCCGTGTCCGGCAAGGATGGACTGGTCGAGGCCAGGATCGGGCTCAAGGGACTCAACTCGCTCCCCGTAATCCTCGCCAAACAGATCGACTTCATCAAGATCACCCCGGAAATGGGGCGGGCCCGGTTGGCTGGCGGGAAGCCGTTCCCGTCCGAAGGCGTTCAGTTTGATGCGATAGCCTTTGCCCGGGGAGGCAAACTTTCCAAACCGGCGGAAACCGTCCGCCTCGGACCCGTTCCGGCCAAATTCAAGTTATCGGCCCTGGTCAAACGACCGAATGACGACGACTTGCAATGGATGGGGATGATACATACGGACGGCAAATACATCCCTTTCGGCGATTATGGCCCGATTCAAACACGCGCACAGAGGGTTGAGGCCAACGGCCTGACGACGGTGGAAGCTGTTCACAAGCGAGGCAACCGGCAGTACGCAGCCAAAGCCAGGATGGTGGTCACTTTGCCGGACTTTGTACCGAGGATCCGGTGACATGATCTGCGAATGGACAGATCATCAGGTGTTTGGCGTCAGGGACGGGGCGATCCTGTTTGGAGTTGATCAGGGCACTCTGTTCCACATCGATGAAGAAACCCGCAGCACGCTTGCCCGGTGGAATGGCTCGCCAACCCTGAATCTGGATGAAGTTCCCATAGCGGACAGGGAAATTCTGGAAGGGTTGCGCGATGCCCGATTTCTTGCCCCCGCCGGCGCCAGGCATCGACTCGAGCCATCGCGCGATTTCGATATTGCGTCAATCCCCCTGACCACGATGGTGCTCGAAGTGGCGCAGGACTGTAACCTGAACTGCACCTACTGTTATGCCGATGGCGGATCCTACGGCAAGGCCGCCCGCCTGCTCGACCCTGCCACCGCCCGTCAGGCGGCGAGAAAGTTGATTGACGACTCGGCGGACCGGGACGCGGCGACCCTGGTGATATTCGGCGGAGAGCCGCTGATGAATATGCCCGCAGTCGAGGCGGCTGTGGCAGAAGCGCGGTCCTACGCGGCAGAGAAAGGCAAGCAGGTTTTCATTTCCCTGACAACCAATGGCACCCTGTTGACTGCCGATGTCGTTGACTTCATCCACGCCAACCGGATTGCGGTGGCGATCAGTCTTGACGGGCCGGCCGATCTGCACGATAGCAATCGGCCCAATTTGAAGGGCGCGGGAAGCTATTCGCGAATTACTGCGAATCTTTCCCGGCTGTTGCCTGGTGCCACGGCACCGGTCGCAGCGCGCGTGACGTTGACGCCCGATCAATGGTCGCGGGTCGAGGAGGTTTTTTTCCACCTGATGGACCTCGGTTTTCATGAGGTGGGGATTGCTCCCGTGAGCCCGGTGAGACGCGAACTGCTCCCTGATGCAAAGCAGGAGGATGACTTGCTGCAGGGATTCGCGGTCTTGGCCAAGGCCTTTCTCAAGGCGGCAAAAACCAATCGTCTTCTGCCATTTACCAACTTGATCGATCTCCTGGCGAGGCTGCATCTCGGCCAGACGAAATCCGTATCGTGCGGGGCCGGATACGGATACCTGGCGGTTGACTCGAGCGGCAGCATCTACGTCTGCCACCGCCTGGTAGGTGAAGCAGAATTCCGGGTCGGCAATCTTGACGACGGCGCTGCCCCCGGAGAAATACGCCGGGCCCTGGACTCGGTCACCTGCGGCAGGCAGGAAGCGTGCAGCAGCTGCTGGGCCAGGACGCTCTGTTCCGGCGGCTGCCACTACGAGAATCATCTCAGGGAGAACCAGCTCGGCTTGCCGCCCGGAGGAAGTTGCGACTTCATCCGCCGCTGGCTCCAGCTCGGCATCGAGGTCTACGCCGAACTGAGGCGCGACGGTTCAGACGAGATACTTGCGCGAATGGGGAAAAGGCTTAAATGCTGATTCCAGCTTTTTTGAAACAGGGCGACGAGGCCTGACGTCACGTCTGCCATCAAGCACGGAGGCTCAGATTATTGTGGACAAGAAGAAACGGATAGAGGCACTGAACGAAAAAGCCCGCGCCATCGAGGCGCTGTCCAGCGGCGAGCAGAAGTCGGTGGACGCCCTGCAGAGTGCGGACCCGCTCAATATGCCTGTTGGATGCTCGACCGTGTTCGATACCGGCTGGGAAACCAATCCCCGCCCGACCAACCCGGTGGGAATGTGCCAGCCCTCGGCGCACGATTTCCTCGGTTGCGCCGGCGACTGCTGGTGGCCGGCGCAGAACCCGGACGGCATGACCAATAACGCCGATCTCGAACTCATGTGCAGCAGCATCAGCCGTGACTGGCGCGACGTGAAATAGGCTTGTCGGCAGGCGTGTCATCAGGCAACAGGAGCGACGCTTGCTGCCCGGCCGCCGGATGTGCAGAGATAACTCAGAACTTAAGAGGGAGTTGGCTATGAAAGGCAAGAATTACCTACTGGCAGGACTCATGGCGCTTTGTCTCCTTACGGTCATCGGGCGCAGTGAGGCAAAAGAACTGATCTTCAACATGGGCTACGGCAAAGTCCAGGTAATTGATGTCGGCACTGATGAATTGCTTCCCGACATAGCGATCAAGGGATGGGCTCGTGAAGCCGCCGCTTCCGCTGACAAGAAATTTCTCTACGTGACTGCAAACCGGCATTTGATCCACAAGATCGACCTGAAAGAGATGCGGGTCGTCAAGTCCATCAACATGCACGATGAGGAGTGGGACCGGTTCATCTTCGGCATGGAATTGGTCGAGGATGGCAAGACCGCCTACGTGCACCTCTTGCCGCGCAGGATCAAGGGCGGCGATCAGGTTGTCGTCGGCTCGCCCATCGTCGCGCAGATCGATCTTGAGACGGGCAAGATTCTGCGCAGCATCGAGGTTCCCTTCGGCGTGTCTTATCTGGCCTATGTGAAGAATAAGCAAACGCTTTACGCGGTCGGCCAGGATATAACCATGATTGACGTCGCGGGCAGGGAGATGAAGTTATCGGGCTTGTATCCCATGTTCGACAAGGGGATAAACATGCTGCCATTGTTCACTTACGCGGAAGAAAACAACGGGGTGGCGCTGTTGCCGTACGGGATCGGCGAGGCAAGCGGCCTCTTGAGCATCGACACGCATACCGGAGCGATTACGGAAACGATGATCAAGAGCCCGATGATGGTGTATGGCGCCATGTATTCGCCGGACATGAAGAAGGCCTACGCCAATATGGACGAACTGTATGTCGTCGACCTGGCGACGCAAACGGTGACCAGCAGTCAATCCATCCCCACGGGGACAACCTTCAGCCTGATGACGAGCGCCGACGGCAAGAAGATATATTTGCAGGGCGGGGCGAACATCACCATTTATGACGCCCAGACGCTCAAGGTGATCAAGGTGCTGCACATGTCCACCGACGGGATGCTGCTGCGCAGGGTAAGCATGTAGCCGGCGCAGTATGGAGTATGGAATTCTTGTGCACGACGCCAGTCCGTTGCCGGCGGATCCACGGGATGTGTGCGCATCATCGTGGCGGTCCATGCTCCCTCCAGGTCAACTGCGCGCCCTCTATTTCGGTTCGGAGTTCTGTGCCGACCTGCTTCCGGGAGGGGCCGCGGTCAGGCGTTACTGCGCCCGGGCTCGCAGCGCAGGAATCGAAGCCGTTCTGTTGACGCCCATCGCTACGCCGGCAGGGCTTGCAAGAATTCAAAAGTTGTTGGCGGGCTTCGCTCAAACCGGCGAAGCGCCTGCGGTCGTGTTCAACGACTGGGGTGTCGCCAATTTGCTGCGTGAATCCTTTCCGCATCTCGAGCGCAGGGCAGGACGCCTGATCAATCGGGGGTTACGCGATCCCCGCCTGATGGATCAGGTACCGGACGCGGAAACCGCCCTGGAGGCGACCGCAAGCGATCGGGGCAGGCGGATGAGGGCCCATCTGGTAAGGTTCGGCGTGACAGCGCTGGAGACCGATGTAGACATCGAAGGAAGTTTTCTTGGCGATGGAAGCGAAGGATTGCAGCGAGTGCTCTATCTTCCCTTTGCGTTCGCCGCCAGCAGCAGGAACTGCCTGGTAAAAGCTGAAGGGGCGCCCACCAGTGACGAATGCTTTACCAAGGGCCTGGAGATCCCCTGCAAGGGCTCCTGCCGCGGACGTCGGGATCGTATCGAGCGGGCGGATACCCGCCTGCCCCTCTGGCGAGCCGGCAACACGATCTTTTTCGAGGTCCCGCAATTCCGCGCCGGGGCGATGATTCAGCAGGCGGATCGCATTGTCCTTCATGGAAGGCCCTCACCATAAACATCCTGGCGCCGTTGCGGCACTCCATCGAAGTCGCTCCATTGCTGGAAGCTGGCGCTGATGAGTTCTTCTGCGGACTGACGCCTCCCGGTTGGGAGTCGCGTTTCGGCAAGGCGTGGGCAAGCCGGCGCGCGCCGGGGTCGGCGGACGTTCCTGATGCGGACGATTTCGAGCGGATTGTTGCCAAGGCCGGCTCACGCCCCGTCTATGTGACGCTGAATGCGCCTTACTACCCCGCCGGTGCGGTGGAAATGCTTGCCGAATTTGGCGCCCGGTTGCTTGGCGCCGGAGCAGCGGGGTTGATCGTCGCTGACACGGATCTCCTGCTGGCGCTCGCAGAATCCGGTCACGGGCAACACCTCCATGTATCAAGCCTGGCCACCTGCATCAATGCCGGATCGGCAAGATACTATCGTGACCTGGGCGTAAGAAGAATAATTCTCCCCCGGCATGTGACCCTCGACGAAATCGGGCAAATACTGATCCCCGATCTGGAGTTCGAGGTCTTTCTGCTCAACGATGGTTGCGTCTTCGAGGAAGGGTTGTGCGCGACAACACATGCCGCCGGCGCGTTCTGTACCCTGGACGGTGAAGGCACCGAGGGCATCTTGCCCGCGACCTTGGAACGCTACGCCTTCTGGAAGTGGACGCTGAACCATAGCGGGTGCCGCACCGGCAATGGCTACCCGATGGGGCCCTGCGGTTTGTGCGCAATACCTCGCCTGCTCGCCTTGGGAGTCGTCAGTTTCAAGGTCGTCGGGCGGGAAGCATCGCTGCCACGGAAGCTGGCCTCGGTGCAAATCGCGGCACAGGCATTGCGTCTGGCGAAGCAGGGAGCCGGCCCGAAGCAAATCCAGGAGGCGGTTGTCGCGCTGCGCGGCTCGCCCCAGATGTGCGAGGAGCGGCATCTGTGTTACTACCCGGATATCTGGCGGAAAGAGACGTCAGCATGCTGACGGGATTGGGATTGTTTACCCGCCATTTGCGCGGCAAAGGCGCCCTCATTGCCGCCATGTTGCTGCTTGGTCTGGCGGCTGCCGCAAGCTCGCTGGCATCGCCGCTGATCGGCAAGGTCTTCATCGATTCGGTTGTCGGCGAGCGCAATTTTGCTTTGGTACCGCAACTGGCCCTGGCACTTATCGGACTGGCAGTCGCCGACCTGATCCTCAGTGCATGCATTCGCCAGGTCCATACCAGGCTCTCGGCCCGGGTTCTTGTGGAAATCAGGGAACGTCTGTTTGCCCAATGCATGCATGCGCCGTTGGCCCAGATCGAGCGATTCCGCCATGGTGACCTGTTGAGCCGGTTCGGTTCCGACATTCCAAAGATACAGACACTGCTGGTCGATGGCGTCCTCGGATTCTTCCAGCAGGTGCTGTTCCTCGCGGTCGCGGCGCTGGTCCTTCTGCATCTGTCTGTGCCGCTTGCGCTCTGGAGTTTCGCCGGGATTTTCGTTGCCCTGGTGATCACCGCCGGTTTCCGCGCACCGGTTGAACGAGGAACCCGGGTCGTCCGGGACGCCATGGTCGACCTGTCACACTTTCTTACCGAACGTCTCGGCGCCTTGCGGGCAGTCCGTTTGCATCAGGCACAGAAGCACGATCAGCAAGCGTTCGCAGGCTACAACAACGTCCTGGTGGACCGCCTGTTGAATTTTCAGGCCCTCAATTCCGCCGCATCCGGTTTCCCGATGCTGACGCTCAGTGCCAGCCTGGCGTGGATTTATCTGCTCGGTGGAGGCTTGATCGAAAGCAATGCCATCAGCCTCGGGACATTCGTCGCCTTTGTTCTGTACCAGGGACGACTGGTCAGTCCGGCGATGGGCTTGCTCGGCTTGCTAAGAAACATCCAGGAAGCACGGGTAAGCCTGGAGCGGGTGGTTGAGGTACTTGCATTCGAGGACACGGATACTGTGGAGCCAGATTCCGCCGGACTCAAGCCTGGCGAGATTGTGATCGAGAACGTCAGTTTCGCCTATGCCGGATCGCCCAATGTGCTCAACAGGGCAAGTCTCCGGGTTTCGCCGGGCGAGCATATAGCCATCTTCGGGGCATCGGGAAGCGGCAAGTCAACCCTGGTGCAGATACTGTTCGGACTGCGCGCGGCGAACCAGGGACGGGTAGCGCTCGGCGCTGCAGGCAACACTGCGAAGGCGCGGCTGGGCTATGCCGGCAGCGAGCCTTTTCTGCTGCACGCGACAATTGCGGAGAACCTGCGCTACGGTCATCAGGACATCAGCGACGAAGACATGCAAAAAGCGGCGTCGCTTGCCGAGGCGCACGAATTCATTTCCCTGTTGCCGGAAACCTACCAGACCGTCATCGGCGGCAAGGGACTGGCTCTTTCTGACGGACAGAGGCAGCGCATCGGGCTGACCCGGCTCATTCTGCACAACCCGGCGATTGTCGTACTGGACGAGGCCTATTCCGCCCTCGACCCGGACACCGAGGCAAAGGTTAGCCGGAAGCTTTTCAGTCATTTTCATGATCGTACGTTTATTGTTATTGCCCATCGATTGCACTCTCCGGAGGCGTTCGATCGCATGTACTTGATGGAGGACGGAGCACTCCGCCAGGTTGATAGGGACCAACCCGCTCCGGAACTTCGCGGCGGGTCAATTCGGTACGCTGCAGAAAATCCGGTCAGTCTCGATGAGGTTCGCCGCAAGCAATCTGCGTCCCGGTGACCATGGAACCGCCGGCGAAATCCAGGCTGCGGATCGGGGTGATAGATACCGGCGTCAACCCCTGGCACTCGCATGTGATGGGAGGCGTCACCGGCTGTCGAATCTTCCTCGACGATGATGGCAGGATTCAGCAGGACGACGATTTCAGAGATCTGGTCGGCCATGGCACTGCAGTCGCCGGCATACTGCGGCAGCAGCTTCCCGAGGCCGAAATCTTTGCGGTCAGGGTATTCGAACGTAATCTCACCTCATATCCCTCCCTGGTGGCACGCGCCATCCTGCATGCCGCAGCTGAAGGTTGCTCAATATTGAACCTGAGCCTGGGCATGTCCGCCGGTCCGGGCTGCGACCTGCTCGGCACCGCCTGTGACGAGGTGATGCAGGCGGGCTGCACCGTTGTTGCAGCGGGTCATGCCGGGAATGACCGGTTGCTGCCTGCCTCGCTGCATGGCGTACTTGGCGTGGTCGCAGACGACCGGATTCCGCCGGGCGAAATTCGCGTAGTTCCGCGACGCGCCTACCCCTATGCAGCTTCAGGACGCCCGCGAGAACTGGAAGCACTGCCAACTGTGCAAAACCTCTGGGGAAATTCCTTTGCCTGCGCGCGAGTGACCGCCTACGTCGCCAGGCACGGAGCGCATTTCACTTAAGACGCCAAGAGCCGGGCGCTCGCGGGGTGCGCAAATCGCTATGCGAAACGGATTCCGGCTAGTCAAAGATCATGACGATTTCGAGAACCCCTGATTCCTTGGAAACCTGAACATTGTCGCAGGCTTTCTTCGCCAGACTGATCATCTTCTTGTTGCCTTGCAATACCTCGGCAAGAAAGCCGCGCACGCCTTTCTGCTTCGCATATTCCATCAGCCTTTGTTGCATGGCACGGCCGAGGCCCGTGGCCTGCCACTCGGGCACGATCATGTAGGCGACTTCAGCAAGGTTGGTCGACGCATTGAGGAAGTAACAGGCGCTGCCGATGATCTCCTCGTTCTCGCGCGTGCCGACGGTAGCCATGAACGCGACCTCGGTATCGAAGTTGACGTTGCACAGACGCTGCGCCGCGGCGAAGGTCAGGCCATCGAGCCGCTGGAAAAAACGGGTGTAGACATCTTCCGCGCTCATGCGATAGAAGATCTCCTTCATCGCCATGACATCGTGGGCACCGGCCGGACGCAACAGCACCACTTTGCCTTCTTTCAAGGTCACGTGGCGCTCTTCCTCAACCAGGTAAGCCTTGCTGCTCGCCACTTTCTGCTCGGCGCGTACGAAATGCAGCCGCTTGGCCTCCTCCAGCAACTGCGGGCGGAAGTCCGGATGCGCCACCTCGATCAGCGCCACCGCCCGCTCGCTGATCGATTTGCCGTAGAGGTAGGCGATTCCATACTCGGTAACCACGTAATGCACGTCGGCACGCGCTATGGTCACCCCTTCACCGGCCTGCAGGGTGGGGCGGATGCGCGACTCCTTGCCGTCTTCGGTGGTCGAGGAAAGACAGACGATCGGCTTGCCTCCCTCGGACATGGCCGCACCCCGCATGAACTCGGGCTGACAAGAGATGCCGCTGTAGAAGCGGCCCTGAAACTGATCGGTGCACACCTGCCCGGTCAGGTCGATGGCGAAAGCCTGTGTCAGAGACACCATCCGCTTGTTGCGGGCGATGGCCTCAACGTTGGCGACGAACTCGATCGGACGGAACTGAAACAGCGGGTTGCCATCCACCATGTCGTAGAGCTGGCGCGAACCCATGCAGAAACTGGTAACGATCTTGCCGGGATGCTGGGTCTTCTTGCGGCCGGTGATCACGCCGTGATCAATCAGGTCGAGAATGGAATCGGTGATCACGTCGGAATGTATGCCGAGGTCCAGACGGTTCTTGAGGAACTTCAGCGTCTCGTTGGGAATGCGGCCGAGACCTATCTGCAGGGTAGATCCGTCTTCGATGATCTCGGCGACATAGCGGGCAATGCTGGACGCTATCTCGCTGGCCGGCTCATGTTGATATTCGATCAAAGGCGTATCCACCGCCACGAACTTCTCGATCATGTCGACGTGCAAAAAACTGTCGCCGGCGGTTCGCGGCATATGCGGATTGACCTCGGCAATGATGCGCCGGGCCTGGCGAACGATGGCCATGGTTATGTCCACGGAAACGCCGAGGCTCACATAGCCCTGCCGGTCCGGGGGTGACACCTGGACAAGGGCGACGTCGGCCCGGATGCGGCCGTTCTGAATGAGCGGCGGGATCTGGGTAAGCGACAGCGGCACATATTCGGCGCGGCCGGTATTCACCAGTTCAGTCATGTCGCTGCCGACGAAGAAGCAGCGGTGGCGGAAGCGACTGCAGGGAACGCCATCGACCACCGGCACCATGCCGGTGGTGAGAAAGTGAAACAGCTCGAGATCGGCCGGCGGGTGATCCATGCTCTCCAGCGCATGCACCAGAGCGCGGGGGGTGGCACACGCGGTGCCGACAAAAACCTTGCTGCCGGGCTTGATGCTCTTTGCAGCGTCGAGGGCGGTAACGTATTTGTCCGGTGTTGCGGCGAACTCGTTCATCATGGTGTCGTGGGCGGCCGAGAGGGATGACTGCGACATTCTAATCGCATCAATTCAATCGCTGTGCGAACATGACGGCCGGTTGTTGGCGGACGTCGCCGGCACAAGCCGCCGCACCGTGCGCGGACCGCCTGCCGCCTGCCGGAACCTATCAATGCGACGGCTTTGCGCCCTTGCGGTTTTCGCGCAGCCAGGCCGCCAGCTGCGGGTGATCAGGCGCCGCATCCACAAACCTGAGGCGGGTATGCCCGCCGATGTGCGCGACAACCTCGCAGCCCAGTTCGCCGATGGCATCGAGAGTCATGCGAACCGTTTCGCCTCTGGCGACGGCAATCTCGCGATCAAGTCGTGCTCCTGCCATGGAAATGTCATGGACGCTGACAGGGTAGTCCGCATCAGCGAGGTGGAGCAAAGCGTTCAGAACGCTCGGCACGCGCCCGTGCCTGCGCTGCTCGGCCGCCCGGCGTGAATAGTCGACAGCCCCCTGCTTGATCCGGTCGAACGAACCCTTGACATTGATGGCCTCGAACAGATTGCGCGTATCGCTCATCAGCATGGCCGAGCCCTTGATGGCGCGGTCCATATCCGCGGCCGGGTTGGCCGACATTCGCCCGTGACCCGGATACATCGACGCCAGGCGAAACTCGCGCAGACGCTCCAGACTGTTGATGTAGTCGCTGATATTGCCCGAGGCGAAGATTCCACCCAGGACCCCGCCGGCGAAAATCGTATCCCCGGTGAATATCGCGCCACGCTCGGGCTCGTACAGGCAGATCGCGCCGGAACAATGCCCCGGCGCGTAGACCACCCGCAGACGGATCCCGCCAAGATCAAGCAGCGAACCATCCTGCAGGTGAATGTCGACATGGATGGCCGATTTTTCGACGTTGAATGCGCCGGCCATCATCGAGAAGTCATCGTCGAGCTGCAGCTTGTTGGCGGCACGCCCATGCGCCGCCACAACCACATGCGCGGGCAGGTTGCGCAGGCCGCCGACATGATCGATATGCTCGTGGGTCAATATCACAATGCCGATATCATCAATGCCGACGCCGATTTCAGCCAGACAGGAACAGATGAACTCATGGTCCTGCGGCATCCCGGTATCGATCAGCGCAATCTTGCGCTCCCCTTTCAGGACAAATACGTTGCTGCCTCCGGACTTGCCGCCAGGAATCAGAAATATCCCGTCGTCAAGTCGGGCGATTGAGCCGCCGGCGCGCTTGACCTTCATTTGACGGCTTCCCGCTGCGCGCTGTTGGAACGCAGCCGTGACGCCATGACTTGAAGGACTATCAGCGCGAAAGCCGGCTGCTGACTGACCAGATAGACAAAATGGCCGCTGTCGATTGCGAGAACCCTGGCTCCTTGTGATCCCGCTGTGGCGCTGGCGAATCGGGGACTCTGGTCCACCAGCGCCATTTCACCGAAGAATTCACCCTTGCCCAGCGCCGTATACGCAATGTCGTCAGCTTCGCCTTCCTTGTGGATCTCCACCAGGCCGTCATGAACGACGTACATGACATCCCCCGGGTCTCCCTCCCGGAAAATGCTCTGCGCCGGCTCATACACCCGCAGAAAGCGGGTCAGTCCCGAATCATCAAGCCCGTCCATAAGGTCTCTTTAAGCGAACATGTCAGCGGCCGAGTCTAGTCGACGCTCCCGGTGCGGTAAACGGCGGCCATCTCTATCCACTGGCCTGCCCGCCGCGCAAGCCTTCCTGCCGCTGGCAACCGGCGATTGACTGCGACGGCACAACTCAGTAATACTGGCCGTGATTCATTTCCATCAACCATTCCAGAACAGGAGAAATCATGAGAACCGTTTCTGACATTCTTGGATCGCGGAAAGGCAGGATCATTTCGATCGGTTCGACGGATTCTGTGCATGACGCCTTGGTACAGATGGAGGAGCACGACGTCAGCGCCCTGCTCGTCATGCAAAACGGAAAGCTGGTCGGCATAGTCTCGGAAAAGGACTACGCCCGCAAGGTAGTGCTGCAAGGACGCACCTCTAAGGCAACCAAGGTCAGCGACATCATGGTCGAGCATGACCGGATTCTCTTCGCCACATTGAAGATGACCGAGCCGGAAGCCATCCGGCTCATGTCCGAGAACCAGATCCGCCATCTTCCGGTTCTGGACGGGAAGAAGAAGATTGTTGGCGTCATCTCGATCCGTGACTTCAGTTTTATCGAGGATCCGGAAGTCGAAGAGTGAGTCCATCGGGGGTGCTTGTGCCGGCCGGTGCTGAAGGCTCATGAAAGTCCGGCGCACGCTGCGTCACCGGTCTGGCGGCGGCTGCGGCCTCGGCGCGATCGGACGCCGCCCGGCGGAGGAACTGGCTTGACGCGGAAAACATTCATCGGCCATATCCCCGGCGATCTGCTCTACGATGCGCAATACGACATGTGGGTACGGCCCGACGGCGCAGAGGTGCTGATCGGTGCCAGCAGCTTCGGCCTGTTTCTGGCGGGCGAGATCATCGGCTTCACGGCCAAACCGAAGGGCGCCGAAGTGAGCCGGGAGCGCGGGCTGGGCACCGTGGAATGCGCCAAGACCGTGCTTGCCGTGCATGCACCGGTGTCCTTTTTGCTGCTGGAGGCCAACGAGGCGGCCGAGGAGCGCCCCGCCATCCTCAATGGCGATCCCTATGACGCCGGCTGGATGGTGCGCGGCCGGCCCACGGCGTGGGAGGCGGAACGCGGCAGACTGGTCGATGCGGCGGCCTACCGCGCCCACGTCAGGCGCGTTGAACCGGCGGCGGAATTTCTGTGAGCGGACAGCGCCGCAAGCTCGCCATCCTGCTCTGGTCGGCGACCGCGGAGCAGCCCCAGCTGTGCGCCACGCCCTTCGTACACGCCGCGGCTGCGGCGGCATTCGACTGCGAGGTCGAGATTCATTTCGCCGGCCCCAGCGTGCGCCTGCTGGTGGCCGGCGTCGCCGATTCGCTGCGGCCCTGGCCGGGCGTCGACACCTCGATCTACAACATGATGAGGCAGGCGGCAAATCTCGATGTCGCCTTTCGCGCCTGCGCCATGGCCATGGGCGCGCTGGTGGGCAAGGACGAAGCCTTGATCGCCGAATACGGCGGCACAGTCGCCGCCAGCGCTTTTGTCGCCCGCACACTCGACCCGGAATGGGCGACGCTGGTGTTCTGAAGCCGATGCCTGCGACCCGCATCTGCCGCTGCCCTTCCTGCCGGGCGCCCATGACTGCGCAGGGCTTCGCGCGCAAGACCGGCGGCGAGGTCGAGCTCGACCTGTGCTTCGCCTGCCAGGGTATCTGGTTCGACGAGCACGAAAGCCTGCACCTGGCGCCGGCCGGTGTCATCGGGCTGTTCAAGCTGATCCACGAGCACCGCGACGACCTGAGCCTGGCACTGGCCAGCCCGTTGCGCTGTCCGCGCTGCAGCGAGCGCCTGCTCCATGTTCAGGACCGCGTCAAAAGCGGGCTGTTCAACTACATGAGTTGCGCCCGGCATGGCCGCTTCGTCAGCTTTTCCCAGTTCATGATCGAGAAGGGCTTCGTGCGCCAGCTGAGCGGCGCCGAGCTCGACCAGCTAAAGGTCCGCATCGGCGCGGTGCGCTGCACGGGTTGCGGCGCAGCCGTGGATATCCGCCGGGAAAGCGCCTGCAGCCACTGTCGCGCGCCGATTGCGATCCTCGACACGCAGGCGGTCGAGCAGGCGCTGGCCGGCTACCAGCAGGCGGCCGCCAGGCAGGCGGCGGCGCCCGAGCCGGCGCTGCTGGCAGAGGCGATACTGGTCCGCGAACATGAGCGCAGCCGGTACCAGCACCAGCGCAGCAGCCTGCTCGAGGCTGACGTCGGCGACCTGCTGCTGGACGGCATCGCCATGGTCGGGGACATGCTGTGGTGATGAAGGAGCAGATCACCGGCGTCGTGCTCGCCGGCGGCCGCGGGCAGCGCATGGGCGGTGTCGACAAGGGCCTGCAGGAGCTGGGAGGGCGGCCGCTGGTGCAGTGGGTGCTGGAACGTCTGGCGCCGCAGGTCGGCACTGTCCTGATCAGTGCCAATCGCAACCTGCCGCGCTATCGTCAATTCGGCTGCACCGTACTCGCCGACAGTGCCACCGGTTTCCTCGGCCCTCTGGCCGGACTGCAAACCGCGCTGGCGCATACGACGACCCGATTCCTGGTAGCCGTGCCCTGCGATTCGCCGTTGTTGCCGACCGATCTGGTGCAGCGATTGAGCGATGGCATGGTGCGGGATGGCGCCGAACTCGCCGTAGCGCGCACCGGCAGCCAGGTGCAGCGGACGTTCTGCATGGTGCGTCGGGATATTTTGCCGACGCTCGACGCCTTTCTCGCATCCGGCGACCGCAAAGTGGGCCTGTGGCTGGCGTCGCTCAATGTCGTCGAAGTCGGCTTCGACGACGAGGCCGAAGCCTTCAGCAACATCAATACGACGGATGAGTTGAGCGCCCGGCAGCAGACGGGCAAATGACCGTACGGCGCTTCCTGCCGCCGCCGACCGGCGCGAACAACCGGTGGCCGGGCAAGTTGCGGCTGTTTCAGAATTCGTATTCGAGCTGCAGTCGCACGGTGTGGTCGCGGGCTGCCGACGAGGTCGCCAGCAGCCAGGCGGCGTTGTATTTGATGGACTGGTGCTCGGTGACAGGCAACTTGCCGAAGACGGCCGGACCCGCGCTGTGAGCGCGCTCATTCGCCGGTGCCCAGTGGTTCCACGGGCCCATCTCGGCGAAGCCTTGAAATCCGAATTCAAACTGCGGAAGCCATCGATACTTGGCTTGCCACTGGTAGAGCAAATTGGTGTCGCCGGGAGTCTCCGCCCGGTGGCTGCGTTGGAAAAGCAGATTGGCATTGAGCTGAAGCCTGCCGAAGTCGGTCTGGAATAGAGGCCCCCATGTCACCTCCCAACCTTCCGCATGGATCCGGGGGCGCTCGACTTCGATCAGAAAGCCGACATCGACGGGATACTTTCCGGTCTCGGTAAGCTGAAACTTGTTTTCCCACTCGACGGCATCGTATTTTGCCGGGTCGTTGTTTTCGCGCTTGTACTTCAGATTGACCTCGGTGAACCACCATTCGCTGACACCGTAGCCGACGCCGATGGTGGCAGCTGCCTGGGAGGGGTCTGCGCCCTTGCGTGAGCTTCCCAGGTTGAAGTCGATTTCCCTTTCGCCGTAGTCGACATTCGGCGTATGGACATAGTCCGCCGGCCCCGCCACCGCAGACAGCGGGGCCAGCAGGAGCGCGGCAGCCAGGCGCGGCAGATTAATTTTCATACAGGTCACTTTCAGCCGGGCGCCGGCAATCGCGGCCGGATACGGGAGAGGCGCATGCCGGCGAGGACGAGCACCAGGGTCGCGGCGTAGAACGCCGCCTGGACACCGGATGGCCTGGCTTCATAGCCGACCAGGGCATGCAGGAAGCGGCCGGAAATCGACCTGTCATCGAGCAGCCAGGACAGATCCCAAAGCGGATCGGCGAGGCTGGGAAGGAGATCCGCCTGGACCAGGAAGCGCGCCGCCTGACTGGCCATGGCGGCCGCCAGAAGAAGGATCAGGGCGCTGGTGGCGGAAAAGAACAGCCGCGCCGGAATGCGCACGAAGCCGGCGTAGAGCCCGTAACCTGCCAGCGCGCCGGACAGCAGGCCGATGGCCCCGCCGCCGACCACGCTGGCGACGGTTTCCTCACCGCCGGTCAGGAGTCCATAGAGGAACAGTGCGGTCTCGGAACCCTCGCGCAGAATGGCCAGCGCCACCACCGCTGCCAGCGCCGACATTTCCCGGGTGCCGGAGGTGACGTCCCGGCCCATGCGTTTGGCATTGCCGGCCAGTTCCATGCCATGCCGTGCCATCCAGATGTTGTGCCAGGCCAGCATCGCTGCGGCCAGGCCGAGGATGCCGGCGTTGAACAGTTCCTGGCCGATGCCCGCCGCCAGTTCGGCGATCTGTCCGGTCAGCAAGGCGACGAGCAGCGAGCCGCCGAGGCCGGCGCCGAGGCCCGCCGTCAGCCAGGAATTGCGCGCCGGCAGGTTGCGCGTCGCGGCGGCGACAATGCCGATGATCAGGGCCGCTTCCAGGGCTTCGCGAAAAACGATGATGGCTGCGCCTAGCATTTGACGTCACTCCGCAACGATGGCGCCGCGCGCCGTCTTGTCATGAAATTCACCGAAGAATGCGTAACGACCCGCACTCAGGGGGCCGATAAATATACTGGCTTTGCTTCCCGGGGCGATAAGCTTTTCGCGGTTGAGTGCATGACTCTCGAATTCCTCGGGGCTGGAATCCTGATTGTGCACCACCAGTTTTACCTTTTGCCCCGCGGGAACGCGGACCTCCGCAGGTTCAAAGCGGTGGTCGCGAATGGCGAGCGCGATTTCTATTTCCGCGGCAGGGACGGACAAGGGAAGCAGGGCAAGCAGGGCAACGAGTCGGTTCATGGCATCTCCTTGCGGTAATGATAATCGTTCGCATCTACGGAGTCAAGAATTTATGCCGCACGTGCCGCAGATCCGGCAAACCGGCGCAGGGTTCCGGCGTCAGGCGGCGACACGATTGTTCACAATTGAAGCGGGAAAAGGCCGACAAATGATAGAGTTGGCAGCCACAACCGGATTTGACGTTGATGCCATAGTCGCCACAGCATGCGCCAAGACACGAGACCTGAACACTTCAATGGCTGAACAAGTTACTGACCCCGGTCTGCAGGAGCACGACATTGATCGCCTGGCGCGCGAGATCGGCATTCCGCCCTGCCCCGCCATCCTCAGCCGTTTCTCCGCCGAAATGCACCGGCAGGAACCCGACATGCGCAAACTGGCCGACCTCATCGGCAGCGATATCGCCCTGTCGGCGTCGCTATTGAAACTCGTCAATTCGACGTTCTACGGCCTGCGCACCAAGGCCACCAACGCGCATCAGGCGCTGTCGATCATCGGCTTGCGCGCCGGCGCCAACCTGGTTACCGGACTGATCCTGCGCCAGGCGTTCCCGCCCGGCGGAAGCGCGCTGATGCAGCGCTTCTGGGACAAGTCCGCCGGCCTCGCTTCGGCTGCCCTGGTGGTGGCACGGCGACTCTCCGGCCTGGACCTCGACGAAGCCCATACCTACGTGTTGTTTCGCGACTGCGGCATGCCGGTGATGATCAGGAAATTCGGCGACTATGCAAATATCATCGACCGGCTGGAGCATGTGCCGGGAATCCAGGTGACAACCGTCGAACAGACGGAGTACCGCTACAGTCACGCCCGGGTCGGCTACGCGCTGGCCTGCGGCTGGCTCCTGCCGGAATCCTTCTGCCGGGCGATTCTGTACCACCACGATTTTGAAAAGCTGGCCTCGGGCCGCCGCGAAGCCGAGCCCGCCAACCGCAAGCTGGTGGCCTTCGGCCTGCTGATGGAGCAGATAGCCATGGTCCGCTCGGGCGGCGGCCTTTGCCCGGACTGGGAACCCGGCGAACAGCTCGTGCTGCAGACTTTCGGCATCACGCCCGATGACATAATCATGTTGGCGCAAGAGCCTGCGCTTGAAGCAGACTGAAATACAGGTGACGCACAGAATGTTTCAATTAGCCGAAGACCAGCGCAGATGAACACCACCGGGCCGAAGCCGCCCCGATCCCGCAATGCCGTGCTGGACACGCTGAACGCGTCCTTCAAGGTGTTCCGCGACTGCCGCCCGTTGGCGCTGGGCATTCACAAGGCCATCAAGGAACGGCTGCCCGACACCAATGCAAGGGAATTGCGCAACGCCTTGAGAATGCATACGGCATCGACCCGCTATCTCAAGGCCTTGTCGCAAGCCGGGGAGCGATTCGATCTTGATGACGTCCCGGCGGGCGAGGTCACGGCGGAGCAACAGCAGCAGGCGACCAGCGATCTGCGCCTGCGCTTCAAGAAACAGGCGGAACTGCACAAGGCAGAACAGGCGGCGAAGCAGCACCGGGAGAACCTGCTGAAGCTGGCCGACAAGTTCAATACGCGCTGATCAAGCCCCCGCCGCTCGCCGGCAGCGCGCCGAAGTTTGACGTAGTCGGGAGCCGGCCTCATCATGCCGGTCGATAGCGCGGCTGTGTGCCGACGAGTTGCGCAAAAACCAGTCAGGAGGTTGCCGTGGGCTTGAGTCTCAGCGGTTTCGACAACAAGGTGGCGGTGGTCACCGGTGCCGGGCGCATGCGCAGCATCGGCCGGCCCATCGCCGTGACGCTGGCCCAGGCCGGCTGCGACATAGTGCTTACGGGCAGCGGCCGGTCGCCGGAGCGTTATCCGGAAGACGAGAAGCAGGCCGGCTGGCGCGACATCGAGTCGGTGGCCGACGAGATACGCGACCTCGGTCGCCGCGTCCTTGCCGTGGTATCGGATGTGGCCGATCCGGACGCGGTCGAAGCGCTGTCGCGGCAGGTGGTGGCCGAACTGGGACGCGTCGACTTCGTCATCAACAATGCCGGTTCCACGCGCGGCCTGGACCGGCAGCCGGTGGCGAGCCTGCCGGTCAGCGAGTGGCAGCGGGTGATCGACACCAATCTCAACGGCAGTTTCTACATGTGCCAGGCCTTCGCCCGGCGCATGATCGAGGGCGGCCGGGGCGGCGCCATCGTGAACATATCAACGCTCGGCGCGCGCCTGCTGGCGGCCGGCACCGCCGCCTACGCCGCCTCCAAACTGGCCATCAACGGACTCACCACCATACTGGCCGGCGAACTCGGCCAGCATGGCATCCGCGTCAATGGCGTCGGGCCCGGCCTGATCGACACCAGCCGCCTCGACGATGTCGGCCGTGGCGAGGCGTGGCAGCAGATCGTCAAGACTTTCATACCGCTCGGCCGCGCCGGCACCGGCGCGGACATCGCCAACATGGTGGCGTTCCTGTGCAGCGACCAGGGAGCCTGGATCAGCGGCCAGAGCATCTTCGTCGACGGCGGCCACAGCAACGTGCCGCTGTTGATGCCCGGCCGCTAGGCGACAATCCCGTTGCGAACCTCGATGAGTGCTCGAGGCGAGGACGATGGTGCGAATGGCATTGGCCGGGCAGTACTTCACTATTTTTCGAATCAGGCAAGACCCTACGGAGACAAGCATGCTGACTTTGAACGTAAACGGCACCCGCCATCAGGTGGACGTTGATCCCGACACGCCCTTGCTCTGGGTATTGCGCGACACGCTGCGCCTGACCGGCACCAAGTACGCTTGCGGCGTCGCGGCATGCGGCGCCTGTACCGTCCATGTCAATGGCGCGCCGATGCGCTCCTGCACGACACCGGTGTCGGCGGTTGCCGGGCAGCGCATCACCACCATAGAAGGCCTGCAGTCAAAGGTGGCGAAAGTCGTCCAGGCTGCCTGGGAAAAGCTGGATGTCGTCCAGTGCGGCTACTGCCAGTCCGGGCAGATCATGTCGGCAGTGGCCCTGCTGACAAGCAACGCCCGGCCCTCCGACAAGGACATTGATGATGCCCTGGATGGCAACCTGTGCCGCTGCGCAACCTATCAACGCATCCGCGCCGCGATTCACGAAGCGGCGCGCAACCTGGGTTGAGGACATGGCCATGAACGAACTACGCATTGAAAACCGCAGCCGTCGCGAATTCCTCATCGCCGGAGCCGGACTGACGCTTGCCCTCTGCATGCCTTCCGCCGGCGCCGCTGCGGCGGGTGCCGGCAAACTGCCGGGCACATTCGAACCGAACGCCTTCGTGCACATAGGCACCGACAACCTGGTCACCGTTATCGTCAAGCACCTGGAAATGGGACAGGGTACCTATACGGGCCTGCCGACACTGGTGGCCGAGGAACTTGACGCGGCCTGGGCACAGGTCCGCGTCGAAGGCGCGCCGGCCGATGCCAGGCGCTACAACAACCTCCTGATGGGCACCATGCAGGGCACGGGCGGCAGCACGGCGCTCGCCAACTCCTTCGAGCAGTTGCGTCGCGCCGGTGCCACGGCGCGCGCCATGCTCGTGGCGGCGGCGGCGCAGCGCTGGTCGGTGGCGGTGGACGGCATCTCGGTCGGCCAGGGGGTCGTGCGCCACGCGGCCTCAGGCCGCAAGGCCGGTTTCGGTGACCTGGCCCTGGCAGCGGCTGCATTGCCGGTACCCGAACAGGTCAGCCTCAAGTCGCCCAAGGACTTCGTCTATATCGGCAAGCGGGTGCCGCGCAAGGACAGCAAGGCCAAGATCAACGGCACGGCGCAATTTACCCAGGACGTCAATCTGCCGGGCATGCTCACGGCGCTGGTTGCACATCCGCCGCGATTCGGCACCACGTTGAAATCTTTTGACGCCGCGCGCTGCAAATCGGTAAAGGGTGTTGTTGATGCATTCGCCATTCCCTCCGGCGTCGCCGTCCTGGCCCGCGACTTCTGGTCGGCCAAGAAGGGCCGCGATGCCCTCGTCATCGAATGGGACGAATCCAGAGCCTTCCGCCTCGGCACCAGGGAAATCGTCCGCCAATATCAGGCATTGCTCGACCAGCCCGGCGCGGTGGCCCGCAACGATGGCGACGCGCAGGGCGGGCTGCGCACCGCGACGAAGCAGGTGACGGCGGATTTCAGCTTTCCCTATCTGGCCCATGCCGCCATGGAGCCGCTCAACTGCGTCATCAGGCTCGGCGCGGATAGCTGCGAGATATGGAACGGCGAACAGTTCCAGACCGTGGACCAGGGCAATATTGCCGCGGTCCTCGGCCTCAAGCCCGAGCAGGTGAAGCTCAACATGCTTTTCGCCGGCGGCAGTTTCGGCCGGCGCGCCTGTACCCACTCCGACTATCTCGTCGAAGCCGCCCACATTGCCAAGGCCAGCGCCGGCCGGACACCGGTGAAGCTGGTATGGACACGCGAAGACGACATGCGCGCCGGCTACTACCGGCCGCTTTACCTGCATCGTCTGACGGCCGGCCTGGACGCGCAGGACAAGGTGACGGCATGGACCCATCGCATTGTCGGTCAGTCGATCATCGCCGGTTCGCCGTTCGAGGCCTTCATGGTCAAGGACGGCGTGGACCACAGCTCGGTAGAGGGGGCCGCCAGTCTCCCGTATGCGATTCCCGGCATCAGCGTGGACCTGCATTCACCGAAGCTCGATGTACCCGTGCTGTGGTGGCGTTCCGTCGGGCCGACGCATACGGCGTTCGCCACCGAAGTATTTCTCGACGAACTGGCTCACGCCGCGGGCAAGGATCCGCTGCAGATGCGGCGCGGCCTTCTCGCGGGCCATCCGCGCCACCTTGGCGTGCTTGAGCTTGCGGCCGCAAAGGCCGGTTGGGACAAGCCCCTGGCAGCAGGAGCGGCCGGGGAAAAGCGCGGCCGCGGCATTGCGGTTCATGAATCGTTCCACAGTTTTGTTGCCCAGGTAGCGGAAGTGACGGTGCGCGCCGACGGCAGTTTCCACGTCGATCGCGTTGTCTGCGCCGTCGATTGCGGCATCGCCGTAAATCCCGACGTCATTCGCGCGCAGATGGAAGGCGGCATCGGCTTCGGGCTTACGGCGGCGCTGTACGGGGAAATCACCTTCAACGAAGGCCGCGTGGAACAATCCAACTACACCGACTACCCGTTGCTGCACATCCGCGAGATGCCCCGCATCGAGGTGCATATCGTGGATTCGCAGGCGCAGCCGACAGGCGTTGGCGAACCCGGTGTCCCGGTTATCGCCCCCGCGGTGGCGAATGCCTTGTTCGCCGCGACCGGCCGGCGCTTGCACAAGCTGCCGCTGCGCCTCACCTGACGGCCAATTGCCTGACTGCTGGTGGAGCGGGCAAGGGAGTCGAACCCGCTGCATCAGCCCGGGCCACCGGGGTAAAAACAAGAGTTTCCAGGCCCGGACAACTTGACACCCCCGCTGCATTCCACAGGACCGGCGGCAAAGCGTATATTCGCAGCCTGATAGACAACCCGGCGTCAAGCGCGCCGGGCATAAGACGCGAGAACCGCGGCCTTGCTGAACATAGCTCACGCCCCGGTGGCAAGAACATCGGCAATCGCAAATTCAGACCCGGAGAGCCCATCATGTCGAGTACCAAGCACGAAAGTTCCAGTCCAACCCGGATGCAAGACCAATCCGTCAAACACCTGATCCAGTGGGGAGATCACCTCTCGGTTGGCAATCCCGAAATCGATGCCCAGCATAAGGAAATATATGAATTCGGGGCGGAGATTTACGAAAGTTGGCGCCACGGTGTGCGGATTGGAGAACTGAGACTCTCCGCCGACAGGCTGTTGAAACTTCTTCGCACTCATTTTCTCTACGAGGAACGACTCCTCGCCGGGATCGGCTACCGCGATATAAAGCAACATGTGGCAGAACATCGGAGCATGCTCAAAGAATTGCAGGACATGTGCAAACACTTCGAAACCCTCAGCGACGACGATGATTCCCCGGGAGGTTCGGTGTTGTCCCCCAACTGGTCAGTAATGCAGTTTATTCTGACCTTTGCCCTTGGGCATGTGATGACCAGTGACATGAGCTACGTTCAGCCTCTCCAGGCTAGCCGCAATTCTGAGCAAGGAACATCTGGCAGCGTCTGACCCGTTTCCCATAGTCGGCCAGGATTCGAGGATCCTGAAGCTGCTCTGCTTTTGTGGCTGTAAGCTTGCCTTTCGCTGCGTTTCCGACCTTCAGGGCAGAACTATCGCGAACGACTGCCGATGAAAGCCGGTTACAAGCGGCTTTCATGTAACCCATAAAGCAAAAAGCCAAACCTCGTGAGAGTCAAGTGAACGGGATATGACAAGAACCTAGCCATAAAATGACACATTAGCTGTCGTTCTCCGACAGATCGGCGGGCGACCCGCCCGTAGGTAGCAGCAATGGTGCAATGCGGAGGGAAACAAATTTGGCGCGATCATTACGCTGGTTTTTCTTCTCGGTGAGTCTAGCCACAAAATCTATAATTGACCCACCATGATTGAACTTCTGCTCAACCCTGCCGTCTGGATTGCCTTCTTGACGCTGACCGCGCTGGAACTGGTGCTCGGCATCGACAACATCATCTTCATCTCCATCCTGGTCGACAGGTTGCCGCGCGAGAAGCAGGAACTCGCCCGGCGGATAGGACTTTTCCTTGCGATGTTCATGCGCATCGGTCTGCTGCTGGTGTTGTCTTGGATCGTCGGGCTGACCACACCGGTCTTCACTGTGTTCGGCCAGGATATTACCGGGCGCGACCTGATCCTGATTTCGGGAGGACTGTTCCTGATCTGGAAGAGTACCGGTGAGGTGCACCAGCTTCTCGAGGGCGAGGAGGGCAACTCGTTGCGTAAGGGCGCCGCGACCTTTGCCGGCGTAATAGCCCAGATCATGGTGATCGACCTGGTCTTCTCGCTTGATTCGATCATCACCGCCGTGGGCATGGTGAGCGAGGTCACGGTCATGATTGCCGCGGTCGTCGCGTCGGTGGCCCTGATGGTTATGTTTGCCGCGAGCATCGGCCACTTCGTCTCCAATCATCCGACGATCAAGATGCTGGCATTGTCCTTCCTCGTTGTCGTCGGCGTCGTGCTGATCGCGGATGGTTTCGGGCACCACGTGCCGAAGGGTTACATCTACTTCGCCATGGCCTTTGCGGTCGGCGTCGAAATATTAAACATCCGCATGCGCAAGAAGTCCGTGAAGCCCGTGGAACTGCGCGAGCCTTATGTCCGGGAACGTGCTTAACGCTGGCGCCGGGCCCAACTCCCCGTGCGCCGGAAATAGCAGCAAGACCAGCCGCATAGCGGGGCAATTGCTAATCTGCTCGAGCGAGCAGGTGTTGGCCGATTGTATGCAATGGGTATTACGCTCGAAAACGGCCGCACGACTCCCATGAAACAATCCGGCTTGAAGAAATGAGGTCGCTATGCGTTACGCCATCGTAATTGAAAAAGCCGAATCAAATTACTGTGCCTATGTCCCCGACTTACCAGGGTGCATCGCTACAGGTGCAAACATTCAGCAGGTCGAGGCGGAAATTCGTGAAGCCATCGAGTTCCATATAGACGGTTTGCGCGAAGACGGAAGCCCTTCGATGGCAGAGCCGTGATCTGAAGAAAAGGTCGAATATCGGCTTTACCGCCACGAATATTCATTGATCAGCGGGCGCAATCGACCCGACGTCACCTAGATCGGCTTACAGCGCAATCGGCTGCAATGCAGCGTTATGTAGATTGCTCGATTATGCATAGCGTTCGCGTTTTTTGGTCTATGTCCGTTATCAATGCTGGTGTTGCGGCATATGAGGGGCCGCAGTTGTATACATAATTGCGAGGCTAATTTGAACTGGTGGCTCCACCACAGGAGACCATCATGAACCTCATCGCGTCGCATCGATCCACGCTTAAGATATCCCTCCTCACCAGCGCACTTTCGCCACATCTTGATGCGTATATGGCGCGCCTCAGGCACGGCCGTTACGCCACCATCACGACCCAGCGCTATGTCGCGGGCATTGCACATTTTGCCGGCTGGATGGCTCAGTGCGATCTACCGGTTGAGTTGCTGGACGAACACAAGGTCAAGGAGTTTCTGAGCGAACACCTCCCGGTGTGCAACTGCCCGGCACCAGTAGTACGGGTTCATGTCGGTCTTCGCGCTGCACTAGGCCACTTGCTGGCGGTGCTGCGCGAACAGGGTGTAATCGCCGAGCCCACGCCGCCGGTGGGCGACATCGCTGATGAACTTCGGCGGTACGACGAACACATGGACAAAGCGCGTGGATTAAGTGCCGGCACGCGTCGCGGTCGACTTCGTACGGTGCAGAGATTACTGCTATCCAAGTTTGGTAACCGACCCGTTGTGATCGCCGAATTGCAGCCCACTGATGTACGCCAGTTCATCGCCGAGCAGCTCGAACAGGTGGGAACTCCCTCCAATGCAAAGGCGCTGGCTTCGGCGTTGCGTGATTACCTCGGCTACAGAACGATCTGTGGTAACCGTGTAAGCGGCCTGCTTGGTGTGATCTGCTCCCCCGCCAACTGGCGCCTGGCATCCTTGCCGCGTTCGCTCAGTCCTGACGAGGTCCATCGCCTGCTCGACTCGTTTGATTCATCGCAGCTGCCATCTCCAAAGCGCGGCTACGCCATAGTGCGCTGTGCGCTGGACTTGGGTCTGCGTAGAGGCGAAATAGCCAATCTTCAATTGGCTGACATTGACTGGCGCGCTGGCACCGTCACGCTTAATCGTACCAAGGCCAAGCGCCAAGACATTCTGCCTCTGCCAGCGGTCACCGGCCAAGCGCTGGCCGACTATGTTCGCTTTGAACGTCCCAAGACCACCAACCCAGCAGTCTTCGTTCGCATCCTTGCACCTCGCGATCAACCTCTCCGCGCAGACGCTATCCACCGCGTGATACGTGATGCCTACCATCGTATTGGTCTGACGCATGGCCGTACGCATGCATTGCGCCACACATTGGCGTGTCAATTGGTCAATCAGGGGAGTTCGCTCAAAGAGGTGGCTGATGTACTGCGCCATCGATCGCTGAACACCTCGCTTATCTACGCCAAGCTCGATAAGCAAAAGCTATCTGCGGTAGCGCTGCCCTGGCCCGGGAGTGCAACATGAGCGCGCGCACTGATCTCCAGATCAAGGTCGATGACTTCCTCGCCGAACGCCGGCGCCTGGGGTTTGGATTGCGCAGCATGGGCTACGCTCTGACCAGCCTTGCCCAGTATGCGGCCAGCAGATGCCATCAAGGGCCACTAACCGCCGACCTCATGTTCGATTGGGCTCGCCAAGACAAGACGGTGCTCCATACCCCAGGCACGGGAGCGCGACGTATCGAAGTAGTACGTCCATTCGCCCGTTGGCTACGCCAGTTCGAACCGCTCACTGAAGTGCCCGATGAGTCTGCCTTTGGTTCTGTACCGGGCCGAGTAGCGCCGCACATCTACCGAGAAGACGAGATTGTCGCGCTGATGGGTGCAGCCAGAGGCATCAATCCGCAGGGCGGCCTGCGAGCGGCCACCTTCGAGACATTGTTCGGCCTCATTGCTTCGGCCGGCCTGCGCGTGTCCGAGGCGCTGGCCTTGTTGGATACCGATGTTGATCTACAAAACGGTACGTTAACCGTGCGCCTGAGCAAGTGTAAAAAGTCGCGCCTTCTACCGCTGCACTCAAGCACGGTGGAGGCGCTGACGCGCTACCGGCACTTGCGCAGCCGCCATGTACCGACGGCCGCCGAAACCGCGTTCTTCATCGGCACCCGTGGCAATCGGTTGGGTCATCCGCTGGGGGATCGTCAGGTGCATCGAGTGTTTCTCAAGCTGCGAGACCAACTGGGCTGGATCGACCGCGGCTGCCACGGAGGTCCGCGCATCCACGACATACGTCACGCCTTCGTTGTGCGACGAGTCATGCTCTGGCATGAACAGGGCGTTGACGTTGATGAGGCGATGCTATCTCTGTCGACTTACTTGGGACACGCAAATATCTCCGACACATACTGGTATCTCACCGGCGTACCGGAACTGATGGCTCTGGCGGGCAACAAGTTCGAGCACTTCGCCGAAGCGCCGGGAGCAGGCGATGAGTAACATCAAGCAAACAGCATTGCCGCCGACTTTCCCATCGCTCGTACAAGCTTTCTTTGCCGATTACCTGACTCAGCAAAGAGCTTTGAGCCCGTGCACGGTGGCTGCATACAGAGACACATTCATTCTCTTTCTCAACTTTGCGAGCACGCGCCTTACGAAGTCGCCAGCAACGATGAAGCTAGACGACATTACGCCGGAGTTGATCTTGGCCTTCCTCGATCATCTGGAGCAAGAGCGCCACAACGTGGTGCGTAGCCGCAATGCACGCCTCGCTGCCCTGCGGTCGTTTCTGAAGTTTGCCGCTCATCGCGATGTGGCGTCACTGCATACCATCGAGCGAGCCCTTGGTGTTCCGATGAAACGTTTCGAGCGGCCAATGCTCGGTTTCCTCTCATGCGATGAGATGCTGGCGGTGATAGGCACGCCCAACAGCGATTGGGTTAGTCAGCGCGACCATCTGTTGTTGGGGCTGCTCTACAACACCGGGGCGAGGGTGTCCGAGATCATCGGCGTGCGCGTGGCAGACGTGGTGCTCAATACCGCTGCCTGCGTGCATCTGCACGGCAAAGGGCGCAAGCAGCGCTCGCTACCGCTGTGGCGGTCGACAATCAAGGCGGTCCGGGCTTGGTTGAAACTGAACCCTCAACTTGGCTCCACTTCGATATTGCTGCCCAGTCGCGACGGTGAGGCGATGACGCGCGACAACGTGGCGAAACGCCTGGCGCTTGCAGTGCAAAAAGCCGCCAAGGTCTATGTGGCGCTAGCCAAGCGCCACATCTCGCCGCATACCATTCGGCATACGACGGCGATGCATCTACTTCAGTCAGGGGCGGGGGTCGATGTGATTGCCCTCTGGTTGGGGCACGAGAGCCCGGCGACCACCCACCACTACGTGGAAGCTGACTTGACGATGAAGGATCGCGCACTCGCTCGGCTACAGGAGCCCGACTCCAAGATCCAGCGGTATCACGCCCCAGACTCGTTACTGGAGTTCCTCAAATCGTTGTAATTATGTAGAGCTTGCGGGCATGGCTTCGGTGACGCAATACAGCCGCAGCCTAGCTCGCGGTAATACCGCTATGCATAATCGAGCAATCTACATAACGCTGCATTGGTGTCGTTGGGTGAAAAATCCCGAGTGGCGGCTATGGGCACCAAGCCC